>ENA-OQJB01000467-OQJB01000467.1-human-gut-metagenome-genome-assembly--contig:-NODE-467-length-20338-cov-3.976844_pt1 | contig 20338 bp, 20 predicted proteins | sample MGYA00242599_ERZ504765 | MGnify/ENA primary metagenome ERZ504765 (study PRJEB26092, sample SAMD00036354) | human gut metagenome | host: Homo sapiens | study: EMG produced TPA metagenomics assembly of...
GCACATCAGCACCGCACAAGAACTAGGATTTAGTTTTGTAAGACAAACCCCTACGAGTGAAAAAAGAATTACTGCGGAAGCTTGCGTGTCACATCTATACTTCTATGACAAAGATTATGAGGCATTGAAAGGACATATCAAGTGCAATCCGTCCATCAAAACTTTAGAAGACCGGAATGCTTTGCGCAAAGCATTATCCACCAACCGCATAGATGTAATAGGTACAGACCATGCCCCTCATTTGCTGAAAGAAAAGGAAGGTGGGGCATTGAAAGCCGTATCGGGTATGCCGATGATACAGTTCTCATTGGTCGCCATCATGGAATTAGTACGCGGAGGCGTATTAAGCATGGAACAATTGGTTCAAAAAATGTGCCATGCACCGGCCGAATTATATAATATTGAAAGACGCGGTTACCTCCGCCCCGGTTATCAAGCTGACTTGGTACTAGTAAATCCGGATCATGAATGGACTGTAACAGCCGATTGCGTTTTAAGCAAATGCGGATGGAGTCCGATGGAAGGACAAAAATTTCATTCACGAGTAGAAAAACATTCGTCAATGGTGACTTGGTTTACAGTGACAACAAAGTAGATGAAAGCCATCGCGGACAAGAATTAAGATTTAAAAGATGATTGTAGATTACAAGATTCACGAAGTCAGCGAATATATTAATTGGATTTATTTTTTCCACGCATGGGGGTTCCAGCCCAAATTTGCCGCCATCGCGGACATACATGGGTGTGATTCATGCCGTGCCATGTGGCTCACTAGTTTTACGGAAGAAGATCGTCCGAAAGCCAGTGAAGCCATGCAGCTTTTCAAAGAGGCAAACCGGATGTTGAACCAGCTGGACGCAGTGTATCAAACTCATGGAGTGGTCAACATCATGGATGCTAATGCGGATGGAGATGATTTACTGCTGAATGGCAAGCGTTTCCCGCTTTTGCGCCAACAAGCCGCAAAATTGAAAAAAGATGACCCATTTCTATGTCTGAGTGATTTTGTACGTCCTCTGTCCTCGGGGATTACAGATAAAATCGGAGCATTTGCCACCACGGTAGATGCAGAGATGGAACAACTTTATGCAGAAGATGACTATAAACGTATGTTAGTACAAACGCTATCCGACAGGCTGGCGGAAGCTACTGCAGAAAAGCTACACGAAGATGTACGCAAAAAACTTTGGGGGTATGCACCTGATGAAAATCTAAGCGTAAAAGACCTGCATAATGAAAAATATCAAGGGATACGTCCTGCTGTGGGTTATCCCTCCTTACCCGACCAGTCCATCAATTTCTTATTAGACGAGTTGCTGGATATGAAGCAAATAGGAATTTCATTGACCGAGAATGGTATGATGAAGCCCCATGCCTCTGTATGCGGACTCATGTTTGCTCATCCGGCCTCCCGCTATTTCTCCATCGGAAAAATAGGTGAAGACCAATTGGCAGATTACGCCGCCCGCCGGGGCATGAGTATAGAAGAAACTAAAAAGTTTCTCGCCGCCAATCTATAAAAAACGATAAATTATGATGCTGATAAAATTATTTCTGTTTTTTCTTGTGCTACTGATATTGCCCGATATGTATATATACAAAGCATATATACGCCGTGTTTCCCAAAAATGGACACATTGGGCCTATTGGCTTCCCAGTCTGTTTCTTTTATTGGGAATGACATTAGTCTTTTCTATACACGAGCCACGTCCGGATTCCATGCAGCGACTTAGCAATTTCTTATTGATTTTTCTTTGCTTCTCCGTACCCAAGGCACTTTTCGTCATTGTTATCCTGTTTATGAAGCTCCTATATATCATCTCCGGCAAAAAACTGTATGGAGGATATGTAGCGGGAGGATTGGCTTTAGCCTCTTTAGTATATGTAGTATATGGAGCAACCGAAGGAAAACAACATTTTCAAATCAGGGAGGTAACCATCAGTTCCGATGAACTTCCTAGCGGTTTTGACGGCTACCGCATTGTACAAATATCTGATATCCATTCCGGTAGCTGGACCGGCAACAGTGCTGCCTTACAGAAAGCTGTAAACCTCATTAATGCACAACATGCCGACTTGGTACTTTTTACAGGTGACTTGGTCAATAACGTGGCAACGGAATTGGACGAATTTATCCCTATTCTAGAACAGATAAAAGGAAAAGACGGAGTGTATTCCGTTTTAGGCAACCATGACTATTCTCCTTATATAAAATGGGAAACAGAAGAAGCTCAAGAAGCCAATCTAAACAGCTTGAAATCCAAACAGGCTGCAATGGGATGGAAGATGCTCAATAACGATCATGTCATTCTACATCATCATGGAGACAGTATAGCCTTGGCAGGTGTAGAGAACAGCGGAAATCCCCCATTTCCCAATCATGGAGATCTGCAGAAAGCATTAAAAGGAACGGAAGGAATGTATAAAATATTAATGAGCCATGACCCCACTCATTGGCACAGAGAAGTCTTGCCGGAAAGTGATGTGCAGCTAATGCTTTCAGGACACACCCATGAAATGCAATTCAGCCTGTTTGGCTTCTCTCCTGCCAAATTCGTATATCCCGAACACAACGGTTTATACCAGGAAGGAAAACAATCCTTGTTTGTCAATATCGGTTTAGGCTATCTGATGTTTCCTATGCGCCTTGGAGCATGGCCGGAAATTACTGTAATCACGTTACATAAAATATAAAATAGTTTTTCTATCTTTGTACAACTAAAATTCAGACAAATGAAAGTACTATATATTTTATACCAACTATTCATAGCACTTCCCATTTTGCTGGTATTAACCATACTTACAGCAATAGTTACCATTATTGGTTCATGGATAGGCGATCCGCATTTTTGGGGATATTATCCGGGAAAGATATGGTCACAGCTTTTCTGCTATGTATTACTTATTCCTGTCAAGGTAGTAGGACATCCGGAAGTACTTAAAAAAACATCCTACGTGTTTGTAGCCAATCATCAAGGATCTTTCGATATCTTCCTTATTTATGGTTTTCTGGGACGAAACTTTAAATGGATGATGAAAAAAAGTCTGCGCAAAATGCCTTTCGTCGGCAAAGCCTGTGAAGCTGCCGGACATATATTCGTTGATAAATCCGGTCCCAAGAAAGTAATAGAAACCATAGAACATGCCCGTCACGTACTACAGAATGGAACTTCTCTAGTGGTATTTCCCGAAGGTGCACGTACTTTTACCGGGCACATGGGATATTTTAAGAAAGGCGCTTTCCAACTGGCGGATGATTTGCAACTTCCCGTAGTACCACTCACTATTATCGGCTCCTTTAATATTCTTCCCCGTACCGGCGGTTTTATATCCTGGCATCCTATGACATTAGTCGTACACAAGCCCATTTATCCGCAAAGCCAGGGAATGGAAAACATCAAAGCGACCATGGAAGAGGCTTACAGGGAAATTGAGAAAGACTTACCTGAAAAATATCAAGGAAAGATAGACAATCCAGACCAAGACAGATAAAAAAGGCTCCTCATTAATGGGGAGCTTTTAATTTTTCCATATTCGAACGGGCTACCGTCACATACTCCTTTACCAAGGAGTTGTTTTTAAATCGGTCAGGAGCCTCCTCTATAATTTCCTCAATCAAGGGAGTCATGACAGGATAAGGAAAATTGCTGCACAACATAATGAAAACACCCGGTCCCAATACATTATCATAATTCTTCTGGATAAACTCCTTAGCCAATGCATTCATTTCAGCAGCCAGTTTCTCACGTTCTCTCGTTATCTCACGTTGAATTTCATCCGGCGCTTTTCCATCCATAATCATACGGCTCTCCTGACGCTCCAGCTCGTACGCTCTGTCGTCCAAAGAAGCTTTTTTCCCACAAAATCATACAGACGATCATTCAACGGAGTTCCGGTAACCACAATACGGGCATTGTCGATACTGATGGATATTTTCCTTTTTCAATGACAAAAGGCATGATACTCTCATCATCCATATACAAGGATGCCATTGAAGTAGAATCGGTTATACCTTCCATCTTGAACATTCCATGAATCACCTCTGCCGAATCAATACTCAGCATCCGGTCTCCACTAGGAACTTTTACAAATAGCATTTTCCCATCCAGACGAGAAACAGAAGAACTACCTTCTATCTTATACTCACTGGCACATGAAGTAAAAGCCAATAAAGATACCACAGAGAAAAAAAGTTTATTCATGCTTATCTACGCCCCATTACTATTTTTCGCATACAAAGGTACAATCTATAATTTAGTGACAAAAACATTTTATTAAAATTTAAAACTAAATAGAAGATTATTACCGAGAAGGCAATTTATAGTGCAAAGTTCCCTCTTTTTTTCTATTTTTGTAACCGATATAAGGATAAAGAAATAACAATTAGTACACAACATGAAAAAATTCAAACTTTTATTGCTCGCATTGATGTGTGTAGCATTCTTGCCGTCGAAGGCAGACGAAGGTATGTGGCTGTTGCAACTGATGCAAGAGCAGCATTTGGCAGACCGCATGAAAGCACAAGGCTTACTGCTGGAAGCAGACGACATTTATAACCCGAACCGCGTTTCATTAAAAGATGCAGTAGGCATTTTCGGAGGAGGATGTACCGGTGAAATCATCTCACCGGACGGACTGATCCTGACCAACCACCACTGTGGCTACGGAGCGATACAGCAACATAGCTCGGTAGAACATGACTATCTGACTGATGGTTTTTGGGCAAAAAGCCGCAAAGAAGAGCTGCCGACTCCGGGATTGAAGTTCAAATTTGTAGAACGCATTGTTGATGTCACAGATAAAGTAAACAATAAAGTAAAATCAGGCGAAGTAAAAGAAGAGGAAACCTTTGAATACGACTTCCTGAAAAAACTGGCCGACGAGGAACTGAAAGCCAGTGACCTGAACGGGAAAGCAGGTATCAGCGCACAAGCTCTGCCTTTCTATGCAGGCAATAAATTCTATCTGATTTATCTGAAAACCTACAGCGACGTACGCATGGTTGCCGCTCCACCTTCATCCATCGGTAAATTCGGTGGTGAAACAGACAACTGGATGTGGCCTCGTCATACTTGCGACTTCTCCGTCTTCCGCATTTATGCGGATGCCAACGGCGAACCGGCAGAATATAATGAAAACAATGTTCCTCTGAAAGCCAAAAAGCATCTGGCTATCTCCCTGAAAGGTATTAACGAGGGTGACTATGCCATGATTATGGGATTCCCCGGAAGCACCAACCGCTATCTGACTCAAAGTGAAGTGAAACAACGGATGCATTCCACCAACGAACCCCGTATCCGCATACGTGGTGTGCGTCAGGATGTACTGAAGAAAGAAATGGCTGCCAGTGACAAAGTACGTATCCAATACGCCAGCAAATATGCAGGTTCCAGCAACTATTGGAAAAACTCTATCGGTATGAATAAAGCCATTATCGACAATAAGGTATTGGAAACAAAAGCAGAACAGGAAGCCAAGTTCGCAGCATTTGCTAAAGCCAAAGGCAACACCGATTATGAAAAAGTAGTCAGCGAAATTGATGCCGCCATCGAAAAGAGTAATCCTATTCTTTATAACTACACCTGTTTCCGTGAAGTCTTTCAAGGAGGTATAGAATTCGGCACTCCTTATCTGATTCTGGACAAGCTGAAAGAAGCAATCAAAAATAAAGATAAAGAAGCGATTAATAAAAATATTGAAACGCTGAAAAAAGTATATGCCGATGTACATAACAAGGACTACGATCATGAAGTAGACCGCAAAGTGGCCAAAGCTCTGTTGCCCCTGTATGCCGAAATGGTTCCTGCCGATGCCTTACCTGCCTTCTACACCACCATCCAGAAGGATTTCAAAGGGAATTATGATGCATACGTAGACCATTGTTATGACAATTCCATCTTCTCCAACGAAGCGAATTTCAATAAATTCATCAAGAAACCTACCGTGAAAGCCATAGAAAAAGATCCGATGACAGCATATGTACGGGCTAAATATGACTTGATGAACAAGCTGGGAAACGAACTGGCCGAATCTATGAAAGGCATGGACTTATTACATAAAACTTATGTACGCGGCCTGTGTGAAATGTATTCACCGGAACCCAAAGCCCCGGATGCAAATTTCACTATCCGCCTGACATACGGTAATGTGAAGTCATATAACCCTAAAGACGGAGTACATTATAAATACTACACCACACTGAAAGGTGTCATGGAAAAAGAAGATCCGACCAATCCGGAATTTGTTGTTCCCGCCAAACTGAAGGAATTGTATGAAGCAAAAGATTTCGGACGTTATGCATTACCTAACGGTGATATGCCTGCTTGCTTCCTGACTACCAATGATATTACCGGCGGTAATTCAGGTTCTCCTGTCATCAATGGTAACGGTGAGCTCATCGGCGCCGCTTTTGACGGTAACTGGGAATCACTGAGTGGTGACATTAATTTCGACAACAACCTGCAGCGTTGTATCGCAGTGGACATACGTTATGTATTATTCATCATCGACAAATTGGGCGGATGCAAACACCTGATTGACGAAATGACTATTGTTGAATAATGAAAAAGACACTATTACTCTTGCTATTTACCCTCACAACCCTTGCCGGCCATGCCGACGAGGGGATGTGGATGCTGACTGATCTGAAAGAACAGAATGCGGCCACCATGTATGATATGGGACTGGATATCAGCATTGATAAAGTATATTGTCCGGACAGCATCAGTCTGAAAGATGCTGTAGTGCATTTCGGAGGCGGTTGTACCGGTGAAATCATTTCTGCTGAAGGTCTTGTGCTGACCAATCATCATTGCGGTTACAGCTATATCCAACAACACAGTTCAGTAGAACACGACTATCTGACTGACGGCTTCTGGGCTATGAGCCGCAAAGAAGAACTTCCCTGCAAGGGGCTGACTGTCACCTTCATAGACAAAATTCTGGACGTCACTCCTTACGTAAAGAAACAACTGGCCAAAGATGAGGACCCGGAAGGACTGAACTACCTGTCCCCCTCCTATCTGAGCAAAGTAGCCAAACGTTTTGCCGAACAAGAAAAGATAGAAATCACTCCGTTCACCGCTTTGGAACTAAAGCCTTTCTACGGAGCCAACCGCTATTACTTGTTTGTAAAGACCATCTATAAAGATGTCCGCATGGTAGGCGCTCCTCCTTCTTCCATCGGAAAGTTCGGAGCTGACACCGATAACTGGATGTGGCCCCGTCACTGTGGCGATTTCTCCATGTTCCGCATTTATGCAACACCCGACGGTAAACCGGCTGACTATAACGAAAGCAATGTACCTTTGAAGGTGAAAAAACATCTGACCATCAACCTGGGAGGAATCAAAGAGGGAGACTTCACTTTCGTAATGGGATTCCCCGGACGCAACTGGCGATACATGATTTCGGACGAAGTGGAAGAACGTATGCAGACTACCAACTTCATGCGTAAGACCATCCGCACCGTACGTTTAAATAATCTGCTGGAAGAAATGCTGAAAAGTGATAAAGTACGCATCCAGTACGCCAGTAAATACGCTTCATCAGCCAACTACTGGAAAAATGCCATCGGTATGAACGAAGGGCTGGTTCACCTGAAAGTACTTGATACTAAAAAGAAACAACAGGAAAAGCTTCTGGCTTATGGACGTGAAATGGGTACAGACGCCTATCAGAAAGCCTTCGACGCTATCCGGGAAATCGTGAGCAAACGCCATGATGCCGTATATCATCAGCAAGCCATTTATGAAGTTTGCAAACTGGGAACGGAATTCTATAAAATTCCTTCTACAGATAAAGTCCTGCAAGCATTGAAAGAAGGATATAAAGTACCTCACGCCACTAAAGAAATCAGCCCGCTGGATCATGCATTAAGCAAACTGAGCAAACAGGCTGATAAATTTTTCAATAAAGATTATAATCCCGAAGTAGACCGCAAAGTTTCCAAAGCTTTGCTGAAAACTTACGCAGAATTAATTCCGGCCGGACAGCGCATCAGTATCTTTAAAGTAATAGACAAAGAATTTAAAGGAAACATTGACGCCTTTGTCGATGCTTGTTTTGATACATCCATCTTCCGAAGCCGTGAGGCCTTCAACAGCTTTGTGGCAAAACCGGATGCCAAGACATTGGAAAATGACCTGATGGTGCAATATGCCAAATCAGTAGACCAAGGTTATGCAGATACCGATGCAGCCATGAAAGCTGAAACCGACGCTTATAATCTGGCCCATAAAACTTGGGTGGAGGGCATGATGAAGCTGAAACAGCATGAAGGTACTCCTATTTATCCGGATGCCAACTCCACGTTACGTCTCACTTACGGTAAAGTAGGTTCATACAGCCCCAAAGACGGTGTAGAATACAACTATTACACCACGCTGAAAGGAGTGATGGAAAAAGAGGATCCGAACAACTACGAATTCGTGGTTCCGGCCAAACTAAAGGACCTGTATAACAAGAAAGACTTCGGACGCTATGCCATGAAGAATGGTGAAATGCCCCTCTGTTTTGTTACAGGAACAGATAATACAGGAGGTAATTCCGGTTCCCCCGTTTTCAATAATAAAGGAGAATTGATCGGTACCGGCTTTGACCGCAACTACGAAGGACTGACCGGTGACATTGCTTATAATCCCCAGTTACAACGTGCAGCCTGTGTGGATATCCGCTATACCTTATTTATTATTGATAAGTTTGCAGGAGCGAAACACTTGGTAGATGAAATGACCATTGTGGAATAACAATACCGGACAACTATTTTTTAGAACGCGGACAACATGTAACAAGTGTTGTCCGCGTTCTCCTATTTTTCACAAGATAAGCCTCTGATAAACGCGGACAAAAAATGACACAGATTCCTTAACGTTTCTCCTTCTCCAACTCCTGCGGAATACGGAAAGCCGTATAAAGTTCCAGGACAGCGGCAATGGAAAGACAAACAATCCATTCGTTACGTTTCATGGTAAACATCAATACTCCTGTAAAGACCAGTGCGACAGCCCCGAAAATCTGCTGTCTACGCAAACGCTTGATGATAAAATTCCTTCCATCATAACGATTCCCCATCACCTGCACATAGCCGAACATCACAGCACCCAGCGTATACAGATAAGGCGCAAGCTCCCACCGGGTGATTTGCAACACCGCACCTGCCAGCAGCAGGACTGCCCCTGCCATCGAAATTATATTATAAGATTTACTCATTCTTCAAACACAAAAATATCCTCGTCAGGCTTCTTCATCAAATACTTCTCGCGTGCTATTTTCTCCAAAGCCTCAGGATTCGTAGTCAGTTCCTTCAGTTTCTCCGTATCTTCCTCATATTGCTTTCTGTATTTCTCTATCTCACTATTCAGCGCGCTGATCTCACTGCGATGCTTTACCCGCTGAATCAAGCTGTTCTCATCCAGAAAACCAATAACTACAATAAAGATCAGCACCGTAATCATATACTTATGGCGCCGGATGTAGTTCCAAATAGTCAGCAATTTGCTCATACAAAGAATCCCTTTTTTGATTTTTGCAAAGATAGAAATATTTCAAGCAATCCTACCCATAAAAACGGATAATTTATGTACTTTTGCAGAACTCATATTAGAAAAAAGAACTCCGCTTATGGAAAATTATATCGTATCGGCACGAAAATATCGTCCCGCTACATTCGAATCGGTTGTGGGACAACGCGCGTTGACCATCACCTTAAAAAATGCTATTGCCACCGGCAAGCTGGCACATGCCTACCTGTTCTGCGGACCGCGTGGAGTGGGAAAAACAACGTGTGCACGTATCTTTGCCAAAACCATCAACTGCCAGACCCCCACTGCCGAAGGCGAAGCCTGCAATCAGTGTGAGTCTTGTCTGGCATTCAACGAACAGCGTTCTTACAACATACATGAGCTGGATGCCGCCAGCAACAACTCGGTAGAAGATATCCGTTCGCTGATTGAGCAGGTACGTATCCCGCCACAAATCGGCAAGTACAAGGTATATATCATTGATGAGGTCCACATGTTGTCGCAAGCCGCCTTCAATGCTTTTCTGAAAACATTGGAAGAACCGCCTCATCATGCCATCTTCATCCTTGCCACAACGGAAAAGCATAAGATACTGCCGACTATTCTGAGCCGTTGCCAGATTTATGACTTCAACCGCATCGGCATCAAAGACACTATCGACCATCTGCAATACGTTGCCAAACTGGAACATATCAACGCCGAACCCGAAGCCCTGACTGTCATCGCACAGAAAGCCGACGGTGGTATGCGCGACGCTCTTTCCATCTTCGACCAAGTAGTCAGCTTCACAGGTGGTAACATCACTTACAAAAGTGTGATTGAAAACCTGAATGTCTTGGATTACGAATATTATTTCAAGCTGACCGATTTGTTGCTTGAAACAAAGTTCCCGAATCCATGCTGCTTTTAACGACGTATTGAAAAAGGATTTGACGGCAGCCATTTCATCACCGGACTATCCTCTCATTTCCGGGATTTGCTGGTGAGCAAGGACCCTTCCACCCTGCAATTGCTGGAAGTAGGCGCCGGTATCCGAGACCGCTATAAAGAACAAGCACAAAAATGTGACCAGAAATTCCTGTACCGTGCCATGAAGCTATGCAATGATTGTGACCTGAACTATCGTGCAAGCAAAAACAAACGTCTGCTGGTAGAACTGACACTGATTCAATGCGCCCAACTCACTCTGCCCGACGCCGATGATGTAAGTGGTGGGCGTGGCCCTAAGAAGATATTAAAACCCCTATTTACGCAGCAAGCGGCTTCCACAGCCGCCACGCAGCCACAGCCTCAGGCTAAAGCTGCCGCTGCACAGACCGCAGCAACCGCCGTTCCTCAACCACAGGGTACAAGTACAGCCGGCAGTATGAACGCAAGCCGTCCAAGCCCGCTGCCTCAGACCAGAGAAGAGAAAAAAATCCCGGTGTTCAAGGCGGGTTCACTCGGTATATCCCTGCGCCGTCCTTTGCACGAACAGCAAGCTGCGGAAAAGCAAGAAGCAAAAGCGGCAAGCACCGCTGTCCAAAACGATGCCACATACGAAGATTATATTTTCAATGAAAAAGATCTGGACTATTACTGGCGTGAATTTGCAGCCGCCCTGCCCAAGGAAGAGAAGGCTAACTCCGCACGAATGATGAACATGCATCCGCATTTGTTGAATGACACGACTTTTGAAGTGACAGTAGACAATGATATGGTGGAAAAATATATGGTACAATTGATACCATCGGTTCAGAATCATTTACGCGAACGACTGCACAACCGGAAAATCACCATGACGGTACGTGTCAGTGCCCCTACCGAGAACATCCGTGCTTACAGCCATGTGGAACGTTTCCAAATGATGAGCAAGAAAAACCCGAATCTGCTGAAATTAAAAGAAGCACTGGGATTGGAGTTATCATAAAACCTATAAATATAAAAAGATACCGGGAAATCCTTCAAATCCTTCATAATTACACAATATATTGTTTTTCAATGTGTTCTCATGAAGGATCTTGAAAGGAACCCTTCATAAATGATTCATTGAGCGTAAGCTATACTTTTCCAGCCTTTGCGTCAATCAATTTAGATCCATAATAATATCCCAATTAGATTGTTTTACATCCATTATAAAATCAATTTGCCTGAACTACGGATACTGTCTATTATTCACCTTTTGTATTCACCACTTTCTGCATTATCATTATCATCCATACAGATAGTACAAAAGGTGCAGTCAGAGTAGTAATTCCCAACTTGATCCCTGCAAACTGCAATACAACGGACAGCAAGACTGAACATAAAGCCCATACAAAGCTTTTCCAAGTTTTGCCTCCTAAAGCCAAAGCACACAATACACCATTATAGCCCATCAATCCCATATTCAACATTTCCGGATCTATCCCCCAAAATACAGCAAAAAGAACAGGAAGAAGTGTCCCCAGCGCAGTATAAAAAGTTCCAGTCCATGAATTAACCCCAATACCAGCCAAAAAGAACAGTCCGGTCAATAAATTTTCTTGAAACATGACCTGACCAATACCTAAACAAAAAGCCTGAACGTAATCAACCTCCCGCACAGTATCAGATACCGTTTCGGAAACCAGCAATAAATCCGGCGTTATCCAAGTACAGATTCCCAATAATATCCACACAGAAAAAATGAAAGGAGCAGTAAATCCGGGAAGTGAATGCTGCCGGCTGAAAAGCCGTACTATCCAAGTAGAAAAACATGAAGCTACCGCCATGAGCAGCAAAGACCACAAAGACAGCTGCATGAAAACTCCGACTGCTATACCTATCAATGTGCCGTTAAAACCATACAGTCCATTCTTTATATCGTCACGTCCATAACCTGAGATACAAGCCGCCAACGTGCTTATTATATTACCGCCTACCGCTAATACTCCCAACTGCCACGAGTTCAGAAAAATTCCGACCAACATTAACAAACCGGACAACGCATTATTCTGAAACATGACTTGTCCTATTCCACGCCCTAAAACAAGCAACGAATCATATATCGAAATTGTCTTCATAAATCAAATTACCGGATTCCAATTTAACATAAGCTCCTTGAAAAGATGAAGGAAAATACTAGAAAAAGAAAAATTCTTGAATCGTTCAAATTCAAGAATCTACAACTTTAACTTTTCTACTTTCGCGGAGAGACGGGGATTCGAACCCCGGATACCCTTTTGGGGTATACACGCTTTCCAGGCGTGCCTCTTCAACCACTCGAGCACCTCTCCTTTTTTCGGAGTGCAAAAATAGAACAAATTTTCAGAACCAGCAAATATTTGAGTCCACAATCTCTCTATTCATTCCAAGAGATACAACTATAAATCGTGATTACGCATCCGATACTCCGCCAATTCCTCATACTTAGTACCCCGGACGGCCGTAATTACAATACGGATAAATGGAAATACCACCGCGCGGAGTAAAAATGCCCGTCACCTCAATATATTTAGGATCCATCAGCTTAATCAAATCTTTCATGATGATATTCACGCAATCTTCATGAAAATCGCCATGATTACGGAAACTAAACAAATACAGCTTCAAGCTCTTGCTCTCCACCATTTTCACATCAGGCAGGTAGGAGATACGGATTTCCGCAAAATCGGGCTGTCCTGTAATAGGACACAGGCTGGTAAATTCGGGACAGTTAAAACGTACCCAATAGTCGTTTCCGGGATGTTTGTTCACAAAGGACTCCAACACTTCGGGAGCATAATCCTGCCTGTACTCGGTCTTCGCCCCGAGAAGGGTCAATTCATCTTTTCTTTCCATTAAAGTTATTTTTTTCATATTCATGTTTTCTCTATCATACCTTAGAAAAGAAATTCTCTCCCCGCTTCGAGCAGATCGTTTCACTAGAGTGATGAAGTTGTACCACTAAAGTGATGAAATTTCTTCACTCTAGTGATAAAACCTGCTCACTAAAGTGAAACAATATACTCGGCAAAAAGAAAACACCTTTCATACAAGGAGAAAACACATTCATTTATCCTATCGTTTCTCTCTTTCCGCCTTTATCTCCAGATACTTTTCCAATCCTTCACGACGGAGCTTACAGGCCGGGCAATGACCGCAGCCATCTCCCTGTACGCCATTATAGCAAGTCAACGTTTCATGCCGGATCAAATCGAGCACGCCCAATTCGTCCGCCAACGCCCATGTTTCCGCTTTATCAATCCACATCAGCGGAGTGTGAAGCACGAACTGCTCGTCCATGGCAAGGTTCAACGTCACATTCAGTGACTTGATAAAAGCATCCCGACAATCAGGATAACCGCTGAAGTCTGTCTGCGACACACCGGTCACGATATGATTGATCCCCAATTCGCGTGCATAGACAGCTGCAATGCTCAGAAAGAACAAATTCCGCCCCGGCACAAACGTATTAGGGAAACTATCGGCAGGCTTCACCTCATCCATCGTTATCGTAGTATCTGTCAGCGAATTTTTACCCAGGTTGCCTATAAAGGAAACATCCATCGCTTTAAACTCCACACCTGCCTTTCCGGCAATAGCACGGGCCAGCTCCACTTCCTTCACATGCTTTTGTCCATAGATAAAACTTAAAGCATACACTTTGCGGAAATGTTTTTTTGCCCAAAACAGGCACGTGGTTGAGTCCTGCCCTCCGCTGAACACAACCAATGCGTCACTTTTATTCATTGTTGATAATTTTTCAATTTACTAATGTGCCAATTGCTGCGCTATGTGGATATGCTGCGCCATATACCGCATGGTAATTGGCTAACCGGCACACTGACACATCAGCAACTTATTAAAGTTCTTTGATTTTTAATACATTGTATGAGATATGCTCATCAAAGACATCACTGCCATCCACCTTCTTGATGTAATTTACCACACGGATGGTAACAGGCAGGATAATAATTTCATAGAGTGTCTTGAGCACCGCCTGAATAACCATCATCTTTATCAGTTCACCGGCAGGCATCAAACCTCCGAAGGCAACAGGAAAGAAAATCATGGAATCGGCACTCTCACCCACCAAGGTAGAAGTGATAGCACGAAGTGAAAAGTTCTTTCCCCCCGAGGCCAGCTTCATTTTACTCATGACATAGGCATTCAGAAAAGAGCCGACCAAGAAAGCGGTCAGACTGGCTACAGCGATGCGGGGCGCCATGCCGAAAACGAAGTTGAAGCCCTCCTCTCCTTCCCAAAACGGAGCTGCGGGCATCAGAATGGCAAGCTGCCCCAAAGCTACCACCATGAAATTCATGGCAAAGCCCATCCAGACTGACCTAGACGTGCCTTGCGGAAGCCCCATACTTCGGCTATACAATCATTGATAATGTAAGAGATAGGAAATACAACCAATCCGGCAGTTGCCGTAATTTTCCAGATCTGGACTACTTTGGTCTCCAATAAATTTGCTGCGACAAGACATACACAAAACAGTATGCCAAGCAACATGAACGATACAGATACAGTGTTATTATTCTTCATTTCTCCTGTTTTTTACGTGGTGTTCTAGAATACACGACCGCTATTCACGGCATCATACGTCTATTTTTTAATTCGGGGTGCAAAGATAGAAATTATTTCCGAGTTAACCGGATATAACTGCATTAAATATTCTTATCAAGAAGAACAGCCTCATCAAATAATTACTTTTTCTATACTTCCTTGATTGCCAAACAGTATGGAACAGTGAAAGATGAAGCGTCATAAACAGGTGGGTATCAGTGAAAACGATTAGAGGGGCAGATTGAATCCACCCTAAAAGACAGGATAAAAATCCTTTATTCAAACAGGGCAATCGTCTTCTTTATAATTTCGATACACTCCTTTAACTGTTCCTCTGTAATCACCAATGGCGGAGCAAAACGAATAATATTCGTATGTGTCGGTTTGGCCAGCAAGCCGTTTTCGGCCAATTTCAAGCAAATTTCCCACGCCAAATCCTTCGTTTCATCATTATTGATTATCAACGCATTCAACAATCCCTTGCCCCGGACAAAAGAAGCCACACGAGATGTTTCACACAGTTTTCTCATCTCTTCCCGGAATATCAATCCCAGTCTGTATGCCCTGTCCGCCAACTGTTCGTCCCGTACCACCTCCAGTGCCGTAACAGCCACTGCCGCAGCAATAGGATTTCCGCCAAAAGTGGAACCATGTTGTCCCGGACGGATAACATCCATCACTTCATTGCATGATAATACTGCAGAAACAGGACAGGCCCCACCCGATAAAGCCTTTCCCAAAATCAGGATATCCGGATGAACATTCTCATAGTCACAAGCCAGCAATTTGCCTGTACGGGCAATGCCGGTCTGCACTTCATCGGCTATAAAAAGTACATTGTGGGCACGACACAAGTCGTAACATTTTTTCAAATATCCCTCATCGGGTACATAAGCACCTGCTTCTCCCTGAATGGGCTCAACCAGGAATCCGGCCACATGGGGATGTTCGTCCAGCACTTTCGCCAGCGCTTCGGCATCATTGTAAGGAATCACAACAAAGCCGGGAGTAAAAGGTCCGTAGTTATTGTAAGCGTCCGGATCAATGGAGAAAGAAACGATAGTGGTAGTACGCCCATGAAAATTATTCCGGCATACAACGATTTCCGCCGTATCCTTGGGAAGCTTTTTTACTTCATACGCCCATTTGCGGCAAAGCTTCAATGCGGTTTCTACCGCCTCGGCTCCCGTATTCATCGGTAAAACCTTGTCATATCCGAAATAACGGGTGACAAATTCTTCATACCGTCCCAACTGGCTGTTATAAAAAGCGCGTGAAGTCAAAGTCAGCTTTCGCGCCTGTTTTACCAACGTATCAATAATACGCGGATGACAATGTCCTTGGTTCACCGCCGAATAAGCGGAAAGGAAATCATAATATTTCTTTCCTTCCACATCCCATACAAACACACCTTCTCCTTTATCCAATACCACAGGAACAGGATGATAATTGTGTGCTCCATGTTTGTTCTCAAGCTCCATTAATTGAGCTGCCGATAATTTTGCATCCATAAGCTTTTTTCTTCAAGAATATTTCCGCCATCATGCAACGGGCACTTCCTCCTCCCAGCGTTTCAATGGTAGGGATGGGCATGGAAAGTAATGCGTTATACTTAGACAGCCATTGTAACTGGTCTTCATGCAACGAATCGTAAGCACTTTGAGACATCACTAGAAACAATGCACCTTTCCCGTTCTCCACCTGAAGCATATTTCCGGCAAAGTGATGCATCTGTTCCTCGGAGATGGCGATGATTTCTTTCCCTGTCTGCCGCAAGATGTGGCAAACCTGCTCACGCTCTTCCACGTCATCAATGCTGCCCAGACAAACGACCGCATAATCTGTTGCCACACACATCATGACGTTGGTATGATAAATGGGCAGACGTTGTCCGTTTACAGTCTGATAGGCGCGAAAGGGCACTGGAATAAAGTTCTGTTCCTTGCAGAACCGACCCAATAATGCTTCGTCCACCCGTTGCGACAAAGCCGCGTATGCATAACGGTTCACTCGGTCCAGAATGATTCCCCCGGTCCCCTCCAGGAAGCGGTTTTCTTCCTCAAAACCTGTATAATCTACCTTCCGACGGATGCTGAACCCCTCCGACTCTATCCGCTGCAAGATATCCGCCCGTCTTTCCGCCCTGCGGTTTTCCGCAAACATAGGATACAGCACCACCGTTCCGTCGTCGTGAAAGGACACCCAGTTGTTCGGAAATATGGAATCCGGAGTATGAGGTATCGGGGTATCCTGCACCACTATTACCTCTATGCCGTTTGCACGCAACTTATCCACCATGCCCCGAAATTCCTTCAAGGCACAAGCTTGTACTGTCTCACCTGCCGCAACTGTCCGCTGCTGGAAATAATTGTTGGCCGCTGTTTCTTCATTGAACCCGAAGGCTACGGGTTCCACCATCAAAATGTGGTTTGTTGTTTGTTTAGTCATTTTCTCGGATTAATGGTAAGGTGGAGCAGCGCAACAGTCCGCCCATCTTAGATATTTCATAATAAGGTACACGCTCTACCGTCATTCCCCATACCTCTTCCATAAAGGTATTCAGGCGGATAAAGTTCTTTTCAGAAACCACCACCTCAGGAGAGATGGAAAAGACATTCGTATTCATATAGTACATCTCTTCCCGCGTTATTTCAAATACATTCTCCCTGCCGAACAAATCGAGCAGAGTATGATAATCCTGAGGATACATAAATCCGTCCTTATAAATAATCGCATGCCCTTTCCCTACCGGCATAAAGGTACAATCCAGATGCAGAATCCCCGCACGTGGATCTGTATTATGTTTTTTCAGCTCCAAGGGGATGAATATCTTCCCCGGACAGATTTCTTTCAGAAAGGAAAAAGCATATCGGTTGGTACGTGCCGTCTTCATCTGCGGATAATCGGGCTGGGTATAAAGGCCTACAAACACAATATTATTGTAAAGCACCACATCACCTCCCTCTACGTGCGCCTTTTCGGGAAGGTTGAAAATTTTGTTATAAGCTATCTGATTATAGACCACTTCGTAAGCTTCCTTCTCATCTTCCCTGTTGGGGATGATGTTGGAAACAATAATCTTGTCGTCAATCACAAACCCCACATCACGGGCAAACACCTGATTACAATTCTCCAGTGTCCACGGGCGATAGACCTGCACCCCATATTTCAACAATACGCTTTCAAAGCATCTCATCTCTTTGAAAATATCTTCTTCATGGGGATATATGTTATGCAATACGGACTCGTATGACTTGGCGTCATAAGTTTCTTCCAGCGTGGGGACCTTCCCTATGGAACCGGGTTGTCCAAGCACCACAGCTTTCAATGTAGAAGTTTCATTCTTTACGTTAAGCTGCATAAACCTAATATATTTATGCAAATATAAGAAGTTTACTCAACTAAACAAATGAATTGCCCGAATAATTCTACCTTATTGATTTATCAATTATATTTGCAACCGAAAAAAGAAGGTAATATGAAAAAACAAGAACTTTATAACAAGGTGATCGCTTATTTTCAAAAAACGATACCTGTTGCCGAAACTGAACTTCATTACAATAACCCATTCGAGTTGTTGATAGCCGTTATCCTGAGTGCACAATGCACGGACAAACGGGTAAATATGATCACCCCTCCTCTTTACCGGGATTTCCCGACTCCTGAGGCACTGGCCGCTTCGACGCCGGAAGTGATTTATGAATACATACGGAGTGTAAGTTATCCCAACAACAAGGCAAAACATCTAGTAGGCATGGCGCAAATGCTGGTGAAGGATTTTCATAGCGAAGTACCGGGAACATTGGAAGAACTGATTAAACTGCCGGGAGTGGGACGCAAGACGGCTAATGTCATTCAAAGTGTAGTATTCAACAAAGCGGTCATGGCAGTAGATACACATGTGTTCCGCGTGAGCCACCGCATCGGACTGGTTCCTCAAACCTGCACCACACCGCTGGCTACCGAGAAATATCTGATGAAGTATATTCCGAAGGAGATTGTGCCCACCGCACATCATTGGCTTATTTTACACGGAAGATATGTTTGTATGGCACGGACACCGAAATGTTCGGAATGCGGATTGAACGGATTGTGCCGGTATTCGTTGAAGCCGGCTTTATAAACTAATTCTCATTCCATCGTATGCAAAATGCACATGCGGCGGCAATAACCGTTCAGCATCAGCATGTAATCCCATATGATGACTCATGTGAATAAAATAAGTTTCCCCGGCTCCTATTCTTTGTGCATTGTCCAAAGCCTCCTTCAAATTCTGGTGGGTATTATGAGGCTGGGGACGCAATGCATTCATTACCAACACATCCAGTCCTTGCAACAAATCATATTCAGCCCCGGGCATCGTCAGCATATCGGTAATCCATGCCATTTTGCCGATACGGTATCCCAAAATGGGCAATTTGCCGTGCATTACCCGAAGAGGTGTCACTTCTACTTTGTTTCCTTCGGGATTGCCGATAATAAAAGGAGAACCGGGAACAATTTCCTCTAATGTAATACGGGGAACTCCCGGATAAAGATGTTCGGCAAAACAATAAGGAATACGCTGGCGTAAACGCTCTGCTGTATATTGTTCGGCATAAACCGGCACATCACGAAAACGACAGAAAGGACGCAAATCATCCAAGCCTCCTACATGGTCATAGTGTTCGTGAGTAATCAAAACACCGTCCAACGGTTTGAAATCGTTCAACCGTATCATCTGTTCACGGAAATCGGGACCACAATCTATCAGAATCCGGAGCCCTTCCGTTTCTATCAGTCCCGAACAACGCAAACGGTTGTCCCGGGGATCGCTGCTGGTACATACCAGACATTTGCACCCTATTTCGGGTACTCCCGTAGACGTTCCGCTGCCTAGTATTGTAATCTTCATATTATACTTTATATAAAATTCACTTCGGGAGAGATAGCTACCCCGAACTTTTGAAGCACAGACTCCTGTATCCGTCTGGCAAGAGCAATCACTTCATCTCCCGTAGCGCCTCCACAGTTCACCAAGACCAACGCCTGTTTAGAATGAACACCCGCGCGCCCTATTTGTTTGCCTTTCCAGCCACAACGGTCTATCATCCATGCAGCAGGAATCTTCACCCGATTGCCATCCACTTCATAATGTGGCATATCAGGATACTGTTGCTGTACTATTTCAAACTGCCTGCGTGGAACAATCGGATTCATAAAGAAACTTCCGGCATTTCCCTGCACCCGGGGATCGGGCAACTTGGCTTCACGCACGGCAATAATCACCTTCCTACATTCTCCAATGCCACCTCACCTCCTCGTCTTTCCAATTCGCCACGCAC
>ENA-OQJB01000470-OQJB01000470.1-human-gut-metagenome-genome-assembly--contig:-NODE-470-length-20271-cov-3.054061_pt1 | contig 20271 bp, 20 predicted proteins | sample MGYA00242599_ERZ504765 | MGnify/ENA primary metagenome ERZ504765 (study PRJEB26092, sample SAMD00036354) | human gut metagenome | host: Homo sapiens | study: EMG produced TPA metagenomics assembly of...
AGACTCGCAGAATCCCTGCTGTTCCTCAAAGAAAGTTATGGTTTGGAGGAAGACGGCTCCACCTTGAGTATCTATCTCTCGCGTGAAGATCTGGCCAATTTGTCAAACATGACCACTTCCAACGCCATACGTACGTTGTCACAGTTTGCCACAGAACGGTTAATCACCATCGACGGACGTAAAATCAAAATCATAGACGAAGAAAAGCTGAAGAAAATCAGCAAGATAGGATGAGGATAAGGGATTAAGGATTAGGGATGAGCTTATACCTCTTGTTATATGTATAATACTGTCACAAACTAATCCCTAATCCTTAATCCCTTATTAAATCACTCCTTTTGCAGAAAGATACCGTTCCGCTTCAATGGCTGCCTGGCAACCAGTTCCGGCAGCGGTGATGGCTTGACGATAGTGAGGATCAGCAACGTCTCCGGCGGCGAATACGCCCGGCACTTTGGTACGCGGTGTTCCCGGCTCGGTGACGATATAACCTACTTCGTCCGTATCTACATAAGGTTTGAAAATATCTGAGTTGGGTTTATGGCCGATAGCCAGGAAGAAACCGTCAATAGCCACATCATAGCGCTTCTCATCAGGTTCACCCATACGCTGTACCAAATGTACACCTTCCACACCGTTCTCTCCAAACAAGCCTACGGCATTATGTTCGAACAGTACTTCAATCTTGTCATGCTTCATCACACGCTCCTGCATAATCTTGGAAGCGCGAAGATAAGGTTTGCGGACAATCAGATAAACCTTGGCAGCCAATCCGGCAAGGTAAACAGCTTCCTCGCAGGCAGTATCTCCACCCCCTACAACAGCTACCGTTTTCTTGCGGTAGAAGAAACCGTCACAAGTGGCACAAGCGCTGACACCCATTCCCGCATATTTCTTTTCATCCTCCAGCCCCAGATACTTCGCAGCGGCACCTGTAGCAATAATCAGCGTTTCAGCCTCAATCATCTTTTCGTCATCAATCGTAATTTTGTAAGGTGCTTCAGCAAGATTGGCTGCGGTAGCAACTCCATAACGCAAATCTGCACCAAAACGTTCGGCTTGCTTCCGCAGGTCTTCCATTAATTCCGGACCTCCGATACCTTGGGGATAACCGGGGAAATTCTCCACATCAGTAGTGGTTGTCAACTGGCCACCGGGCTGCAATCCTGCATAAAGTACCGGTGAAAGATTGGCACGGCCTGCATAAATAGCGGCAGTATAGCCGGCAGGACCCGAACCGACAATCAGACATTTTACTTTTCTGTTTCCATCATTATATTATTTACTATTTGACTATTTACAATTTACTATTTAGCGCATGTCGATGACTTCAGCCGTGGGATAGGCTTTTTTGTCAAAGACAAAGAAACTATCCGGATAGGATTGTCCGGTCTGGTAGTTATTAATAAGGATAGTAGTCATATACTTACTCCCCCGTGGTGCCAAGTCCACTTGATGCAGACGATACGTATCCTTTGTCACAAACAGATAGACACTTTCAGGGTCTTTCCTCTTGTCGGCAGCAGTCATGGTGATGTAATAAACAGACTTGTCTTGCTTACCACCGACACTGCTCAACTTCAATCTGTATCCCTGCTTGTAGAGGGACAACCAAGCATACGGATTAAGAGTCTGCAATTCCTCCTGCGTAGGTTCCGATACATTCACCTCATCTGCCGAAGCCACATAGCTCCACTGCGTATGTCCGTCAAACCAAGTCTTCATTCCCTCGGTCTCAACCACAAACTTCTCACCTTCCAGATAGAGAACTCCCGCATAAGAGCCTTGTTGTTCGTTCACGGTAAACGCCAGCTTCACCCCTCCCGCTTTCCGAAAGGCTTCGGCTGTACGCTCCAATATATTCTTGGCATCCGGTTGTTGTGCCGACATCGGCACAGCAAACAACAGCAATAGCACACCAAGTAAAAGCTTATCAAGTTTCATCATTCTATAAATAACCATTCCTTATTGCAAATTGTTTAACCGCATTTCCAGGTCGCTCTCATCTATACAGAACACCTCACGCGCCTTACTACCTTGCGCCGGTCCCACAATCCCCGCTTTCTCCAACTGGTCCATGATGCGGCCGGCACGATTATAACCGATGGCAAACTTACGCTGAATGAGCGATGTGGAACCCTGCTGGTGAATAACAACGAGACGGGCTGCATCCTCGAACAAAGGATCGAGACGTCCCATATCCACATCCCCCAAATCACCTCCTGCATTTTCATCCACATATTCGGGCAGATAGAAAGCAGTGGGGTAACTCTGCTGGCGGGCGATAAACTTCGTAATCTCCGCCACTTCGGGCGTATCGATAAAGGCACACTGCACACGCACCGGGTCAGCTCCCTGTAGGAATAACATATCACCGCGGCCTATCAGCTGGTTGGCTCCCGGACGGTCGAGGATGGTACGCGAATCGACCATTGCCGATACACGGAAGGCGATACGCGCCGGGAAGTTGGCTTTAATCGTACCCGTAATGATGTTTGTTGTCGGTCGCTGTGTAGCGATAATCATATGTATACCCACGGCACGCGCCAACTGGGCGATACGTGCGATGGGCAGTTCCACATCCTTACCGGCTGTCATAATCAAGTCACCGAACTCGTCGATAACGACTACGATATAAGGCATGAACTTATGCCCCTTTTCCGGATTCAGACGACGGTTGATGAACTTCTCGTTATACTCCTTGATATTGCGCACATGGGCAGCTTTCAGCAAGTCATAGCGAGTATCCATCTCCACACAGATGGAGTTCAAAGTCTGCACCACCTTCGTGACGTCCGTAATGATGGCATCTTCCCCGTCGGGTAATTTCGCGAGGAAGTGATGCTCAATCACGGAGTAGATGCTGAATTCTACTTTTTTGGGGGTCTACCAGCACAAACTTCAGCTCTGCCGGATGCTTCTTATATAATAAGGAGGTGATGATGGCATTCAACCCCACGGACTTACCCTGACCGGTAGCACCGGCAACGAGCACGTGCGGCATCTTGCACAAATCCACCATAAACACTTCATTCGTAATCGTCTTACCCAGTGCGATGGGCAAGTCGTAAGTAGACTCCTGAAACTTCTTGCTGCCGATAATACTCTGACCGGATACAATCTTCGGATTGGAGTTGGGCACTTCGATACCAATCGTACCCTTTCCCGGAATGGGAGCGATGATACGGATGCCGAGCGCCGAAAGGCTGAGGGCAATATCATCTTCCAGACCGCGTATCTTCGAAATGCGGACGCCCTGCTCGGGAGTGATTTCATACAGTGTCACCGTAGGACCTACCGTCGCCTTAATGGTACTGATTTCTATACCGAAACTACGCAGAGTATTGATAATCTTATCCTTGTTCGCGTTCTGCTCTACCATGTCAATGGTCGGACCATTGTCATCGTAATGCTTCATCAAGTCTATTGTGGGGTAATGATAGTTTTCCAAATCCAGACGGGGATTGTACGGCTCCTTCTCCGTTCCCACATACTCCTCCTCTTCGGCCTTTTCAACCTGGAATGCCGGCTCCTTCTCTACCGGCTGTTCCCGAAAAGGGGGCACCGGCTCCGGTGCAGGAGTCTCAAAAGTCATGGTAACATCCTCATCCGCAGACTTGGCTGGCTTTACCTTTCCATCACTTCCACCCAAGTCAAGGGTGATTTCATTCAGCGGTTCGTCCTCTTCTTCCTCTGTAGCAACCTCCTCCTCCTTTTCAAGAACCTTTTCCGGCTCCGCAGCTTCCGGTGTCGGAGCAGTAGTCTTTTCCTTTGCACCCCAAGAGGTCTTGAACTCTTCCGGCGTTTCACCCTGCACGCTTTCCGCCTTCTCCTTACGCTTCAAGAAGCTGAGACTGAACAATCTGCGCAACCAGATGACAGTCCGTGCACTCAGATAGATGAGGAAGCAGATGGCAGTTACCAACAATAGCAGCCATACTCCCGGCACACCGACTTGAGACACAAGCCAGTTGCTGACATTGTATCCGTGCATACCGCCCAGATAGAGGAAAGAGTCCTTGTACTGGTCTACAAACACAAAACCGAAAAATACCGAGAACCACACCAGCATCAACGAACAGCCGATGAACCACTTCCACAAACGCACCACACGCACCCGCATCAGCTTCAATCCCGCCACAGCCAGGAACACGAGAATCAGGAAAGACGATACGCCGAAACAATCATTTATCAGATAGCTGGCCAACTGCGCACCGCGGCTACCGGCGTAGTTCTTCACCCCATTATTGGTGGAAATCAGCTCCTGCGCACTGCCTCCGTCAATGATGCTTTGGTCTGCCGCTCCCGTGAAAAAGAACGACGAAAAGGCGAGCAACAAATAAACCGAAAAGATTACCAGTACCAAGCCGATAACGAAATGAACAGTTTCACTTCTAAATAACGCTGCCACTTTCCCAAAAAACGAGAGTGACAGCTCCGTATCTTTAGCTGTTGAATTTTTCTTTGCCATATTTTTTTAAATAACTATTGAGAATTGATTGCAAAAATAATAAAAACTATCCTTCTGCCGCGTTGTTTTCATTCTTTAATTTCTCGTCTGCCGATTATAGGTATTCCTAATCTACAACTGTAATTTTATCGCATGTTTTACTTACATACTTGCATGAAATGACATAGCGCACTAATTTACAACAGATTGCACCATGCAAGCAGACCTCATGCAAGCATGCAGGCAGATTTTGCCTACATGACGCAATCCATGCAAGCCCTATACGCATCAACCTACTCTTTTCCTTCAAAAATAAATCGGCTGTTTCTGCAACCCTTTGTTCACCAACACATTCTCCTCACAAAGACGACGAATCTGCCGCGTCGCAGTCGTGCGGGTCATGCCGCAAATCGACTGTACAACACTGCGGGTGATGAACTCATTCTTACGTAGATAGTTCACCACTTTTTGCTTCACCTCATCATCCGTCAGCCTCTTTTTCGTGAGATTCCGCAATTTCAGCGGCTTTACCTTCAATACTCCTATCTCACTGCGCAGCGCCTTGTCCGGTCTGAAAGTGATGTTTTTCAACTTCACCTTAGTACTTTTCCGCTTTGTCTCCAGTGTCACCGGTTCCGTGCAGGTCAGCGTGGGAACAAAGTAACCGATGCCGTCCAAATGTACCTGCCTGCCCTCCCCCAGCTCGCGTCCCACAAAATGCGACAAAGCATCGAGTACCGCCAGTACATCCGTCTCGGTCAGCGAGCAGTATTCTTGTATATGCCTGCGCAGCTCATCGGTCGTCGTGGAGCCGTTCAGTTTAATCCGGGGATGCAGGGTCAGTTCTTCCCCTTGTTTATCCTTCGTTTTCGGGTTTTCGTACCAATCAAATAAAATTGCCATATTCTTTCCTCCATTTTTAGATTCATTTCTGTTGCTGTCTGCAGGTTTCGCTCATGCAAAGTACCGGCTTTCATTAGGCAGAGCATGGGTCTTCCTTACGCAAAGAAGCGTTCTTCCTTCTGCTGAAAGCTTATCAAAAAAAGATGCGCACAGCTGTGGTTTACCTTCTTCATATTTGTGATACACCTTCTTCACAACTATGAGAAAGACATTCCACGACTGTGCGCAACTACAAACTACAGAGGCAAAGATAATGAAAAGCAGGGGGCTTGGCAAAGGAATGCTAATCTTTTTCAATAGCAAGCATTATTTTCCGAATAGAACACTTTACAGTCCCGATAAATCCACTTTATAAAAAGTCGGAGCAACATTGCTTTTCTCGAAGAACATCGCCATATAGATCGGGGCATAGATAATCTTACCTGCGACGCGTAGATTACCGTTGTTGAACACAACTGCTTCGGAGAAGTCGTATTCCTCGCAATCCATGATGTTGGACAAAGCGCGGTGTGTCTCGTAATCTTTACCTGATTTTACCTCAATAGGCAGTACCTTACCCTCAAGCTCAATAACAAAATCCAATTCACCGCGCTTCTTGTTGTTGTAATAGTAGGGAACAATGCCGTGAGCCACCAACTCCTGCGCTACGGCATTCTCGTAAATTGAACCGAAATTGATGTCCTTATCACCTTTTATAATCCGCATCTGAATGCCCTCGGCATATTGGCTGGCCAGCAGTCCGATATCACTTTGGAAGAGTTTGAACAGATTGCGTGAACGTGCAAGCAGGAGCGGCATTTTCGGCTCCTCCACATTATAGACGGGTAGCGCCACGCCCGCGTTCGTCAGCCATAAAAAACTAGTTCTCGACCCGGTCGAACTTTGCGTGCTCATTCAATCGTTTCAGTATGAAGCGTTTGTTTTTAGCGTTTAGCTCAGGGGGAATAAGATTAAAAATCTCCTCGATGTAGAGTTTGTTATTAGGATCATACTGGGCGATGTCACGTTTGTACAGACGAATGATATCCTGCTGCACAGTCATCACCTCTTGCAGGTTGTTACTCTCGAGATATTTGCTCACGACCGCAGGCATACCGCCCACAACAAGATAGAGCCGGAACAGCTCCATAATTTTGCCGTGGACAAACTCATCGACGGCAGTGCGATTCCGCCATGCCTCATGCAATGCCCCGATAACGGCGTCATTTATACCCACACACGAAATAAACTCCTCGAAATCGAGTGGGAACATATCCTTTACACCCATGTAGCCAACCGGTTCCGAGCGCAGGTCTTTCAATTCTACGCCCAGCAACGAACCGCTCAAGATGTAACGATACGAACCGTCATCCACCAGAAACTTAATTGCCGTAACAATATCGGGACATTGCTGTACTTCGTCGAAAAAGACGAGCGTTTCACCCTTGATGAGCGGCACGGAGGTGATTGCCGATAGACGGAGCAGAATATCACCGCTGCTCTTTGCTCCCTTGAACAAATCCACCGCTTCGGGCATCTCGACGAAATTGACTTCAATGAAACTTTTAAACGTCTTACCGAACTGACGAATGGAATATGTCTTACCTATTTGTCGTGCTCCAGTAATAAGCAGGGCGTTACGGTTAGTTTCGTAGTAATTGCGAATGTAATCATCTATCTTTCTTTTTATCATAACCTATTCTTGTTTATTCGATTATTAAATGCAATAATCACACTATGCCGCTTTTCCATTGCAAATATAAAGGATTTATGCCGCTTTTCCAAGATTTACGCCTACACAAATTGCCGTTTTTCCAATTTAGTAACAGTATCCAAATGCATGCTTTATATGCCCACCGAAGAGGAACTGCAGAACAAGATTGAAAGACAGAAAACTTTTACCGGTTGCAGCACACGGAAAATCAATAGAGTAACGACGTATGGTGAAAGATTGGTTATAATGACGAACACTCAACAACACTAATATCAAGCATGAAGATAGCAAATAAAAAACATCCCGTCACATAATTGGAAACATTTTGTATACAGAGAGACGGGAGCAATGCCCTATATTTGCAACCGGTCAATCAATCACCGGCCATGAAAAACAGGTAGTTTATGAGAAATTTCATTGTATTATGCTTATTGGCATGTCTGGCATCATGTACAGACAAAAAAGATTCCAGACAATAAGAGAACGAATCGATTTATCAGGAAATTGGAACAGTTCATTAGGGAACTGCACATTGCCCGGTAGACGGATGAAAACAAGTTGGGAGACGGCAGGCATCCCACCAATGTAACCTCCCAGTTGACACGGACTTATCCCTACTCCGGCATCGTAGAATATGAAAAAGATGTTGAAATTCCCGTACAGATGGAAGGGAAACGCCTGATACTCTTCATGGAACGTACAAAGCCCAGTACTCTCTGGATAGACGGGGACAGCGTCGGCACGTTGGGACATATCTATGCACCTCACTGCTATAGCCTGCCAGCCTTGGCACCCGGCAGCCACCATATAAAGATACGCATTGACAATTCCCCCAGCTCCGTACCAGCCGAAATCCAAAGCTCGCATGCCTGGACCGACGGCACACAAACCAACTGGAACGGCATTCTGGGCGACTTCTACATCGAAGCGACCCCACACACCTATCTCGAGCAGGTACAAGTCTACCCGTCTGTAAAGGAGAAAAAGGCCCGCATCCATGTAAACATATACAGCGATTCGGAGCAATCGGGCGTAGTGACCCTTTCTGCCAAGACGTGGAACACCCAACAAGAACACCAGTTACCGGACATGGAAAAACAAGTCGGCTTGAGCAAAGGTGAAAATAAAATAGAACTGACGCTCGACATGGGCAACCGGATGCAGACATGGAGCGAATTCCACCCCACACTTTATGCACTGAACGTGACCCTTGCCACAAACGAGGGTAAAGACAATATAATAACAGATTTCGGTATGCGCGACTTTGCCACCGAAGGTACTCAGTTCACCATAAACGGCTTCAAGACCTTCTTGCGCGGCAAACACGACGCTTGCGTATTCCCACTTACCGGATATGCGCCGATGGATGTAAAGTCCTGGCGAAAAGTTTTTCAGACAGCCAAGAGTTATGGCATCAACTACTACCGTTGCCATTCCTACACCCCGCCCCGCGCCGCTTTTGCCGCTGCCGACATCGAGGGTATCTATTTCCAAGCCGAGTTGCCTTTATGGGGAAGCATTTCACCGGACAACCATCGCTTGAATGACTTCTTGCTGAACGAAGCCTATATGACCCTCGACTACATGGGCAATCACCCCTCATTCACCATGTTGGGACTGGGCAACGAGTTGGGTGGCGACGTTGACCTGATGCGCAATTGGCTGGACGGATTCAGAAAACATGACAACCGCCATCTCTATTCGTTCGGTTCCAACAACTTCCTGGGTTGGGGAAGTGCCATAGACGGTGAAGATTATCTGACAACCTGCCGGGTAGGAGGAGGCGAAGGCTATACAACGCACGTACGCAGTTCGTTTGCCTTTGTCGATGCCGAAAAGGGAGGTATCTTGAACAACACCCGTCCCAATACCCGTGCGGATTATACTGCTGCCATAGCGAAATCTCCCCGACCGGTCATCAGTCACGAAACCGGACAGTTCCAAATTTATCCCGACTACAAGGAGTTGGAGAAATACACCGGCGTATTGCATCCATATAACTTGGAGATATTCCGTGACCGGCTCAATGAAAATGGACTGCAGAACCAGATTGACGCATTCCATCAGGCCACCGGCCGGTTTGCCGTCGAATGCTACAAGGCTGATATTGAATACGGCCTGCGCACTGCCGGTTTAGGCGGATTCCAGATGCTCGACCTTCAAGACTTTCCCGGACAAGGCTCGGCACTGGTAGGCATTCTGGATGCTTTCATGGACAGCAAAGGCATTGTCACTCCCGAAACATTCCGCGGCTTTTGTGCTCCGGTGGTACCGCTGGCGCTTATGGACACCTACTGTTACAGCAACAAAGAAGAGCTGAACATAGGCCTCGCCCTGACAAATTACGAAGAGCAACCATGGTCTGATGCATTATGCTGGCGTCTGGAAAGCCTGAGTGACAGCGTAACTTTTGTTCGCGAAGGCAAAGTCCCCGCCCATGTAGAGCAAGGAAAAGCAATGCAGGTGGGCGAGTTGAAAAGCACCCTTACCGAAATAGACAAGCCTGCCCAATTGCGACTGACACTGACCACCGGGAATTATCATAACTATTATAACTTATGGGTATACCCCGACCGGACACCGGAAAGCGAAGCGGACATCTTCATCTGTCAGTCCTTGGATGACGAGGCGCGAAAGAGACTGAGCCAAGGAGGGAAGATACTGCTTATACCCGACCACAAAGCCATTGAAGAACAGAGTGTAGGCGGACTTTTTACTCCTGACTACTGGAACTATGCCATGTTCAAAAGCATTTCGGAAAACGCCGGCCGCGAAGTTTCGCCGGGCACCCTCTCCTTGCTGATGGACGAGAAACATCCCTTGTTCCGGCAGTTCCCCACCGAGTGCCATAGCAACTGGCAATGGTGGAGCATCGTACGCCATGCCCGCCCCTTTATTCTGAACGCTACACGCCACGAATACAAGCCGCTTATCCAAGTAGTAGACAATGTGGAACGGAACCACAAGTTAGGCTTGCTGTTCGAATTTGCCGTAGACAACGGTAAGGTATTGGTTTGTATGAGCAACCTCGAAGCAATTCGCCACACTCCGGAAGGAGGTCAGCTGCGCAATGCCATTTTAAGCTATATGAAGTCGGCTGAGTTCTCTCCCACCGAGACGCTGACCTCACAGCAGTTGCAGCACATATTAACAACCGAGGTGAGGAAGCAAGACATTGTCGGCGTGAAAAACCAGTCGGATTACGACGTACAGCCGGAATAAAAAATAAGTATGAGAAGTTTCATCATAATTCCACTTTTCCTCGGCTGTCCCGTCATTTTTCAGTAGCTTTGCGGACTTTAATACAGCAAACAACCCATGAAACTTACCCTTATACGCACCGCTCGTGAAACCGGCAAAGAGACATTCAGCACATGGCCCAGCGACACCTTGATGGAGAAGATGAAAACCGAGAACAAAGCCGGACACATATCCGCCTTGCGCAGCCTCATTCCCCACATCACCGGAAGCAACGGACACTACCCCTGCATAGACAAACTGCCACGCATCTGCCCTGCCGCAGAATATGCCCGCAGCAAAGAGGGGGAAAGATACCTGAAAACCTACAACGGACTGGTACAGATTGAAGTCAACCACCTGGTCAATGCCGTGGAAGTGGAGCAAGTAAAGCGCCAGGCGGCCCTGCTGCCGCAAACTTTTGCCGCCTTTTGCGGAAGCAGCGGACGAAGCGTAAAAATATGGGTACTGTTTGCCACCCCCGACGGTTCGCGCCCCAGGCAGGAGAAAAAATCAGGCTGTTTCATACCGCTGCCTACCGGCTCGCCGTAAACTGTTACCAGCCCCTGCTCCCCTACCCCATCACACTGAAAGAACCTGCCGTGGAGCAAAGCTGCCGCATGACGCTCGATGACCGTCCCTATTACAATCCGTCTGCCGTCCCTTTCTGTCTGGAACAGCCTTTGTCCGTGCCCGACGAGCCCACCTTCGGCCAACGGAAACAGACCGAAGCAAACCCGCTGATGCGCATTGCCCCCGGCTATCCGGCCTCCCAAACCTTCTCCATCCTCTTCGAAGCCGCCCTGAACCGTACCTTCGAAGAGCTGGAAAACTGGAAACGGGGCGATGACCTTCGCCCCCTGCTCTACCTGCTTGCCGGGCATTGCTACAAAGCCGGCATTCCCGAAGAAGAGGCAGTACGTCAAGTCATGATGCACTACTACCGCGAAGCGGATGAACAGCTGGTGCGCATGACCCTGCACAACCTCTACCGCGAATGCAAAGGCTTCGGCACCCGCAGCAGCATGACCCGCGACCAAATCACCGCCTTCCGCCTGGAAGAATTCATGAACAGACGCTATGAGTTCCGCTGGAACACCGTGCTGGGAGAATTGGAATTCCGCCAACGGGACTCCATACACTTCCATTTCCGCCCTGCCGACCAGCGGGTAAGAAGCAGTATCGGACAGAATGCCCTGAAAGAAGGAATCAGCGTATGGGACAGAGATGTGGCACGCTACCTCAACTCGGACGCCATTCCCTTGTACAACCCCATCGAAGAATATCTGAACAGCACCGGACATTGGGACGGCAAGGACCGTATCCGCGCATTGGCCGACCTCGTCCCCTGCAACAATCCGTACTGGCGGGAACTCTTCTACCGCTGGTTTCTCAGCATGACGGCGCACTGGCAAAACATCGACCGCCAGCATGGAAACAACACGTCTCCCCTACTGGTCGGAGCCCAAGGCTATCGTAAAAGTACCTTCTGCCGCATCCTGCTGCCACCCGAACTGCGCTTCGGATATACCGACAGTATCGACTTCAAAAGCAAGCAGGACGCAGAGCGGAGCCTCGGCCGCTTTTTCCTGATAAACATCGACGAATTCGACCAAATCAGCGTCAATCAGCAAGGTTTTCTAAAGCATCTGCTGCAGAAACCCGTGGCAAACCTGCGCAAGCCTTACGGCACCGCCATCCAGGAAATAAGACGCTACGCCTCCTTTATAGCAACCAGCAACCAGAAAGACCTGCTGACAGACCCCAGCGGCAGCCGCCGTTTCATCTGCATCGAAGTCACCGGCCCCATCCATACCAATGTCACCATCAACTACCGGCAACTCTACGCACAAGCCATGGATGCCATAGCCAAAGGTGAACGCTACTGGCTGGACGATTCCGACGAAGCCATCTTGAAACAGACCAACCGGGAGTTTGAACAGCCCACACCGTTGGAACAGCTCTTCCTCTGCCACTTCCATCCCGCCGAAAATGAAGAGGAAGGAGACTGGATGACCCCTATGGAGATTCTCTCCTTCTTGCAAACCAAGACCAAAGACCGGCTGTCCATCAATAAAGTGGCTCTGTTCGGACGTGCACTCCACAAACTGGGCATCAGCAGCCGCCGGAAGACAAGAGGAACAGAATATCATGTAGTGAAAAAAGAATAATCCTGCCAATTAATTTGCTTCTACTTTCGGTTTGCGCTATCTTTGCGTTTCAAATCAAGAAGATATGAAAAAAGAAAGTCAAGTGATATTCGACCGGAATGCCGTAGAGTTTGTGACCGTAGCCGCCGAGTTTTGCAAGTTTCTGGAACAAGCGGAAGGGGTGAAACGTTCCGCGTTCGTCGATACCTCCTTAAAAATACTTCCGCTGCTCTACCTGAAGGCCTCCATGCTGCCCGAGTGCGAAACCATAGGAGACGAGGCGCCGGAAACATTCGTCACCGAAGAGACCTATGAGGTACTCCGCATGAATCTCGCCAATATCCTGGCCGAGAAAGACGACTACCTGGACGTATTCGTATCCGACATGAAGTATAGTGACCAGCCCATCACCAGGAACATTTCCGAAGACTTGGCCGACATATACCAGGACATCAAGGACTTTATCTTCGTATTCCAGCTGGGTTTCAACGAGACGATGAACGATTCGCTTGCCATCTGCCAGGAAAACTTCCGCCTCCATTGGGGACAAAAGCTTGTCAACACCCTGCGTGCCCTGCACGAGGTGAAGTATGCGCAAGGCGAGGATGAAGAGGAGGAAACCGCAGACTTTGAATATTAAATTATGGTTATCAAAAGAACAATAGATAAAGAAACAGTGAAAGACCTGCCCAAAGCCGCCTTTCCGGGACAGATACATGTCGTACAGACACCGTGGGAAGCGGAGAAGGCAGTCGCCTATCTGAAGTCCTGCCCGTTGCTGGGCATAGACAGCGAAACCCGTCCATCGTTCACAAAAGGACAGATACACAAGGTGGCCCTGCTACAGATTTCCTCAGAGGAACATTGCTTTCTGTTCCGCCTCAACCTGACGGGACTGACTCTGCCGGTTATCACATTGCTGGAAAACCCAAGCGTAACGAAAGTAGGCCTTTCCTTGCGGGACGACTTCATGATGCTGCACAAACGCGCGCCCTTCGAACAGCATGCCTGCATCGAATTGCAGGAATATGTCCGCGCTTTCGGCATCCAGGACAAAAGCCTGCAGAAGATATACGCCATCCTCTTCGGGGAAAAGATTTCGAAAAGCCAGCGCCTTTCCAACTGGGAAGCCGAAACCTTGACCGAACCGCAGAAACTGTATGCCGCCACCGATGCCTGGGCATGCCTCAACATCTACAACAAGCTGCAAGAACTGAAACGGACAGGAGATTTTGAGATAGAAGCCAATAATAATGTGGTAATGTGATGCACATTATCACATTACCACATTAATCACATTATATATATGTACAAAGTATACCTTAAACCCAATAAAGAGGAGTCATTAAAGCGTTTTCACCCGTGGGTGTTTTCCGGCGCCATCGCACATTTCGACGGAGAGCCCGAAGAAGGGGAAGTTGTTGAAATCTACACGTCCAAAAAGGAATTCATAGCCAAAGGGCATTTTCAGATTGGCAGTATCGCCGTACGCGTACTGACCTTCCGTCAAGAAGAAGAAATCAATGCGGACTTCTGGAAACGCAAACTCAGCATAGCATACGACATGCGCCGCAGTATCGGCATAGCCGGAAACCCGACAAACAACACCTATCGCCTGGTGCACGGGGAGGGAGACAACCTGCCGGGGCTTGTTATCGACATTTATGCCCGCACCGCAGTGATGCAGGCACATTCTGCCGGCATGCACCTCGACCGCATGGCCATTGCCGATGCCCTTACCGAAGTGATGGGCAGCCAGATTGACAATATCTATTACAAATCGGAGACGACCCTTCCCTTCAAGGCCGACCTCTATCCGGAGAATGGTTTCTTGAAAGGCGGCAGCACGGACAATGTAGCCATGGAGTACGGCCTGAAGTTCCACATCGACTGGCTGAAAGGCCAAAAAACCGGTTTCTTCGTAGACCAACGCGAGAACCGTTCGCTACTGGAACGCTATGCCAAAGGCCGCAGCGTACTGAATATGTTCTGCTATACCGGCGGCTTCTCCGTATATGCTATGCGTGGAGACGCCAAACTGGTGCATTCCGTGGACAGCTCCGCCAAAGCCATCGACTTGACCAACAAGAACATCGAACTGAACTTCCCGGGTGACACCCGCCATGCCGCCTATGCAGAAGATGCCTTCAAATACCTTGACCGCATGGGCGACCAATACGACCTGATAGTTCTTGACCCTCCTGCTTTTGCCAAGCACCGCGATGCTCTGCGCAATGCCCTGCAAGGCTACCGCAAACTGAACGTCAAGGCTTTCGAGAAAATCAAGCCCGGCGGCATCCTCTTCACATTCTCGTGTTCGCAAGCCGTCAGCAAAGAAAACTTCCGCACCGCCGTGTTCACAGCCGCTGCCATGTCCGGCCGCAGCGTACGCATCCTGCACCAACTGACGCAACCTGCCGACCACCCGGTCAGCATCTATCATCCGGAAGGGGAATACCTGAAAGGACTGGTTCTATATGTAGAATAAAGGAAAAAGCAGGCTTTGTTAGCCTGCTTTTCTTAAATAGAGTTAATAAAAAGCAGAAATACGCCAAAACAGCATGTTATATAACATAAACCGTGTATATTTGCACTGTGTTTTTCATGGTATTAGATTTAAGGTTAACAAAGATTGGCTGTCTGGGATAGATACCCTTCTTTTTTATAACAAAAGAATAATTCTATATCAGTTTTAAGTCTTTGGCAATCCTACAGGCTTCAATTGAGTTCTTTACTTGCAGTTTACCTAAAATTTCCTGCCGATGTCGATTTACCGTATATATGCTGATAGAAAGCATTTCTGCAATATCTTTGCTCATCAACCCTTTGTCTATAAGTTTCAATACTTGTTTTTCTCTCACCGACAAAATCTTCTCGTTGTTATATTCCTCCAACTCTGTGACGTGCCCGTCAATAGAATTAATTATCATACATTTTGCAGGAATATCAAATGCTAAAGGAGTATAAAGACATAATGCCAGCCATAAAGTATCATTAGTAGGCATGGAAACATAAAATATTCGATGTAAGACGGGAATATAGCTGTCTCTTTTATTCTTCATGCGTAGTTTACTCATCAAATAGTAATCAGTACGTTTCTTTTTGGGTTGCCGCTTGACAAAATTATAAAAACAGAGTTCTTGTAAGTGCTTTTCAGCCAAATCATCCGGATGGACAATTTTGAATATTTCTTCTTCCCAAATAGAAGCCACTTTGCTGTCCTTCACGTCTTTTTCAATTCCAAGCATTTGCGAGAAGCCGCCATAATAGATATAGCTTTCATTCGTGTGCCAGTCACTTAACACTGCAATGGCATTTTCCATCCGCGCATAATTGCAAGCAATCCCCTTGTATATGTTTAACATCTTTGCATATGGTTGTCCTTCCGAAAAATTTTGCGCAAAGAACTCTTTGTTTAGTATATCCTTAGTATCCATTAGTCTGATATAAAATGGTTATTTATAACTATTGTGTAGCAAATTACAACGCCTTACATTTGCAAATGTAATTAAAGCCATGGTTATTCATGACAAGTGAGAAAGAAAAATGCCATTTAGGTACGTTATATGATGCCAATAATGATGCGGAATTGATTGCAGAAAGGCGAACTTGCAAGCTAATCCGCCACGAATACAATCATATACTGCCTACAGAGATTGGCAGAAAAAAAGGTTCTTTAGCCGTTGGGAATCCATGCCACGTAATTCGGAAATTATAATAACAATATAAAAACAGAGAAAGATGAAAAAGATTTTATTAAGTGGATTAATGGGTGTTGCTTCATTTACCAGCATGGCTCAATCATTAGAGAAAATGCAATGGTTCAATGAACCTGCACAGTGGGAAATCAAAGGTGATTTGCTTTCAATGAATGTCACACCCCAAACTGATTACTGGCGCATATCTCACTATGGTTTTACTGTAGATGATGCTTCCTTTTTTATATACTACGCGTGGTGGAGAATTTGAAGTAAAAGTAAAAATCTCAGGAGACTATAAGACTCGATTCGATCAATCAGGACTTATGTTGCGTATTGACCACGAAAACTATATCAAGGCCGGTATCGAATTTGTAGATGGCAAATATAATCTCAGTACTGTTGTAACTCATCACACAAGCGATTGGAGCGTTATTACATTAGACAAGCCGGTACCATTTGTATGGATTAAAGCGGTGCGTCGTCTTGATGCTGTGGAAATATTCTATTCCTACGATGATAAAGAATACACGATGATGCGCAATGCATGGCTTCAAGACAACCATCCTGTAATGGTGGGGATTATGGGGGCTTGTCCTGACGGAAACGGTTTCAAAGCTAAGTTTGAGAACTTTTCAATCAAGCATTTAGCAGATAAGAGACGTCTGGAATGGTTGAAAAATAACGCAGATGAATAATGTAATAAAGAACTAAAGAATGAAAATTGAACACTTTGCAATGTATGTTATTGACCTTGAAGCGGTCAAGGACTTTTTTGTGCGTTACTTCAATGCAGTCTCTGATAACATGTATCATAACAAGAAAACTGATTTCAAGTCCTACTTTCTATCTTTTGATGATGGCTCCAGACTGTAGATAATGACCCGACCGGGTCTTGCTGATGAACAGAAGAATCCACTTCAATGCGGCTATATACAAATACATCCCTTATATTAATCCCTTTCGCTGAAAGAAAAAGCCGTACAGAGCTTGTTTTTCTCCCCGCCTCATTGTACATTTGCATCTATTACATAATTCAAAACATAAAAAGCTAATATTATGAGCATCAAATTCCGACTCACTGCCATGCAATTCCTGCAATTCTTCGTTTGGGGAGCATGGCTGATTTCATTAGGTGGTTACATGGGCGGTACGTTACATTTTGAAGGCGGACAAATCGGAGCAATCTTTGCAACCATGGGTATAGCCTCACTGATAATGCCCGGACTGACCGGTATCATCGCCGACAAATGGATAAACGCCGAACGCCTTTATGGCATACTCCACCTCATCGGTGCCGGTGCTCTGATTTATGCTTCAACTGCCACCACATACAACCACATGTACTGGGCCATGCTGCTCAACATGCTTGTTTACATGCCTACACTATCTCTGGCCAACACCGTATCCTACAATGCATTGGAAAAATATAAGATGGATTTGATAAAAGACTTCCCTCCCATCCGTGTATGGGGAACGGTAGGCTTTATCTGTGCCATGTGGGCTGTGGACCTCACCGGGTTCAAGGCAAGTTCGGCACAGCTCTATGTGGCAGCCATATCGGCAGCCATGCTGGGACTTTATGCTTTCACTTTGCCAGCCTGCCCCCCCATGCGCAGCGAAGGAAAAACGATGCTCTCCGCTTTCGGACTGGACGCACTGGTGCTGTTCAAGCGCAAGAAGATGGCTATCTTCTTCTTGTTCTCCATGCTGCTGGGAGCCGCCCTTCAAATAACAAACACATACGGCGACCTTTTCCTGGGTTCGTTTGCTTCCATACCCGAATATGCAGATTCGTTCGGTGTAAAACACTCCGTCATCCTGCTCTCCATCTCGCAAATGAGTGAGACGCTGTTTATCCTTGCCATCCCCTTCTTCCTGAAACATTTCGGAATCAAGCGTGTTATGTTAATAAGTATGTTTGCATGGGTATTCCGTTTCGGGCTCTTTGCCCTCGGAGACCCGGGAAGCGGACTCTGGATGCTCATTCTCTCGATGATTGTCTACGGCATGGCATTTGACTTTTTCAATGTATCGGGCTCGCTGTTTACAGAAATGGAGGCACATCCCAGTATCCGTGCCAGCGCACAAGGCTTGTTCTTCATGATGACGAACGGTGTGGGAGCCATCATCGGAGGTTATGCCAGCGGAGCCGTGGTGGATGCCTTCTCGGTATATGCCGAAGGCGGAGGACTGGTAAGCCGCGACTGGACACCGGTATGGCTTATCTTTGCAGGATATGCTTTAGTCATTGGTCTGCTATTTGGAATGGTGTTCCGCTATAAACATAATCCGGAAAAAATAGAGAAAAACTGATTGAGAGTCAGGTTGATTTAATAGGTATGAATAAGAAAAAGATAGAACTACAAGTACTAAACATTTCCAACAGCCAGGCGCAAGCGGGTGCCTATGCCCTGGTACTGGGTGAAGTGGGTGGCAAACGCCAGCTTCCGATTATTATAGGCGCCACCGAAGCACAAGCTATGGTCATCGAGATGAAAGGTATTGTACCGCCCCGTCCGCTGACCCATAACCTATTTGCTTCCGTTCTTGAGGTGCTGGGTGTAAAACTGATGCGTATTCTTATCTATAAAGTAGACAACGGAGTATTCTACTCCTACCTTTACATGAAAGCCGAAGAGACTATTCTCCGGATTGATGCCCGTACCAGCGATGCCGTCGCCCTGGCATTGCGCATGAATGCTCCTATCTTTGTCTACGAAGAGATTCTCGAAACAGAATGTCTGAAAACCGGCGAAAGCACCACCGACCCTATGGGAGGCAGCGAGCCGGACAAAGACGAACTGTTGCAGGAAGACACAATAGGCATATTGAAAACAGCCCTGCAGAAAGCAATCGAAGAAGAGGATTACGAACGAGCCGCACAGATAAGAGACCAAATCAACCAACTCAAAAACAATTTGTAACATGCACGTATTCTATACTCCCGACATACAGACCCACGCAGAACTGCCCGAAGAGGAAGCAGCACATGCCATACGGGTCTTACGCCTGCAAGCAGGCGACGAGGTTATGCTGACAGACGGAAAGGGCTGCTTCTATCGCGCTGAAATCAGTACGGCTACCAACAAACGCTGCCTGGTGAATATTCTGGAAACCCTTCCGCAAGCCCCCTTGTGGAAAGGTCATCTGCACATTGCCATGGCACCTACCAAGAACATGGACCGTACAGAGTGGTTTGCCGAGAAAGCGACGGAAATAGGGTTTGATGAACTGACATTCCTGAACTGCCGTTTCTCGGAACGGAAAGTCATCAAGACGGAGCGCATCTCCAAAATTCTGGTTTCTGCCATCAAGCAGTCGCTCAAGGCACGCCTGCCCCAACTGAATGAAATGACAGACTTCAACAAGTTCATCACACAGCCTTTTCCGGGTCAGAAATTCATCGCCCACTGTTATGAAGGCGAAAAACCGCTTTTGAAGGATATGGTACATCCCGGAGAGGACGCTCTCGTACTAATCGGTCCTGAAGGAGACTTCAGCGAAGAGGAAGTGAAGAAAGCCATCGAATGCGGATTCACTCCCATCAGCTTGGGTAAATCACGGCTTCGGACAGAGACAGCGGCACTCGTGGCTTGCCACACAATGAACTTATTGAACCAATAATAACTTTTAAATAGTATGAGTATGGCAAAGAAAATGATCTCACGGCTCTCGGTACTGGCAGTACTGATTGTGTTTCTGGCAGCATGTTCCAAACAAACGGAATATACGAACGTAATACCGGCAGACGCTACGGCTGTTGCCTCTATTGATTTGAAATCACTGGCCAACAAAGCCGGAATGAACGACAAAGAAAAATGAAAGCTGCTAAACAGAAACTGCTGGAAGCAATGAAAAGCGGGATGAATGCTGCCACTTTCCAACAGTTGGAGAAGGTGATCAACAATCCGGGAGCATCCGGCCTGGATCCGGAAGCACCGATCTATATCTTTAGCTCTCCCCAAATTTCCGGTGGTGCATTCGTTGCCAAAGTCAGCAATGAAGACGATTTGCACGCTTCCCTCGATGTGATGGCAAAAGAACAAATCTGCCAGCCGGTCAGCGAAGCGGACGGATATAGCTTCACTACCCTGAACGGAAACTTGCTTGCTTTCAATGAAACCACTGCAATCATTA
>ENA-OQJB01000474-OQJB01000474.1-human-gut-metagenome-genome-assembly--contig:-NODE-474-length-20015-cov-3.335529_pt1 | contig 20015 bp, 25 predicted proteins | sample MGYA00242599_ERZ504765 | MGnify/ENA primary metagenome ERZ504765 (study PRJEB26092, sample SAMD00036354) | human gut metagenome | host: Homo sapiens | study: EMG produced TPA metagenomics assembly of...
GTTTCTATAATAAACCAATATATCAAAGGAATGATAAACAAGACTGACCAAAGTTCCCACCACCATAGAGCCAATCATGGCAATAGACAAAGGCTTCTGCATCTCCGACCCCACTATCCGAACTGAGTCGGAGACAAAAAAGAGGGAGTTCGGTAAAAGTTTTTCGGGGTGTAGCGCAGTCCGGTTAGCGCACCTGCTTTGGGAGCAGGGGGTCGTGGGTTCGAATCCCGCTACCCCGACGAAAAAGAAAAACGCTGATAATTAAGTTGCAAACTTGGCTATCAGCGTTTCTTTTTTACTCAAAAACTCCAAAAGCCATCGAAGAAACAACTAAACAAGCTAAAACAAAACAACTTATAAATTATTATTATGAAAAACATTTTATTTACACTTTTTGCTATTCTGATCTTAACTAGCTGTAGTAAAGATGATGATAACTGGATCGAGCTTAACGAAAACATATCGTGGGTAATTGGTCGACAGGCATTAAAGGCTCGCATAAGTTTTTAAATTTCGGAGACGATGACAAAGGCTCTTTTGGAATTTATAGCAATGCAGATCCCATTTCTTTCCAAACGTTCAAATACAAAGTCGAAGATAGTAAGATTTACATCTATGATGTATTCCCAAAAGGTAAGTCACCATATTATTTGGACTGTAAAATATCAAATAATAAACTCAAAATTGAAAAATGGTGAGGAATCTGGTACTTACGAAAAATTAGAATACTAACAACTTCCAAACTTAAAAATGCTTAGAATTGATCGTATAACAAAAAAATAATATTTATGAAAACAGCTTTTTTATTGGGCAGCATAGGATCAGGACTAATTCTATTATGCCACCTTTATTCGTTTGTCCAAATGATCATCATGAATCGCCCCGATTATTTGTATCCGACATATTACATCCAATCCATTATCATCTTCATAGCATGGACTTTGATTTTCATTTGCTTTATGATCGCTTACCAAAAACAAAATAATAAATCATGGAAGGATTAATACAATTTACAGGTATAGTGATGATTGCATTTGGAATACTGCAAATCATCCTTTTCTTTAAAATTTGGGGAATGACTAATAACGTCAAACGCATTTGGAAGAAAATAGATAATAAAGACTTTCTTTCCGATGCTTGTGTTTCTTATATAAAAGGCAACTTGGAAGAAACTGAAAGGTTGGCAAATGAAGCTTTTCTGCAGGAAGTAGCTTTGCTTTCTAAATCATCTGAATCTTATGAAGATTGGATCGATAATTATATAAAAATAAAAGAAAAATATACCCGTATCTTCAAGAAAATAGATAAGCCAGCTCCTGACTTTAATAAATACAAAGAACCGAAGATGTATCTACTTTAAGCAATAGAGAAAAAAATAAGGCTGACATAACAAGTATAAGCCTTATTTTTTTACATATATCCATATCACATATTCAAATAATACTCCCTCGTCAACGCTATATACTCCTCACTATACTGATGACGCGCCAATTCCGTCAACAGTTCTTCTATCACACACTCCCGATTGGAAAAAGAAAAAGCAATCAGCGTACGTTTTGGAATACCGCCGGGCTTAGTAATTACATTGAGCTGACGAATCGCATACAACTTATTCATAGAAGCTATCGCCTTTACCCGATCAACCACATCCGTCGGAATCACGACCGTAAAAAGTCCGTCTGCTGCCAATAACCTATTTACCCCTTCCAGCAATTCTTCGTAGGTTAGAGAATCATTGTGACGGGCAGCAGCCCTCTGCCGATCCGGACACTCCAACGAATCGACAAAATAAGGGGGATTTGAAACAATCACATCAAATTTATCCGAAGACCGGTATTTCTTAAAGTCAGCCTGCACCACTTCTATCCGCTCCTGCCAAGGAGAACGAGCCACATTTTCCCTGGCCTGTCCGGCCGCCGCCTCGTCTATCTCCAATGCCACAATCTTTGCGTCTGGCAAACTGCGTTGAGCCAACATTAAAGCCACCAAGCCCGTCCCCGTACCAATATCCAATATCCGGCGCGCGCGCTCAACCGAAGCCCAAGCTCCCAAAAGCACCCCATCCGTACCAACTTTCATAGCACATTGGTCGTGCCACACTGTAAATTGCTTAAATTGAAAATAAGGATTCGACATTTTATCCGTTTGTCTTAAAGCTGTTTTATTCTACTATTTTATTGCAAATCGCCAAAAATAAATAATAATTATGGAATACTCCCTCTACAAGCCGATATTTTGGCATTGTTTTTGTGTTTTTATTCTGCGCAGTGCTTTATTATTAGAGAGAATCAATTAACTTTGCAAACGATTTATGCATATCAGTATGACATAAACTAAATTAAAACGAAAAGATGAAAGAAAGATATTTATTGGAAGATGGAAGCGATAACGGCTTCTCGCTAATCACTGACTATGATGGGAACGATGAACAGGCATTTGATGTAAATGTGAAATCTGGTGAAATTCTTCCGGTACTCCCTCTACGTAACATGGTGTTGTTTCCTGGAGTATTCCTGCCGATCACAGTGGGCCGTAAGTCTTCTCTGAAACTACATACGAGACGCTGACAAGAAGCATAAAGATATTGCCGTAGTATGTCAGAGATCGGCACATACAGAGGACCCGAAGTTGGAAGATTTACACAATATCGGTACCGTAGGACGAATTGTGCGGATATTGGAAATGCCCGATCAGACAACGACTGTCATCCTTCAAGGAATGAAACGTCTGAACCTGATAAACATTATCGAAACCCATCCGTATCTGAAAGGTGAAATAGAACTTTTGGAAGAAGACATTCCAAGCAAAGACGATAAAGAGTTTCAAGCCTTGGTGGAAACCTGCAAGGACTTGACAATGAGATATATCAAATCGTCAGATGTGATGCATCAGGATTCGGCATTTGCTATTAAGAATATCAACAGTCCGATGTTCCTAGTCAATTTCATCTGCTCGAACCTGCCGTTCAAGAAAGACGAGAAGATGGACTTGTTAAGCATCCACTCATTACGTGAACGCACATATCACTTACTGGAAATCCTGAACCGCGAAGTGCAACTGGCAGAAATCAAGGCATCCATCCAAATGCGTGCCCGCGAAGATATTGACCAGCAGCAACGCGAATACTTCCTGCAACAGCAAATCAAGACTATCCAAGATGAACTAGGTGGCGGCGGCCAGGAGCAGGAAATAGAAGAAATGCGCCAAAAAGCAGAAAGAATGCGTTGGAACGCAGAAGTCAGGGAAACATTTATGAAAGAACTGGCTAAACTGGAACGCACCCATCCACAATCTCCGGATTACAGCGTACAGCTTAACTATCTGCAAACCATGCTCAATCTTCCGTGGGGTACGTATACAACTGACAATCTGAACCTTAAAAACGCAGAAAAGACGTTGAACAAAGACCATTACGGACTGGAAAAAGTGAAAGAACGCATTTTGGAGCATTTGGCTGTATTAAAGCTGAAAGGTGATATGAAATCACCGATTATCTGCTTATATGGCCCTCCGGGAGTAGGTAAAACATCTCTTGGAAAATCCATTGCATCTGCGCTCAAACGGAAGTATGTACGTATGTCTTTGGGCGGCGTACATGACGAAGCTGAAATCCGCGGACATCGGAAAACTTATATCGGCGCCATGCCCGGACGAATCATCAAGAGCTTGATTAAAGCCGGTGCATCCAATCCTGTCTTTATCCTGGATGAAATAGACAAGGTCAGCGCCGACCGTCAAGGCGACCCCTCTTCCGCATTACTGGAAGTGCTTGATCCGGAACAAAATACTGCTTTCCACGATAACTTCCTGGATGTAGACTACGACCTCTCAAAGGTATTGTTTATAGCAACAGCCAACAACCTGAACACAATCCCCGGCCCATTGCTCGACCGTATGGAATTGATTGAGGTAAGCGGATATATCACGGAAGAGAAAGTAGAGATAGCCCGTAAGCATCTGCTTCCCAAAGAGCTGGAAGCCAACGGACTTAAAAAGACAGCTATCAAGCTTCCCAAAGAAACGTTGGAAGCTATCATCGAGTCATATACCCGTGAGAGCGGCGTTCGTGAGCTGGAAAAGAAGATTGGTAAAATCCTTCGTAAATCAGCCCGTCAATATGCTACGGACGGTTATTTCGCCAAGACAGAAATCAAACCGTCGGATTTGTATGACTTCCTGGGAGCACCGGAATATACACGTGACAAGTATCAGGGAAATGATTACGCAGGCGTAGTCACCGGATTGGCATGGACAGCCGTCGGAGGCGAAATCTTATTTGTAGAAACGAGCTTGAGCCGTGGCAAGGGCGGACGTCTCACACTGACCGGTAACCTGGGAGATGTGATGAAAGAATCTGCCATGCTGGCACTTGAATATATCAAGGCACACGCTTCTATCTTGAATCTGGACGAAGAGATCTTCGACAACTGGAATATCCATATCCACGTTCCCGAAGGCGCAATTCCGAAAGACGGTCCGTCGGCAGGTATTACGATGGCCACCTCCCTGGCTTCTGCCCTGACTCAAAGAAAAGTGAAAGCCAACATTGCCATGACGGGCGAAATTACCCTTCGCGGCAAAGTGCTTCCCGTGGGTGGCATCAAAGAGAAGATATTGGCAGCCAAGCGTGCCGGAATCAAGGAAATCATCATGAGTGCCGAGAACAAAAAGAACATAGATGAGATTCAGGAGATTTATCTGAAAGGACTGACTTTCCACTATGTAAACGATATAAAAGAGGTATTTGCCATTGCGCTGACCAATGAGAAAGTGTCGGATGCTATTGATTTATCCGTTAAGAAACCCAGCCAGGAATGACATTTGAGTTACAATATACAGACACTAAAAGTAATGCCCGTGCGGGTCTGATTACCACAGACCACGGGCAGATACAAACACCGATCTTTATGCCGGTGGGCACACTGGGCACGGTTAAGGGAGTACATCTGACCGAATTGAAAGAGGATATTCAGGCGCAGATTATTCTGGGTAATACCTATCACCTCTATTTGCGTCCGGGACTGGACGTGATCGAGAAAGCAGGCGGACTGCACCGTTTTAACGGTTTCGACCGCCCGATGCTGACTGACAGCGGTGGTTTCCAGGTATTCTCTTTGGCCGGAATCAGAAAGCTGCGTGAAGAAGGAGCTGAATTTCGTTCGCATATCGACGGAAGCAAGCACGTCTTCACTCCGGAAAAGGTGATGGACATAGAACGCACCATCGGCGCAGACATTATGATGGCTTTTGACGAATGTCCTCCCGGTGACTCGGATTATGAGTATGCCAAAAAGTCATTAGGTTTGACGCACAGATGGCTCGACCGTTGTATACAACGTTTTAATGAGACGGAACCTAAATATGGTTACAACCAGGCTCTCTTTCCTATCGTGCAAGGTTGTGTCTATCCCGACCTGCGCAAACAATCAGCAGAGTTTATCGCGTCCAAAGGGGCCGACGGGAACGCTATTGGCGGTTTGGCAGTAGGCGAACCGGTAGACAAGATGTATGAAATGATCGAGATTGTTAATGAAATACTTCCCAAAGACAAACCCCGTTACCTGATGGGCGTCGGAACTCCTGTCAACATTCTTGAAGGAATAGAGCGTGGCGTGGATATGTTCGACTGCGTTATGCCTACACGAAACGGACGAAATGGCATGTTGTTCACCAAAGATGGCATTATCAATATGCGAAACAAGAAATGGGAAACCGACTTCTCTCCCATCGAAGCCGACGGGGCTTCCAGCGTAGATACGTTGTACAGCAAGGCTTATTTGCGCCATCTTTTCCATGCGCAAGAGCTACTGGCCATGCAAATTGCCTCGATACACAACCTGGCATTCTATCTGTGGCTGGCAGGAGAAGCAAGAAAGCATATTATTGCCGGAGATTTTTCGACCTGGAAGCCGATGATGGTCAAAAGAGTATCAACTAGATTATAAGAAATGAAAAGCAATCGATTTATAAAACGGCTGGACTGGTATATCATCAAGAAGTTCTTGGGGACATACGTATTTGCTATTGCATTGATCATTTCTATTGCAGTGGTATTCGAACTTCAACGAAAAGATGGACAAATTGATGGAGCATGAAGCTCCTTGGGATAAAATCATCTTTGAATACTACATGAACTTTATCCCCTATTTCTCCAATCTGTTCAGTCCGCTGTTCGTATTCATTGCTGTTATTTTCTTTACTTCCAAGCTGGCAGAGAACTCTGAAATCATCGCTATGTTCTCCACCGGTATGAGTTTTAAGAGGATGATGCGTCCTTATATGATTTCGGCCGCTATCATTGCGCTGACCACCTTCACGCTAAGTTCGTACGTGATTCCTAAAGGAAGCGTGACGCGTCTGAACTTTGAAGACCGGTATATCAAACCCAAGAAACAAAATTCGGTAAGCAATGTACAGTTAGAGGTAGACAGCGGGGTTATAGCCTACATTGACAACTATAACAACGCCATGAAAACCGGTAACCGTTTTTCATTGGATAAATTCGTTGACAAGAAGATGGTTTCGCATTTAACTGCACGCCGTATCACTTATGACACTGCAACTGTTCATAAATGGACAATTCACGACTATATGGTACGCGAATTAGATGGTTTAAAAGAAAAAATCACTAAGGGAGATCGAATCGACTCTATTATCAATATGGAACCTTCTGACTTTCTCATCATGAAAAATCAGCAGGAGATGTTGACCAGCCCCGAACTAAGTGACTATATAGAAAAACAAAAGCGAAGAGGATTTGCCAACATCAAGGAGTTTGAGATTGAATATCACAAACGCATTGCCATGTCGTTCGCTTCTTTCATCCTTACCATCATCGGTGTATCGCTTTCATCCCGGAAAACAAAAGGTGGTATGGGGCTCCACTTGGGTATCGGATTAGGGTTAAGTTTTTCTTATATCCTGTTCCAAACGATTACCTCCACCTTTGCTGTGAACGGAAATGTGCCTCCTGCCATTGCAGTCTGGATTCCCAATATCCTTTATGCAGGTATCGCATTCTTCCTGTATCAGAAAGCACCCAAATAACCAGAAAGCAACAAATAAAAGGATTGCAAGCCTTCCGCAGTCTTCAGGAACTCGATCCGCAGACTGTCCCAAAGTTTCGGATATACCGCAGAAAGAAAGATATAAAAATAAGAAGTTCCGCCTATTCCTGCTAATGCAAGTGTAGGCGGAACTTTTTTGTTGTATCCATTTCCTCTTTTGTCTATTCTCCATTGTTTTCACCTGACGGTGATCCGGAAAATCCCTCTTTCTCCTTACATTCCTAAAATCGTTAACCGATTTCTTTTACATAAGCAGAAAGATCTGCAGCAGAGATGTTTTTGGCTATAATTACACCATTTCCATCCAATAAATAGTTAGTGAATCCCCGATTTAAACGGTATTTCTTAAATAATCCGGAATCCTCGCCTTCTGTTTCCACGAAACAAGTGGGCGTAACTATTTGATCCTTACGAACGGTTTCCTTAAATATTGACTGATATTCGTCAAATGAAACAGAAACCATTTCCACATTATGAGAAGAACGAAGCGCATTGCTTAAACTTACGTTTTGCATCCGGGACTGCGCGTCATAACTTGCCCAAAAACTTAGCAACACATATTTGCCTTTCAAATTTCCCAACTTAAAGGCGGGTTGCTCATTTGACGTAGATTCGATCTTAAAATCAGGGGCTACGTCGCCCTCACTCAAACCTCCGGTAGGTTTGTCTTTCTCAACGAAAGCGGTCAAGGAACAAATCAGTAATACAACAAAAATCCATTTTACATGCTTCATGTAATTCGGTTTTAGTTAATACTATCCGGGACTGTCCTTAAACAGTGGTTTCTTCCCGAAACGTTGTCTTTTCAGGCATCAGGCGAAGAGGAATCCGCTGATTATCAGAGCCTTTATTTTTGAAACCGGGTGCAAAGGTAAGTAAATATTAAATTAACTTCCAAGTAAATAAGCAAAAATCTCACTTTTTGGGTATAACTTTTTATGTTATTTAGCATAAAAACGAACTTTTTTCTCTACTTTTGCAGAGTTAAAGTCTATTTTTTATGCAACCATCAAATACTGAATTGATTCTGATTCGAGTTACCGGCGAAGATCGTCCGGGACTGACTGCTTCTGTGACTGAAATCCTTGCCAAATATGATGCTACGATCCTTGACATCGGCCAGGCAGATATTCATAATACATTATCGTTGGGAATTCTGTTCAAGAGCGAAGAAAGACACTCCGGATTCATTATGAAGGAACTCCTGTTCAAAGCTTCTTCATTGGGAGTGACCATCCGGTTTGAACCTATCACCACCGAACAATATGACAACTGGGTAGGCATGCAAGGAAAAAACCGCTATATCCTGACAGTATTGGGACGCAAACTTTCCGCCCGCCAGATTTCTGCCGCTACAAGCATATTAGCCGAACAGGGCATGAATATAGACGCTATCAAGCGTCTGACAGGTCGCATCCCGTTGGACGAATGTCAGACTGATACACGCACCCGGGCTTGCATCGAATTTTCAGTAAGAGGTACTCCGAAAGACCGCATTGCCATGCAGGAGAAGCTGATGAAACTGGCCAGCGAACTGGAAATGGACTTTTCTTTCCAACAGGATAATATGTACCGCCGTATGCGCCGCCTGATTTGTTTTGATATGGACTCTACCTTAATCGAGACAGAAGTGATTGACGAACTGGCTATCCGTGCCGGTGTAGGCGACGAAGTGAAAGCCATCACGGAAAGCGCCATGCGTGGAGAAATAGACTTTACAGAGAGCTTTACCCGTCGCGTAGCCTTATTGAAGGGGTTGGACGAATCGGTAATGCAGGAAATAGCCGAGAACTTGCCTATCACAGAGGGTGTAGAGCGACTGATGTATGTATTGAAGAAGTACGGTTACAAGATCGCTATCCTTTCGGGAGGATTCACTTATTTCGGCCAGTACCTGCAAAAGAAATACGGTATAGATTATGTCTATGCCAACGAATTGGAAATCATCGACGGCAAACTGACCGGACGTTATCTGGGGGATGTAGTAGACGGAAAACGAAAAGCCGAACTGCTCCGCCTCATTGCACAAGTGGAAAAGGTGGATATTGCACAGACCATCGCCGTAGGAGACGGAGCCAACGATCTTCCTATGCTAGGAGTTGCCGGACTGGGAATCGCCTTCCACGCCAAGCCCAAAGTGGTGGCAAATGCCAAGCAATCAATCAACACCATTGGACTGGATGGAGTACTCTATTTCCTCGGATTCAAAGATTCTTACTTGAATATGTAATTAGACCAAAAATAGATTATCTTTGCTGACAAATAAAATAAAAGAATGAAGTTTTCCGAACTACAATTAAATGCAAATGTGCTTGAGGCGCTTGATGCCATGCGATTTGACGAATGTACGCCTATACAAGAACAAGCAATTCCAATCATACTTGAGGGTAAAGATTTGATCGCAGTAGCACAGACAGGGACAGGTAAAACAGCCGCGTTTCTGCTTCCTGTATTGAACAAATTATCTGAAGGTAAACATCCGGAGGATGCGATTAATTGTGTCATCATGTCTCCTACCCGGGAATTGGCCCAACAGATCGACCAGCAAATGGAAGGATTTTCCTATTTCATGCCGGTATCGAGCGTTGCCGTATATGGCGGAAATGACGGAATATTGTTCGAACAACAGAAAAAGGGACTCACATTGGGAGCTGATGTTGTCATTGCTACTCCCGGACGCCTGATCGCCCATTTAAGCCTTGGATATGTAGATCTTTCCAAGGTTTCTTATTTTATTTTGGATGAAGCAGACCGAATGCTCGACATGGGATTCTACGAAGATATCATGCAAATAGCCAAATATCTGCCGAAGGAACGACAGACTATCATGTTTTCAGCAACAATGCCGGCAAAGATACAGCAATTGGCAAATACGATCTTAAACGATCCGTCAGAAATAAAGCTCGCTGTTTCCAAACCTGCGGAAAAGATTATTCAGGCGGCATACGTCTGCTATGAAAATCAAAAGTTGGGCATCATACGCAGTCTTTTTATGGATGAGGTTCCGGAACGTGTGATTGTCTTTGCTTCTTCCAAAATTAAGGTTAAAGAAGTTGCCAAGGCGTTGAAATCAATGAAGCTGAACGTAGGTGAAATGCATTCGGACTTGGAACAGGCTCAACGGGAAACGGTTATGCATGAGTTTAAAGCCGGACGAATCAATATATTGGTAGCTACGGACATCGTTGCACGTGGTATCGACATCGATGATATCCGCCTGGTTATCAACTTCGACGTGCCTCACGACAGCGAGGACTACGTGCACCGCATCGGCCGTACAGCACGTGCCAACAATGACGGGGTGGCACTTACGTTTATTAACGAAAAGGAACAGAGTAACTTCAAAAGCATTGAGAATTTTCTGGAGAAAGAGATTTATAAGATTCCTATCCCTGAAGGATTGGGAGAGGCTCCGGAATACAAACCGCGTTCGTTCAACAAAAACAGGAACGGGAATTTCTCTAAAAGAAAAGATTTCCGGGGAAAAAGAAACAACGGAGGGAAGAAAAGCAACTACCCTGCACCCAGGCAAAAATAAAATCTGTAATTCTTTGTTTGGATAGAATCTGTATTTCTTATTTTGAGAAACCTGATTTCTATTTGAATAGAATGTAGAGTCCTTATTTGGATGAAGTAATCTCCAAATCGCCTTTAAAGCTCACTTCCATATTTACAACGCTATATATGGAAGTTTCCGGAATGGCTAAAACAGCTTGATAATGAAAACCATTCCGGTTTACTTTCACAAACTTTGTATCTGACAGGATTGATTGCGCCAGGAAATCCGCAGGAACCACTTTGTCGAACATCTGTTTGGTTATATCGCTGGCAAACAGGCTCTTTTTACCTCATACACACAGATGTGCATCACATTATCATAGTACACATTATCCATACTAATCCCGTCTTCGGAATAAGTCGTCTTGATGACTCTCATTTTAGATGGATTGATATATACGTATGCACGATAGCGAGTGCCGTTGTAAGTCACTACACTATCGCGTTTGGTACTTCCGTATAAGTCGGAACCACAAGTTCCTGACGGACAAAATAGATAGAATCATTGAGGTCTTCGGATTTATGCAGTTTTATTACATTATCCGTAATGGAATGAAACCAAAATATATGTTCTCCCTGCTTATCAATCTTGTAATAAGTGGTATCATTTCCATAAGTGTAAAGAATGTCCCGCATTATTTTAAATGCAATGGGAGTACTTTGTGCGTCTGCATAGTAGATGGTATCTCCTTCCACACGCATCAACGGGCTCTCCGTTTCATCGTCCAGCCAAATTCCCTGCAGTAACTCTTTTGCGCTAAGATCCTCTTTCTCCTGTTGAAGAGAATGGGGACTCTTATTGCCGCTACATGCCGCGAAAAGGATTGCCATTAACGATACAGCCACATTTTTCATCATCTATCTTAGTTTTGTATAAAGATACTCCTATTTTTTTATTTACCAATACAATGGTAAACAAATCCGAGCTCTTCCATCTCTTTTTTATCATATATATTACGTCCGTCCAACACAATCTGCTGGGCCATCGTCTTCTTGATAACGGCCCATGAGGGCAGACGGAATTCTTTCCATTCGGTAACCAGCATCAATACATCAGCATCCAGCACTGCATCGTACATATCACAAGCATAATAGATTTTTTCTCCAATTCTACGCTTGCACTCTTGCACGGCAGCCGGATCGTATGCACGCACCCGACAACCAGCTTCCAGCAATTTATCGATCAGGACTAATGCCGGAGCCTCACGCATGTCATCCGTTTCCGGTTTAAATGCCAGCCCCCACAAAGCAACAGTCTTACCTTGCAAATCACCATTAAACTGTTTCTTTAGCTTCTCAAACAGGACGCTTTTCTGTTGTTCGTTCACTTCTTCCACAGCACTAAGCACCCGCATACTATAACCGTTCTGTTCCGCAGTCTTAATCAATGCTTTCACGTCTTTAGGAAAACAGGAACCACCATATCCGATGCCCGGATACAGGAACTTACGTCCAATACGGGTGTCCGAACCTATTCCGCTACGTACCATGTTCACATCCGCGCCAACGATTTCGCATAAGTTTGCAATATCATTCATAAAGCTGATACGGGTTGCCAACATCGAGTTTGCCGCATATTTAGTCATTTCTGCAGATGGAATATCCATGAAAATCACACGGAAATTATTCAATAAGAATGGCTTGTATAGTTTGGACATCAATTTTTCCGCACGTGCCGACTCCACTCCCACTACCACACGGTCCGGGCTCATAAAGTCACTGATCGCATTTCCTTCTTTCAGGAATTCCGGATTAGAAGCCACGTCAAAATCAACTTTCACGCCTCTCTTATCCAATTCTTCCTGAATAACCGCGCGAACTTTACTGGCAGTACCCACCGGAACGGTACTTTTGGTAACTACCAGTTTATATTGTTTCATATTGCGACCAATGGTACGGGCCACCTCCAACACGTATTTCAAATCAGCGCTGCCGTCTTCATCCGGAGGGGTGCCAACCGCACTGAATATAACTTCCACGTCGTCCAGACAACTTTCTAATGAGGTTGTAAACTTCAATCGCTTTGCTTTCATATTACGGAGCACCATCTCTTCCAATCCATTCTCATAAATCGGAATATTCCCCTTTTGCAAAGATTCGATTTTCTCTTTATTCGTGTCTACGCACGTTACATTCACGCCAATTTCGGCAAAGCATGTACCTGATACCAGACCCACATACCCTGTTCCCACGATTGCAATTTTCATACTTAATCTATTGTTTGTTTAGAAATTCATTCAAAATAAGCGGCATCTTTAAAGGCAGTTCCCTCTCTGTCTTTCGCCGATAATACCATTTGCGAATCTGCCAACGGCCAGTCTATCCCCAACGTTTCATCATTATACAAAATAGAAGCTTCCGCCTGCGGAGCATACTTGTTATCTACCTTATACGTAAAAACGGCTTCTTCGCTCAAGACTGCAAAGCCATGAGCAAAACCACGGGGAATGAAAAATTGTCTCTTGTTTTCCTCACTAAGCAACACGCAGACGTGCTTTCCAAACGTAGGCGATGATTTACGCAAATCAACGGCAACGTCCAGCACTTTTCCTTTAAGAACACGAACCAGTTTCGCCTGACTGTATTCTCCTTTCTGATAGTGCAATCCGCGTAACACGCCAAAAGATGATTTCGACTCGTTGTCCTGTATAAAATCTACGGGACCAATATTGGCATCAAACTCTTCTTTCTTATAGGCTTCCATAAAATAGCCCCGTTCATCGGAGAAAACTTTAGGCTCTATCAGCCATACTCCGTCTATTTCCGTCTGTATATAGTTCATTATTGATAGTGATAAATAAAACGATGCAAAAGTAGTGAATTTTTCGAAGTTTTCTGGGATATATTCAATTTATCTCGTAATTTTGCAGACATGATTGAATTGGCACAACATATAGAGACTTTACTACTGGAAAACGATTGCGTCATTGTTCCGGGGTTTGGCGGTTTTGTAGCGCATTACTCGCCTGCAACCCGCATTAAGGAAGAAAATATATTTTTACCTCCTACCCGCACAATCGGCTTTAATCCTCAATTAAAACTGAATGACGGCGTATTGGTGCAATCTTATATGTCAGCGTATGACACGAGTTTTGCTGACGCCAGCCGCATAGTAGAAAAGGAAGTAAACGAATTCATCGGTCTCCTTCATGAAGAAGGAAAAGCCCATTTGGATAATATAGGCGAGATTCACTATAACATTTATGGTAACTATGAGTTTGTTCCTTATGACTATAAGATAACGACTCCTTCATTATACGGTCTCGACTCCTTCGAAATGCATGAACTTTCCGTTCTGCAACAGAAAGAAAAAGTATGGATACCGGCTCATCCGGAGAAGGAAAAGAAGACTTTTGAAATTAGTATCAATCGTGCGTATCTTCGCAATGCTGCAGCAATGATTGCTGCCATCGTATTGTTCTTTGCCTTTTCAACTCCGGTAGAGAATACAGACGTTCAAAAAACAATTATGCACAATTATTACCCAGTGAGCTTTTTGAGCAAATAGAAAAGCAATCGGTTGTAGTAACTCCTGTGTATGTTAAGAGTGATGCAATGCAACAAGCTAAAAAGCTTTCCGCTACTGCTTCAACTTCTTCTTCAACGAAGACTTCATCCACTAAAAAGAATACAGCGGATAAGACTTCCAAGCCAATCGCAGTTAGAGAAGTGAAAGTGGCCAAACAGGAAACGGCAGCTACTGCCCCTGCGGTTAAATCTCCAGAAAGTGCCAATCATCCTTTCCATATCATAGTGGCAGGAGGAATCAGCCTGAAAGATGCAGAAGCCATAGCAACTCAATTAAAATCAAAAGGGTTTGCTAATGCAAAAGCGCTGAACATGGATGGAAAAGTACGTGTCAGCATCAGTTCATTCGACAACCGTAATGAAGCGACCAAGCAATTACTTGAGCTAAGAAAAACGAAACTTATAAGAATGCCTGGTTACTGGCTAAATAAAAATCCCTTTTTAAAAGCATGAAACGAGTTCTTTGTCCTAAATGTGAGAATTACCTTTTTTTGATGAAACCAAGTATAGCGAAGGCCAATCACTGGTATTTGAATGTGAGCATTGCGGCAAACAATTCAGCATCCGGCTTGGAAAGAGCAAAGTAAAGGCTCTTAGAAAGGAAGAAAACCTGGAAGAAGAAGCTGAATCCCATAAAGAAGAATTCGGATATATCACTGTTATCGAAAATGTATTCGGTTATAAACAGATATTGCCCTTACAAGAAGGTGACAATGTCATAGGCCGCCGTTGTGTGGGAACTTCTATCAATACGCCCATTGAAAGTGGCGATATGAGCATGGATCGACGCCATTGTATCATCAATATCAAACGCAATAAGCAAGGAAAACTTGTTTATACATTACGGGATGCTCCCAGCCTGACAGGTACTTTCCTCATGAATGAAATCCTAGGGGATAAAGATCGTGTACGCATTGAGGATGGCGCTATTGTGACTATCGGAGCTACTACATTTATCTTGCATGCGGCTGAACAAGAATAATCACCTGACAATATAAAAAATGCCACTGTTCTCTGAACAAGTGGCGTTTTTTTATATCCGGTCTTCTAATTACAGAATACCTTTCACAGTTTCAAGCATTCCCTTTTCCTGGATAGAATCCAAGTTTGCTTTTACAGCTTCTGCCAATCCCGGGATCTTATTCAAATCTTCTCCCCAGATAAAGTCAGCAGCCAGAACACCTTCGGTTACTTTCTTTGTACAACCAGTTGCCCAAAGTTCTTTCAGCAGGTTCATGATTTCAGGAGCATCATTTGGTACAATTTCAGCGCCGTCAGCACGTACACCACCTTTATAATAAGTAATGATAGCAGCCAAACCAAGTACCAGGCCTTTAGGAAGTTCGCCCTTACGTTCGAGATAAGTCTTCAATCCCGGTAAATCACGAGTTTCATATTTTGGGAAAGAATTCAGCATAATGCTTGTCACTGCATGATCTACGAATGGATTGTTGAAACGTTCCAATACATCATTGGCAAATTTCTCCAACTCATCTTTCGGTAAATTCAATGTTTCCATCAACTCATCGAACATTACTTTGTGGATATATTTACCAATAACCTCATGTTCACAAGCTTCACGCACAATATTCACACCAGAAAGATAAGCAACCGGAGAAAGAACTGTGTGCGGACCATTCAACAGAGTTACCTTACGTTCGTGGTAAGGAGCTTCCGAAGGAACAAACAACACATTCAGTCCTGCCTTATCAGCCGGGAACTCTTTGGCAACTTCCTGCGGAGCTTCAATCACCCACAGATGGAAGATTTCAGCCTGAACAACCAAGTTATCATCGTATTGCAGTTTTTCTTTGATAGCAGCAATATCTTTGCGCGGGAATCCCGGAACAATACGGTCTACCAATGTCGCATATACGCCACAAGCTTCTTCAAACCAAGTTTTAAACTCATTACCCAGGTTCCATAATTCAATATATTGATAAATAGTTTCTTTCAACTTATGTCCATTCAGGAAAATAAGTTCGCAAGGGAAAATAATCAAACCTTTTGTCTTATCACCATTGAATGTTTGAAACGATGATACAGCAATTGAGTCAGTTTACCCGGATAAGATGAAGCAGGAGCATCTTCAAGTTTGCAAGACGGATCAAAAGCGATACCAGCCTCTGTAGTGTTTGAAATAACAAAACGCATTTCAGGTTGCTCTGCCAATTTCATGAACTCGTCATTTTGAGAATATGGATTCAGTGCACGACTGATTACATCGATCATTGTCAAGCTGTTAACAACTTCGCCTTTATCCAATCCTTGAAGATTAACATGATAAAGATCGTCTTGTGCATTCAGCATATCGACCATACCTTTATCAATGGGTTGAACCACTACTACGCTGCTGTTGAAGTCGGTTTTCTGGTTCATGTTGTAAATAATCCAATCAACAAATGCACGCAAGAAGTTACCTTCGCCAAATTGGATAATACGCTCCGGACGTTGTGTTTTAGGAGCAGTTTCTTTGTTTAATGCTTTCATGTTAGTTGTAATTTATAAAGTTGATATTATACAAATTCAAAATAAAAATCAATATTCTCCTTAATCAGGATGTCGATAGGCATATACTTTACAGGTTCAACAGACTTCTTAAACACAACATGGTCGCACAAAGCCTTCACCCCGCAATACCCTTGCAATCCCGGACGTTGCCCGATTAAATAATGCACATCACCTGATTTTAGCAACTCTACATTTGCTTTCAGAAGGTCATATCCTATCAGCCCTTTCATGCTACGTCCCGCATGACGGAGATACTCTCCCAACTGATACACCCTGGAATTAAATACAACTCCCAGCGCAGCCTTCGGATGTGCCCGGAAAAACTCATCTAATGTCTGTTGATTACTTTCCTGATCGGATTTATTGAGTATAACCTCATGGATTACCAGGTTGTTATATTCCTCGGCTATGTAACTCATAAAACCGTCCAAACGACGTTGCATCTGTATTTCAGCCGGATTATCTTTATTATTACTTAAAAACAAGACTAACTCCTGACCTTCTCCCGCCGAATAGTTGCGCATCAATATTTTTGCTGCAATATATCCGCTCTTATAGGAATCCTGCCCAATATACGTCAAGGCTCTCGCTTCTTCCATATTGAAATCAACAAAAGCATAAGCTATCTTATTTTCCTGCAGATAAGCTGTCAGCGCCAGCGTCTCTTCCCGGAAATTCGGAGAAATCAACACTGCGTCTACATTCTTTTCTTTTATAGCAAGGCAGGCTTCCTGATAACTTTTCTCATCTCCATGATGGTAACACAGATAATCTATACCCACATTAAAAGGACGCAACTCTTGCCGGGCACGCTCAATCCCCCCGACTACCGAATGCCAATAGTCATGTTCTATATAATAAGGTATCAGGCAGAGGAAAGAATATTTCTTTTAGCAGCCAAACCGATAGCAAACACATTGGGTTGATAATGAATCTCATCCAGTACCTTTTGTACTTTAGCTTTGCTTTTGGGAGACACGTCGCCACGATTGTGCAACACCCTATCCACCGTTCCGGCGGAAACACCGGCCATACGGGCTATGTCTTTAATGGTATAGTTCTGGTCCTCCATAGTGCTAAAACTTAAATATTATAAATAATCGCTGCAAATATACGAATTATTTTGTTACTCCAAGTAAATTTTCTATTTTTGTGTTCGATAACGGTTAATAAAACTAAAACGAGATTTACGCCTATTAGCTTTAAAATCAATACGATATAGGTATAAATACAGAAAGTAATAATTTTATATACTTAAAACACAGTAATAATGAAGAACTTCATGGACGAAAACTTCTTGCTGCAAACAGAAACCGCGCAAAAGTTGTATCACGAGCATGCGGCTAAAATGCCGATCATCGACTATCACTGTCATCTCATCCCTCAAATGGTAGCTGACGACTACAAGTTTAAATCACTGACTGAAATCTGGTTAGGCGGTGACCACTACAAATGGCGTGCAATGCGTACAAACGGCGTAGATGAACGTTTCTGCACAGGAAAAGATACCACAGACTGGGAAAAATTCGAAAAATGGGCGGAAACAGTTCCTTATACTTTCCGTAATCCACTGTACCACTGGACTCACCTCGAATTGAAAACTGCATTTGGTATCAATAAAATATTGAATCCGCAAACAGCACGCGAAATTTACGATGAATGTAACGAAAAGCTGTCTCAACCTGAATATTCAGCTCGTGGAATGATGCGTCGCTATCACGTAGAGGTAGTTTGTACTACGGATGATCCTATCGATTCACTGGAATATCACATCAAAACACGTGAAAGCGGATTTGAAATCAAGATGTTGCCAACTTGGCGTCCTGATAAGGCTATGGCTGTAGAAGTCCCTGCTGATTTCCGTAGTTATGTAGAAAAGCTGGCAGAAGTTAGCGATGTTACTATCTCCAATTTCGATGATATGATCGCTGCTTTGCGCAAACGTCACGACTTCTTCGCAGAACAAGGTTGCCGTCTGTCTGACCATGGTATTGAAGAATTCTATGCAGAAGATTATACCGATGCTGAAATCAAGGCTATATTTAATAAGGTATATGGCGGCACAGAATTGACCAAAGAAGAAATTCTGAAATTCAAATCAGCCATGCTTGTTATCTTCGGTGAAATGGACTGGGAAAAAGGATGGACTCAACAGTTCCACTACGGCGCTATCCGCAATAACAACACCAAGATGTTCAAATTACTGGGCGCTGACACCGGTTTCGACTCTATCGGTGAATTCACCACAGCCAAAGCAATGGCTAAATTCCTTGACCGCCTGAATACCAATGGCAAATTGACTAAACAATCCTTTATAACCTGAACCCATGCGCAAATGAAGTGATTGCAACTATGTTGGGCAACTTCCAAGATGGTTCTATCCCGGGAAAAATTCAGTTTGGTTCGGGATGGTGGTTCCTCGACCAAAAGGATGGTATGGAAAAACAAATGAACGCCTTGTCTGTGCTTGGTCTCCTAAGCCGCTTTGTAGGTATGTTGACAGACTCTCGTTCTTTCCTATCCTACCCGCGTCATGAATATTTCCGCCGTACATTATGTAACTTGGTAGGACGCGACGTAGAGAACGGAGAAATCCCTGCATCTGAAATGGAACGCGTAAACCAAATGATTGAAGATATCAGCTACAACAATGCTAAGAACTTCTTCAAGTTCTAACGGATTAGTAGTTACACTATAAAAAAGCCGCTACCAAATCGAATATGCTTTGAGTAGCGGTATTTTTATGTTCTATTATTACCATTCATCCAACTCCACAACTTAGGGCTTATCTTATGCATTAACAGTAGATTCACAACACAAACCACAACGCCGACAAATCCCCAAAGCAATGTTTCATTCAGCGTATAATAGTCTTTAACCTGAATAAACACCCAAATACAATACGGTAAACATAATACCGACGTAACAATAACAGGTATATACTTTCTTATCACCAAAAACTGAATGATATGCACTATCAGGTGCAAACCAAAGGCAATCAAACAACAATACCAAGCCGTCAAATCATTCATGCAGATTGACATAACCGTACAGGCTGATATAATTATAAACTCTTCCAATACCGTCAAGGCAAAAACCGGCGCATTACTCAAAGAATCTACTTTATCTTTCATAAAAGGGAAGCGCATGTACAACATAGCCTTGTTCTTATCCAACCATGTCGGAAGCATTATTATCTCTTCAAATTCATGAATCATGAATACGGGTCAGTCCGAAAACCCTGTGGATATGTTAAATTCACACTGTCAGTTTGCATAATCTAAACATAAAGAATGGTATATCTCCTACTCCCCTAAACTGTGCTCTGAACGCTTTAATTTTTGCATTGAA
>ENA-OQJB01000478-OQJB01000478.1-human-gut-metagenome-genome-assembly--contig:-NODE-478-length-19915-cov-3.721498_pt1 | contig 19915 bp, 21 predicted proteins | sample MGYA00242599_ERZ504765 | MGnify/ENA primary metagenome ERZ504765 (study PRJEB26092, sample SAMD00036354) | human gut metagenome | host: Homo sapiens | study: EMG produced TPA metagenomics assembly of...
GAAAAGCAGGGATAGGTGGAAGGCTCCAGTTCCTTGCTGCAGAGCGTTTCCTGGTTGATCCAGTTAACATCCTGCGCGGCATAAAAATCCAGCAGGTGCTCGTAGCAGTAGTCAAAATCATATCGCTGGCCTTCCGCTGCCCGGCGGGCTGCCTGTTTGTAGATGGGAGCATGGATCAGATTGTCCCCGGTGGCCGAAAAATGCAGTGTGGTTGTAACAGGCTGCGGTTCCGGTTCGGGCGGGGGAACGCTTTCAGCGGTCGAAGGCTCGTCCTCAAAGGGGCCAAGCACGATGCCGGGAGTCTGGAAGCGCCAGAAGCCAAAGCAGGCCAATGCAGCACCAGCCACCAGCAGCACGCCCATCATCCTCAGAAAAACGGGTTTTCGTTTTCGCCGGTTCTGCGGTTCGTGCCGCGAATGTCGTTTCGTGGATGCCGCATGTCTTGCCTGTTCCATTCCGTCAGCCCTCCTGCCGCTCAAAATGGTGGAAGACGCAGAGACCTTACAGCTCTGCGATCATGTTACCCATATTGTACAGGCCCGGCTCCTTTTTTGCAAGATAGACAGCAGCATTTATTGCGCCATTTGCAAAAACACTGCGGGAATATGCAGTATGCTTGAGGGTGATGACCTCGTCTGGACCGCAGAACAGCACCTCGTGGTCGCCCACGATGCTGCCTCCGCGCACGGAGCTGATGCCGATCTCCTTGGGGTCGCGCTTCTGGCGCACAGAGGAACGGTCGTACACATAATGATATGCGCCGTTATTTTCTTCGTTGATGGCATCGGCCAGCATCAGGGCAGTGCCGCTGGGGGCATCCAGCTTGTTGTGGTGGTGCTGCTCCACGATCTCAACATCGTAGTTCACACCCAGAATAGCCGAAGCGCGCTTGCACAGCTCCGACAGCACATTGATGCCCATGGACATATTAGCGCTCTTGAACACCGGCACCGTGCGGGATAGCTGCACCACCTTGAGCTGCAGCTCTTCCGAAAGGCCGGTGGTGCACACCACGATGGGCAGCTTGTGAGCTTCACAGTAGGGCAGAGCCTTTTCCACAGCGGCCGGAGAGCTGAAATCGATGATCACATCGCCCTTGCCGTCCAGCTTTTCCAGGCTGTCATACACAGGGATGCCGTTCTGTTCGCCATCCTTTATGTCGATGCCTGCAATCACGCGGCAGTCCTCGCGCTGTGCGATCATATCACACAGCACATGGCCCATGCGGCCGCCGATGCCCTGAATCACAATATCCGTCATAATTTTTATCCTTTCCTGCCCGTTTTGCATATCGGCATATCGCAAAATGCCCGGACAGAGCGCTCCGCCGGGCATTTTGCAGCCAAAAACTTATTCCTTAATAAGACCCTCTGCACGCAGAGCCTTTTCAATCTGCTCCTTGTGGGCCTCGCTCGGCTCTACCAGAGGCAGACGGCACTCGCCAGCTTCCCAGCCCAGCACATTCATGGCGTACTTCACCGGAATGGGGTTCACTTCGCAGAACAAAGCATCTGCCAGCGGCAGCATTTCCAACTGCAACTCACGGGCCTTTGCGGTATCGCCGTCAAAGAATGCCTTGCAGCAGTTGTGCACCAGCTCCGGCTTGACATTGGACACGACGCTGATCACGCCCTTGCCGCCCAGAGCCAACAGGGGAACCACCTGATCGTCGTTGCCGGAATAAATGTTCAGCTCGTCGCCGCACAGCTGTGCGATCTTGGCTACCTGAGAGATGTTGCCGGAAGCTTCCTTGATGCCGTTGATCAGAGGATGCTTGCTCAGTTCCAGAGCAGTCTCCGGGGCAATGTTCAGGCCGGTGCGGGAAGGCACGTTGTACATGATCACTGGGATGCCTCCGGCCTCAGCCATGGCGGTAAAGTGAGCAACCAGACCAGCCTGCGTGGTCTTGTTGTAATAGGGAGTCACCATCAGCAGAGCGTCTGCGCCGCATTCGGCAGACTTTGCGGCCAGTGCGCAGCCGTGGTCGGTATCGTTGGAGCCAGCGCCTGCAATGACGGGCACGCGGTGGTTGACAACCTCCACCGTATACTTGATGGCGGCAAGCTGCTCCTCATCGGTCATAGTAGAGCACTCGCCGGTGGTGCCGCAGATGATGATGGCATCGGTATGGTGCGCGATCTGATCCTCAATAATGCGGCCCAGCTCGTCAAAGTTGATGCTTCCGTCCTCGTACATCGGGGTGATAATGGCAACACCCGCGCCGGTAAAGACAGGATTCTTCATAGCCTAAAACTCCTTTGTATGCGCTTTTGCGCAAAATATACTTAGTCGAAATAGCCCTTTGCGGCCAGCAGCTCTGCCAGCAGAACGCCGCCGCCTGCAGCACCGCGCAGGGTGTTGTGGCTCATGCAGGCGAACTTGTAGTCAAACAGGGTGTCCTCGCGCAGGCGGCCGATGCAGACAGCCATGCCGTTCTCGGTGTTGCGGTCCAGCTTGGGCTGCGGACGATCCGGCTCGGTGAAGTAATGCAAGAACTGCTTGGGTGCGCTGGGCAGGTCAAGCTCCTGTGCGGGGCCGCGGAAGTTTGCCCATGCCTCCAAAATCTGCTCCTTGGTGGGCTTCTTCTCAAAGCTTACAAACACGGCAGCGGTGTGGCCGTCGGAGACAGGCACGCGGAAGCACTGTGCGGTGATTACCGGCTTTTCGGCGTTCACGATATGGTCGCCCTCAATGTGGCCCCACAGCTTGAGCGGCTCGCGCTCGCTCTTTTCTTCCTCGCCGCCGATGTAGGGGATCACGTTGTCCACGATCTCGGGCATACGGTCAAAGGTCTTACCTGCACCGGAAATGGCCTGATAGGTGCACACCAGAGCCTTGCTGACACCAAAATCCTTCATCAACGGGTGCAGGGCGGGAACATAGCTCTGCAGGCTGCAGTTGGACTTGACGGCAATAAAGCCGCGCTTGGTGCCCAGACGCTTGCGCTGTGCGGGGATGATCTCGATGTGGTCGGCGTTGATCTCGGGCACCACCATGGGCACATCCGGGGTAAAGCGGTTTGCACTGTTGTTGGACACCACCGGGCACTCAGCCTTTGCATAGGCCTCTTCCAGAGCCTTGATCTCATCCTTGGGCATGTTGACTGCACAGAAGATAAAATCCACCTGAGAAGCAACCTCTTCCACCTTGGATGCATCCAAAACTACCATCTTCTTGACACTTTCCGGCATGGGGGAGGTCATGGCCCAGCGGGGACCGACAGCTTCCTCATAGGTCTTGCCGGCGCTGCGGCCGGATGCGGCCAGAACAGTCAGCTTGAACCAGGGGTGATTTTCCAGCAGCGTCACAAAACGCTGACCGACCATACCAGTCGCACCTACGATACCCACTTTATACTGTTTTTCCATTTCCAGCACCTTTCCTTTCGTGAAAGCGAACTCAATAAATATTTCTATTACATAGATTCACGGCTTGCAAACCGGACAGCGATGCAATATAATAGATACTGTTTATACAGATTTTATGATATCATTGATACGGTGTCCGTGTCAATCATCGGAAAGGCAAATTGAACGCTATGTTAAAAAAGATTTTTGGTATGATTTACCCAAAGAGCTCATTGCACAGGAGCCGGCTGACCCCAGAGACTCTGCACGGCTGATGGTGCTGAGCCAGAAAGACGACAGCATCCAGCACAAGATCTTCCACGATCTGCCGGAATTTTTAGAGCCGGGCGACCTGCTGGTGGTAAACAATTCCAAGGTCCTGCCTGCCCGCATCGTGGGCGTCAAGCAGCCCACCGGTGCTGTGTGTGAGCTGCTTTTGCTGCGTCAGGTCAAGGGCGACCAGTGGGAGTGCCTTGCAAAGCCCGGCAAGCGGATGCAGCCCGGCACGAAGGTGAGCTTTGGTGACGGCAGTCTGACCGCCGTGGTGGACGAGACCATGGAGGACGGCAACAAGTACGTTACATTCTATTACGATACCGAGACCCTTTATGAAAAGCTGGACGAATTTGGCAAAATGCCTTTGCCGCCCTATATCACCAAGCAGTTGGAGGATCAGAGCCAGTACCAGACCGTCTATGCCAAGGAGCTTGGCAGTGCTGCAGCCCCTACGGCCGGTCTTCATTTCACGCCGGAGCTGATGGATACCATCCGCGCCAAGGGCGTGAACATTGCCGAAGTGACCCTGCATGTGGGTCTGGGTACCTTCCGCCCTGTACAGGAGGACGAGATCGCGGATCACAAAATGCACAGCGAATGGTACTGCATCGATGAAAAGACCGCGCAGATGATCCGCGATACCAAGGCTGCCGGTCACCGTGTGATCGCAGTGGGCACTACCAGCTGCCGCACGCTGGAAGCCGTTGCCGCAAAGTACGGCGAGATCCGCGCCTGCAGCGGCAACACTTCTATCTTCCTGTATCCAGGCGTGAAGTTCAACTGCATCGACGGCCTGATCACCAACTTCCACCTGCCGGAAAGCACCCTTATCATGCTGGTGTCGGCCCTGTATGGCTACGAAAAGACCATGGCAGCCTATAAGGTGGCTGTGGAGGAACGTTATAGATTCTTCTCTTTTGGCGATGCGATGCTGATTCTTTGATTATTTTTCCCGCTATTCTGTTGTTGATGAGCCTGATCCCGGGCTTTTTCATGAAGATCGCACGGCTGTTTTCCGTGCACAGAAAGGAACAAAAACTATGCCTTCTTTGACGACCTATAAGCTGCTCAAGCAGGAACACGACGCCCGGCGGGGCGAGTTCAAGACCGTGCACGGCACGGTGCAGACACCCGCTTTTCAGAACGTGGCTACCGCCGGTGCCATCAAGGGCGGGTTGTCTGCTCAGGACCTGAAAGACATTGGCGCACAGGTCATGCTGTGCAACACCTACCACCTGCATCTGCGCCCCGGCGACAAGCTGGTAGCCGATATGGGCGGTCTGCACAAATTTACCCGCTGGAACGGCCCCATTCTGACCGACAGTGGTGGATTTCAGGTATTCAGTCTGGCAAAGCTGCGCAAGATCACCGAAGAGGGCGTGACCTTTGCCTCCCATCTGGACGGCCACCGCATCTTTATGGGACCGGAAGAGAGTATGCAGATCCAGGCAAACCTTGGTTCTACCATCGCCATGGCTTTTGATGAATGTGTGGAGAACCCCGCACAGCACGATTATTCCAAGGCCAGCTGCGAACGAACGACCCGTTGGCTGAAGCGCTGCAAGGATGAAATGGCCCGCCTGAAGCACGAGGGCATTTCCGTGAATCCCGATCAGCTGCTGTTTGGCATCAATCAGGGCTGTACCTTTGCTGATCTGCGTGTGGAGCACATGAAGCAGATCGCAGACCTCGATCTGGACGGTTACGCCATCGGCGGTCTGGCTGTAGGCGAGCCCACCGAAGTGATGTATGAAATGATCAGTCAGGTGGAGCCCCACATGCCCAAGGATAAGATCCGCTATCTGATGGGCGTGGGCACGCCGGGCAATATCATCGAGGCCGTTGCCCGCGGCGTAGATCTGTTTGACTGCGTGATGCCCAGCCGTAATGCACGCCACGGCCACTTGAACACCTGGGACGGTATCATCAACATCAAGAATGCAAAGTATGAGCGCGATGAACGCCCTATTGATCCTGCTTGTGGCTGTCCGGTCTGCCGCAGCTATTCCCGTGCCTATATCCGCCACCTGTTCAAAGCGGAGGAGATTTTGGGAATGCGCCTTGCCGTCATGCACAACCTGTGGTTCTATAACCATCTGATGGAGCGCATCCGGGATGAGCTGGATGCAGGCACCTTCACGGCTTTCCACGATAAATATGTAAAGCTTCTGGATACCCGAATTTGAGAATAAGCCTTGCAACAGGTCGTTTAAAAAGGTATAATAAGCTTATCTGAATTTTGAGAGGAGATTTTGCCCCATGCAATTTCTGACTACCACTTCCGAAGGCTACATCAGCCTGTTCTTCACACTGGCTCTGATGCTGGTTCTGCTGTACTTCATGATCTATCGTCCCCAGAAGAAGCAGGAGAAGAAGGATGCCGCAATGCGCAGCAGCCTGGAGATTGGCGATCAGGTCACCACCATTGGCGGTGTCATTGGCCGTGTTGTTGCAATCAAGGACGATACCTTTGTTCTGGAGACCGGTGCTGACCGTGTGAAGATCCGCTTCACCAAGACTGCAATTTCCGCTGTTGAAAAGCTGAACATGGACAAAGCTGACAAGAAGTAAGCTTTTTCTTCAAACAATTAAGAGCATATCAAACGCGTCTTCCTGCATAGATTACTGGCAGGGAGGCGCGTTTTTATGTCTGAAAAAAACTTTTCCCGGCGGAACTCCGGGTTCTTCTGCTGGCTGGGGCAGTCGGCGTTATGGTCACAGCGGGCGGGCTGGCCGCAATGGCAGCGCTGATGACAGCTCAGGGTTATTCTGGTGCCGCCGCACCGCCGCTGGCAACAGCAGCCGTTGGTGCAGGGAGCCTTTGCAGCGGTTGGATCGCTGCATTTTGCAAAAAGGAACGCGGCCTGCTGTGCGGGCTTGTACAGGGCCTGTTTTATGCGGCATTGCTCGTGGTGCTCAGCGTTCCTTCCGGTACGCTTACGGAAGAGCCGCCGCTGCTGCGGTTTGCTGTGCTGATCCTGTGCGGCAGTATTGGCGGATTGCTGGGCATGGTGACCCGGGAGAAAAAGCGCCGCAGCTGAACAAATAAAACAAGGAGGTTCGATCATGTGGGTCTATCAGCAAACAGGAACGCCAGCGCACTTGCCAGAAGCCGCGCAGCCGCTTCCCACAGGTGAAGCTGCGCTTCTGCCGCAGCCGCAGAAAACACTGCCGCCAGAACGATCCGCACCGGAAGTGCCTTCACCGCTGCAGAGACATAACACGGAAACCCGGCAGAAAACCTGCTGGCTGCTCGTCTGTGCCTTTCTGATCGGCTCTGGCTCAGCTGGCGTGCTTCTGGCTTTCTGCGAAAAGCAGCAGCCGGACTGGCTGCAATATTACCTGCAAAGCTGGCGCGGCCTGTTTGCCGCTGCAGATGCACATACTGCGGCCAGCCTTTTCGGAATGGAATATCTTACGCTGGCTGCGGCCGCGACCCTTCTGTTCCTGATGGGCTTTTCCGCACTGGGGCCGGTTTTGATCTTTTTGTTTACGATGTTCTATGGGCTGGGAAACGGGACGCTGTTTGTGCAGCTGCTTTCCGACACGGCACTGAAAAAGGAACGTGGCTTCTGCTGCTTGCATTTCTGCCTGCGGCAGCTGCTTCTGCAGGGCTGTGCACGCTCGGCACAGATTCTCTGCGGGTGAGCAGCCAGATCCGCGTCTGTTCCTTTTTTGCAGCAGGGCCTGACCGGGAGATCGTCCGGCCACATGGATTCATCCGGCAGTATCTGCTGACGCTGACGTTATTTGTGCCGCTGTGCGGCATTTCTGCAGCGCTTGCAAGCATTGGAAGCAGGCTTTGAGCAAGGGCTTTTCTTGCGGGTTTGCTTGTTATATGCTACAATAGAGAATAATAAAGCCAAGACAATGTAACAGGAGCTTTTTTTGATGAAGGAACCAAAACTGAAAACTGTATATGTGTGTTCCAACTGCGGCGAGACAAGCCCCCGCTGGATGGGCCGCTGCCCAAGCTGCGGCAGCTGGAACACGATGAACGAGGACGTTGTAGCGGAAGCCCCCAAAGCAGGTACGGCCGCAGCCAAACAGGCGGCAGCCGCCCGCCCGGAAGGGGTGACCACCCTGACCGCAAAACGCCTTTCTGAGATCAGCATGACCGAAGAAAAAAGCCGTATTCTGACCGGCATTTCGGAGCTGGACCGTGTACTTGGCGGCGGCATTGTGCTGGGCGGCGTTGTGCTTTTGAGCGGTGAGCCGGGTGTGGGCAAATCTACTATGCTTCTGCAGCTGTGCGGTGCTATTTCCAACCAGCACAGCGTTTTGTATATCACTGGCGAGGAATCGGTGCGGCAGGTCAAGCTGCGCGCTGCCCGGCTGAAAGTGCCGCAGGATAACATCTTTCTGGCAGCGGAGAATGATGTGGACGAGATCTGCGGCCTGATCGAAAAAGAAAAAGCCGGATCTCGTGGTCATCGACTCCATCCAGACGATGCGCTGCATGGATATCTCGTCCTCCGCCGGTACGGTAAGTCAGGTCAAGGAAAGTGCGGCCCGCCTGCTGGCCGTGGCCAAAAAGCAGGAGATCCCCATGTTCATTGTGGGCCATGTGAACAAGGACGGTGCCATTGCAGGCCCCAAAGTCATGGAGCATATCGTGGATACGGTGCTTTACTTTGAGGGCGATAAAATGCTGCCGTACCGCATCCTGCGTGCGGCCAAGAACCGTTATGGCTCCACCAATGAGCTGGGCATGTTTGATATGACGGGGCAGGGCCTTGCTGAGATCGAAAACCCTTCACAGATGCTGCTGGAAGGCCGTCCTCTTGGCGTTTCCGGCAACTGTGTGGCCTGTACCATGGAGGGCAGCCGTCCCATTTTGAGCGAAATTCAGGCCCTTGCAACCAAAACCAATTTTCCAGCACCGCGCCGTGCCTGCAGCGGCTACGACTACAACCGCATGAATCTGCTGATCGCTGTGCTGGAAAAGCGTGCAGGGTATTTCTTTGGCAACCTGGATGTATATATCAACATCGTGGGCGGCATTGCGCTGCGTGATACTGCCTGTGATCTTTCTGTCTGCTTGAGTATGGTCTCCTCGCTGCTGGACAGGCCCGTCAGCGATAAGCTGATTGCCATTGGCGAGGTCGGCCTTGGCGGTGAAGTGCGCAGCGTACCCAATCTGGAACAGCGCCTGCATGAGGCAGAGCGTATCGGCTTTGAACGTGCGGTGATCCCGAAGCACAGCCTGAATCATCTGAGTCCGGCAGATTATCCTGGAATGCAGCTGATCGGCGCGGCTTATATCACCGATGCGATCAATGCCCTGAAATCTGACCGCTTATAAGAGGAAAAACAATGTCGATCTATCTGGACGAGAAAAATCCCGGCAAGCACAAGCCCTTCGATGATGCTGCGCCGGACATTGTAGAATACGTCCGCTATCTGGAAGTGATCGCGGGCAAAAGCGCAAACACGGCGTTCAGCTACTACTGTGATCTGCGCGGATTCAGCCGTTTTATGAAGCGCCGCCGTGGGCTTGTGCCCGAAGACAGCGAGATGAAGGATATCGACCCCAAAGGGCTGGACACCGCATTCTGGGCCTCCGTAACAAAGGAGGATATCTACGAATATCTGTACTTTTTAAACCGCGAGTGCGGCAACAAAAAGTCCTCAACGGCCCGGCGGCTGGCAAGCCTGCACGGCTTTTATGATTACCTGGTCAATCAGGTCAACCGGCTGGATGCAGATCCGACTGCGGCCATCCACCCACCCAAACAGGATAAGGTACTGCCCAAATATCTGACGGCGGAGCAGTCCATGGAGTTATTGGAAAGCACGCAGACCCAAAGCGATTTTCCGGAGCGGGATTATTGCATGGTGACGCTGTTTTTGAACTGTGGAATGCGTCTGGCAGAGCTTGTCGGCATGAATCTGGACGACATTGATTTGGAAAACCGCCAGATACGTCTGTTTGGCAAGGGCCACAAGGAGCGCATGGTTTATCTGAATGATGCCTGCATGGAAGCATTGCGGCTGTATCTGGGCAAACGCAATACGATGGAGGGGCTTCTGCCGCAGGAAAAGGCGGTCTTTATTACCCGACGGCGCAAAGAGCGTATCTCGAACCGCAGGGTAGAACAGCTAGTGACCGGTGCAATGAAAGCAGCCGGATTAAAAGGCTTTTCCACACATAAGCTGCGCCACACTGCCGCAACTCTGATGTATCAGACTGGTAATGTGGACATTCTGACTTTAAAGCAGCTGCTGGGCCACAGCAACGTGTCTACCACACAAATTTATACGCACCTACAGGAATTTCAGGTGCGCGCGGCTATTGAAGAAAACCCGCTGGGCAAGGTCAAAAAGCCCAAAACATCTTCTCACATCTTGGATACAACAGAAAAGGAAACAGGGGAGACAGCAGAGGATTCAGCTCTGGATGAGGAACTTTCGTCTGCGCCCATGAAAGCCTTTGAGGGTGCGGCTCAGGATGGCATCGGGCTGGATGCTTCCGTGCTTGCAATGAAGCCTGATGCGAACGCCGGAAACGGAAATTCCTGAACCACATAAGAATACCCATAAAATGAAACGATACCGTCTGTGACGCGTCCAAAGTGCGGACATGTCATCGGCGGTATTTTTATAGATATATTTATATAAATATAAATAATGGAATGATAAGCTGTGATCTGGCCAGCGATTTGAAATCGTACGAGCAAATGGTCATTCAACAAGAAAAAATAAAAAATCAAGAATGACCACAGAACTTATAGCAATATATGGCTGCAGATCCGCAGGTCGACGGAAAAAGGCCAGATTCAGGAAAATAGAGATTTTTTCACTTCCCTATATTTCGCATAACGTGCATTATACGAAAATCATGTAATCGAAAAATAAGACCGCCCTTCTCTTCTGGTTATGAGTTCAGCGGTCTTAAAATACTGATGGCTGTATGGTGTTGGGTTCAGAATGTTATCGCTTCTTCTCCATTGGTGATGCTATGCTGATACTTTTAATTTAAAGTGAACCCGGCAAGCTGCTCGGCCTGCGGCTGTGTGCCAAAGTATGCACAGATCGCTTCGTAATAAACGCGGGCTGTTTTTTTACAACCTTCTTCGCTGCCGAACTGTGCAACATCTGCTTCATTCGTTACAAAGCATTGCTCTGCCAGCACTGCCGGACAATTTACATCTTCCAGCAACGTAAAGCTTCGCTCTGAACGCACCTCGGTGTGGGTACTTTCCACCAGTTGCTTCTGATCGTTTTCCAGATAATAAATGTATCGGACTCCCCCGCGCCCACGCAGAGATGCTCCTGCAGCCTGCATTCCTTTGGCAAGCAGCTGCGCAAAGTAAAAGCTTTCCTGATGCCAAGTCCGGCCCGGCACTGCCGGATAGCACTCAAAGCCGGATGCAGTGGAGCCATTTGCAGCTGAGTTGCCGTGGATGGAAAGCAGCAGCTGCGGTGCCTGTTCGTCCGCTCTGGCGGCACGCTGGGCGGGCGTAGCGGTTTCATCAAAGCTGTCACGGGTCTGCAGCGGAATAAAATTAGAGTCCTGCTGCAGCAGCCGGATCAGTTCCGAGGCGGTTGCTGCGGTCATATCTTTTTCTTCGATCACTCCCCTTGCACCCGGGTCTGCTCCACCGTGCCCGGCATCGATCACCACGCGGTAAGGCGGATCACCGACCTGCGGACGGAATTCTTCACCGGCGATGCTTTCCGCTGGCTGAGCTGTCTGCAGAGTCAGCGCTGCATGCCAGAGTGAGCTGCCAAACCAGATGCCCACTGCACAAAAAAGCAGAATGACCGTATTTTTGAGCACATGAGAAGTCTGTTTTCGTCTTTTTGAGTGCGCGGCATTGGAATATCGTTTTGCCATTTTGGCTTACATCCTTATATTAGCATTCTTTATAGAATACGATCCTGCTCTGCAAATTCCTTCAATGTGAGAAAAAGCTACCCGAAAAATCCTTCGGATAGCTTTTTCTTTATTTCAGCTCTACCACGGTCACGCCGCTTTCACCCTCGCCATAACGGCCCAGACGGAAGCTTTTGACCATGCGGTTGCCGCGCAGATGCTTGTGGATAGCTGTGCGCAGCGCACCGGTTCCATTGCCGTGGATCAGATAAACCACTGTCTGTCCGTTCAGGATGGCACGGTCGATAAAGGAATCCACCTCCGGCAGCGCTTCGTCCACCGTCAGGCCCAGCAGATTGCATTCCATCTTGGCGGAACGCTGTACCCTCTCTACCCTGCCGTTCGGGCGGTTGGCATCGCCGGTCAGGCGGGAATAGCGCTGCTGTGCTTTAGTCTGCGGTTTCTTTTCCTTGACCAGCTTTTCCGGCTGTTTCAAGCCCTTGAGCGGAACTTTGGTCTTGATGATGCCTGCACGCACCAGAACATCGCCGTTTTTATCCGGCAGGGCCAATACGGTGGCCAGCTGGTTCAGCTCTGCAATGCAGACCTCCTGCCCTACCTTGACCTCTTTCAGCGGCACAAATTCCTTGACGGGGTTATGCACCGCCTCGGAGCCGATAAACAGCTTTTCCGATTCTTTTTGGCGATCTCGCGGGCGCGCTGAGCTTTCTGCTGGGTGCTCATGCGCTCGTCCTTCTGCAGCTGACGCAGTTCATCAGTCAGGGCGTAAGCCTGACTTTCCACCTGCTGTGCCAGCGCACGAGCCTTGGCACGGGCAGCTTCCAGTTCATTTTCGCCCTGACGGATCAGCTCATCACGCTTTTTCTGCGCGGCTTCCAGCTGGTGGGAAGCTTCGTTCTTCAGCTCTTCCACCTCGTTCTGGCTTTCCTTCAGCTGCAGCTTCAGATCATCCAGCTGTCCCAGAACGGCATCCAGACGCTTATCCTCTGCGGAAAGATGCTGCTGTGCCGCTTCGATCACGCGCTCCGGAATGCCCAACTTTTCGCTGATGAGGAACGCATTGGATTTGCCCGGCACGCCGACGCTCAGCTTATAGGTCGGGCGTAGCGTTTCCAGATCAAACTCACAGCTGGCATTGACAACGCCCTTGGTTTCCAGAGCAAACACCTTCAGTTCAGCGTAGTGAGTGGTGGCCATCAGCAGCACGCCGCGGCGGCGCAGCTCTTCAATGATGGCCACAGCCAGCGCAGCACCTTCGGCGGGGTCGGTACCGGCACCAAGCTCGTCCAGCAGCACCAGTGTGTGCGGCATGGCAAGCTCCAGAATGCCGGTAATCTTTTTCATATGACCGGAGAAGGTGGAAAGGCTCTGCTCAATGCTCTGTTCATCGCCGATATCCACCAGAAATTCATCAAATACGCAGATCTCGCTGCGCTCGTCAGCCGGGATCAGGAAGCCGCACTGCGCCATGGCGCACAGCAGGCCCGCTGTTTTCAAGGTGACGGTTTTGCCACCGGTGTTCGGGCCGGTGATGATCAGCGAATCGTAATCCCTGCCCAGAGCAATATCCACAGGCACGCACTTTTTAGGATCGATCAGCGGGTGGCGCGCACGGATCAGCGAGAAGGAATCGTCGGTGCGGACAGCAGGCTTGAATGCCTTGAGATCCAAAGCCAGCCGTGCCTTTGCCAGCAGAACATCGATCTCCAGCATAGCCTTGTAGCTGTACTGGAACTGTGGCTCAATTGCGGCCACCTGTGCGGTAAAGGCCACCAGAATGCGCTCGATCTCCTGCGCTTCCTGCGCACGGTACTGCAAAATGCGGGCATTGGCTTCCACAACGGCCTGCGGCTCCACAAAGACGGTGGCTCCGGTAGACGAAACATCATGAATAATGCCGTTCACCTCACCGCGGTATTCGCTCTTGACCGGCACAACATACCGGCCATTGCGCATGGAAACCACGCTTTCCTGTAGATACTTGGAAGTATCCATATTGCGGACCATGCTCTCCAGACGGTCACGGATGCTGTTCTCCGTTGCGCGGATCTTTTTGCGCAGATCGTTCAGGGTATAAGAGGCCGTGTCTGCCATGGCATCCGGTGCCAGAATGGCGCTGGAGATCTGCTGTTCCAGGCCCGGCTGCGGTGCCAGCGCATAGAACAGATCGTCTGTAGGCAGAGCGTCGTGCTCCGAAGCACCATACCAGCTTGAAAGATTCTGAAAATTGCGCAGTGCACCAGCCACCATCAACAGCTCGCCCATTGAAAGTACGCCGCCTTTTACGGCGCGGGCCGCCAGCTGACTGACATTCTCCACGCCGCCAAAGCGCGGGGAGCCGTTTTTGATCAGCAGGGTGTTGATGGCATCGGTCTTTTCCAGCGCATAGCGCACCTCGTCCGGGTCGCACTGCGGCTGAGTGGCAAGCAGCATTTCGCGCGCTTCCTTGCACACGCAGCCCTCTGCGGCACGGGCGATGATCTTATCCAGTTCCAGAGTTTTTAAGTAACTTGTTTCCATAGGTTCCCTTTATGCTCAGGGCAGCAGGGTCTTTAAAAAGTCATAGCTTTTCAAAGGCTTGTCCATGTGGGTCAGTGCATAGCGCTCTGCCACTGCGGAAAGCTTTTCCAGACTGCCCACAGAAATTTTGAATGCAAATATTTTTTTGTCGTCCACAAGGCAGATGTGCCGCAGCGCATACAGTGCGCCCTGATCAAGGTTGCAGGTCTTTCCTGCTTTTGCGGCGCAGTCTGCACAGAGCAGATGGCCTTCCTGCACATCCAGATAGAACGCAGCACCATCATAGGCGCTGCAATCGCGGCAGCACACGATCTGCGGCATAAAGCCGCACTCGCTCATGGTGCGCAGTTCAAACACGGCCTTGATCACCCGCAGATCCGTTTTGCTCTCGCTGATCATATAGAAACAGTTGAGCAGCAGCCGAAGCTCCCGCTGTGCCTCCTGCCCGGTGGGCGAAAGGGTCATTGCCATTTCAGCCATATACATGGCAAGACTCATGCCCTCAATGCTGGACGAGATGCCGTGAAAGACATTTTTCACTTCTGCTTCCCGCACAGTGTACATGTTGCGGCCCGGCACCAGTGTGAACTCGGAGTAGCAGAACAGCCCGCACGCGCTGAACAGCTTGCTCTTCAGCCGCAGGCTGCTCTGCGCTGCTGCCGAGATCACGCCCAGTTCCGGTGTCAGGATCGTCAGAATGCGGTCCGATTCCTTATAGCGGGTCTCCTTCAGCACCAGACCCGTGGTTACAAAGGCTTCCATTTTCTTGGTCCTCTGCCGGGGTTTCTTCCGGCCGCTGTTGTTTATAATCGAGATAACGAAGAATGTTTCCCGTGCAGGCAAACGCCTGCCAGCTTGCTTGTGCATCCATTTGCAGCACCTCTTCCCTGTTACGGATAGTGTCAGGTTTATTTTAACCGTTCATCCAAGGGAATTCTGTCCTGCTTTGGCAAGTGTCAGCGGTTATTGGTGTTCTGCTTGAAGCCAAAGTTGTTCAGCAGGAACTCGTTATCGCGCCAATCGGATTTTACCTTTACCCAGCACTGCAGATTGACGCGGCAACCCAAAAACTCTTCGCAGTCTGCACGGGCAGCACTGGCAATTTTTTTCAGCATTGCACCGCCTTTGCCAATGACCATGCCCTTGTGGCTTTCGCGCTCGCAGTAGATATTTACATCAATATCGATCAGGTCGGTGCCCGGGCGCTCTTTGAAGCGCTCCACCACAACAGCAATGCCATGGGGGATCTCGTCGCGCATGAACAGCAGGGCCTTTTCACGGATGACCTCCGCCACAAGCTCCTTTTCCGGCATATCCGTGTAGGCATCATCATCAAAATAATGCGGGCCTTCCACAGCATAGCGGCTCAAAGCATCGAACAGCACTTCGCAGCCGTCGTTATCACGGACGCTGATGGTGTAGATATCGTCGAATACACCCAATGCCTTCAGCTCTTCTTTGCGGGCTTCCAAATCAGCAGGCTCCTTGACAAGGTCGGTCTTGTTGATGACTGCAATTGCCGGGCCGCCGCTGCTGCGCAGCATATCCACCAGCACCATTTCCGATTCATTCAGTGCGCCGTAAGGCTCAAACAGCATCATGGAAACATCCACATCTGCAATGGAATCGCTGGCAGTCTTATCCATCCGTTTACCCAGTTTCGTTGCGTGCCTTGTGCACACCGGGTGTATCCAGCAGCACATACTGCAGCGGCCCGCGGGTGATCACGCCGGTAATGCGGGTACGGGTGGTCTGCGGCTTGGAAGTGACGATGGCTACCTTTTCGCCAACCAGAAGATTGGTCAGACTGGATTTGCCAACATTGGGACGGCCAATGACAGCCACAAAAACGGAAGAAGTATCATAATGCCCCTGAATGGGTGTAGCGTTACTCAAAATCTAGCTCCTGTCTGTATTGTGCGGCAACCGCACGGTGAATCTATTACTCGGTATAGCTTACGGTGCGCGGCAGGCCCAGCTGCAGCAGAACAGCTTCCTCTTTCTCACGCATCCGCATGGCTTCCAGACCGCCATTTTCGTGGTCGTAGCCCAGCAGGTGCAGCATGGAGTGCACCGTCAGGAACGCCACCTCACGCTGCAGCGGATGGCCGTAGAGGTTTGCCTGCTCCTGTGCACGCTCCATACTGATGACGATGTCGCCCAGCATTTTGCAGCCGTTGTTCTCGTCAACATCATATTTGCCGTCCACCCCCAGAGGGAAGCTCAGCACGTCGGTGGGCATGGGCTTGTTGCGGTACTGGTTGTTCAGCTCAGCAATGGCGGCGTTATCCACAAAGGTCACGCTGATCTCTGCAGGAGCTTCAAAATGCTCATACTCCAGCACGGCATTACAGGCACGGCGGATGAGAATGCGCAGACCGGAAGGAACCTTGACGGCCTTCTGTGAATTGGTGATCAAAACTTTATTGGACATAAATCAGTCCACTCCTTTCTGTTTTTGATGTCTTTATATGAATTCTGGTGATTTTATTTTTCAGGGTGTGCAGCCTTTTCGTAAGCCTTGATAATTTCCTGCACAAGACGGTGGCGCACAACATCTTTCTCAGTAAAATAGCACTGTGCAATCCCATTTACATTTTTAAGCACGTGCAGTGCATCCACAAGACCGCTGCGGGTGCGTTCCGGCAGATCGATCTGGGTCACATCACCGGTAACCACCACCTTGGAGCCGACACCCATACGTGTGAGGAACATTTTCATCTGCTCCGGTGTGGTGTTCTGTGCCTCGTCCAGAATGATAAAGGAATCATCCAGTGTGCGTCCGCGCATATAGGCAAGCGGTGCAACCTCAATGATCTGCTTTTTCCACAAGGCGACTACGTAAGGGTTTCGGACGACCCAGCATATCAAACAGGCCGTCATACAGCGGGCGCAGATAAGGGTCTACCTTCTGCTGCAGATCACCGGGCAGAAAGCCCAGCTTTTCACCTGCTTCCACTGCCGGGCGGGTGAGCACGATGCGGGAAACATCCTTGGCTTTAAAAGCCTTTACCGCCATGGCAACGGCCAGATAGGTTTTGCCGGTACCCGCCGGGCCAACACCAAAGGTGATGGCATTGGTGCGGATGGCATTGAGATATTCCTTCTGGCCCAGTGTTTTGGGCCGGATCGGCCGTCCCTTGACCGTTACGGTAACAAAATCTTCGGTCAGTTCCTTAACCCGCTTTTCTGCTCCATCGTGCGCCAGACTGATGCAGTAGCGCACGGTCTGGTCTTCCAGCGGTGTATGATTCTCGATCAGAAGCAGCATTCCCTCCACAGCGCGGCTGGCCGCGGCAACATTGGCCGGTTCGCCTGAAAGCCGCAGCTGCGTGCCCCGGCAGACCGCCGTAACAGAAAATTCGTTCTCCAGCAGACGGATGTTCCGGTCGCAGTTGCCAAAAACAGCTGCGGCGACCTCTACACTATCCAGTTCAATATTCTTTTCTGCCATGTGCTCCTCCTGAAAGGATATATTTTAATGCTTCTATTGTACCACCAAAATCTCGAGAAGAAAACTGTGAAAAGTACACAAAATATTTTCATCCGTTCCATCGGTTTTTCATACGCCAAGGCAGCTGCCCCTGCAAAGCGTCAGCGGCAAAAAAGAAATGCAGGAACAGGAATGCATCCTGTACGAATGATCTTGTCAAGACCTTTTGTGCCACAACCACAGAGAAAAACAAAACATATCTTTGGCCAAAAAGGCAATAGCAAACTTCTCCCCTGCGTGCTACAATAGCAAGCGTTGTGCGGCTTGCATCCGGCCGGCCGCTCCGGAATGCTGAAATCAAAGGAGAAGGAACCATGGAACAACTTTTTCTGATGCCCGGTGAAGAACGCTGCGAACGCTTCAAGGATGGCAACGGTATTCCGAAAGTTCACTACTCCTATCGCTCGATGCACGGTGCATTCTTCGACTGCGAGAGCCGCAGTTTGGAGGAAGCCCAGCGCCTGTGTGAGGACTGGCTGGTAGGTCAGGACCGCTGCTACCGCAACTGAAATGAAAAATAGAAACCTCCGCTTCCCTGTCGATACTGCCGCTGGGAAGCGGAGGTTTTTGCTTTTTACAGGTTTATTTCCACAGTTGAGCGCAGACAAGTTCCAGCACACTGCCCGCGATGCAGCGGGCCTTATCCGAAATGAGAAAACAGTTGGAAAGTTCCTCTTTGCGGGGATCTATATCGGCCACCTTAAAACCGGGCGTTACCGGATAACTGCTGCGCAGAAGTCCGCGCAGAATGCCCGTGATCTGCGTGGTCACAGAGATCATGGCACCATCTGCCGTGCGGATCTGCGCAATGGTCTCACCCGCTTCCACGATATCTCCAATTTTGCGGAGATCCATAAATATACCGGCCGTGCCGGCATGGATCACGCGCTCTTTGCCGTAGCCGCCAATGATTCCGGGAATGCCGGTATCAGGGATGGCACTGCCTTCCCGAATGATGCGTCCCAGCCGGTGGCCGCGTTTGGTCTCCACCACCACATCCACATCCTGCCCAGCCGTGAAACCGGGGCCGAGTGCAATGGTCAGGGGTGCCATATCCCGCGTTGTGCCAAGATCTTTTTGGCAAGGATCGCATCCACAAGGACATCCGGCTTTGCCGGCGCAATGCTTTTTCCTTGTGGGTCTACCAGAACAGGAACGGCATTCTGTTTCCAGATTTCTTCTGCCTGCGCCAGAGTTTCGATCCGTACCGCACGCAGACCTTCAACGGCGGTCTCACCTTCATAAACGGCTTCGCACAGAGAAACCTGCCGCCGGATCGCCGCCGGATGCTCCGCTTCCAGCACCAGCACACGCAGGCCTGCGCTCCACAGCCGATGAATGGTGCCGGTAGCAAGGTCGCCGCCGCCGCGCACAAGGATCAGTGCATCCTTCTTCATTTGATCTCCTCTCCGGGCTGGAGTCGAGTCAATACGATCTCCATAGACCCACCGCAGGCAGCAATTGCAGCATCATCATTTTTGCCGTCTGCCGAAAAATGCAGCCGTTGATACGCCGGAGCCGCTCCCGTCAGCATTTCCTGTGCAGCCAGAATGGTGCGGTGCTCCATAATACCGCCGCCCACGCTGCCCACAATAGAGCCGTCTGTGCGAACCAGCATTTTTGCGCCGATTTCCCGCGGCGTAGAGCCGTGCCGCGCCGCAATCACAGCAAGCACCGCCTGCTGCCCGGCGGCATCTGTCTGAGCCATGGCTTCCAGAAGGGCAGATGAAAAGCCCTCCGTCTGCGGACGCGCATTCTTGATCGATACGATCTGTGCCAGAATGGAAAGTGCGATCTCCTCTGCCGTCTGTGAGCTGATGGAAAGCCCGATGGGGGCGTACAACGCCTCCACTCTTTCGGCATCGATACCGGCTTCCAGAAGTTGACGGCGCACCAGTGCGGCACGCCCGCGGCTGCCCATCATGCCAACATATGCTGCAGGCTTTCTTAATATCACCTTCAGGCAGTCCACATCAAATGCATGTGCCCGGGTGACGACCACAAAATAAGTCTCTGCGCCGTCAGGTACCTGCGCAAGCGCTTTATCAAACGGCAGGCAGAGCACTTTATCGGCTCCGGCCAGCCGCAGCTGCTGTGCATATTCCTCGCGGTCATCCATTGCAAGGACCGTCAGGCCCAGCAGCTTTGCAAGCTGCACAACGGCTGCAGCCACATGTCCACCGCCGCAGACTACCAGCTGCGGCACCGCGCCAAAGCGCTCCGCAAAGATGTCCGTGCCTGCAACAGAGTGGATACCAGCTGCTGTGCAGCCCTGCAGTTCTGTCAGGTGCTGCAGCAGTACGGTGCTGTCTCCCCTCTGCCACATAGGCCTGCCCTCCAGCAAAAGCAGCTGGCTCCCCGCGGCATCGCCCTCTAACTGGGCCACCATCGTCCAGCCGCCCGCAGAACGGGCTTTTTGCAGCATTGTATAAAGCGGCA
>ENA-OQJB01000480-OQJB01000480.1-human-gut-metagenome-genome-assembly--contig:-NODE-480-length-19862-cov-6.281682_pt1 | contig 19862 bp, 18 predicted proteins | sample MGYA00242599_ERZ504765 | MGnify/ENA primary metagenome ERZ504765 (study PRJEB26092, sample SAMD00036354) | human gut metagenome | host: Homo sapiens | study: EMG produced TPA metagenomics assembly of...
CATAAATTGCCCCTTTAGCAATAATTTGTTTGTTGCTACTACCATTTTCTTTCTTTTATGATAAACCGTTGCCTCTGGTATATAAAAGATTGTATTTTTTCATAATTACTTAAAAGGAAATCCACTTCTTCTCCACATACAAATTCGCTCCCCAAACCTAAACGTTCATCAAATTTTTTATTCATCACTAAATCTTTCTTAAATGCAACTTCAATAGACGATTTTGACATGAGCTGTAATTTGTTTCTTACATACTCTTCGTTGGAAGTATAATTTTTATATGGAATATTTTTTTCCGGATCAAAAATCTGTGATAATACAATTTTAGCACATTGTCTTTTTTCAAATGCATTTACAATAATTTCAAATGCATTTACAGGATACCAACAATCATCATCAGATAATACTACTATCTCGCCTGATGCCTGCTCTAATCCTCTATTTCTAGCTCGTGATAATCCTTTTACACTCATTTCAATTTGCTTTATATCCAAATTACTATATTTACAAATTATATCTTTTACAATTTCATGATTATCCTGCGTTACAAATATAATTTCAAAGTCTTTATATGACTGTTTTTCCAGTGTTTCTAATAATCGTCTAATTTCCTTTTCTCTTGTTCCTAACGTAGGAACTAATACTGATATTTTCATATTTATTTCCTTACTTAATTTTTAGCAATTTAATCACACACCAATATGCTATATGAAAAACACTTCTGGCTATGCTCAAATGTTCTATATCTCTATATAAAATCCAATGATATTTAATTACCTTAAATTTATTACTTGAAATAGAATTTTGTCTTATGCGGTATTTCATAAGTACCGATCTCATACCATAAATGTTTTTTCTTTTTTAACATTTGAAGCCACAAAGCATCATCGTTTCGTTTTCTAATATTAGGGACTTCAAATTTCCCCATCTTTTCTACGTTGTACATAACCGTAGAATTTCCTACCGGGCAATCTAAAAGCACTCGATTATAATCAGCCTTTGGTACTGTCTTTATAATTTTATTTAACGATTTTCCATTTTCATCAATTTGTTCATACGCTGTACAAGAAAATGCAACATCATACTTTTTCATAAATGCTAATTGCTTTTTCAATTTTTCTTCTGGCCAAATATCATCAGAATCTAAAAAAGCCATATATTCCCCATTTGCCAACTCCATTGCTTTTGTTCTCGCAACGGCAGCTCCAGAGTTATTTTCTAAGCAAAAATATTTTATTCTACTATCTTCTTTTATATATTTATCGACAATTTCTTTTGTATTGTCTGTCGAACAATCATCAACAATAATCATTTCCCATTGCTGATAAGTTTGTGTCTGAACAGATTCAATTGTTTCCCCTATAAACTTCGCACAATTATATGTTGGCGTAATAACTGATACTAATCCTTTTTCCATACACACTCCCTACCTAATCACTGCAAAAACTGTTTTTATCATTGTTCCTATATCATGTATAAAACTAAATTTCCTAATACTTTCAAGATTGTATTTCATCTTCTCCGGAAGAACTTTTTCTACATATACCTTGTCCACATCGTCTGCTTTATCCAATAACTCCGCTTCATCTTTATATTTTATACTCGCCTCAGATGTAACTCCCGCCGGTAATAACAACGTAGCAAACATTTCCGGTGTATACTTCTTTACATAATGCGTACTTTCCGGTCTGGTTCCTACAAGCGTCATATCGCCTAAAATAATATTTATTAGCTGCGGCAATTCATCCAAACGATATTTACGAAGTTTTTCGCCTACCCTCGTAACTCTACTGTCATTGGATACGGTAACCTGGGTGCCGATTTTATCTGCATTAGCAACCATTGTTCGGAATTTAAATATCTTGAATTTTCTTCCGTATTGTGTAACACGCTCCTGACGATAAAACACTCCTCCTTTAGAATCTCTTACAATCATAATTGAGATAGCAATTAATACAGGAGAAAATGTTACGAGCATAACAGATGCAGCAAATACATCAAATCCTCTTTTTAAAGCCAAACTAATTTTTTCTTTTTTAAACTGTCATAATATGGACGAACTTCCTCCGTCTGCATAAATTTTGGTAATTTCTCCCATTCTCGTAACATCTGTATCTCCTATTTCTTCTATCACATTTAAATATATTCTTTCACGATTCTACTAAACTGCTTGATCACATAATCCACTTCTTCATCTGTAAGTTTTGTATGAAGCGGTAAAGTAATCTCATTTTCAAATCTTTTATATGCATTAGGATAATCTTTAATATCAAATCCCATATTTTTGTATGCAGTCATCATTGGCAACGGCTTATAATGCACATTGCAGGCAACACCTGCTTCTGCCATCTTCACGATAATCTCATGCCTCTGCTCCAACGTAATTCCCGGAACTCTTGTTATATACAAATGCCCAGATGACTGGTGGTTTTCCGTATAGTGATTTAATACCTCTATTCCGATTGGCTTAAATGCTGCATCATATTTTCCTATGATTTCTTTTCGACGTTCAAGCAAACCTTTATATCTCTTCATCTGTGCCAGTCCGATTCCAGCTACAACATCAGTCATATTACATTTAAACCAAGGTCCAACGATGTCATACTCCCATGCCCCAAGCTGCGTTTTCGCAAGTGCATCTTTTGACTGACCATGAAGTGATAACAACTGATACTGATGATAAATTTCTTCGTTATCAATTCCATCAATATCTTTCCAAACAGCGGCGCCACCTTCTGCAGTTGTAAAATTCTTAACTGCATGGAAGCTAAAATTTGAAAAATCTGCAATACTTCCAACTGGTTTCTCTTTCCAGGTTGCACCAAAAGCATGTGCTGCATCTGCCATAATAATCACTCTGCCGATGCTTTCCTGTATTTTATTTGCCGGATGGAACAAGTCTTTCTTACGTTCTACAATAGAAAAAATCCTATCATAATCACATGGCACTCCGCCGAGATCTACTGGAATAATTACTTTTGTTTTTTCAGTAATCGCATTTTCCAACTGCTTATAATCCATTTCAAGAGAATCTCTCTGAGTATCAATTAAAATAAGTTTTGCCCCTACATGGCATACTACAGACGCACTTGCAGTATATGTATACGCACATGTAATGACTTCATCGCCTTCTTTAATTCCTAATAAACGCAAGGTCATTTCTGCACATGCTGTCTGCGAATTAAGACAAACAGCACGATTTACTCCACATAAATCTGCAACCTCTCGCTCTAATTCTTTTGTCTTAGGCCCAGTTGTAATCCATCCGGATCTTAATGCTTCTGAAACCTGTTCAATTTCTTTTTCTGTTATATCTGGCGGTGAAAATGGAATCTTCATAATATCGTTTCCTCCTTTTATCTGACTGATTATTTTAGAAAAAGCCTGGCTCAACACCCGTTCTTCCTACCTCTTCTTTTACCCAATCTGCATTCAGATCATTTTTGACTATTTCATTCTTTTTAAATAAAGAACAATTTTATAATCCCTTGCCTCAATAGCACTAACAATCATTTCAGCATCCAATAGACTCTCTGGAATTGCATCAATATTTGCATATTCCTGTTCGCCCTCTTCTGTTACCAAAATAATAGAACCTTTGATTTTGTCTAATATTGATTTTGTTTCGTAATGCATATGCGTCCTTCCCGTATTTTTATAAAAATACAATTTTGTTATATTTTATATAGCTACTGCTTCTTCCCTTTCAGGCTCACTCTTTTTTTGATGTACAACAAATTCAGCAGCTCGATTAACTTCTTCCGGCTTTTTAAATGTTGGTACAGCTTTTCTTAATACTTCTCTTGCCTGTGAGTCATCTCCTGTTTCACAAACTTCTCTAAGCATATTCAGACGAGTATTAATTTCTTCCGGACTTAATGCTGAATCACGCTCAATAAATATCATGCTGTTACTTGTTTTATCTAATTCTTCTGTTTTAACCAACAATTCTTCATATAACTTTTCTCCCGGTCTTAATCCTGTTTCCACAATTTCAATTCCCTGTACACCAGACAATCGAATCATATTCTCTGCCAAATCCATTATTTTTACAGGCTGTCCCATATCCAATACAAAAAGCTCTCCATTATTTGCCATAGCTCCACTTTGAAGTACAAGCTGTGATGCTTCTGGGATAGTCATAAAATATCGGATAATTCGCTTATCTGTAACTGTAACCGGTCCTCCATTAGCTATCTGACGTTTAAATAACGGAATAACTGACCCCGCACTACCTAATACATTTCCAAAACGTGTCGCACTGTACTTCACTTTTCCATGCGTGCTTGCACTCTGTACAATCATTTCGCACATTCTCTTGGTAGCACCCATAACATTCGTAGGATTAACCGCTTTGTCCGTTGATACCATCATGAAACGTTCGGCTTCATATTTTTCACAAAGTTCTACCAGATTCTGTGTTCCAAATACATTGTTATAGATGGCTTCGATACAGTTATGTTCCATTAAAGGCACATGCTTATGTGCTGCTGCATTAATTACAATCTGTGGATGATACTTAGCAAATACATGTTCCAGTGCTTTCTTGTGTGTAATAGAACAAATTTCAATCTGAAGATTTAAAGTATTTCCATATGCAATTTTTAATTCCTGCTGAACATCATATGCACCATTTTCATAAATATCCAAAATAACAACTGAACCACTATACAATCTGTTTCGGTTGCATCTTTGCCAACTGACGACACAGCTCCGATCCAATGGAACCGCCACCACCAGTAATCAAAACAACTTTTCTTTTGTAATATTCATTTGTATGCTCATCAGATACCACCAATGGCTTTCTGAACAGTAATTCCTCAATATCAAATTCTCTTAAATGTCGCTTTCCTCCTGCCGCATAAACAGTCGGATAATCATAAACTTTTAATTTATATCCAGCATTTTTATAGTATTCATATAATGTTTTCTTCTTTTCTGCATCCATTGACGGTATGGCAAATACAATTTCCTGTACTTCGTACTCATTCAATTTTCTAAATGTTGCTTCATCTTCTGACCATACCGGTAATCCTTGAATTTCACGACCTACTTTATTTTCATTAATATCAATAAAACATCTCGGAATGTATGCCGCTTCATCACTATTCAGAAGATCTTCCGCAAAGCTTACTCCTACACGTCCAGCTCCAATTATTGCTATTTTGATTTTCTGGACTTCTTTATCATTTCCTTTCTTTACTCTGTCGAATGTATATAATAAGGAAGCTAAAAATCTTCCCTGCTTAGTTTCCTGATTACTACATTTATATGCATATCTGTACATCATCCTTAATGCCAATGCGCCTAAGAGATTTATACTGATCAAACACAGCATTCTCGCAAATGTAATTTTTTCAACTGGAAGAATCAGTTCTAAGATCAAATAGACAAAAAATGCTATTGCATCTGTATATAGCAATCGAATATAACACTGGATACCGCCATATCTCCAAATCTGTCCATATACATTTCCAATCAATCTAATTGAAAATACACATAACAGTGCAAGAACCATCTGCTGCATCATACCTGAAATGGAAAGTTTATCATTTCCACCATAAAGTCCTAAAAGCAACACCGCTGATAATTCATACACAAGCAAATCGTATACAACCAACATCCATCGAACATTACGCTTCTTATATTTCATTTGTATTTCTCCATCCGCAGGTTTTAATCTTACTTTTCCTGCATTTTCTTTTTTGTTAAAAACTTAAATTTTCATCGTTCAATGAAGATAATTGTTCTTACTCATTTCTCATATTCATTCTTACAATCTTTCCTTTTCATATAGTCCCATTACCCCCCCCCCACAATTTTGGAGTCCTTAACACGACAACTAGCCTGTGAATGTTCTATTTAAAGATCATTCGCAGGCTAGGTCAAACCTCCTTATCATAATTTTTCGGCTTATAGTGTGGGTCAAAATAAGCATCCAAGAAACCATTTATTTGTACATAATTTCCTAGCTTAACCGACACAACCATGCAGAAAAATCATCATAACCAGATTCGACTAAGCCAGCGAAACCCTTGTAAAATCAAGGTTTTTCTTGGTTGTCCCTATTATACCGCTATCTCCTAAAAAGACATTTAAAAATTGTGGTAGTTCATCTATACTAGTTTTTCTCATAAATTTTCCCACTCTAGTAACTCGAGGATCATCTTCGCCATTGTAAGTAGAGCCATCTTCGTTCCTTATATCCGGTGCATTTACCATCATACTTCGAAATTTAAACATTTTAAAAGGCTTACCATCTTTTCCAAGTCGTAGTGCATTATAAAATATAGGTCCTTTATCATTTAAATATATTATTGGAGCCTTAATTACTATAATAACAAAAAGAAATGGCAGAGAAATCACTCCTATAATACAATCTAAAATTCTCTTTCCAATCCTATTATACATATCTTTTTAACCTCTTACTTCAAAATAATCTAAAACAATCTTTTTGAAATTTTCAATCACATACTCCACTTCTTCATCTGTAAGTTTTGTATGCAATGGCAAAGTAATCTCATTCTCAAATCTATCATACGCATTTGGAAAGTCTTGAATATCAAATCCCATATTTTTATATGCTGTCATCATAGGTAATGGTTTATAATGTACATTACAAGCAATTCCTGCTTCTGCCATTTTAATAATAATCTCCTGTCGTTGTTCCAGAGTAACTCCCGGAATTCTGGTAATATACAGATGTCCAGAGCTCTGATATGTTTCTGTATAATGTGGCAGCACTTCTATTCCCAACGGTTTAAATGCAGTATCATATTTTTCTATAATCTCTTTTCTACGCTCTAACATAACCGGATAGCGTTTCATCTGAGCCAACCCAATTCCTGCCATTATATCCGTCATATTGCACTTATACCACGGACCAACAATATCATATTCCCAGGCTCCAAGTTGTGTTTTTGCCAGCGCATCTTTTGATTGACCATGCAAAGATAATAATTGAAGCTGATGATATATATCCTCATCATCAATTCCAGGTATCGTTTTCCATGTCAGTGCTCCACCTTCTGCTGTAGTAAAGTTTTTCACTGCATGAAAACTAAAGCTAGAAAAATCAGCAATGCTGCCAACCATCTTATCATGCCATTTTGCACCAAAGGCATGTGCCGCATCCGCATTTACAGAAATTCTCCCCATAGCTCTTTGAATTTCATTTTGAGCACAAAATAGATGTTTCTTTTTTTCTACAATTTCAAAAATACGATTGTAATCACATGGAACACCTGCGAGATCTACAGGAATAATTACTTTTGTTTTTCTGTAATCATATTCTCCAGAGCCTCATAATCCATCTCCAGAGAGTCTTTTTGAACATCTACAAACTTCAATGTTGCACCCACGTGACAAACAACCGAAGCTGTTGCTGTATATGTATAAGTAGGAACAATCACTTCATCTCCTGCTCCAATCCCTAAAACTCTAAGAGCCATTTCCGCACATGCTGTTTGTGAACCAAGACAAACAGCCCGATTAACACCGCAAAACTCTGCGACTTTTTTTCAAGTTCTTTTGTTTTTGGCCCCGTTGTAATCCATCCCGATTTTAATGCTTCGGCTACTTGTTCAATCTCTAATTCACCAACATCTGGTGGAGAAAATGATATTTTCATATTCTTTCCCTTCCTATTACGATATACTATATAAGTTTGTCTGTATTTTTCTACTTCTCTGCTGTCTTTCCACCCAGCAGCCTTTCATACACTTCGCCTTTTTTCTCGCTGCCGTGTTCCCCTGCCGGATGATACGTTGTTACAATTTCAGAAACCTTTTCTCTGATATGTTCGTCATTTGCATACGCCATTTCCATCAGAGACTGAAGGTGCTTCAGAAAACCTTCCACCTCGAAAGGAATCGGGCATCCGATATGGATCAAATCATTCGGAGTTTTCTTCAGCCCCTCTTCTGCCATCAGCTTTTCTTCATAAAGTTTCTCTCCCGGTCTCAATCCGGTGTATTCTATCTTAATGTCAATATCCGGTTTTAGTCCTGACAACTTGATCAGGTTTCTCGCCAGTGTATCGATCTTGACCGGACTTCCCATGTCCAGAACAAAAATCTCTCCACCCTTTGCATAAGTGCCGGCCTGTAATACCAGGCTGACTGCTTCCGGAATCGTCATAAAGTAGCGGATGATATCCGGATGCGTAACCGTCACCGGTCCGCCTGCTGCAATCTGTTTTTTAAACAGTGGGATGACAGAACCATTACTTCCAAGTACATTTCCAAACCGAACTGCCACAAATTCTGTCTTGATATCTTCCGAAAAGACATGTTTTTTCACCATAGCTCCGTCTTCATCATCTGCATGTGCATAGAGAATCGGCAGTCTTTCCGGTGTCTTCTCTTTGATCATACGATCAAAGGACTGTACGATCATCTCACAGAGACGCTTGCTGGCGCCCATGATATTCGTCGGATTCACCGCTTTATCCGTACTGATCAGAACAAATCTCTGACAGCCGTTCATCATCGCCGCATAAGCTGTCTTGTAAGTACCGATCGCATTATTCTTGATAGACTCACATGGACTGTCCTCCATCAGCGGAACATGCTTATGTGCTGCCGCATGATAGACGATGTCCGGACGATAGGTCTCAAATACCGCATTGATCCTTCTTGAGTCACGGATAGACCCGATCAATACAACCAGATCAAGTTCAGGATACTTTTTCTTTAACTCTTGCTGTATATCATATGCATTGTTCTCATAAATATCAAAGATGATCAACTGTTTCGGATGGTACTCTGCAATCAGACGGCAAAGACCCGAACCGATACTTCCGCCTCCACCTGTTACCATGACCTTTTTGCCTTGGATAAAGACATTGATCTCCTGCATATTGACTTTGATCGGATCACGTCCCAGAAGATCCTCCACTGCTACGTCTTTCAGCGCACTGACACGCACCTCACCGGTCAGGAACTGATAGATACCCGGCAGGTTCTTCATCTCACACCCGGTCTCTTTGCAGATGTTCAGGATATCCCGCTTCTCCTGCGCTGTCGCACTCGGAATTGCCACAACGATCTTCTCGATCTTGAATTGTTCGACACAGGAGAGAATATCATCTCTTCCCCCTACCACAGGAACTCCTTCGATATATCTGCCCCATTTATTCGGGTTATCATCAATAATACAACACACGATATCCTCCAGCTCTTTGGCTGTCTTGATATCACGCAGGATCATCTGACCTGCCTTGCCCGCACCGATCAGAAGTACCTTCTTCGCCTTCGCGATCTCCTCTGCCTTTCTCTGCCGGCTTCTCTCAAGCAGTACAAACCGATAAGAAAAACGCACTCCCAGCGTCAGCACAAACTGAATCATAATTCCGAATACATAATAAGAAAGTGGCATTCTTCCGAAAAATACATTCATTCCCACACAGTGGATCACAAATGTAATTCCGGTTGCCACAACCGTCCTAAGCAACTCGCTGTAGCTTGCAAATCTCCAGATACTATTATAGAGACGCATCTTTCTGAACACAAAGATTGAAATCACAGCGTAAATTAAAATAAACTTAAAATACAAATTCAAATACTCTTTCGGTATCATCGTATAACGGCAATCAAACCGGAACCATAATGCCAGAAAAAAAGCAAGTATCATAGCAATAGCGTCATAAACTGTCAACCCTATTGATACAACTTGCCAGTGTTCCATCCTGTTTTTAAAAGCATGTACTCTCTTCTTCCCCTTCATCTTTTTTCACCCTATTCCCTAAATATTTCTCCTATTTATCCTACTACATATCCGGACATTTTTCAACAAAATTGTTGATTGATCCCTGTTTTGTGCAGATTTTGAAGATTTATGTCATTTTATTTTACCCCCCCCCCACACATTTTTGTCAATATCCGCGCCTGGTGAAAAGACTGAAGGGTATACCGCCCCCTCAGTCTTAATTCTAATCACTCTATCTCCATGCGCTTCGGGCACTTTCCAGATCACGAAGTCCCTTTTCCACCTCTTCTCTGCAAGCAGCCATCTCATCTGCCTGCTCCATATTCTCTTCCTTCAGCTGTCTCAAAAGATCCTGCAAATTCATTTCATGTGTTTTTCCACATTCTATAAAATATTCCTTTACCTCATGTACCTGATACAGGTTTTTCAAGCTTCGGCTATGGAGCTCGAGTTTATCACAAAGTGCTTTTGCTTCCTGAAAAACCCGTTCCAAATCTTCATACTTCTTTTTCAGCTCGTCATGAATTGACATATATTTAAGGATATCTGCTGATCCCGCCATTCTGTTCAACACAGACAATGCTGTTTCATATGCTGCTTTCATTGCCGCAATCTCCAGCTGTGTCAGATCAAGCCCTTCGATCGTTTCCACTTTTGGAAGAAGATCCATCACGATTTGAAATGGATTTTCATCTAATTTTTCCAGAAGCGTCGCATCAACACTTTCCAGTGCTTTCGCAAGCGCTGTCAACTCAGGCTCCAGAATTCCATATGCATATTCTGCCTGTTTTTTAATCATGTCCTCCAACATCAGTACGGCATCATCCATTTGCTCCTTCAAACTGTCATCCCGCAGCCCAAGCGTTCCTTTATGAATGGTCTTTGCCGCTTCAAGTAAAGTATCCTGCATAGTGGATTTCTCTTCTTGTACCATTTCCATTACTTTTTCCATGATTTCCGGAGTGCAGTTCGAGCTTTCATATATTTTCTCTGCCTCCGTCAGCCTTGTGATTAAATTTTTCATCTCAGGAATACATCTTAGATAGCTGTTCTCAATATCATTGTCAAATTTCTGAATTGACCTTCTTAATTGTTCCATGCTGTTTTTTAGTTCCGGCAGATATTCCATATCAAACTTAATCACTGCATTGTTTAATTTTTTCCGCTGTAACTGCAGTTCTTTTCCCGGATCTTTTACACTTCTCACTTTGACATTCACTTCTCTCTGGGCTTCTTCAAACAATGCTACAAGCTCCGCTGTAATATTCCCCACCTCTGACCATGAATTTACTGTACTTTGCATTCTCATTTTAAACTGCAGCAACAACGTGGAATTATCTACGTCTTTTAGCTGCTCAATGGAATTTTCAACATACGCCTCCACAGACTTCCATACCGTTTCAAGATTTTTAACGCCTGCTGCCGCCTCATTGATCACAACACTGGCATCTGCCATATTTCCTCTGACAGCTACTACTTTTCTAATAAATATTGGTTTTCTAAAACAAAAACCGAAGTAGCTATCAGAACACTCAGTCTGATCTCTACTCCGGTAATTCCTGTCTCATCAGACAGCCTCTTTTCAGAACACTTAAGATCTGTTGCTTTCGTAGATTCTTCTACTTCACAATATCTCCTAATTCTAAATATTAAAATCTTTTTCTGTCAGAATAATTCTGTCTGCATCATCTGTATTCTTTCCAAGAACTCGCTTCACAAGCTTCTTGGCGGATACCTTTTGTGAATGCGACATCGCCTCATCCATAATGTCTTTTACTTCCGCAACTGTCACTGCGTGATCTTCTCTCTGCATCGCATCGATCCGGCTGTACAGCGCCAGGATTCCCATCTCATCGATACGATATCCATTCTCCTGTGCGTAAGTCTGACCAAATGTAACCAGCTCATCATTTACAAAGATCGGCACTTCCAATCTGCTTGTAAATTTCTTTCTGAATTCTCTATTGGAAGAAAGAACCCGATCCAGCGGCTTTCTCTGCTCTTCCAATACGATCAGCATCTCACCTGTATCCTTTTCCATCGCCTTGTTCAGCTTCGCAACCGTTCTTTCACTTAATTTTCCGGCTTTTTCAATGATCAGTGCTCCACCATATAATTTTGCTACGATATCACTGATCTTCTTTTTATTCAATGCCTCACCTGTGATGATCGCGACTCTTCCCTGACGGATCTTTCTCTGCTTCTGGATTGCCTTTACGACATCAACTGCGAGAACCGTCTTTCCATTCCCCTTGTTTCCAACGATCAGGAGGTTTCCTGTGTTTGAAGTACCTTTTCTATTCGAACAATTGCGATCCTGCTCCAGAACATCTACCAGCTGTTCGCTCATACCACGTACCGGAACAAAGTAGGAGAACAGCTTCTTCTGCTCCTCTGTCAGCCCTGCTTTTCTTGCACCCTGTCCGGACAGATCATAGCGGCTGTGTACCAAAAATCCTGTATCGGAAATCGATAATGCATCTGCAATCTCATCCATCGGAAGTGGTGCAGTCTTTCCTGTCGCAATCAGCTTCGCAGTCTCTTTTCTGCTCAGCGGTGTCGTAGAACTCAGAATATCCGACTCAACAGGCTCTTCATCCGGAATCTCACGATCGTCCGGTTCATCACTCAGCGTCGGCTTGAACTCTTCCTGCAGCCCTGCTGCAATCGATTCGTAATCGTCCTCATAATCATCATCGTAATCCAGTTCTTCTTCGAATTCCTCTTCCAGTTCCTCTGCTGCGTCTTCTGTCAGAAGGTCTTCATAATCTTCTGCACTGTCAACCTCCAGAGTCAGCTCTTCTGATTCCATTCTAAGCTCTTCTGTTGCTTCCTCCTTATTCTCAAGAGGTTCAACAGGAGTACTCGTGTGTACCGGAATCTCCTCACTCTCTTCTTCCGGAATCACACCTTCAATCTCATCGATCATCCTCTGAATATCCGGGGATAAGATCGGGCTCTTTGGCTTGCGCTCAATCTGTTCTATATCCTCTTCGTTCACTTCTGGAACTTCTTCCGGTTCAACACTGCCCTCTGCGGCTTCCCACTCAGCAAGAATATCATCAATATCAAGTATATCGTCAACCGGCTCGTCTATTCTCTCATCCTCTTTGATTTCTGTTTCTTCTAATTTAATAGATTCTTTTTCCATATCTTCCTTCTCAGCCTCTTCTGCTACTTCAGGTTCCTCGATTACTTCCACATCTGCTGCATCTGCCATTTCCGGTTCTGCCAGCTCTTCTAATTCTTTCAGATCAACTTCCTTAACTTTCGTCTCGATCGTCTCCTCAATAATCTCTTCTACAGGTTCTTCCTCTGTCACTTGATCCAGCAATTCCAGATCTGATAATGACTCAATCTCTTCCAGTGCTTCTGCCAGATCTGAGCAATCATCTTCCCCTGTACTCTCCTCGTCATCACCTTCCACCAGTTCTGCGTCCTCTTCTGCCAATTCTTCGATGTCTTCTTCGTACTCTTCCGCATCCTCTTCTGAAAGTTCCAGCTCTTCCTGCTCCTGCGCTTCTTCTTTTTCTGTATGGAACAGATTCTGAAGCGCCTCGCCAAGCTTCATCGTATCACCCAGCTTCTTCTTCGGCGGCTCCGCTTTTTTCAGCTGCTCTGCCACTTCCTCCTCACTGAGTTCGGCATTCTCCGGCTCTGCGATCTGCTCAGAACGCTCCAGCATATCCTCTGTATAGCGGGCAGCTTCTTCCTGCTCTTTTCTCCGCTTTTCTTCTTCCTCAGCTTTTATTCTGCCCAGATCGATCAGTTTTTTCGCTTCTCTTTCTGAAGATTTTTCTGCTTCTTCCAGCCTTCTGTCATACTTTTCCTGCTGCAGCGGAGTCAATGGCTTGTATCGCATCTTCAGTTCCATAGCCTTGTATACATACTTGCCTTCGCTGAACCACAGGATCAGATCATCACACTCTTCCAGACATTCGGCTGTCATCCCGGCTTCTTCATATCTCTTGGCCAGCTCGTATGCCCACTCTTCGACATACTCTGCTTTTTTGAACTGCTCCAACGCACGGATCTGCTGCTCGATCGGAGCTCTTCGTGCTCTCAACAGGCGGTATCTTAGGATGTACTGATTCGGATCTTTTGGTGCAGCCTGTACGTATTCATCATAATAGTCGATTGCCTCTTCCAGATTTCCAACCTTTATCGCAAGAGTGCACAAGCGATATAATATCTTTCTGCTCCCCTCTGTTCTATGATAGGCAGCTCTCAGAACTCCAAAACTCTTACGGTAATCTCTGATCTTTTCATATATATTGCTGACGTTTAACAGCATATTTACATTTCTGACACGCTTCCAATCAATGCTGTCAGCAATCTCAGCGGCTCTGTTGTATGCACCGTTTTCCATAAGTTTTAGCATCTGTTCTGTCTTCAACTTATATTCATACTTGTCCACTATGCTCACCTCATTATACTTAGTCTGTACCTTACAGGTATCTTTCTCTTCATTGCCTAGTTTGTTCTAGTTTACCATATGACTCCCGTAATGTCAAAAATGCACCCTCAATTGACATTGAAGATGCATTTTACTTTTATTCAAATTTTTCATATTCTATTTTATAAATCGAAGGAACTTCTCAATTCTGTTCCTGTAAGACCTTTACACTTGTTAATTGATATAGCAGTCTGTCCACTAAGACTGGCTTATATGAAACCTCCTGTTCTTCAATTTAACAATATCTATAACCTAAATCCGACTCGGTATCGGTATCATCCTATCATGAAAGTCCTCTCTTCAGTTATTCTCTCTATAACCTTTCGGCTGCTGCAGTATCATCTGACGATATTCCAACATCCTATTTGATTATTCTTTCTATAACTGGGGGTGCTTCATATAAAACTGATATTCCTTATCCATGTTTCTTTACACATGTTCGGGAACTTTGGCTACATGTGGTATCTATATTCAATACGTCTGTAGATGTCGAATCTTTTCATTTTCATCCAGCTTTACAATCTCTTCGATTTGATCTTTTCATTCACTTTTACTGGATCTTATCTTTCGTGGTAAAGGTCTCTTTTACAGGAACCTGCATCTACCGTACCACTGACATATTGAAATGTAACTGATGATATACTGTCCATTGGACCTCTGCCTCCTTAGTTCGTTTATTTTTAATCTAACAGAACGACTGCTTACTAAATTAAGAATCGCTCTTTAGTTAAATATCCTTTTGAGATGTGTGATTGTTGTATCTCTTTTGGATTGACTTAATAATAACACTATCCCTTTTAGTTGTCAACACACTTTTTTATATTTTATCGAAATGATTTTTAAATTATTACTTTTTATCAGAATTTTCTGAATATTTATTTTGTATAATCTGCGTATTGTTATTATAATCCGAACCGGATATAATGAATTTACTTTTTAGCTGTCGTCTGTACAGCATTGGCTTCTTTCTTTTAGAAGCTGTCTGTTTTTCGGCGTTTCGCCAGATTTTCAGTTGATTTTAACCGAACACAAGAATAAGAAGATTGCATCTACAGGATAAGTTTTTTATAATGGAGGAAAGTACATGAGAAAAAATAAAAAAAAGAAATCACCAGAAACACCCTGTCCCGAATCACAAATATAAGGATCGGCTTTTTCGTCTGGTTTTCAATAACAAGAAGGATCTTTTGGATCTATACAATGCATTGAATAATACCTGCTATGAAAATCCGAATGATCTTGAAGTTAATACACTGGAGGACGCTGTTTATCTCTCTATGAAAAATGATATTTCATTCCTGATCGGCGGGACACTGAATCTCTACGAGCATCAGAGCACGTATAATCCTAACATGCCATTGCGCGGACTGATCTATCTCGCCAGGTTGTATGATGGATACGTCGAGACGGAAAACATCAATTTATACAGCAGCGCTTTAAAAAAGCTGCCGATTCCTCAATACTTTGTGTTCTATAACGGCACAAAAGAACAACCGGATGAGACGATTCTTCGATTGACGGATGCGTTTGAATCTGTATCCGATAATCGACAGCCTTGTCTGCAGTGCACCGCAGTGATGCTGAATATCAATTACGGACATAACCTTGCGCTTATGGAAAAATGCCAGCGGCTGAAAGAGTATTCTATTTTTGTGGATACGGTAAGGATTCAGTGTAAGAAAACGAGTGATCCGAAGCACGCTGTCACGAAAGCGGTGGACATCTGTATTGAAAAGGGAATTCTTCGGGATGTACTGGTGAAACATAAAGCGGAGGTAATCAGTATGGTTCTGACATCGTTTAATCAAAAGGCTTATGAAGAAGACTTAAAAAACCAGTATAAAGAGGGTATTGATCTTGGTCGTATGCAAATGGCTCAGGAAATTGTCTTACGTTTATTCCAGTCCGGAAACTCCCCGGAGCAAATTGCTCAGCTGACCGGGATTGATGTTGAAGCTGTAAAACAGTGGATTGAAGAGGCTAAATAATTTTGTAAAACACATCCCCCGGATACAAAACTTTTCTGTCTTGCATCCGGGGGAGTTTTCTTCTACATTTCTTTATTCTCTTAGCAGATCTCTGCTCCTGCCGGCATTGATTTTCCGGTGTCATCAGTGCAAGGTTGCCTTCTGCATCTTCTGCGCATAACAGCATTCCTTCTGATAATACGCCTGCCAGTTTTGCAGGTTTCAGATTCACGAGAACCATGACTTTCTTTCCAACCATTTCTTCGGCTGTGTAATGACCTTTGATTCCGGATACGATCTGTTTTACCTGGCTTCCGATCTTCACCTGTGAGCAAAGGAGTTTTCTGGATTTTTTCACTTCTTCGCAGGCAATGATCTCTCCGACCTGGAACTGCATTTTTCCAAAATCGTCAAATGTGATCTCTGGTTTTGCTTCGATATCGATCACATCTTCCTCTTCTTTTTCTTCTTCAACCGGTGGATGCAGCTCTTCTACTTTTTTCAGAACTTCTTCCAGATCCAGTCTTGCGAAGAGGATTTCCGGTTTTTCTGTTACATGACCATTTCCGAGCTGCTCCAGAATCTTTTTGCTGGTGGATGGCATGAAGGATTCCAGAAGTTCTGCACCACGGGAAATGCTCTGAATGAGGTTCCAGAGAACTGTTTCCAGACGGTCTTTTTTCGCTTCATCTTTTGCCAGTACCCACGGCATTGTCTCGTCAATGTACTTGTTGCAGCGTTTGAAGAGATTGAAAATTTCTGTCATTGCATCTGCCACACGCAGCTCTTCCATCTTGTCTTCGACTGCTTTTGGTGTGCTTTCTGTCACTGCCTTCAGATCTGCATCAACCTCTTCTGCCACACCTTTGTCTGTTACAGTTCCGCCGAAATATTTATTTGTCATGGAAACGGTTCTGTTTACCAGATTTCCAAGTGTATTCGCAAGATCGGAGTTCATGCGCTCTACCATCAGTTCCCATGTGATAACTCCATCATTTTCAAATGGCATCTCATGCAGGACAAAGTAACGAACTGCATCAACGCCGAAGAAATCTACCAGTTCATCTGCGTAAAGGACGTTTCCTTTGGATTTACTCATTTTTCCGTCTCCCTGAAGCAGCCAAGGATGTCCGAATACCTGTTTTGGAAGCGGAAGATCCAGTGCCATCAAAAAGATTGGCCAGTAAATTGTATGGAAGCGAATGATATCTTTTCCGATCAGATGCAGATCTGCCGGCCATAATTTGTGAAACTGCTCCGTGCTGTTTCCATCGCAGTCGTATCCGATTCCTGTGATATAGTTTGTAAGCGCATCCAGCCATACGTAAGTTACATGTTTCGGATCGAAGTCTACCGGGATTCCCCATTTGAATGATGTTCTGGAAACACACAGATCCTGCAGTCCCGGAAGCAGGAAGTTGTTCATCATCTCGTTTTTACGGGATACCGGCTGAATGAATTCCGGATGTGTATTGATATGCTCGATCAGTCTGTCTGCATATTTGCTCATTTTAAAGAAGTATGCTTCTTCTTTCGCAGGCTGTACTTCACGTCCGCAGTCCGGACATTTGCCGTCTACAAGCTGTGATTCTGTGAAGAAAGATTCACATGGAGTACAGTACATTCCTTCATAGTGCCCTTTGTAAATATCTCCCTGATCGTACAGTTTTTTAAAGATCTTCTGTACCTGTTTTTCATGATCTTCGTCTGTTGTACGGATAAATTTGTCATAAGAAGTATCCATCAGATCCCAGATTTTCTTGATTTCTCCGGAAACATTGTCTACAAATTCTTTTGGTGTTACTCCCGCCTCTTCTGCTTTGAGCTCGATCTTCTGACCATGCTCATCGGTTCCTGTCTGGAAAAATACATCGTATCCCTGACTTCTCTTGTATCTTGCGATCGCGTCAGCCAGAATAATCTCATAAGTGTTTCCAATATGCGGTTTGCCTGATGTGTAGGCAATCGCTGTTGTGATATAATATGGTTTCTTGTCTGCCATCTCTCTTCTCTCCTTCATAAAAAATCCCGTCTTCCTGCTGCCAAGAAGACGGGTGAATACCGTGTTACCACTTCTGATTTATCTCAGCCTCACGGCTGAAACCTCTGTGAGTGCTGCCAAAAACACTCTCTCGCTGTAAAGGGCGAACCCATCGCAGTTCACATCATGCTTGCTGCGCCGCTCGGGAGCCATGTTCGATCATCTTCCGTTCATCCCTCTCAGCATCGGATCCTTTCTCGGATCTTCCGGGAATTCTCTGTAAAATTTCGGATAACCTACTCTCTCCGTCTTTGCATTTTCCGTATGATTTTTCTACCAGATATGTGTATAAAATACACACTTTCTCGTTGAAAATCGTATCACAGCCGGAATGATAAGTCAAGATTGCACCTTTTAAAAATTTGTCTTATTACGATCCAGCGGCCACTTCGACCAGAAATTTTTTCTGCCGTAATGCCTCTTCGATCAGATCCAGTGTCTCTTCGGAATCTGCCTCGATCAGATGATAGTGATAATTGGAGGTAATATTTTTCAGAGGACTTGATTTTCCCCGCTTAATATCCTCTACAAATTCCATCACTTTTCGTCTGGATGTGATGTTAATCTCTGCCTCCATGTGACCGTACACCCTGTGATTGACCATCACGTTCACCACTTTTCCGCCCAGATCCACTACCGTACACAGCTCGTCTTCCAACTCTTCATCCGTGTGATTCACTTTGAAGATCCGGTTCACGGAATGTGGAGTATTCAGAAGATATCCCCTGTTTGTGGATATGATCTCATGTCCCGCTGCCCGGATCAGTGCGATATCCTGCACGATCACCTGCCGGCTGACATCAAATTCTTTTGCAAGCTGCGCCCCAGATACCGGAATACTGCTTTTTTTAATCTGATTTATGATTTGATCTCTGCGTTCAGAACCTGTCATAAATACTGTTCCTCTCTTTCTTTTTCTGCATCTTTACTCCACTGCATGCAGATTCTTTAAAGAAATATCCAGGATCGGAGCGGAGTGTGTCAACGCACCGCTGGAAATATAGTCAACTCCGATCTCTGTCAGACGCGCGATATTTTCTTTTGTCACATTTCCGGAGCACTCTGTCTGGGCTCTTCCGTCGATCAACTCCACTGCTTTTTTCATATCCTCCGGTGACATATTATCCAGCATGATGATATCTGCGCCGGCTTCCACCGCTTCTTTTACCATGTCCAGATTTTCTACTTCTACTTCAATTTTTCTGACAAACGGTGCATACTCTTTTGCCATCTGCACCGCTTTGGTCACACTTCCTGCTGCTCCGATGTGGTTATCTTTTAACAGCACACCGTCAGAAAGGTTGTAACGGTGGTTGTATCCGCCGCCTGCACGAACTGCATATTTCTCAAAAATACGCATATTCGGTGTTGTTTTTCTTGTATCGAGGAGTTTGATCTTGCTTCTTTCCAGAAGTTTTGCAACAGAATTGGTATAGGTCGCGATTCCGCTCATTCTCTGAAGATAGTTCAGCGCAACTCGTTCTCCGGAAAGAAGAACACGGATGTCTCCTTTGACTTTTCCCATCAGCTGTCCGTTTTTCACTTCTTCTCCGTCTTTGCAGTATAACTCTGCCTTCGTGTCCGGATCCAGAAGGGTAAACACTCTCTCGAACACTTCCAGTCCGGCAATAATTCCATCCTGTTTGCAGATCAGGTCTACTTCACCTGCCACTGCCTCTTTCATCACTGA
>ENA-OQJB01000490-OQJB01000490.1-human-gut-metagenome-genome-assembly--contig:-NODE-490-length-19470-cov-4.197281_pt1 | contig 19470 bp, 12 predicted proteins | sample MGYA00242599_ERZ504765 | MGnify/ENA primary metagenome ERZ504765 (study PRJEB26092, sample SAMD00036354) | human gut metagenome | host: Homo sapiens | study: EMG produced TPA metagenomics assembly of...
GCATATTCCCGCCGCCCTGCACCGGAAACTGTCCATCCTGGCGGGAGCCTCGAGAAACGGGAAGGTCACGCTGGAGGGGTTCATCAACCACCTTGTCTCGCGGCATCTGGAAGAATACAGGGAAACGACGGACATGATTCTGGAGGAGTCCCTGCCCGGCCCGGTCATAAAGGCTCGTCCCCCATGACAGGGGATCTCCCCCGATGGGAGCATTATTTTTGTTTCTGAAACAATAGTGTTTAACTTTTAATGAAAAAGAAGTATGATGAAAAAGAAAAAGAGTTGTTGGTTGCCATCGCCAGCCAGAAGGGTGGCGTCGGAAAATCCGTCTTTACGGTACTGCTGGCCAGTGTCCTGCATTACCGCAAAGACGTGCGTGTGGCGGTTGTGGACTGTGACTCCCCGCAGCACAGCATCGCCCTGATGCGTGAGAGGGACATGGAGAATGTCATGAAAAATGACGACCTGAAGGTGAACCTGTACCGGCAGTACGAAAGAATCCGTAAGCCTGCCTATCCGGTCATCAAAAGCGACCCGGAAAAGGGGGTGGAAGACCTGCGGCGTTATATGGACGAAAAAGGGGAGACTTTCGATATCGTGCTCTTCGACCTTCCCGGAACGCTCCGCAGCGAGGGGGTGGTTCATACCGTTGCCGCGATGGACTATATCTTTGTCCCGCTCAAGGCGGACAATATCGTCATGCAGAGTTCCCTGCAGTTTACCAAGGTGCTGGAAGAGGAGCTGATCGCCAAGGGGAACTGCAACTTGAAAGGAATCCGGCTGTTCTGGAACATGGTGGATAGAAGGGGACGGAAGAATTTGTATGATGCCTGGAACCGGGTCATCCACAGGATGGGGCTGCGGCTGCTGTCCTCACACATTCCGAACACCCTCCGCTACAACAAGGAGGCGGACCCTGTCTGTAAGGGTGTCTTTCGTTCCACGCTGTTTCCACCCGATCCCCGTCAGGAGAAAGGCTCCGGCCTTCCTGAACTGGTGGAGGAGATATGCCATGCCATCGGTCTGGAGGAATCCGATACCGAGCGGTAGCGGATGATAGGATACAGACACCTTGAATAAGGGCTTTTAGCCTAAGATAAAGTAAGATAATTGCATGATAATAAGTTTTTTACAGATGTGACTTCTCCTATAAAAGCATTACCTTAGTAGTGTAATGTGCGCCAAGAGGTCACACAAGTAATTGTTCAGCATCGTGTCTGAACCTATTGTTCCATCAATAGTAGCCTGAAGAGGCGTACGTGACTGGCAACGGTCGGGTGCGAAGCCCTCTTGACAACGACGTTCCAACCTAAGCATCATAGGCGAAGAATGTCAAAGCTGACTGATATGAGTAACCTAAGTGAATCGCCGTACCATCGTGACTATGAATTAGCTCACGGATATTTATGGGCCATTCCAAAAGGCAAGCAGTCAGGATAGTACGCTGTTACATCGTGCTACACGGATGTCGCACTGCTGGTGGATAGGCGGAGTCTAAGTCGGTCGTCAGTTATTTGTGCGAAACTTGGTAAGCCCGTATCTCTCCCGTCAGCCAATAACCGATGGGTGGCCAATTGTAAGAGCGGCCGAATGAGGTGCGGGTAAAGGATTGTGGAGAAAGCGAATGCCATGGTGTAATGCCCTGGATAAAGGTTTCAACGTCACCCTACGCGAAAGCGGGCAGACTTCCACAGGGTAATTCTTTGTGAAACGAATTGTAGAACTTCAAGTATAAAGAAACAGCAAAGGAACAAGGCGCAAGCCGAGTGTGCATCTTCAGCCGGACGCAAAACCGTGTGGAAAGGAATAGACTTCGCACGATGCGAACGTAAGGTATCAATCGTTCACTGACTGCTATGTTCGGTATTAATGCAGACTGAATCCTTAATCATTTATCCAAACTCTTGAAATATCAAAGCCTGATTTAAGTGCAGATAACTGATAGAGTTTGGATAAATGGAAAGTTTGAATAAAATACATTATTATCAATTTCTACAGATATTTTTCCTTGCGCTCACACCCCACTGCATATTTGAGAAAACAGAATGATTTAACATACTATTTTTCATATCCAATCTTTTTTAATACTCCCCATGATAATACTCACTATAAAAAGTCCAATCGAATAATTTTACGCGGTGATAAATGAAATTAATAGAAAGCGATTACCTTTGAAGAAAAAGTCTGTAATTTGGTCAAGAGAAAAGTACAATAGGTCAAAACATGGATATTATAATTCGCTTTATTTGCACTACCATTTTAAATCTAATTGTATTAATCCTTATTATAAACTTTAATATCTGCACTATGAAGAGAAAAGTACTATTAAGCACATTGTTTCTAATACTACATTTCACTGTAGCATTAGCACAGCAAGTAACTATTTCAGGGCAAGTGTTGGATGAGAAGAGTGAACCTCTTATCGGTGCCACGATAAATATCGAAGGTACCACCAATGCAGTAATCACCGATTTAGAAGGAAAGTTCACGATAAAAGTACTTCCTTCTGAAAAACTGGTCATCAGTTATCTGGGATATAAGCCCAAAACTATCACTATCGGAAAGAACCGAAGATTTGATATCATTCTAGACCCTTCAGTCACAGAGATGGATGAGGTGGTTGTTGTAGGCTATGGTAGCCAGCGAAAAAGTGATATTGCAACCGCCGTTGCTTCTGTGAATATAAAAGATATTGTAAACAGTAGTTCTACGCAGACGTTGCAAGCACTACAAGGCAAAATCAGCGGAGTACAGATTATCCCCACAGACGGTTCATTGTCAAGCGGAATGACTTTCAGAATCAGAGGTGTCAACTCCGTCACAGGAGGAACCCAGCCTCTCTTCGTCATTGATGGTGTACCAATGCCTACTCAACAGATCACCAATGAAGATACCGAAACGGTAAACAATCCTCTGCTGGGACTGAATCCAAATGATATTGAATCCAATTTGAATTATTGGAATCCTCGTCCTATCAAAAAGGATAATCCATATTTGACCGTCCAAAGGAAGCTCTCTCCACAGACTGTGGAGGATTTCGCCAATAGACTGTTCATCTACCAGGTAGGAAAAAACAATCATATCGGCTTTCCATTCCGCAAACCCTCCCAGATGGAAATCCTTAACTTTGAAATGAGGAACTATTTTGCAGAGACCAATACCAATTATAAAGCCTTTGCCACGGGTGGTGACAAGGCACAAGCTGTTGATGGCCAATTTGTTCCTTTTGACAAGGTTACAGACATATATCTCTTTGAATCCGCTATTGACGCAATGAGTTTCTACGAAATAAACCATTATACTAAAGAAACCACATGCGCATTCATAAGCACGGGGGGATATGTCACCAAATCCCAAATAGAGAATATAAGCCGTATATTCCCATCTGATAAGGTAAAGTGGAATTGTTGCTATGACAATGATGCCAGCGGTAATGGTTTTGACATCACCACAGCATATTATCTCAAAGGTGAGGAATGTAAAGCTTTTGCAAGGACCAACACTGGAGACACATATAAGACCATCTATTTAAGTTTCCCGGATGGAAACACACAGACCTTCAAAGAAGATGCATTTTCCTCCGGCGAGTATCTTAAACAACATGGTATAGACAATGTAAATATCATCAAACCTTCACGGTACAAAGATTGGAATGAGCTTCTTGTCTATTACAAAAGATTTGATTTGAACCTGGGTCCAGGAATGAAATTCATCCCGGCTATCGAAAAGACCATATCCCAACTGAATCTAAGAGGATATGAACAATTGGCCAATAGTATCAGTTCTTCCACAAAAGAACTGGTGGATTCTCTGCTTGAGCAAGCCAATTACTGCATTTCCGCACCTCTTGCCGAGAGCGGCGCTTATACTCTTATGGTAGACTGTAATATCTTCATGGGGCTGGACACGATGGTACCGGTACCAAGCAACTTATATGTTATAGAAAAGTGCACGCAAAAAAAGATATCGGCACATGCCATAAATGAATTTCTTAAAAAAGAATATATAAACATTTTTAGAGACATGAGTTCATCTGATTTCAAAAATTTTCTAGAGAAAGACATCCTAACTTATACAAAGGGTGCTGTAGAAAAGAATTTTGAGAAAGTGATATTGACTTTCGGATGGAGCCTTAAACCTTCAATTCTAAAAAAAAAGAGTTTTGACTTAGAACATGGTATATAGCATAACAATACAGCATGATACCATAATAGTAGCTGTTTCAAGCAGACATGTTGTCACAATTCCTGCCAGGTTTAATGGAATGATTCTCGGGCTTTGGAACTTGATACAGATTTTCGTTGCCTACTGTAATGAGAATCCGAATTGGGTGAGTAATGTCCGGTCACTGTGGGGTGACCGATTCAAATAGGGACAGGTATGGAACGGATGCCTATTCATGCCCCTATTATAGCTGACACATGGACTTTTATACATTCTTGCACTTTTTAAGTGGGTAAAAAAGTACTATTTGTATTTTATACAAAAAATTGTTTGCTTAATGAAATGGAACATACATTGCCAATGATATTTAATACCTATATATAGGTATTAGATGCGTTTTTATACCCAAAAAATGGTATTTTTATAATCTTTTGTAATATCTAATTTTGCGTCCTAAAATAGATCTTTTATCGAAGAGAGATACAGTTTCCTTATATTTGAACTGGGGCTTCTGTAAAGTGCGATAAATATGAGGCTGGAACGGAGCTATCAGAAGAATTTTGGAGAAAATCCGTTTTTTAACTTGTTAGATCTATCAATGAAAAATATAAGTATTTATCTGCGTTGTATTAAGATATAGCATATCAGAACTACAACCATCCCGTTTTTTATTTAGATTTGCAGTTTGCTTTTAATCACTCAAGATCCGTATTACTATGTATGGAACTTAAATAAAGTACTAATATATATTGGATTTTCCTAAATATAATGCAGTTGCTATATTGTTAGACAACAGACGGTTGAGGTCTGTGAGATTATGCAACGGCACCAACAAAAACAACATGTATTTTTAATAATTTTAGTTTTGTTACACACAATGGTTTGTTTTAATTTAAAATTTACATATAATTTTGCATTATTAATAAATATGATGTTACTTATGAAAAAAGGTATTTTGGGGTGTAATATTATATACTTGTTTATACTTATTTGCATAGGAATTGCCCTCCCTATCAAATCGCAAAACAATTACAAAGTAAAACTTACAGGCACTGTTTATGAGTACGACCACAACAACAAGCGTTTGCCTTTAGAATTTGCAGCTGTGTCTATTCCTGAAATTGCACTAGGGACAACCTCTGATGAAAATGGTAGATACATACTGGAAAACGTACCTACTGGTAAAATTCGTATGCAAATTCAATATTTGGGCAAAGTCTCCATTGACACCTTAATAAATGTAAATAAGGATTTGGTTCTTAATTTTACAATGAGGAATGAGGATTTTAAGTTGAAAGAAGTTACAGTAACTGCAACCAACAGCCGTTCAGGCAAATCCACATCTTCTCACATTTCCCGCTCTGCTATGGACCATATGCAAGCGACCAGTTTATATGATGTAATGTCATTGATGCCAGGTGGAATTTCACAGAATCAAGATATGAGTTCGGCACAACAGATTAACATCCGTCAAGTTTCCAGTTCCAGTGGTCCGGAAGCTCCGATGAATGCTATGGGCACCGCAATAATTCGTGATGGTGCCCCCATCTCAAATAATGCTAATCTATCTGCGATGAGCCCTACGGTATTAAGTGGTACGGAAACACCCGCTTCATTGGCCGGAGGTGCCTCGCCGGCTGGTGGAACCGATGTTCGTAGTATTTCTACTGAAAATATAGAGTCTATACAAATCGTTCGTGGTATCCCTTCTGTTGAATATGGTGATCTGACCTCAGGAGCAGTAATTATTAATACAAAAGCTGGTCGTGAGCCGCTACGTGTCAAAGCAAAAGCCAATCCCAATATCTATCAGGTGTCTATGGGAACCGGTTTTGAACTTGGAAAAAAGAAAGGCGCTTTAAATGTAAGTGCAGATTATGCTTATAATACGAATAATCCAATATCCAGTTACCAGCACTATCAGCGTGCCACAACAAAGTTGCTCTATTCAAATACTTTCTTTAATAATAAGTTACGTACCAATTCCAGCTTTGATTTTATTTATGGTAAGGATCAACGTGAACGTAATCCTGATGATGAACAAACTAAAACAGCTTCGGAAGGCCGCGATATAGGTTTTACTTTGAATACCAATGGTACATGGAATATAAATAAGGGCTGGTTAAAAACACTACGCTATGTATTGTCAGGTACGTATATGGATAAAGACAGTTATTATGAAACCGTATACAGTTCTGCTACATCTCCTTATTCCATGACCACTACAAACGGTGCGGTACTTAGTAACTTTGCAGGTCAGCATATCTATGATGCCAATGGTAATCAAATTACTAATTTTGGACCGGAAGACATAAATCATTATGCTGTTTATCTACCAAGCAGCTATTTGGGACACTATGAGATCGATAGTCGTGAAGTTAATTTGTTTGCTAAAGTGACGAGTTCTCTATTCAAGGCGAGCGGTCATGTAAACAACCGCATCTTGATTGGTGCGGATTTCCGGAGTGACGGTAACGTTGGTAAAGGAAAAACTTATGACCCAAGTACTCCTCCTTATCGTAGTCAATACGGTCATAATTCATCTTTCCGTCCACGTAACTATAAGGATATTCCTTTCATTAACCAATTTGGTGCATATGTGGAAGATAATTTCAAATGGTCCATAAGCGGTACGCATGATTTGAACATTCAGGCTGGTGTGCGTTATGATCATACCTCAGTAGTAGGAGGCATTTTCTCGCCACGTGTAAATGCATCCATTGATTTGATTCCGAATCTATTAAGTCTTCAGGGAGGTTACGGTATTGCTGCAAAGATGCCTTCTCTTCTCTATTTATATCCAGAAAATGCATATTTTGAATATATCAATATAAATGAGCTTACCAATGAAAATATTCCGGAAAGCCAGCGCTTGTTTATGACTACCACAGAAGTTCGGCAAGTAGATAACTCAGATTTGAAGATTGCCCAAAATCATAAAGCAGAAGTCGGTTTTAATTTACGAGTGGGTAAAACCAATCTGAATGTAATAGCTTATAAGGAGCGTCTGAAGGATGGTTATGTAATGAGCCAAACCTTCAACACCTTCAATACATTTATCTACAATGAATACCAGCGCACAGAAAACGGGATAGAGCTTAGTAGTAGCCTACCGGTATTGTCTACTTATGCAAAACCAACTAATAATTTAAATATAGAAACTAAAGGTTTAGAATTTGATTTGAATATCGGACGTATTGATGCTATCCGTACGGCCTTCCAAATAATGGCTCATGGATGCGTACTAAGAGTTGGCGTCAGGGTTATAGCTTCTATGACAATAGCGAAGATGCTGCTTCAGCCCGTAAACCGGTGGCCATTTATTCTCAAGAAGGCAATGCAAGTTACAAACAACAATTTGTAACGACTTTACGTGCCACTCACAATATCCCGCGTATCGGTTTTGTTGTTACGATGACAGCACAAGCTATTTGGCAGCAGTCTAATTGGAATACATTTGGAAACGATTCTATACCTGTGGGCTATTTAGCATTGGAAGATGCATCTGTAAATATGTTTCCCAAGGGGAAATATACCACTACCCAGCAAGTAAAGGATGCAGGATATGGATATATGTTGAATAATGTAAGTCATAATAATGCTATAAAAGAATCATACAGTCCTTATTTTTGTTTTAACTTGAATGTAACTAAAGAAATTAGCAATATGCTACGTGTTTCTTTCTTTGCCAACAATATGTTCAGAAGTTATCCGCGCAGAGAATCCAAACGTAATCCGGGTTCATATATTCAATTGAATAACCGATTTTCTTTGGGCTGGAATTATCACTCACTTTATAATGTTTAGGAAGTTATGAAAAAATATTTAATATATTTGTTTACATTGGCAAGTACCCTTTTGATAGGATGCGATTCGTTCAGGGACATGTCTGGCACAGCAGAAGTGAATCCTATCACAGTGGATGTATATTTGGATATTACCGTTGAAAATATATCCACACTGAAAGATCTGACTGTAAAGTTCGACAATTACGATGAAGATTTACATTATGTAAAAGAAGTAACTGATAATAGTGTGAAAGTTGACGGAATTATCCCCGGAATTTATTCGGTAACAGTATCCGGTACAGCGATCGATACAGAAAACAATGAATACTACATCAATGGCAATTCTGTAAATGCGGCATTATTTAAGCATGGTAGCGCATTGAATATTGAAGTACAAGGGCTTAAAGTGAGCCCATTAATATTCAAGGAGATTTATTATTGCGGTAGCCGTCCGGAAAAAGGAGGAGTCTATTTCCGAGACCAGTTCTATGAGATATACAATAACTCTGCTGACATTTTGTATTTGGACGGTATTTATTTCGCAAATTTAACTCCGGGTACAGCTACCACTAAATTACCTATTTGGCCGGAAGCGGACGGTAATAATTATGCATATGGAGAACGTGTGTGGAAATTTCCAGGAAATGGAACCGAATATCCGTTAGCGCCAGGTGAATCTTGCATCATTTCTCAATTTGCCGCTAACCATCAGTTGGACATCTATAACCCTCAAAGTCCTATAGACGGCAGTAGTTCTGAGTTTGAGTTTAATATGAATAATCCAAACTTCCCTGACCAGGCAGCTTATGATATGCAACATGTTTTCTACCAAGGAAAAGCAGAGATGGGAAGTATACCACAATATTTGACATCCGTATTCGGAGGTGCTTATGTGATTTTTCGTGTTCCTGAAGGAGAAGCTTGGGATCCGGTCAACGATGAAAATATGAAGACAACAGATCTTAGCAAACCGAACAGCAATGTTTATTATGCAAAAATACCTATTAAATATGTATTGGATGCTGTTGAAGCAGTAAACAATGAGTCAAAGATGAATGCAAAACGTGTCCCCGGTGTACTTGATGCAGGTATTACTTGGGTAGGAGCTACTTATTGCGGTTTAGGTATTGCTCGCAAATTGTCCACAGACGAAGAAGGTAATCCTATTATTCGCGAAGAAACAGGTACATATATATATCAGGATACAAACAACAGTACGGATGACTTTGAACGTGGCGTTGTTCCTGTAATGCGTCGTAATGGAGCAAAAATGCCTTCATGGAATCACACATTGTAATAATTAACTAAAAAGACAGAACAATGAAAAAACAATATATGAACTATATGAAAAGCTGCCTGCTGGTAATGATAGCCTGCCTTGTAAGTATGGTGGGAGCGGCACAGGGCTTCTCTCCCGCCGCTATGGAACAATTGAAAACAAGACGACTATGGTCTCATTCACAGAATGCTGCCGGTATGCCATTCGATGATATTCAGAATTATTCGAATGTTATATTGGGATATGACTTACAGGACGGAAACTATTGCCGTCCGCAAGAGGGGCAGAAAGAGGCTATCGTAGGTGTATCCAGTGAAGGCTTTATCAATCTGAAAAATGCATATGTGTGGGGAGCATTTAATTTTGCACAAAAAAATCTGACAGATGCCGGATATAACGCCTCCATTGCCGATCCATTCAGGGGAATGCCTTACTATGTCGCAGACCAGCACTTAAGCAAATGGAGAAATCAATATTACGATCTGAAGTTTCGTGCAGCTACTCCTTTACTTGGTAATCATTGGGCATTGGGGTTGGAAGGTAATTATGTAGCTACATTAGCTGCCAAACAGCGCGACCCGCGTGTGGATACCCGTTTTTATACGCTGGGACTGACGCCGGGGATTACTTACAAGTTGAATAATTCACACAAGTTTGGTGCAAGTTTCAAGTATAGTTCTATCAAGGAAGACTCAAGAATGAGTAATGTCAACTCTTATGTGGATCAGGACTATTATATATTATACGGTTTGGGAACAGCCATAAAAGGAATAGGCAGCGGTGTAACCAGCAATTATATTGGAGACCGTTTCGGTGGAGCTCTCCAGTACAACTTCAGTATGCCCTCTTTCAATTTACTGCTTGAGGGCAGTTACGATGTAAAAGCGGAAACTGTTCAGCAGAGCTATACGACTCCTAAAAAAATAGCCGGTGTAAAAGATAAAACTGCTCATGTTTCTTTAACGATGATTCAGGAAGGAAAGGACTATACCAATTATATGAGAACCACATATACAAATCGTAACATCGATGGTATTCAGTATATTTCTCAACGCGATAACTCTGAATCACAAAGTGGCTGGGTGGAATTATATAATAACATCCGTTCTACGTACAAGGCACAAACCGCTTCTCTTAATTATGCATTAAGCAGAAACCGCGGGAATGAATATAGTTGGAAAGCAGAATTAAATGTGAATTATACCAAGCAAGACGATGAATATTTAATGCCTAATTCTGTACAGAATGCAGAAAATTTATCTTTAGGCTTAGGTGGCAAAAAAATTTTGTTTTAGGCAATAGTTTGAATCGCAGGCTTTTAATAGATGTTCATGTTGCGTATAACAATAATCTGGGAGGTGAATATGTATATGGTGGCAGCCATGCAGACTATCCAACTGTAACCGAATTACAACAAGGGCTGACTAATTATTATACCTGTGATTACTATCGTATTGGCGGGTCGATAACGTATTCGCAACAAGTCAGAGAAAACAGACGTATGAACTTATTTGCAAAAGTTGTATTCGATCGTGTAAATACCTCTGACTATGATTATGATGGGCGTACTCATTTATCGATAAGTTTAGGATGTAATTTTTAATGCTACATAACGAAATCTATATTACAAAACATGCGTAAATTAATAACTGGAAGTTTGATGCTCTGCAGCATATTATCTCTGCGGGCACAGACATTTGTTAAACCGGCTGTGAAAGTAAAGGACACCTCTTTTGCTGTAATTACAGATAAAGGGACATTTCAGGCTTGTGAAGCCGAGCTTAAAGCCTATCAGGAGATTCTAGGAATGGAAGGGTTGCCTACGTTCATCGTATACAATGAATGGAATAAACCGGAAGATGTAAAGAAAGTTATTGTTAAGCTCTACAAAAAGGATAAATTGGAAGGAGTGGTATTTGTCGGTGATATCCCTATTCCAATGCTCCGCAAAGCCCAGCATATGACTTCCGCTTTTAAAATGGATGAGAAAAACAATGACTGGAGAGATTCTTCAGTGCCCAGCGACCGTTTCTACGATGATTTCGACCTACAATTCGATTTTTTGAAACAGGACAGTGTCGAAAATAATTTCTTCTATTATAATTTGGCTATAAAATCTCCACAGCAAATTCGGTGTGACATATATTCTGCACGTGTCAAAGCTGTTGATAACGGCGAAGAACCGCATGCGCAAATCAGCCGCTATTTTAAAAAAGTGGTGGCTGAGCACCAGATAAACAATAAATTAGACCAATTCTTCTCCTATACAGGTGATGGCTCTTACTCTAACTCATTGACTGCATGGACACCGGAAACCTTTACTATTCGCGAACAAATGCCGGGCGTATTCGATAAAGAGGGACGGGCCCGTTTCATCCGTTATAATTTCAGCGATTATCCCAAGGACGATGTCATTAATATGCTGAAACGCACAGATCTGGACTTGTCTATTTTTCATGAGCATGGTATGCCCGAACGTCAATATCTTTCCGGTAGTCCCGCTACTAATAGGTGGAATGCTCATGTAGATGCAATGAAGTACTATTATCGTGGTTTAGCGCGTAGAAAGCAAAACAACAAAAAGTCTTTCGACGAAATGCTGGATATGATGAAAAACACATACGGTTTGGACACTACTTGGATTGCAGGCTATGATGATCCCAAAGTAATTGCAGAAGATTCTTTACTAGACCTGCGCACCGGTATTATCCTGTCGGAAGTTACAGAGTTTAAGCCTAATAGCCGTATGGTAATTTTCGATGCATGCTATAATGGTGATTTCCGGGAAAAAGATTACATTGCCGGACGTTATATCATGTCGGAAGGAAAATGCGTAACTACTTTTGCCAATTCAGTCAATGTACTGCAAGATAAAATGGCAAACGAGATGCTCGGCCTGTTAGGTATGGGAGCACGAGTGGGGCAATGGGCTAAATTGACGAATATTCTCGAATCGCACATTACCGGTGACCCTACTCTACGTTTTCAATCTATCAATGAGGTAGATGCCAATGCTTTGTTCAAAGAACCATATAGCGAGTCCCGCATGTTGGAGTTATTACAGTCGCCCTATGCCGACATACAGAATTTTGCTTTGCACAACCTTTATCGCAATGACTATCCGGGTATTTCTGATTTATTAAGAAAAACTTTTGAAACTTCCTCGTTCATGATGGTACGTTTCACCTGCTTGGCATTGCTTGAGAAGATTAGTGACAAAAACTTCCGGGAAGTCTTACACTTGGCCATTACGGATTCCTATGAATTTATTCGTCGCACCTCTGTTCGTATGATGCAACATGTGGGACTGAACGAGTATGTTTATCCGCAAATCAAAGCCTATGTAGAAGACAACCTATCCGAGCGTGTGGCATTTAATGTGAGTTTGGGGCTTCAAGTCTTTGATCAGGCAGCCGTACAGGCGGCAATTGATAAAGTAATGGCTGAGACCTATGTGTTGCAAGACAAGGAGGAGATGCGTAAGGTTTTGGAGAATGCCAATAATAGTCGTAGCATGCAAAAAGAGTTATTAAGCAAAGAAACTTCCGAACGTTGGCGCATCCTTTATTGCAATTCTCTGAAAAATCATATGGCACATGCCTGTGTAGACGGCCTCTTGGCTTTACTTACCGACTCCAGTGAAAGTGAAAAGCTAAAAACCTGTTTATTGGAGGCTTTTGCTTGGTTCACTCATTCTTATCGGAAGCCTGACATCCTTCGGGTATGCGATCAACTGAGAAAAGATAAGAGCTTATCCGAGAACCTTCGTGAAGAAGCCGACCGTACATATTACAGACTTAAAAATTAATTGGCCATGATTAAAAAATAATATATCTGGCATTTCTTTTGCCATTGGCAGGAAATGCACAAACAACAGTCATAAAGCCATTGGTCAAACAACCTACCGCTTTTGCTATCATAACAGATAACCAAACTTATGCAAATACCAAAGATGCCATGCATCAGTACAAAACTGCGGTTGAAGATGATGGTTTGGCAACTTATCTGATCAGCGGTGACTGGCAAAATCCAGATCAAGTCAAACAGATAATCATCAAAACATATCAAGAATGCCCTTCATTGGAAGGTCTGGTTTTAATCGGCGATGTGCCTGTCGCATTGGTACGTAATGCGCAACACATGACTACTGCATTCAAAATGAATGAGAAAGCCTTTCCTTGGGATCAGTCTTCCGTACCTACCGACCGCTTTTATGATGATCTGAACTTAAAGTTTGAGTTCATCAGGCAAGACTCAGTAAATCATCAGCATTTCTACTACAAATTGACAGAAGACAGTCCCCAGCGGCTAAATCCTACTTTCTATTCAGCTCGTATCAAGTATCCGGAAAAAAAGGAAGGGGATAAATATGCGGCCATTGCCTCATATCTGAAGAAAGCTGCTGCTGCCAAGGCAGATAAGCATAATCAATTAGATCGGGTATTCTCATTCAATGGTGCTTCTTACAATTCCGATTGCCTGATTGTATGGATGGATGACGAAAAAGCTTATATGGAGAACTTTCCATTAGCTTTTGGTCGTCAAATGGGATTCAAACATTGGAACTTCCGAATGAAACACCCTATGAAATATAAGTTATTCAGCGAATTGCAACGAAAGGACCTTGACTTATTTATGTTTCATGAACATGGAATGCCAACAGGGCAGCTTATTAATGATGAATTGGCATGCACTGATTTCAATAATCGTTATAAAATGTTGAAGAGTACACTTTATAATGCAGTCATGTCCCATGTTGGAAAACGTGACAAAGACACCTTACGTATTCAGATGCAGGAAAAACGACAAGTGAATGAGGTGTTTTTTAAAGACCTGGACAATCCTAAGTTCTGGGAAGCAGACTCTCTTCACTACGCTGATGAACGTATCGTAACGGAAGATTTAATGAAGAGAAATCTTTCCACTAATCCGAAGATGATAATGTTTGATGCGTGCTACAACGGTTCTTTTCACGAAAACGACTATATAGCAGGACAATATATCTTTAATGACGGTCAGACATTAGTAGCACAAGGAAATACCCGTAACGTATTGCAAGACCGCTGGACTATTGAAATGATTGGTTTGTTGTCCCATGGTGTACGAGCCGGGCAATACAATAAGCTAATCGTATCACTTGAAGGTCATTTGTTTGGTGATCCCACTTTCCGTTTTGCTCCTATCGAAGCCAATACTTTAAGTACCGATATAACAATACACAAAGATGACAAAGCCTATTGGAAGAATTTGTTAAACAGCCCATACGCTGATGTACAAAGTTTGGCCATGCGTATGCTGGCTGACGCCGATACCCAAAAGGAATTATCTCCGTTGCTCCTGAAGAAGTACCGGGAAAGTGGCTTCAATACGGTTCGTATGGAAGCTATCAAGTTGTTGAGCCGTTATCAGGACGACAACTTCATCGAAGCATTACGCGAAGGTTTGAACGATACTTATGAAATGGTAGCTCGCCAAAGTGCCATTTATGCTGGATTTGTAGGTGACGATTCCTTATTGCCCGCTATTGTGGAAGCATTGGTCGAACATAATGAACGCTTACGCGTACAAATGAGTGCCAACAAGGCTTTAAGCCTTTATCCGAAAGAGAAAGTAGAAAAGACAATAGAAGACTTTTATGCAAAAGTTGACCGTTTGAATGAAAACGAAGAGAAAAAACGATTACTAAGAAGCCTGGAAAGAATGTTTGTACAAGAGGCAAAAGTCCATCAGACCTTGATGGATGTAGCTGCACCGGAAGCAAAACGTATCAGTGCAATCCGCAATGTGCGTAACTATACATTCCATTTCCACGTGGATGATTATTTGAATGTAATTCGTGATGCCGGTAATCCACAGGAAGTACGTGTAGTAATGGCCGAAGCATTAGGTTGGTTTACTAATTCTGTACAACGGCCACACATTCTTGAAGAAATAAAGAAGATGCAACAAACAGCCAATCTTCCGGAAGATTTAAAAGCAGAGCTTGAACAGACAATCAAAAGATTAAGTTTATAAATATGAATAAATACATCCTTTTGGCAATTACCGCTTTGTGCTTACAGGATATGCAGGCGCAAACAGTTGTACATCCTAGTATAAAAACAAAGACTACTTTTGCAATTGTAGTCGATCAGAAAAGTTATGATGAAGCGAAAAGTGAAATTGATGCTTATCGTACCAGTATAGAAAAAGAAGGTTTAGGTACTTACTTGCTAATTGATGATTGGAAAAGGCCCGAACCTATTCGTGAGCAACTTGTCAAATTGCATGAGAATGAGAAAACGCCTTTGGAGGGTTGCGTATTTATAGGTGACATCCCTATTCCAATGATTCGTGATGCACATCATCTATCTTCGGCTTTCAAAAGGTCTCCCAAAGCCAATTGGCAGAAATCAAGCGTTCCTTCCGACCGTTATTATGATGACTTCGGATTAAAATTTGATTATATTAAACAAGACAGTTTGATACCTGACTATCATTATATGACATTGCGTGCTGATTCTAAACAGTATATTTCACCGGATATTTATTCGGCCCGTATCCGTCCATTACATTTAGAAGGTGAGAACCGTTATCAGATGCTACGCGATTACTTAAAAAAGGCAGTTGCCGAAAAAGCAAAGCAAAATGCATTTGACCAACTGACTATGGCCCGTGGCCATGGTTACAATTCTGAAGATCCTTTGGCATGGAGCGGTGAGCAAATAGCCTTACGTGAGCAATTGCCGCAAATATTCAAATCGGGTAATACAGTGAAGTTCTATGATTTTAACATGCGCTATCCGATGAAACCATTATACTTGAACGAGATTCAGCGCGAAGGATTAGATGTCATGCTATTCCATCACCACGGTGGCCCCACCATGCAGTATATCAATGGCTATGAAAATGGTTCCGGTATTAATTTGAGTATTGAGAATGCCAAAATATTCTTGCGAAGCAAAGTGCCTTCATACGCCAAGAAACATGGGCGTGAAGCTGCTATCAAAGAATATGCCAAGCAGTATGGGGTGCCTGAAAGTTGGTGTGCGGAAGCTTTCGATGAGGAGAAAATAAAATCGGATTCCATTGTAAACCGTAATATGGATATCTATACTGAAGATATTCGTCTTTTGACTCCTAATGCGCGTTTTATATTGTTCGATGCTTGTTTCAACGGTTCTTTCCATTTGGATGACAACATTGTAGGCTCTTATATATTCAATAAGGGTAAGACCATTGCTACTATGGGATGTACGGTTAACACCATTCAAGATAAATGGCCGGATGAATTTCTCGGCTTGTTAGCTGCCGGTATGCGCATCGGGCAGTTCACTCGTTTTACCTGCTTCTTGGAAAATCATCTGATCGGTGACCCGACTTTTCACTTCACCAATAATGCCGGGCTGGATATGGACATCAACCAAGCTTTAGTTGCGCAGGAAGGAAATGTTACATTCTGGAAAAAACAGCTGAATTCCCCTATGGCTGACATGCAGGCAATGGCGCTCCGTCAATTGTCAATGGCAAATTATAGTGGTCTCGTTGAGTTGCTGAAGAAAAGTTACCACGAATCGAACTATTTCGTTGTGCGGTTGGAAGCATTACGCCTATTAGCTTTGAACTATCCGACAGAGGTTGCCGATGTATTGCAGACAGCCATGAACGACAGTTATGAACTGATCCGTCGTTATGCGGTGGAATACGTTGAAAAGAATTGCAATCCGGAATTGTTGCCGGCATGGATAGAAAGCTATTTATTACGCGGACATGAAAACCGCCATCGTTTCAGAATTTTTAGTGCTATCAACACGTTCGACCATGATATGGCTTTGAATGAATTGAAGAAACAGGCTGCCGATTGGTCTTTCTACGATTCTTCCTATGTGAATGAATTGTTAGAATACCTTCCTCGCCAAAAGAAAGGACTTGAAAGAGATTTTGCACTTATTGACAGTCCGGAAAGTACTACCAAACAGATACAAAGCGAAATAAGTAGGTTCCGAAATAAACCTATTGCTAAAGCTATTGAGCCATTACTGAACATTATAAAAAATGAAAGCCAAGAAGAAGAACTTCGCATATTGGCTGCTGAAACATTAGGCTGGTATAATTTATACTATAATAAAGCAGATATAATCAAAGAACTTAACACATTTAGAACTTCCAATCAAAAGCTAATGAACGAAGTTACCAAAACAATTAATAGGCTGAAAAGTCAAAATAGGTAGAATCATCCAAACGATGAGATAGACCGGCTCCAAAGGGCGGTTCTGCCATTCCTGAGCAGCCTGGTTGACTTTGTTCGTGATGATGGAAATAGCTGATGTGGACAGTTCTATCTCATAGATTTCACGCATCTCCTCTTCTATGTCTGACACGCTCATTCCTTTGGCATATAGGGAGATAACAAGTTTTTCTTTAATATTATCGACACTATACAGGGACATTCAGTAAATGTCTATAGTATAACTCCTCAACCAGTTCCAGACACCAATCATTAAAACAGGGATATTCCTAAAATAATAAAATTTAAGGCAACTAATTCATTGCGAGTTAGTTGCCTTTTTTGTATCTTTAAGCATTCCCCCAAAAACGGTTTGACGGCCAAAACGGGGGTAATCTAAAATAAAAACACATGGTAAAGATACAAAAAATCTCAGAAATCGAACCTCGTTTAGGTTTTACCGAGTTCGATATGCTAAAAAATATCGTCAAAGTTTTGCAACGAGTGAATTAGGTCGCCTCCATGCTCTGTTTCCTTTCTCGGAACTGGCCCGACAAATGCATTTGAAGTCCTCTCCTTTTGGGCGTAAAAGTTATTTTTCTCCCGAAGGTAAAATAGCCTTGATGGTCTTGAAGTCCTATACCAACTTTTCCCGATGCCACCTGTTATGAAAGCCATCTTGATGTAGGCCGTGCCTACCTTGCTTATAGTAAACTACGTAAACGCAGGAAATCGCAGATTCGTATGATTAAACGCAGGTCACTTACTATCCTCTGATTACCAAAGACGCTTTTTGGTCATACAGACAATCCTTGAGCAAGGGAAGAGTTTATTTGCAGGCAAGAAAGTATCTAACCGTATTGTGAGTATCGACCGGCATCACCTTCGCCCCATCATCAGGGGCAAGGAAACCAATCCGTTGAATTCGGAGCCAAAGTCAACAATATACAGATAGATGGAATCTCTTTCATAGAACATATCTCTTTTAAGGATTTTAATGAAGGAGTACGTTTGAAAGACTGTATTCGTCTGCAACAACAACTGACCAGGGTTAGGGTCAAGGCGCTTGTGGCAGATTCAATCTATGCCAATAATGCCAACCGGAAATTTTGTACAAAATATCATATAAGTACTTCCTTTAAGCGTAAGGGCAGAGCTGCCAAGGATGAGCCGCTTCGTAAGATTTTACGGTCGGAACTCAGCCGTGAAAGAGCTACCCGCCTGGAAGGAAGTTTTGGAACGCAGAAGCAACATTACTCACTGGCCAGGATAAAAGCCAGAACCAGGAAAACGGAAGTACTTTGGATTTTCTTTGGGATACATACAGCCAATGCGGTATGTATGATAGAAAAAGTAGAGAGGAAAAAAAGGATGGCTGCATAATCAGACTAAAATAAGAAGAAAAGAGGGGAGGTTTTTAACTTCACCTAAAAAAGGCATGTACATAACGCATGGGTGGGAAGAAAAGAATAAGTATATGTAAATAATATTCTATGAAAAAGATAGAAGACCGGGAGAGTTGAACGGAAAAATCAAGAGAAAAGCTCACGTAAAGTAAAACTTTTCTCTTGATTTATTAGAAACGGGAACATTTACTGAATATCCCCAATTTATTCAATGTGTTTGCCTACGAACTGTACGTGTTTCACAAAGTCATTCATTTGTACTTTTTCGCTTAGGGCGTTTATCGGTTCATCGTAATAACTTACATTCTCAAAAGTAACGCCCGATATATTGTATTTGTCATCAATCCCTTGTAACAAAACAGTTCCTCCAGCTTTAGGGCTATTCTTTGTACCGTATGTATATATGTTGCGGAAAGTTACATTGTGTATATATGGACCACTAGATGGAACTACTACGAATTCTCCATATCCACAACTACCTGGACCACGCCGTCCTGGGCCAGTTTTGATATTGTTGGGGCGCGGCTTCTCTATTGGACGAGTACCAACCAACTGAAGGGCAGGAGTCATTTTAATAAATTATAAGGTTTGTGCCCATTGATTCTGATATTTTCGAAGCAGAGGTTC
>ENA-OQJB01000492-OQJB01000492.1-human-gut-metagenome-genome-assembly--contig:-NODE-492-length-19336-cov-4.016763_pt1 | contig 19336 bp, 17 predicted proteins | sample MGYA00242599_ERZ504765 | MGnify/ENA primary metagenome ERZ504765 (study PRJEB26092, sample SAMD00036354) | human gut metagenome | host: Homo sapiens | study: EMG produced TPA metagenomics assembly of...
GATATCTGCTTTATTTTTACTAGTACATGATATTCTCCATCCATAAACTTCTGCTTTTCAGTATATCAAACTCTTCCACATGGTTCATAAAAAAATACCCCTGCCGGGCAGTCGGCAGAGGATCTTGCGTATTTTTTCCTAGAGTGCTTTATTTTGCCACGATTTCTGCAGCCAGTGCATCCATCTGCGCTTCGGCAGCAGCATTGGCAGCACTGCGGATGGTGACCACAGTATCACACACGGCGATGTTCTTCATGCTTTCCAGCTCGGCGCGCATGAGCTTTGCGGCCATGGGTGCCCATGTGCCATTCTCCATCAAACCCACCGTGCGGTTCTGGAAGCTCTTGGTCTTGAGGTGGGTCAGCAGATTTTCCATCGGCGGGAAGAGGAAGCCGTCGTAGGTGGCGCAGGCCAGCACGATCTTTCCGCAGCGGAAGGCTTCGGTGACGGCATAGGACACATCCGTGCGGGTCAGGTCCATCTCCACGACCTTTGCGCCCTTTGCACGCAGCTTTTCTGCCATGAGGTGGGCTGCTGCACGGGTGTGGCCGTGGATGGAAGCACTTGCCACAAGGATCTTTTCCGGCTCCTCGGGCTTGTAGCTGGACCAGATGTCGTAGTAGTTCAGGTACTTGCCCAGATCTCCGGTCAGCACCGGGCCGTGCAGCGGGCAAATGGTCTGGATGTCCAGAGCCGCAGCCTTTTTCAGCAGCGCCTGCACCTGCGGGCCGTATTTCCCCACGATGTTCAGGTAGTAGCGGCGGGCTTCGCTGGCCCAGTCGGCCTTTTCGTCAAACTTTGCCACAGCGCCAAAGCGACCGAAGCCATCCGCGGAGAACAGCACCTTTTCGGTGGATTCATAGCTGACCATGACCTCCGGCCAGTGCACCATGGGGGCAAACACAAAGGTCAGGGTGTGGGTGCCAAGGCTCAGGCTCTCGCCGTCCTTCACCACCACGCGGCGCTCCTTTGCCACAGCATCAGCACCAAAGAACTGATCCATATACAGGAAAGTCTTGGCGTTGCCCACCACCTGCATCTCAGGATAGAGTGCCGCCAGCTTTGCAATGTTGGCACCGTGGTCCGGCTCCATGTGGGAGACTACCAGATAATCCGGCTTACGGCCTGCCAGAGCTTCGGACAGGTTTTCCAGCCACGGCTCGGTAGCGCGGGCATCCACCGTATCCAGAACGGCGGTCTTTTCGTCCAGAATGACATAGGAATTATAGCTCACGCCGGTGGGCACCGGATACTGGCTCTCAAACAGGTCAATGGTGGTATCGTCCACGCCCACACCCAAAATGGCTTCGCTGATTTTCTTCACGCTCATAGCTTTCCGTCTCCTTTTTATGATATGCCGCAGACTGCAGCAATTATTTCTAAGAACAGTTCCTATTATAGCACATTGTTAGAAATTTCGCAAGAGATATTATTCTTCTCCATTTTCCGGCAGTCTTGCCGTTACCGGCCTGCCCGGCTCAGCATCCAGTTCCAGCAGAGCGGCAGCAGCGCTTTCGTCCATGGTCTGCACCGCGCGCAGCTTGCGGCTGATGGCACGGCTGCGCACGCCAATGAGATTATCCAGCTCTTCGTCGGTCTGGCGCAGGCGCTGCTGCATCTTGGAAAGCCCCTGCCCGAACTTGTCAAATTCGGTCTTTACCGCACCCAGCAGCTGCCACACCTCGCCGGAACGCTTCTGGATGGCAAGGGTCTTGAAGCCCATCTGCAGACTGTTGAGCAGCGCCGCCATGGTGCTGGGGCCCGCGATGTTCACCTGATAGTCCCGCTGCAGCACTTCCAGCAGACCGGCGTTCACCACCTCGGCATACAGGCCCTCAAACGGTAAAAACAGGATGCCGAACGCCGTGGTGTAGGGCGGCTCCACATATTTTTCCCGGATGTCCTTGGCCTCGGCCCGCAGCACCAGCTCCAATGCGTGGCGGGCGTTCTCCACAGCCTGCGCGTCGCCGGATGCCTGCGCATCCTGTAAATGGGCGTATGTGTCGCCGGGGAACTTGGAGTCGATGGGCAGCCACACCGTGCCGCCGTCCGCGCCGGGCATCCGGATGGCGTACTCCACCCGCTGGGTGCTGCCCGGAATGGTGGCCACATTGGTCTCGTACTGCTCCGGGGCCAGGATCTCTTCCAGAATGGCTCCCAGCTGGATCTCACCCAGAATACCGCGGGTCTTCACACCGGAAAGCACCTGTTTCAGCCCGCCCACATCAGCGGCAAGGTTCTGCATTTCGCCAAGACCCTTGTACACCTGTTCCAGCTGGTCGTTCACCGCCTTGAAGCTTTCGGTCACCCGCTTCTGCAACGCATCCTGCAACTGTTCGTCCACAGTATGGCGGATCTCGTCCAGCTTCTGGGCGTTCTGGGCCTGCAGGGCAGTCATGCCCTCGGCAAGGGTGCGGCGCATCTCTTCCAGCTTGCGGGCGTTGGAGGCTTCCAGCCCCTGCAGGCGCTGCTCCATGGTCTGCTGCTGGGTGCCCTGCCCTGCGGCAAGGGCGGTGCTCATACTCTGCACCGAAGCCTGCAGTGTTTCACTGATGTGGCCCATAGCGGCAAGGTTCTGCTGCGCCATCTCTGCCAGCTTCGCGTCCATCTGGCGGTTCTGCGCTTCCAGCTGCTGACGCAGCCATTCCTTCCGTTCTGCATCGTCCCGGTTTGCGGCAGGCTTTGCCGAGCGGTACAGCAGCAGGGCCATCATCAGGCAGATTGCCACCAGAAGCACCGTGTAAAGAAACGCTAAAAATTCCATAATGTCTCCTATTGCAAAATCCGGGCTGTGCAGCTGCAAAGCCCGGATCTGCGTACTTTATATTATTTTGTCTGTTCTTCCCAGAAGGCAGCGGCTTCGTCCAGCCAGCCATCCGCAGCCGTGCCGCGGCCAAGGCCGATGCCATGGGCTGCGTGGTCATATACCACCTCTTTGTAAGGTACGCCATGCGCGGCCAGTGCCTTGCTGAGGGCCGGCCCCTGCAGCGGCCAGCACAGCAGGTTCAAGGTCAGGTCATCCCTGCCATACCAGAAGTACACCGGCGGATAGTCCTCTGTGATCAGGTCGGCAAGGCTGTATTCATAGTAGAACCGGCCGCACACAAAGGGGTCGATGCCCACACGGTAGATCGGTGTGATCTCGGAAAACTGCACGATGGGATACGCCAGGATCACTGCGCCGGGCTTGGGCAGGCCATAGTTTTTATAGCCCAGAGCGTCCGATGCAAACAGGCCCGCCAGATGTCCGCCGGAAGAATAGCCGATCAGGGCGTAGCTTTCCGTCTGCACGCCGAACTGCTGTGCGTGGCCGATGATGTACTTCACCGCCCGTGCAATGTCCTCCATGGGTCCGTTGTTGTCGTTATCCGGGTAGGCGCGGTAGCGCATCACGAACACCGCATAGCCTTTCTGGTGCAGCTGGTAAGCTGTGGAGATGCACTCCTTTAACTCCGCCGTGCGGTTGAAGATGTTGCCGGAGAGCACCAGCGCATACTTTGCATCCGGCGTGCTGGCCGGGTAGTAATAGAACTCCACATTGTTGCGGGAGCTGTCCTCGGCGATCTCCTGCTCCGAGTAGAGCTTATAGGTGATCTGCACGCCTGCATTGTAATTGCGGATGAGCAGGTTCAGACCATCGGCACAATCCTGTGCCACATGGCTGCTCACATATTTTTCCAGCGTCTGGTCATTGCACCAGTCCTCGGTGCCGGGCAGGTTCTGCTCCTTGGAATAGGTCCAAACGCCTGCGCCAAGGATGCTGGGGTTCGAGCGGATCTCGCCCATGGTGGTCTGCGGCGTGATATCCGGCTCGCCATACTCTGCTGCAAATGCGGGCAGCGCCATCATCAGCAGCAGACAGATACAGGCTGCTGCGGTGCATATCCTGTGTTTCAACTCAGTATCTCCTTTTCAGCCGACCTGTTCCTCCCAGAAGGCAACTGCTTCATTCAGCCAGCCCTCCGCATCGGTGCCCTTGCCTGCGGCCACTGCATGGGGAGCATCATCATACACATGGTAGATATGCGTCACATGGTTGCGGGCCAGTGCCTTTTCCAGCACAGGCCCCTGCGCCGACCAGCACATGGTCATAAGGGTCATGTCGTTTTTGCCGTACCAGTGATAGGTAGGCGGATAATCCGGTGTGATGTAATCAGACAATGTCATTTTATAATACCGCTGCTTGCACACGCCGGGGTCCAGCAGGATATTATAGACCGGTTTGAACTCCAGGAAGGTGTTTACCGGGTAGCCCAGCAGCATGGCACCGGGCTTTGGCAGGCCGTAATTTTTGTAGCCCACCGCGTCGGTGCCGAACAGTCCGGCGATCTGCCCGCCTGAGGAATAACTTACAATGGCATAATCCTCCGCCTGCACGCCAAACTGTCCTGCATGTTCCGTGATGTATTGCACCGCGCGGACCACATCCTGCAGCGGCGCATTGTTGGAAGCCTTCATGCCGATGCGGTAGCGCAGCACGAACACCGGATAGCCCATTTCGTGCAGGTTCCATGCAGTGGAAATGCCCTCGCGGATCTCCGCGCTGACCACGATCGCATTACCGCCGATCACCAGCGCATATTTCTGGTTCGCCTGCGCCCCTTCTGCCGGCAGATAATACAGTTCCACACCGTCCCGGCTGGTATCCTGCGCGATCTCCTCCGCCGTATAAAGCGGGAAGGTCACCCGCTGCCCAGCGTTATAGGTGCGGATCAGATAGTTCAGTCCATCCGCCGCATCCTGTGCCGTCCAGTGATTGGAAAGGCAGCTCAGCGGCTGCGCGTCCCAGTACATCCGGTCCAGCACACGGTCCTGATCCAGCGAGTAGGTGTAGATGCCCGCACCCACAACGCTGGGGTTGGAGCGGATCTCTGCCATTTTGGTTGCGCGGTGTGATGTTGGCCTGACCAAGCTCCTCCGCAAACGCCGGCTGTGCCAGCAGGATCATCAGGCCAATACCAAACATCACCGTGCGCAATCGATTTCTCACAGCAATCCCCCGTTTATCTCTTTATTTGCACTGTTTTTCCCAGAATGCCGTTGCCTGCCGGATCCAGCCGTCCGCATCGGTGTGGCGGCCCGGGCCAATGGCTGGGGGGCGTCCTCGTACACATGGCACTCATAAACAGCCCCGCTCTCCCGGAGCTTGCGCTCCAGCAGCGGCCCCTGCTGGGAGTAGCACATGCGCTGCATATAAAGATCATTTTTGCCGTAGAAGAAATAGGTAGGGGTAAAGTTTTCGTTCACCACATCCGAAATATCGGTCCAGTAGTAACGCCAGCCAAGCACCAGCGGGTCAATGGCCAGCTGATACAGCGGCTTCACCTCAAAGAAATCGTTGATGGGGTAACCCAGCAGCAGCGCTGCAGGCTGTGGGAGGCCAAATGCCTTATAGCCGAACTTTTCGTTGTCTGAGCCGATCAGGCCCACGATGTGTCCGCCGGAAGAAAAGCCCATCAGCGCATAGTTTTCGCGCTGAACGCCAAACTGATCTGCATTTTCGGTCAGGTACTTTACGGCATTGGCAATATCGTACAGTGGCGCATTGTCGGATGCATTCAGGAAAGAGCGGTACCGCAGCACAAAGGCCGCATAGCCCAGCTCGTGCAGCTGGTTGGCAATGGATGCACCCTCGTTCAGCTCTGCGGTGGTGTTGCCGCCGTTGCCGGGCACCACGATGGCGTACTTTGCGTTGGCTGTTTTAGCCGGGAAATAATACAACTGCACCATGCCCAGAGAAGGATTTTCCGCAATTTCTTCCGGGGTATACACCTGCCATGTGATCTGTACGCCCCTGTTGTAGTTTTCGATCACAAGGTTCATGCCTTCGGCGGCATCCTCGGCAGCCGCGTAGCTTACATAGCCCTCAATGGGCGTATCATCGTACTGCGTGCTGCCCTCGATCCATTCGTTGCAGTAGGTATAGTAGCCGGAGCCTTTGATGCTGGGGTTCTCCCGCAGCTCTTTCATGGTCGTCTCTGTTGTGATGTTCGGCTCGCCGTACTCTGCAGCAAATGCCGAAAGCGATACGCACGCCAGCATTCCCAGCGCGCACACCATCGTTCTGATCCACTTCATTTTGGGACATCCTCCATTCTGCAGCGGCGTATCCTGCCGTGCTTTTCTTTGTTATGATTTATTGTATCACAAACCTTCCGCTTGTCAAAGAAATTTCTGTGCAGTACGGCGCTTGTACCGCACCGCAAATTCTGCTATACTGGAGCCGGATATTTTTGAGAGTTGAGGGCGCGGAAAGCTATGCACTTTCCGCCGGGATCGAAATATGAGCAAAATCGAGATCCGGCCCATGGAGCCGGAAGACTGGAGCGCTGTTTCCAGAATCTATTTGGAGGGCATTGCTACAGAACATGCCACTTTTCAGACCACCTGTCCGCCGTATTCTGCGTGGGATGCTTCCCACGCAAAAGAATGCCGACTGGTACTGCTGGCCGACGGCGTGATTGCCGGGTGGACGGCGTTGCGCCGGGTGGACCCGCGCTGGTGCTACCGCGGCGTTGCCGAGGTGAGTATTTACGTGGGTGAGCATTCCGGGGCCATGGCCTTGGCTATCACCTGCTGACCGAGCTGTGCCATCAGGCAGAAAAGGCCGGCTACTGGACACTGCAGTCCACCGTGCTGCAGGACAACGCTGCCAGCCGCGCCCTGCACACAAAATGCGGCTTTCGCTTAGTGGGCCGCCGGGAACGCATTGCCCGCGACTGTCACGGCCGCTGGCTGGACACATTCTTAATGGAATACCGCGCTGCCGCCAATGAACCGGAAGGCTATAAAAAGCTGTAAGATGCAAAAGAACTCCGCGCCCTGAGGCTGCGGAGTTCTTTTTTGTCCATTGATAAAATGATAAAGGTAAAAACAGGCTTACCACTCTTCGCCGTCGATGTCCACGCTGCCGTCCACCACGGCACCGGCGCGGGAACGCTGGAACATGCTTTCCACCACGGCGCAGTACTTATCGGCCAGACAGACGATGACTGCTTCGCGGCAGGTGGGCACATGACGGAAGGTCAGCGGCCACATGTGGCTTGCAATGATGCTCTGTTCCTTTCTGGTAATGCTGAACACCCGCTTTGCATTGACGCAGGCATAACCCGGATGGGAGAAGCCGTGCATCTCAAACAGGCGGCGCAGGCCGTGAAAGGTACCGGTGGTGTGCCAGTCGTACAGATAAAAATCATGCAGCAGGGCACCCACTGCCAGCGAGGTCTCGTCAGCGTGCAGATGCAGACGGCGGTTGAGCCAGAAGCTCACCAGCGCCACATTCTTGCAATGCTGGTAGGTGGTGACAGAGCCGTGCTGGATGTACTCCCGCATCCGCTGCACATCCGGGTGATGATCGTATTTTTCAACGATGGCATAAAGCTGTTCGCGCTCGATCTCAGAAAGCTGCATGCTGCAAAATTTCCTTTCGCTTTAAGGTGATGTTTTCAGGAGCGGAGCTGGACCGGATTGGAATTGCCGAAGTTCTCTGCACTGGAAGGGTTCTCCCGCTTGAGGGAAAAATCTACCAGATACTGCTTGCCGTCGCCCAGTTCTTCCAGCTGGGCCAGTTTTGCCTTTGCGGCGGCTTCGTCTGGGTACCACTGGATCAGGAAGAAATTTTCTTCCTCTACACCGTAGTACAGCCACTGGCCGTCGGCACGCAGCCAGTCGTCCAGATGATCCACTTCTTCGCCGTCCGGCAGGCCAAGGCCTTCTTCGGCATAAAGGTTTTCCGGTTCCACCTGCAGCATTTCGATCACCTGAATAGAGCTTTGCAGGTATTCGTCCTGCGAAACTGTCTTGTCCGAAAGCTCCCATCCGGTGAGAAAAGCCTGCATCATCAGGTCGCGCACAGAGATGCGCGGCAGGGTCGGGTCCATAACCATAGGTATTTCCTTCTTCCTTTAGTTTGTCCCTGCTGACCAGTATACGTCAAAGGCTTATGCAAGTCAACAGTTTAATTGTGAATTTTTTGTAGGTTCGTTCAAATATATCCAGACTTAACAGACGGAAAAGGCAAAAGTGTCTTCCAGCCATTCCACTGCCAGTTCCACCCAGTGATGCCGGTGGCGGCTGGGCTGGTCCACCTCTGCTGTGCTGATGCTGGTACCGTGCACCCCCTTTTCAAACAGATGCGCCTCGCAGGGCACGCCCGCCCGGTGCAGAGCGTTCACCAGCATCAGGGTGTTCTCCACCGGAACGGTGGCATCCTCCATGGTGGTCCATACGAACACCGGCGGCATCTGCGGCGTGATCTTATCCTCCAGCCCGAACACCTGCTGTGCCGCCGGGTCGGCGCTGCCCGCCAGCTGCACAAAGCTGCCGCGGTGGGCATACTGCCCTGCCGTGACCACCGGATAGCCCAGAATGACCGCATTGGGCCGGGGCTGGGCCGCTTCGCCGGGAATGTCCAGCACAGCACTGGAAAGGGCCAGGTGGCCGCCCGCTGAAAAGCCGCACACGGCAATTTTTTCCGGCAGGATATGCCACTGGGCCGCGTGCTGCCGCACAAGACCAATAGCCTCGGCCAGCTGGCGCAGCGGCATGTAGTCCTTTGCCTTTTCGCAGATGACGTAGTCCAGCACAGCGGTGTGGTACCCCGCCGCCGCAAACTGCAGCGCCACCGGGTCGCCCTCACGGGCACTCACATGGGTATAGCCGCCGCCGGGCACCACCAGCACCAATGGCCGGTCAAACACATTCGGCATCCGCTCACAGCAATCACGCAGATAAACGGTCAGTGTCCCACCGCCGGCCAGTTCCAGCTGTTTCAGCTGCATGATATTTCCTCCTTTTATAGCATCCTTTGCGGTTCATTATAGCACAAAACGAACCATTTTTTAAACTTTTTATGAAAGCCCTTGATTTTTGCTTTTTGTCGGTGTATATTAGCACTCGAAAGTTACGAGTGCTAAGTATTCAAAAGCAATATCCTATTCCGAGTGCTTGGTGCCGAATACAGATAAAAAGAGGTTTTGCATTATGGCTAAGAAAGAATTTCAGGCTGAAAGCAAAAAGCTGATGGATATGATGATCAACTCCATCTACACCAATAAGGAAATTTTCCTGCGCGAGCTGATCTCCAACGCATCGGATGCCATCGATAAGCTCTATTATAAGAGCCTGACCGATCCTTCTGTGGGCATGAACAAGGGCGATTTCCGCATCCTCATCACCCGCGATCAGGAGAACCGCATCCTGACCATTGAGGATAACGGCATCGGCATGACCAAAGAGGAACTTGAGCAGAATCTGGGCACCATTGCTCACTCCGGTTCTCTGGATTTCAAGAAGGACAACAAGGACGAGAACATCGATATCATCGGCCAGTTTGGTGTCGGCTTCTACTCTTCCTTCATGGTAGCCGATAAAGTCACCGTCATTTCCAAGGCTTATGGCTCGGATGAAGCATGGCAGTGGGAGTCCTCCGGTGTGGACGGCTACGAAATGACCCCCGCCCAGAAGGACACCGCAGGCACCCAGATCATCCTGCACATCAAGCCGGATACTGAGACGGACCACTACGACAACTTCCTCGATGAGTACGGCATCGTGGCCATCGTGAAGAAGTACAGCGACTATGTGCGCTATCCCATCCAGATGGAGCGCCAGCACGAGCGCCAGAAGCCGGAACCCGATCCCAAGCCGGAGGATTATAAGCCCGAATGGGAGACTTACACCGAGTTGGAAACTCTGAACAGCATGGTGCCCATCTGGAAAAAGCAGAAGAGCGAAGTGACCGACGAGGAGTACGCGAACTTCTATAAGGAAAAGTTTGGTGATTATACCGACCCCGCCCGCGTCATCGTCAGCCGCACCGAGGGCACTGCAAATTATAACGCCCTGCTGTTCGTGCCCAGCCACCGTCCCTACGACTTCTACACCAAGGATTATGAAAAGGGTCTGGCCCTGTACGCATCCGGCGTGCTCATTATGGAGAAGTGCGCCGACCTGCTGCCCGATTACTTCAGCTTCGTCAAGGGCATTGTGGACAGTCAGGATCTGAGCCTGAACATCAGCCGCGAGATGCTGCAGAAGGACAACCAGCTCAAGCTGATCCACAACGCTCTGGAAAAAAAGATCAAGAACGAGCTGCACGCCATGCTGGCCAATGACCGCGAGAAGTACGAGGAATTCTGGAAAGAGTTCGGCCGTCAGATCAAGTTCGGTGCTTACTCCGACTACGGCATGCACGCCGAGCTGCTTCGCGACCTGCTGCTGTTCTGGTCTGCCAAGGAGCAGAAGATGGTCACTCTGCAGGAGTATGTGGACAAGATGCCCGCTGAGCAGAAGTATATCTACTTTGCTGCCGGTGATTCTACCGACCGTCTGGCAAAGCTGCCCGCCGCTGAGCTGGTCATGGATAAGGGCTATGACGTCCTGCTGCTGACCGAGGACGTGGATGAGTTCTGCCTGCAGATCCTGCGCACCTATCCCCGCAAGGATGCCGAAGGCAAGGACGGCACCGTGGAGTTCAAGAATGTCAACAGCGGTGATCTGGGCCTTGAGACCGAGGAAGAGAAGAAGGCCGCCGAGGACGCTACCGCTGAGAACAAGAGCCTGTTCGATGCCATGAAGGACGCACTGGACGGCAAGGTGAAAGAGGTCAAGGTCTCTACCCGCCTGAAGGATCACCCTGTGTGCCTGAGTGCTGACGGTCCGCTGTCCATTGAGATGGAAAAAGTGCTGTCCAAGCAGCCCGGCAGCGAAGGCGTAAAGAGCGATAAGGTTCTGGAACTGAATGTCAACCACCCCGTGTTTGCCGTGCTCAAGGCCGCACAGGAGGCCGGTGACACCGACAAGCTCAAGAAGTACAGTGCTCTGCTGTACGCACAGGCTCAGCTGATCGAAGGTCTGCCGGTGGATGATCCCGCCGCCTACGCCGAGGCCGTCTGCAGCCTGATGAAGTAACTTTTTCCGGCAGGCAGCAGACTTACTCCCTTGCTGCTTCCACGCACATCAATATTTCCCCCTTAACAAAAAGGCCGTGCTCCGCTATAATAGAGTGGAACGCGGTCTTTTTCTGTTCTTTTGCCGGACAGTCAGGATAAATTGAGAGGTTTTTGCTCATGCAGCCCAAAAAACATTATTTTGCCCACATCCCCACCATTGCCATCTTTATTGTGTTTGCCATGTCGGCACCGTTGGGCGTGCTGCTGTTCATCTTAAAAAGCATCGATAAAAACGCCGAAAAAGAGGAAAAGGCTGCTGCGCAGGCGCAGGCAGACTATCGTTCCGACCTCGGCCCCGCACCTGCGCAGACGGCCCCCCGGCAGGAAAACGAGCCAGCCTACGGCCACGATGTTCCCACCAAAGAGCAGAAGGACGCTAAGGAGCGTCATAAATTCCTTACCACCCTGTGCACCATCGGCGGTGCCGTCTTTCTGTTCGCGGGCTTCAGCACCCTGTTCATGGATGGTGCTGCCAGCATGATGGAAGCCTTTACCGCCATTGCCCAGATGCTGGGCGGCGGCGCTGCTCTGCTGACCGGCCTGCGCATGGATCGTACCCGCAAGCTGGAACGCCTGTTGGACAAGATCGCAGGCGACCGCGACAATATTCCGCTGGACGAGCTGTTTGCTGCCGCGGGCATCGATGCCGCAAAGGGCCGCACCGTGGTGGAAAGTGCTATTTCCCACGGTTACTTCGGTGCAGATGCTTACATTGATAACCGCACCAATACTCTGGTAGTGCGCGGCGCGGCTCCCCAGCCGCCCCGGAAACCGAAGCCTGCGCCCGCCCCAGAACCTGCACCAGCGGACCAATATACCGCAATTCTGCAGCAGCTGCGGCAGGTCAACGATGCCATCCCGGACCCCGTGATGACCATCAAGATCAGCCGTCTGGAAGCGGTCAGTGCCCGCATCTTTGAGCTGGCAAAGCAGGACCCCGGCAAAAAGGCTCAGCTGCAGAAATTCATGGACTACTATCTGCCCACCGCCCTCAAGCTGCTGAACACCTACGCCAGCCTTCCTGCGCAGGATGTGCAGGGGGAAAACATCGCCGATGCCAAAAAGAACATCGAGCGCAGCATGGACCTGCTGGTGACCGCCTTTGAAAATCAGCTGGACAAGCTGTTCCAGTCCGACGCACTGGACGTTTCGGCAGATGTGGCCGCACTGGAAGGGATGCTGAACATGGACGGCCTGACCGGAAACGAGTTTACAAAATAATATTTTGGGAAACAGGGAAAAGGCCCATGCGCTTTTTCCCTGTTTTTCAAAGCGCAAATCTCCATGTTGTGCAGGCCTCGTCCGTCCCACGCAAAGCCGTGGATTTGCAGGCATTTTTGCCAATGGTTTTTCCGTTTAATATCTAATTTTATTTCAACTGTCAAATTCCACTCTGTGCGCCAATTTCAGTCTTTTTGCAACTTTTCATCCAGATGCAACAATAACACATGGTTTTTCTGTCCGGATTTTATATGATAAGGACAGAAGTGTGCAGAGCATCCTGTATGCGGCCCTGCACTGCAGTTCCAACCCGCTCAAAAGGAGGATTATCCTATGATGAAATCTGTTTCCGCATGGAAGCAGGAGCTTTCCAGCGGCGCTCACGCTGCCCGGCTGGCAGCACTTTACTGCTGTGCGCCCGACGAAACTCCTGCACAGGCTGCCCGCTACGAAGCTGTTCTGAATGGTCTGGATGCCACCTTTGGCCCCCATGCTGAAGCTGGTCTTTACAGTGCCCCCGGCCGCACCGAGATCGGCGGCAACCACACCGACCACCAGCATGGCCGCGTGCTGGCCGGCAGCGTGAATATTGATATGATCGCTGCCGCTGCGCCCAACACCCTGAACCAGCTGCGCGTGCAGAGCGAAGGCTACGACCTGTGTGTGATCGGCCTTGATGACCTTGCTGCCCGCAAGGAAGAGGAAAACACTACCCTCTCTCTGCTGCGCGGCGAATGCGAAGCCTTCCGTCAGCGCGGCGCAAAGCTGGCCGGTCTGGATGTGTACATTTCCTCCAACGTGCCCAAGGGCAGCGGCGTTTCTTCCTCCGCCGCCTTTGAAGTGCTGATCGGCGTGATCCTGAATGACTGCTTCATGACCGATAAAGTCTCCCCCATCGAGATCGCGCAGATCGGCCAGTGGGCAGAGAACGTCTACTTTGGCAAGCCCTGCGGCCTGATGGATCAGATGGCTTCCAGCGTTGGCAACATTATTACCATTGATTTTGCGGACCCTGCCCACCCGGATGTGGAGCCGGTGGCCGTGGATTTCTCCAAGGCAGGCCTTGCCCTGTGCATTCTGGATTCCTGCGCAGATCATGCCGACCTGACCGACGAATATGCCGCTGTGCCCGCCGAGTGCCGCGCCGTGGCTGCTGTGTGCGGCGGCGAAGTGCTGCGGGATGTGCCGTTCGAGACCTTCCTTGCAAAGCTTCCGGAGTGCCGCAAGCAGTGCGGCGACCGTGCCGTACTGCGCGCCTTCCATATCTATGCCGATAACGACCGCGTGGCAAAACAGGTAGCTGCCCTGCGCGAGGGCGATTTTGACACTTTCCTGCGTCTGGTCAACGAGTCCGGCCACAGCAGCTGGGAATACCTGCAGAACGTGATCCCCGCCGGTTACAAGGAGCATCAGGAGATGGGCGTGACCATTGCAGCTGCCAAGCATTATCTGAACGGCAAGGGCGCTGTGCGCGTGCACGGCGGCGGCTTTGCCGGTACGGCTCAGGCCTTTGTGCCGGTGGAAATGCTGGCCGACTTCAAGGCCCACATGGAAGCCATCCTTGGTGAGGGCCGCTGCCATGTGCTGAGCATCCGCCCGGAAGGAGGCGCAGTGCTGTGATCTCTACCGCCATTCAGCAGCTCGTGAATTACGGGCTTGACACCGGCCTTATCCTGCCCGATGATGAAATTTACATCCGCAACCAGCTGCTTATGACCATGCAGCTGGACGACTTTACCGCGCCGGAGGGCGAGGTGTGCTATACCGATCTGGAAAGCATCCTCAAAACGCTGGTAGATGATGCCGTTGCCCGCGGTGTGTGCGAGGACAACTCCACCGCCCGCGACCTGTTCGACACAAAGCTCATGGGCGTATTGACCCCGCGGCCCAGCATCGTGCGCGCCAATTTCGAGGAACGCTACGAAAGCGAAGGCCCGCAGGCCGCGACCGACTGGTTCTATAAATTCAGTCAGGACACCGATTATATCCGCCGCTACCGCATCAAACGCGACCTGAAATGGGTCACCAAGACCCCCTACGGCGATCTGGATATCACCATCAACCTCTCGAAGCCCGAAAAAGACCCCAAGGCCATTGCCGCCGCCAAACTAGCTCCCCAGAGCGCCTACCCCAAGTGCCAGCTTTGCGCCGAGAACGAAGGCTATGCAGGCCGCATGAACCACCCCGCCCGCGAGAATCACCGCATCATCCCTCTCACCATCAACGACAGCGCTTGGAACCTGCAGTACAGCCCCTACGTCTACTACAACGAGCACTGCATCGTGTTCAACAACCAGCACACTCCCATGAAGATCGAGCGTGCTACCTTCCGCAAGCTGCTGGATTTCGTGGGCCTGTTCCCCCACTATTTCGTGGGCAGCAACGCCGACCTGCCCATCGTGGGCGGCAGCATTCTCAGCCACGACCATTTCCAGGGCGGCCACTATGAATTCGCTATGGCAAAGGCTCCCGTCGAGAAGAAGTGGGTCTTCCCCGGTTTTGAGGATGTGGATGCCGGTATCGTGCACTGGCCCATGAGCTGCATCCGCCTGACCAGCGAGGATGATGCCCGTCTTGTGGAGCTGGCCGATAAAATTCTGACCGCATGGCGCGGCTACTCGGACGAAAAATGCTTCATCTTTGCCGAGACCGACGGCGAGCCACATAACACCATCACCCCCATTGCCCGGATGCGGGACGGCAAGTATCAGCTGGATCTGGTGCTGCGCAACAACATCACCACCCCGGAGCATCCGCTGGGCGTGTTCCATCCCCATGCAAAGCTGCATCACATCAAAAAGGAAAACATCGGCCTGATCGAGGTCATGGGCCTTGCCGTGCTGCCCAGCCGCCTGAAAAAGGAGCTGTTTGAGCTGGCCGATGCACTGGTGGCCCGCACCCCGGTGAGCCAGTACCCGGAAGAACTGCAGAAGCACGCCGAGTGGGCCGAGGATATTCTTGCCCGCCACCCGGAACTGAACGGCGACACCGTGCACCTCATCCTGCAGAACGAGGTGGGCCATGTGTTCGCTCAGGTATTGGCCGATGCCGGTGTCTATAAAATGGACGAGGCTGGCCGCGCAGGCTTTGTGCGGTTCCTTGCAAGCGTGCAATAATCTATTAAAAAACGCTCTCCCCCTTTCCCCGCCGGTATGCCTTGCCGACGGGGGATTTTTATTGTTCAGCGGAGGTCCCAAGACGTTTTCCGTCCCGTAACACAGCACAAAAAAGCCGCCTTTCGTGCCAATTAGCACAAAAAGCGGCTTTTTATCGTCTTATTTCAGGAGCAAAGAGCCTTGCGGAAGGTTATTCCGGCAGATCCTCTTCGTTCTCCAGGCTGTGCCAGACGTTCTGGACATCATCATTGTCTTCCAGCGCATCCAGCAGCTTGCCCATCAGCTTCAGCTGGTCGGGGTCGGTCAGGCGGGTGGTGGTCATGGGCACCATGGCCAGATCGTCGGAGAGGATCTCGTAGCCCTTCTCCTCCATGGCCTTGACCACAGCAGAATAGTTCTCGGGATCGGTGGTGATCTCGGCTGCATCCTCGCTGGCATCGAAGTCCTCGGCACCAGCATCCAGAGCATCCATCATAGCCTCGTCGGCATCCTTATCTTCCAGAGAGATGTCAATGACACCCTTCTGGCTGAACAGGAAGCCCACGCAGCCCATAGCACCCAGATTGCCGCCGTTCTTGTCGAAGTAGTGGCGCAGGTCGGCAGCGGTACGGTTGCGGTTGTCGGTCAGGGTCTCCACCATGACAGCAACGCCGCCGGGGCCGTAGCCTTCGTAGGTGATTGCTTCGTACTCGGTCTTATCGCCGCCCTCAGCCTTCTTGATGATGCGCTGGATGTTATCGTTGGGCACGCTCATGCGCTTTGCCTTGGCGATCAGGTCAGCCAGCTTGCTGTTGGAAGCAGGGTTCGGGCCGCCGGTACGCACGGCAACGCTGATCTCGCGGCCGATCTTGGTAAAGACCTTTGCCTTTGCGCCATCGGTCTTTTCCTTCTTGCGCTTAATATTGTTCCATTTGCTATGTCCAGACATGGGAAAGAGCCTCCTGTATATTCTCAAATCTCCGCCTGCGGGCAGACGGGCTGTGGTCGCCCGCATTGTGGCAGCACACAAAATCTAACTCTATTATTGTAGCACAACCGGGCAGAGCGTTCAAGCCTTATCCGCCCGGTTTTCAGCATTCTGCGCGGAAAAATGCGCTTTTTCTGCCCGTTTACAGCAGCCGCAGCGCCTTGGGATAATGGTTTTTCACCCGCCCGCCGGACACCTTGCCGCCGCCCAGCGGCCAGCCGTCCACCGTCACGCAGCACCAGCCGTCAGCAGCGATGCGGGCTTCCACCTCACGGCCGGAAAGATACTCCACGCAGCGCGGGTCATCAAGGGTGAGTTCTTCGCGGTTTACGCACTGTGCGCCAAATGCCGTGAACAGATGGTGCTCCGGTACAAAGCGGCCTTTCTGCACGCTGCCCACAAATACGCCCGCCCGCAGCACATGCAGGTTCGTCTGCGGGAACGGCACCGGCAGCAGCACACCGCCGCCGTGCACCACAGCCGGGCGGTCAACCAGCGCCGGGAAATACTGCCCGGCAAACGCGTGCCATGCTGCAAGGCTCTGGGCAGGACTTGTCTCCCCTGCCTGTGCTTCGCGGCTGCGCTTTTCGCCCTGCACCGCTTCCCGGCAGGCACGGGCATTCTCGCGGCGGGATGCACGGGCATCCGGGGTCTTGGCAGGCTTGCCGCCCTTCCCCTTGGCCTTTTTGCCCGCAGCTTCCGCTGCTGCCAGCCAGAGCTGTTCTTCGGCAGTGTACTCGCCCTCTGCGGGCAGAACGCGCGGAGTGCCAGCTTTGACGAGCCGGGCCATAAAGTGGCCCTCGCCGCCCTGACAGGGCCAGATACGGCGCACCTTGCTCACATCCAGCGGCAGGCCGCCGGTGCGGTTGGCTTCGCCCTCACTGCCAAAGGTGTAGTCCACATTTCCCAAGGCATCCGCAAGGGTGAACTCCGGGTGGCGCTGCAGGAATGCCGCCACCTGTCCCTCGTCCTCCTCGGGTGCAAAGGTGCAGGTGGAATACACCAGCTGCCCGCCCGGGGCCAGCACAGCGGCTGCACAGTCCAGAATTTCTGCACCCAGCTCAGCACACTGCTTCACCAGCGCTTCACAGTGCTGCTGACGGGCCACCGGCTCCTTGCGGAACATTCCCTCGCCGGAACAGGGCGCGTCCACCAGAACGCGGTCAAAAAACTCCGGCAGGGCATCCGCAATGCGGGCGGGCGTCTCATTGAGCACCACCGCATTGGACACGCCCATGCGTTCCAGATTGCTTTTCAGGATATCCGCACGAGCTGCAACGTATTCGTTGCTCACCAGCACACCCCGGCCCTGCAGCGCCGCCGCCAGCTGGCTGCTTTTGCCGCCGGGCGCGGCGCACATGTCCAGCACACGCATCCCGGGCTGCACGCCCAGCAGCGGTGCCGCCGAGGACGCAGACGGCTCCTGCGAGTAGAACACGCCTGCATGGTGGTACGGATGCCGCCCGGGCCGGAATTTCAAATCATCCGGCTGATGCACCACGAATGCCGCCTTGCAAAAGGGCGATGCTTCCAGTGGGAAATCGGCTTTTGCGGCAAACTGCTCCGGTGAGCTGCGCAGGGCCGACACCGTTACGCCGCGCTCCGCCGTTTCCTGCGGGGCTGCATACAGGACATCGAACCGGTCTCCCAGCAGAGCGCGCTCCCGCTGTTCAAAATATTCCATGGGCATTCTGCATTCCTCCTGTGGGATGTATAAAGCCGCCGTCCGCGGCCAAACTAGGTCTTGTGAGGGGCACACCGCCCCGCACGGAAAACCGAAAGGAGATCATTCACTATGGCAACCGAAAACCGCAGCAATAACTGCAAGAATCAGACCTCGAACCGCACGTCCAGCCAGACCACCAACAGCGCCACCAACGAGCACAAGCACCCCAACCAGTACACCAAGGGTGCCGACGATGAGAGCGCCAAGAACTCCACGAGCAGCCGTTCCAGCAACGCCAAAAACAGCCGCTGACGCTGCCCTTCGCGCCTGATGGACCACGGGCGCGAACCTCTGATCTTTCTCAAATCGCAAAGCCCGCTGCCCTCCGGCACTGTTTTCCAGTGCGGAAAGCAGCGGGCTTTCGCGTCAGAAGTTGTTTTTATAGTCAAGGTGCGCCGAATGGGCGCGGCTTTTTTGCCGCCAGACAAGGCGGTTTTCCGCAGCAATCCTGATGGATTGCAAGGAAGAGCAACGCAGTATGGCAGCAAAAAGGCCGTTCAGGCGGTGTGCAATGATTATGAAAGCAACTTCTCAGGTCTCGTTGGGGTCGAACTGCTGCCACAGTGTTTCAAACAGCTCGTGCACACGGCCCAGCTGACCGTTCAGATACAGCCAGCCCAGCAGGCACTCAAAGCCGGTGGAAGCACGGTATTCCTCCGGGGAAGCGTGCTTTGCCACGCTGGCCTTGCTGGCGTTGCGGCCCCGCTTGAACACGGCCAGTTCGTCCTCAGTGAACAGCGGCTCCAGCAGCTGTTCCTCCCGGAACTGTGCCCGGGCCGAGACGTATTTGACCTTTTCTGCGTTGAGCTTTCCGGCAGACAGGCGGTGATGCTCCACCAGACGCTGTCGCACCAGCAGTTCCAGCACGCTGTCGCCCACAAAGGCCAGCGCCAAGGGGCTAAGCTCCCGCGGGTCGATCTTTTCAGGTTCGTTCATAGTGACCTCTTAGAAGATATAATCGAACTGGTAATCGCCAATGAGAATGGTGTCGTTCTCCTGCACGCCCTTTGCCACCAGAGCGTCCAGAATGCCGCTCTCGCCCAGCTGACGCTGGAAGAACTGCAGGCTTTCGTAGTCGTCCACATTGCTGCCGGCCAGAATGTATTCCAGCCACGGGGCTTCCACGCTCCACACATGGGCTTCCATGCGCTTGATCTCAAACGCACGGTCGTTGGCCTTGGGTTCGGGCTTCTTGTACTCGGGAGCAAACACCGGCACCGGCGGGATATCCTTCAGGCGGTTATACACGAGGCCCGGCAGTTCCTTCACGCCCTGCATCGTAGCGGCAGAGATGGGCACAAAGGTCAAGCCCTTGCCCTCCACATACTTGCGGAAAGCTTCGATCTGCTCCTCG
>ENA-OQJB01000493-OQJB01000493.1-human-gut-metagenome-genome-assembly--contig:-NODE-493-length-19335-cov-3.510048_pt1 | contig 19335 bp, 17 predicted proteins | sample MGYA00242599_ERZ504765 | MGnify/ENA primary metagenome ERZ504765 (study PRJEB26092, sample SAMD00036354) | human gut metagenome | host: Homo sapiens | study: EMG produced TPA metagenomics assembly of...
ATAATTTGCGGAGTGCCCTGAAAGGCTTAATTATATAGCGTAGGCAACGCCTACGTAAAACGACAATCTGAATTTGCGCCCTGAAAGGGCATAATTGTATACAGTTCCGCCCTTTCAGGGCTTGTGGCTGGTGTGTTTTTTCGTAGGGCGTTGCCCTACGCTATGTAATTAAGCCCTTTCAGGGCACCCCAATAAATATATAATTGTAAGGCTTTCAGCCTAACTGCAAAATTCCCATTTAACCGATAAATTCTCATTTAACCGATAAATTCCCATTTATATAAATAAAGATTAACCAAAAACAATTATATCATGGATAGAAGAAAGTTTTTAAAAAACACAGGCTGGTCTTTCCTCGGACTGGCAGCTTCGGGCAGCTTGCTCGGTTCTTGCGCAGCAGGAAGCAAAGAGGCTAAGAAAATTATGCCATCAGCCAGCAACCTCAAAATGTATTGGGGCGACTTACACAACCACTGTAACATCACATACGGACACGGCGACATGCGCGATGCTTTTGAAGCAGCGAAAGGACAATTGGATTTTGTTAGTGTTACTCCTCATGCTATGTGGCCGGATATTCCCGGAGCAGATGATCCCCGCCTGAAATGGGTAATCGATTACCACACGGGAGCTTTCAAGCGTTTGCGTGAAGGCGGTTATGAGAAGTACGTAAAAATGACAAATGAGTATAACAAGGAAGGTGAATTCCTGACTTTTGTAGGGTACGAAGCTCATAGCATGGAACATGGAGATCATGTTGCGTTGAACTATGATTTGGACGCACCACTTGTAGAATGTACTTCAATCGAGGACTGGAAAGAAAAAGCAAAAGGACATAAAGTATTCGTTACCCCGCACCACATGGGTTATCAGGGTGGTTATCGCGGTTACAACTGGAAATGCTTTACCGAAGGAGATATTACTCCATTCGTAGAAATGTATTCCCGTCACGGTCTGGCAGAAAGCGATCAGGGAGACTACCCCTATTTGCATGATATGGGACCACGCCAATGGGAAGGAACCATTCAATATGGTCTTGAATTGGGCAATAAGTTTGGTATCATGGCTTCCACCGACCAGCATTCCGGTTATCCGGGAAGCTATGGTGACGGACGCATCGGTGTTTTGGCTCCGTCACTGACTCGCGATGCCATTTGGGAAGCTCTACGTACCCGTCATGTATGTGCCGCAACCGGTGATAAGATTATTATCGACTTCCGCCTCAACGATGCTTTCATGGGTGATGTAGTTCGCGGTAACAGCCGTCGTATCTATCTGAATGTCACGGGTGAAAGCTGTATCGACTACGTAGATATTGTAAAGAACGGGCAGATTTTGGCTCGTATGAGCGGTCCGTTGACTCCCGTTGCTCCGGAAGGTGATACGGTACGTTGCAAAGTTAAAGTTGATTTTGGTTGGAATCGTGAAGAGAAATACGTACATTGGCAGGGCAAACTGTCGGTAGACAAAGGACAGATTCATAGTGTAACTCCTTGTTTCCGTGGCGCAGCATTCACTTCTCCGCAAGAAGGTGAAACTGAATTCCACACACATGTCAACCGTATTGTATCCGTTGGCGACAAGGAAACCGAACTGGATATGTACAGCAGCAAGAATCCGAATACGACTACAGCAGCCATGCAAGCTGTAATCCTTGATGTGGAAATGCCAAAAGACGGTAAGGTCATTGCCGAATTCAATGGCAAGAAGTTTGAACATACGTTGGGCGAGTTGCTTGAAGGTTCACGTTCACACTTCATGATCGGTTGGTTGAGCGAGGCTATTCTCTTCAATCGTGCCATGCCGGAAAGCTGTTTCACTCTGGAACATTACATGGAAGATAAAGAGCCGCAGCGAGATACGGATTACTACTATGTACGCGTTCGCCAACGTGACGGACAATGGGCTTGGAGTTCACCGATTTGGGCGGAAAGAGTGTAGTTTTTAAGTATTAAGTATCAAGTATTAAGTATTAACGTGGTATGGAGAAAGAATACGCTATAGGAATTGACCTTGGCGGAACTTCAGTAAAATACGCCCTTATTGATAATGAAGGCGTATTTTACTTTCAAGGGAAGTTACCGTCGAAAGCCGATGTATCAGCAGAAGCTGTCATCGGACAGTTGGTTACTGCTATCAATGAAGTGAAAGCCTTTGCACAGGAAAAAGACTACAAAATTGATGGTATAGGAATCGGAACACCGGGCATTGTGGATTGTACGAACCGTATTGTTTTAGGAGGTGCGGAAAATATCAACGGCTGGGAAAACATTCACTTGGCAGACCGCATTGAAACGGAAACCGGACTTCCGGCTTTATTGGGAAATGATGCCAATCTGATGGGACTGGGAGAAACAATGTACGGAGCCGGTCAGGGAGCCACTCATGTTGTTTTCTTGACGGTAGGAACGGGTATTGGCGGTGCAGTAGTCATCGACGGCAAATTGTTCAACGGTTATGCCAACCGGGGAACGGAGCTGGGACACGTGCCTCTCATTGCCAATGGCGAACCGTGTGCTTGCGGTTCTGTCGGCTGTCTGGAACACTATGCTTCCACTTCTGCTTTGGTACGCCGCTTCAGTCAACGAATAATAGACGCAGGTATCTCCTACCCGAATGAAGAAATTAACGGAGAATTGATTGTCCGCCTTTATAAACAAGGAGATTCGATTGCAAAAATATCATTGGAAGAACACTGTGACTTTCTGGGACACGGAATTGCAGGCTTTATTAATATCTTCAGTCCGCAAAAGATTGTGATTGGTGGAGGGCTCTCCGAAGCAGGAGACTTTTACATTCAGAAAGTAAGCGAAAAAGCACGTAGTTATGCCATCCCCGACTGTGCTGTGAATACTCAAATCATAGCTGCCGCTCTTGGAAACAAGGCCGGAAGTATTGGAGCTGCGTCACTTGTATTTACTCAATTATCTGCTCCAAACCTGATTAAATTATGAGAAAGAATTTAGGAATGTTGGCGCTGATTATGGCGTTCTGGTTCACCATTTCGTTTATTACTAATATTCTGGGACCACTCATTCCGGACATTATCCACAACTTCAATCTAAGTGACCTGGCGATGGCGGGATTTATCCCGACCTCTTTCTTCCTGGCATACGCCATCATGTCTATCCCTGCCGGATTACTTATTGACCGTTTCGGTGAAAAACCGGTATTATTCGGTGGCTTCCTGATGCCGTTCATCGGCACCATCCTGTTTGCCTGTATGCATACGTATCCGATGTTATTAGCTTCTTCTTTCATCATCGGATTAGGAATGGCCATGTTGCAAACTGTATTGAATCCGCTCCAGCGTACTGTAGGAGGAGAAGAAAACTATGCATTTATAGCCGAACTGGCACAATTCATGTTTGGCATCGCTTCTTTCCTAAGCCCTCTGGTATATACTTATCTGATTCGTGAACTTGACCCGGCAACCTATACAGCCGGGAAAGGTTTCTTTATCGACTTGTTGGCCGATATCACCCCACGAGAAATGCCGTGGGTATCTCTTTACTGGGTATTTACCATCCTGTTGTTAGTCATGCTGATTGCCGTTGGTGTCTCCCGCTTTCCCAAGATCGAATTGAAAGAAGATGAGAAAAGCGGGTCCAAAGATTCATATCTGGCTTTGTTCAAACAGAAATATGTATGGTTGTTTTTCCTGGGGATTTTCTGCTACGTAAGCACGGAACAGGGAACTTCTATCTTTATGAGCACCTTCCTAGAGCAATACCACGGAGTCAATCCGCAAACTGATGGTGCGCAAGCCGTGAGCTATTTCTGGGGATTGATGACAGCCGGCTGTCTCGTAGGTATGATTCTACTCAAGTTGATTGACAGCAAGCGATTGCTGCAAATCTCCGGAATCCTGACCATCATCCTATTATTATCGGCATTATTCGGAAGCAAGGAAGTAGCTATGATCGCTTTCCCTGCTGTCGGATTTAGTATTTCCATGATGTATTCCATCGTATTCTCATTGGCTTTGAACTCTGCTTCACAGCATCACGGTTCATTCGCCGGTATACTATGTTCGGCAATCGTCGGTGGTGCCGGTGGTCCGATGATTGTGAGTACGCTGGCAGATGCAACATCACTCCGCACAGGTATGCTGTTCATCCTTGTTTTCGTAGGATACATCACCTTTATCGGTTTTTGGGCACGCCCACTGATTAATAACAAGACCGTTCGTCTGAAAGACTTGTTCAAACAACGTTGAACGCTGAACAACAAACGACGAATAAAAAAAATGCAAAGTTATATGATGAAACAACGAATATCTATTTTTCTCTTGTTCACCATTCTGCTATCCGCCAACGGGTATGCGCAAAAAGGAATCATGCGCCTGACTCAACAGACTTTGATGCACGAGGTACGCGAAACGCCTTCACCACTGGACGGACAGCATATCACTGTCAATCCTCCTCGTTTCATGTGGCCGGACAAATTTCCTCACTTGGGTGCCGTATTGGACGGAGTGGAAGAAGAAGACTACAAACCGGAAGTGACTTACCGCATCCGGATCGCACGCGACCCGGAATTCAAATCGGAAGTGATAACCGCTGAAAGGAAATGGGCCTTTTTCAACCCATTCAAACTGTTTGAAAAAGGAAAATGGTATTGGCAATATGCCTACGTTGACAAGGATGGAAAAGAAGAATGGTCGCCCGTTTCTCATTTTTATATAGACGAGCATATACGTACATTCAACCCGCCTTCTCTACAAGAGGTGTTAGCTAAATTACCCAAGACGCATCCCCGCATCTTGCTTGATGCCGAAGATTGGGACAATATCATCGAACGGAATAAAAACAATCCGGAAGCACAGGCTTACATCCGGAAAGCCGATAAATGTCTGAATCATCCGCTGAAACATTTGGAAGAAGAAATTGATACGACCCAGGTTGTCAAGCTGACAAACATCGTTCAATATCGTTCCGCTCTGATTCGGGAAAGTCGTAAGATTGTAGACCGTGAAGAAGCGAATATCGAAGCCATGGTACGTGCTTACTTGCTAACGAAAGACGAGGTATACTACAAAGAAGGTATAAAGCGTCTTTCCGAAATTCTTTCATGGAAGAACAGTAAGTACTTTGCGGGAGATTTCAACCGTTCCACCATTCTGTCTATGAGTACTTCCGCGTATGACGCATGGTATAACCTGCTGACTCCGGATGAAAAGAAACTACTCTTAAGAACGATTCGTGAAAATGGAAAGAAATTCTATCATGAATATGTCAATCACTTAGAAAACCGTATCGCTGATAACCATGTTTGGCAAATGACTTTCCGTATCCTGAATATGGCTGCGTTTGCTACGTATGGCGAACTGCCGATGGCTTCCACCTGGGTGGATTATTGTTACAATGAGTGGGTATCCCGTCTGCCGGGCCTCAACACGGATGGAGGATGGCACAATGGCGATTCTTATTTTCAGGTCAATCTCCGCACATTGATTGAAGTTCCTGCTTTTTATTCCCGTATCAGCGGATTCGATTTCTTTGCTGACCCGTGGTATAACAACAATGCGTTCTACGTCATCTATCAACAGCCCCCATTCTCGAAATCCGCCGGGCAAGGAAACTCACATGAAAGTAAGATGAAGCCAAACGGTACACGAGTAGGTTATGCAGATGCCTTGGCACGCGAATGTAACAATCCATGGGCAGCCGCTTATGTACGCACTATTTTGCAGAAAGAACCGGATATTATGGAAAAGACTTTCCTCGGAAAATCCGGAGACTTGACCTGGTATCGCTGTATAACAAAGAAAGCACTTCCCCAAGAAGGCCCTACTCTTGCAGAATTACCGATGGCAAAAGTATTCAATGAAACGGGAATAGGTACGATGAATACTTCTTTGGGAGATACAGACAAGAATGCAATGCTGTCGTTCCGTTCCAGTTCCTACGGTTCCACTTCCCATGCACTAGCCAATCAGAATGCTTTCAATACATTCTACGGAGGTAAAGCCATTTTTTACAGTAGCGGACATCGCACTGGTTTTACAGACGATCATTGTATGTATTCTTATCGTAATACTCGTGCGCACAACAGTATTTTGGTGAATGGAATGACGCAGAAGATCGGGACGGAAGGATATGGCTGGATTCCACGGTGGTATGAAGGAGAGAAAATCGCTTACATGGTAGGAGACGCTTCCAATGCTTATGGTAAAGTGACTTCTCCCCTATGGTTGAAACGTGGCGAATTATCCGGTACGCAATATACGCCCGAAAAAGGATGGGATGAGAACAAGCTGGATATGTTCCGTCGTCATATCATCCAATTGGGAACTACCGGAGTTTTTGTGATTTATGATGAATTGGAAGGAAAAGAAGCCGTCACATGGAGTTATCTTTTACATACCGTAGAACTGCCTATGGAAATACAGGAACTGACGGATGAAGTGAAAGTTATTGGTAAGAATAAAGCCGGGGGTGTCTCTGTTGCCCATCTTTTCAGTTCGGCAAAAACGGAACAAGCGATGGTAGATACTTTCTTCTGTGCGCCAACCAACTGGAAAAATGTGACGAACGCACAAGGGAAAGCATTGAAATATCCTAATCACTGGCATTTTTCTTCTACAACAGTTCCGTGTAAAACCGTCCGTTTCCTGACAGTGATGGATACGCATGGAAAGAACCGTCCGGATATGCAGGTAGTTCGCAAAGGTAATACCATTCAGGTAGGCGACTGGACTATTACTTGTAACCTGACTGAAAAAGGGAAAGCCGCCATCTATGTAAGCAATAAAACGGAAAAAGTTTCTTTAAACTATGATGCCGGTAAAAAGGAAGGTGCAACGATAGTCACAGATCAGGTAAAAGGCAAACAGGTTAACAAAGTCCTGACAGACTATTTACCGGATTTTGAGATTTAATTTCTCCCCGCTTTAGATGAAGAAACATATACTCCTATAAAAACGTTATATTTGCAGAGTAAAATTAAATAAAGAAGTAACCATGAAATATATCGGAGCACATGTAAGCGCGTCCGGGGGCGTAGAGTTCGCCCCCGTTAATGCGCATGAAATAGGAGCAAATGCTTTTGCGTTATTCACCAAGAATCAACGCCAATGGGTAAGCAAACCTTTAACAGAAGAAAGTATCAGCCTCTTTAAAGAGAATTGCGAGAAATACGGTTTTCAGCCGGAATATATCCTGCCACATGACAGTTATCTTATCAACCTGGGACACCCGGAAGAAGAGGGACTTCAAAAAAGCCGTGCCGCTTTTCTGGATGAAATGCAACGTTGCGAACAGCTTGGATTGAGACTTTTAAATTTCCATCCCGGCAGTTCTCTCAACAAAATTTCAATAGAGGATTGCCTGTCGCTCATCGCAGAAAGTATTAATATCGCTTTAGAAAAAACAAGTGGCGTAACAGCCGTTATTGAGAACACTGCCGGACAAGGAAGTAATCTAGGAAGCGAATTCTGGCAACTGAAATATATCATCGACCGGGTAAACGACAAGAGCCGGGTGGGTGTTTGCCTCGACACCTGCCATACTTATACGGCTGGTTATGATATTGTCAATGAATACGATAAGGTATTTGATGAGTTTGACAAGGAAGTGGGATTCAATTACCTTCGAGGTATGCACTTGAATGATTCAAAAAAAGCACTGGGCACCCATGTAGACCGTCACGATAGTATTGGTGAAGGATTGATCGGAAAAGCATTTTTTGAAAGATTGATGCAAGATTCCAGATTCGATAATATGCCGTTGATACTAGAAACGCCGGATGAAAGTAAATGGAAAGAAGAAATTGCATGGTTAAAGAGCATGGAATAATGTTTTCACCACAGAGGACACGGAGGACACAAAGGTGAATTTGGTTTATGACTTACGGTTGTGACCCTAATTTTGATGCGTAATCCTCCTCTATAAAGTTGAAAAAACATGAAAACATCTGCCACCTGCAACCAAACGCGTGTAATGCACTAGTTGATAGATAGTTGGAGCGTGGCAGATACTGTTGCAGATAGGTTGCAGATAAAGTATCTGCAACACAGTATAAGCCTTGCATAAGCCAATTCTCCAGGAGGGCAAAAGTTTATTGTATACATTAACTTCCCGTTTCCAGGCGGGAAACTGTCGTTTCCGGCATTAGAAATTACAGTTTCCACGGTAGGAAACGAGAGTTTCTAAGGCAGGAAACGACAGTTTCTACGTAAGGATACTGTCGTTTCCCCGTAGAGACACTATCATTTCTCCATAGAGTCACCCCAATTATCCCATAGCTTTACATAAAGGAATCAAGGCTTTTTCTTTGATTATATAACGTGTTGCAGATACTTTATCTGCAACCTATCTGCCGCAGGTATCTGCAACGTTACAACTATCTATCAACTAGTGTATTACACGCGTTTCGTTGCAGGTGGCAGATGTTTTTATGTTTTTCAACTTTATAGTAGGAAAAAATTTCGTTCATTTCTGCACTGTTTCATTCTTTTTATACTGTTATGAATTTATACTGCCAACACCTATACTCAATAAATATTCGCCATACTCACTAAAGGTTCATACAATTTCTCTATATCCTGTGAGTCCATCTCTATTTGAACTTGATCTCCAGGCATTAATTTCTGTCCTTTGGGAGGCCAATTCTTACGGTCACGATGCACATTTATAATTATGCAACGTTCCGGTAAACGAAGTTCATCCACCATCTTGCCATCTAAATAAGACCCGCTCATTACTTCTACAGACAATGTATAACGGGGCTCTTCCTTAAAGGCAGGCGAATGAATCATATCATCATATAAAATTACATTGAACGGTTTTATCTGAAGCATTTCCGTAAAGTAATAGGTTAATCCACCTACAACAATGGAAGGATAAAAGACTTCCAAATGTCCCGTAATCTCGGTTATTAAGACAATAGCCGTCAGAGGTGTACGAATGACTGCTACAAGAAATGCCGACATACAAATCAACATGATATAACTGATATTCTCATAAGCAATCACACCCTGTTGAACCATAATCAATCCCACTATTTGCCCCAAAAGTCCTCCTGTCACCAGTGTAGGGATAAAACTTCCTCCCGGTAAACCCGAAGAAAAAGAAAAGGTACTAAAAACGAAATGCAACAACATCATGCCAACAATCCAAAGAATATGTGTATCCGGATGCATGGCCTGTGATAGCAAGAACTGTTCCCCTCCTCCCGTCAGATTAAACTCGGCCATAGAAATCAGAAAAGCGATAAAAAGCAAATACAGCATCTTCACGTATTCAGGATGCTTAATAGCGGGATAAATACGTTTCATCTGAAGAGTAGTGACAGAAAAGAATTTTCCAAAAACAGAAACTACTGCCGCCAACAAAAGAAACAGTTTCACCTGCCCCCAAAAAGTCATTCCAGGCACAATGGCATCTATATGAAAATAAGGATTGATGGGAAAAATCCAACTGGCAACCCCGCCTGCCACGACTCCTGCCAAAAGCGTGGTAATGGCTGTTTTAGGTGCATCGAACCGCTCAATAGATTCGATAACCAACAATGAGGAAGCTAATGGGGCAGCAAAAGCAGCCGCCAATCCGGCACCTGCACCGGCAGACAATAATTGTTTCCGTTCGCCACTAAGCACCCTCCCCCATTTTGATACCAAATATCCGACATACGAACCTATCTGTACGGAAGGTCCTTCACGCCCCAAAGACAATCCGGTACTTAATGCAAGTATCCCACCCACAAACTTCGCAACCAATTCCAGAAAAGGATGCTTATAATCAACCCTCCCATTAATAACTCCACGTGTTTGCGGAATCCCCCCGCCGGTAATAAGCGGCATTTTCTTCACCAGCCAGGATACGAATACAAGTATTCCCCACATCAACAGGAAAAGAGGGATATACCAATACCACTTGGGATGAGAATCAAAAAAATCATGGCGGAGATTAAAGAAGAACTGTAACAGGTAATGATAAGGCACGGCAACAAGCCCCGTCAGTAATCCTACGAAGATACTGACAAAGTAAAGTCGTGCATCAATCAACTTCAGTTTAAAAATGCGCCAACGACCATTATCTTTTATCTTTTTTATCAGTCGAAACATTCAGCCAGCCTTACATTGTTTTATACGTAGGACATACAACAATCAAAACCTAGCTGTGGTTTTCAAACTCATGAAGATTTAATTTCTAATTATCTTCCCATCATATTCAGACGAAGTATAGCGTGTACCATAAAGTAAGACCCCAGTGCATTATAATCCGTGTCACGAATGGCGGTGGCGGTAATTGTGCGTATCAAAGAAATATCCTGATGGAGAATATCATAGATCTTGAAACGGATTAATAACTGTTTCTTTTTAGAAAGGCTTTTGACAGTTGGCAGTTCCACATGAAATTCTCTTTGGCATAACCTTCATAACCATAACCGGTGCGGAGAGAATAAGTCAGGTCATTATATAGTTCCATCCCCCAAGGCAGATAAAGTTGCAGTTGGGTTCCTGCCTGATAATCAAAAGTTTCAGTACGTTTCTCCCGCACATCATTATAAGAATTGTTATAAATCAGGCCGACAAGCCCCGTAAGTTCCATTTGACGGGTACGATAAGTAAGCCGTAGACGCTCACGTCCCGTTAAATGCTGTACGGAGGTTTTCACCGGTTCTTCTTTATTCAGAGTTGTATAGCCATTCTGATTCCGGTATTGCAGATAGGAGTAAGTGCGAAATATCCAGCTACGATTCTTAAAAGGGGTATTGAGAGAAAAAGACCCCATGGCGCGCCAATTACCATTCATATTGACCGGAGACGTCGTTCGCACACCGGTTTCGCTGTCATAAGTCACCTGATTGGTTACATTATTAATGGTATTCTCGAACAAAGCGGTAGCTACCATATTTCGCTGATGTTTGGTATTGTAGGAATTAAAATTCAATGTAAACGTATTCGTATATGAAGGCTTCAACGAAGGGTTACCGACACGGATATTTAAAGGATTGGTACGGTCGGTCACAGGTTGGAGGTCGCGTACGCTTGGCTGTTTTCCTTTTCCTCTATACACAATTTGCAAACGGGTACGTTTTGAAAACTTGTAACGGAAATTGACTGTGGGTGAGAAATTCATGACTGATCTTTCCAACTGATCTTCGGGAGCGTCGCTCAACAAAGAATGGCTGACAGACTTTTGTGGTTCAAAATCAACTCCAATATTATAATTATACTTTTTCTGTGAAGTACGTATGGCAAGGTTCACCAAGTGATTACTGTATTGATTTTCAAAACGGTTACTGGAGTCTTCATCAAAGTCGGGAGCAAACTCTTCCAGTTCCTTATCCCAGTCATAGACAAAACGATCCGAATTGTTCACTTTATACTGATAGCTGTAACGGAGTTGCAGGAAATGCCGCCACGGCAACGGTTCTACATATACCAGTTGCACCCGGTAATTATACCCGTCCACATCATCCTCTATCTTCTGATTCTGAATCTTCTTCGTATTATTTTTGAAGTACCGGGTGGTGGAAAGGCTCTTCCGGTCGGTAGATGAAGCATTAGTACCATAGTCTACTTTCAAAGCGACATTTCTCCCCAACCGACTCAATTTCCGGCTAAGTTGTAACATCATCGTCAGGTTATACCGGGAATTATGGTTGGTGCCGGAGGACTCTCTCTCATTCAACAATACATCATTCCCCCACCTTCCTGAAAGCCACTATTCTCTCTGTCATTGGCCGAAAAACGATATTGAGGACGGAAAATCAATGTAGTAACAGAATCCATCTTCCATTCAAGAAAAGCATTGGCCACCAGCTCATGATTCTGCAACCGGCTATTGTTCGTGCCCAGATTGATTGACCGATCCTCGCGAAGAAAATTGTCGACCGTTGTACGGCTGTCTTCCAAACGGTCTGTACCCACGTATTGAAGATTGGAACGTAACTTAACCCGCTTCCAGTCATGAGTCGCGTTTAGTCCCAATGAACGGGAAGTAGTCAGCCCCATCCGATTACGGATATTACCTGTAGCATTTGAAGATTCATTCTGCAATTCCGAGAATCCCTGATTATTGGTATTATTCAGATTCCCGATAATCGTTAATTGAGAGTTTTCACGAAAGCGGTTCAAGGTATTGGCTAATTCATAACGGTCTTTACTCCCGTATCCTCCCATAAAATTCTCCATCCAACCCAATTTCATGTCCTTTTTCACAGACAGATCCAGAATCATCTCTTCCTCTCCGTCATCTATCCCAGTGAGACGCGCCAAATCTGATTGGCGTTCATAGGCTTTCAACTTCTCCACCATCTCCACGGGAAGGTTTTTAAGGGCGGCTTTCGGGTCATCAGAGAAAAACTCTTTACCGTCTACTAAAATCTTCTTTACCTCCTTACCATGTATCAATAACTTACCGTCCGCATCTATTTCGCTTCCCGGAAGTTGTTTCACCAACTCTTCAAGCATTGAACCTTCGGGAGTACGATAGGCGGAAGCATTGAAGACTGTTGTATCTCCTTCCGTCACCGCCATCGGGGCTTGACCTACTACTACGGCCTCATCCAAAGCATAACTTTCCGGAGTCAGATTGATATTTCCCAATTCATAGGAGGTGCTTTTGCGGGAAATGGAAATGAGATGAAAAACAGGTTTATATCCGATATATGAAACTTGCAATAATAAAGACTTCGCCTTAGTCGCAGTAGGAACGGAAACGGAAAGTTGAAATTTACCGATAGCATCCGTAGCACCGCCGCCCAACAATGTACTATCCGGTAAAGCCAAAAGCCGGACCGTAGCAAACGGTACCGGCTGATTGGTTTCAGTATCAATCACACGACCGGAAAAACGCTCTTTGCCGGACTGAGCAAAAACAGTCAAACTAATCAGTAACAAGACATAACAAGTAATCAAACGGTACTGAAAAGAATAAATATGGCTGCCTATGTTCAAATTGTGTTGATTTAGTAAAATAAAACTATAATAAAATAAACCTAATCTTTATTTCTGGCCTTGACGCGGAGCACGAGGTCTTTGTCCCTGGTGGTGTCCCTGTCCCGGTTTCTGACCTTTTCTGCGGTCAAATTCCTTTCTGAATTTATTAGCATTCATCTTTTCCTGCTGATAAATCTTCAAAATCTGCTTCTGCGAAAGTATCTTGCTGAATTCATTGTAATACTTTTCACGAATATCCAGCATTTTACGGCTTTGAGTAAACTGGTTCCGCAACATGGTTGCAATCTCGTCGTCAGTCATGGACGGACGTTCTTTCTTAGCATTAGCGTCTGTGCCTTGTGCTTTAGTTTTCTCTGTTCTCGCCTTATGAGTCATCATACGACATTCACGCAATTCTTTCAGATACTTCTCGTATACCGGAGTAAATTTAGCTGCCGTTGCATCATCCAACATCAACGTATTTACTATTTGTTTAGTCTGCATCTGCACCATTTGTTCCGGTGTAGGACGCTGTTTTTTTGTTTATTATCCGTATTCTGTGCAGACAAAGTCATCTGGCTTCCCATCAGGAGAACGGCCAAAATTACATAAATAAATTTAGTCTTCATAATCTTCACGTTTAAAATAATTAATTGAGTTACTTAATTCAAAAATATATCATTTTCAGAGAAGCTGACGAGCTCTTCCAACTCCTCATCTGATAGTTCTTTAATCCATTTATCTACCGGTTCCGTACCATTGGCTAATACTTTCGAAGAAGATGTTGTCACCTCATCTGCCTGTCGCAAAGACGGAACAAACAGAAATCCGACCCATACGGCTGCTATGGTAATCACCGTAGAAATAATCAGCTTCGTATGAGACTTCCGCTGTTGCTTCACTCCGGCACGTTCCATCACCTTTCGTTGCACGTCCTCGAAGAATCCATCGGGGGTACGGTAAGGTGTCCGTTTTCCAATATCATCAAAATCAAAATCCTTTTTCATCGTTCTATCTGTTTAATATATATTCCTTTATCTTCTCTTTCGCATAGTGGTAATTCACTTTTAGTGTATCCACTTTACTATCCAGTACACGGGCGATCTCTTCATATTCAAGTTCATCGTAATAACGCAAGTTGAATACCAGCCGTTGCTTTTCCGGCAGACTTAGAATGGCTTCCTGAAACTTTACTGCCAACTCATTCTCATAATCAATGTAATCGGAAGCCTTCAACTTGCCCATCAACTCTTCCTGAACATCTTCCGCGGAAACAACTCCTTCATCTTTACGTCCGTTGAGCAAACGTAAACTCTCATTCGTCGCAATCCGGTAAATCCAGGTTGACAATGAACTTTCTTCGCGAAACTGATCGATATGCCGGAATACCCGGATAAAGACTTCCTGAAGCACATCTTCCGCATCTTCATGAGATACAACCAGTCTACGGATATAATTATATATCGGCACCTGAAAAGAGTCCATCAGCATCTTGAATCCCCGTTCGCGATTCGAGGCACAAGCTTCACGAATTTTATTCTCGTTTATCATCAATTCTTTTTCTGAACTTTATTAGTTAGAACGCAGAAGACTGACGAAGTTAAATATGGGATTTGGTATTTTGCTTTTATTAACAAGAGAGGGAGAACTGGCGGAAATCATTGTCGGTATATACGATAGGAATAAACGCATGATTCCTGATGACGTTCTGATGAAGGTAGAAAATTATAGTGACGCTATATGCTCGGGATAGTGACGGTATCATTGTCTCATACCGTCACTATCTTTGCCGGATAGCGTCACTATGTTTTTAGTAGAAATACTCTATTTATAAGCTGTAAACAAGGAGATGATTACCAGAACTTATTGTGTTCCGCACTATATTCAAAGCCTGCGGCTTTCAACTGATTCACTAATTCAATCCTTGTTCACATTCATATCTTCACAAAGTTCGTCAAGTGAAGAATAGCAGTCGCGCAACTTCATATTGATGACGCTGAACAACATCATCGGATCTTTTGGTAATTCCATAACATACAATCTTTTAAACCGGGGGCAAAGGTACAGCAATCCCGTTGAATGGCAAAACAATCAATCTCCTATTTCTTCTATCTTCAAAGAGATTTTTTCTATTAGTTTGCTGATTTCTTCTTCCAATGGGATCACATTGAAGTCTTTCCAAAAGTTCTCATCGTATTTGAAATATGTGTCGGAGAAGATTGTACGGGTAGGCAATCTTTCTGTACGGGAAAATGCGGTTACCTGTCCGGTTTCCACCTTGCAAGTAATCATCTCAAACCAGATATGAAGGTCGCGACTGCCAAACAGCATTTTTGTACGTTTCACTTTGAAATGAAGATCGCCCCGGATATGATGTATGTAATAAGTTCCTTGCCACGGTTTATAAGAAATGGTATATACCACTTTTTGAGGAATCATGCGTACATTGCGTGCGCGCCTTTCGACGAACATACCCGCCGCATTTTTCACATATACAGGATGAACTTCCAGACGGGCTTGCAATAAGGCGCTCGTTTCAGAATCAAGGAATAGTTCTCCGCAAAAAAGAGGTTCACTGATTTCCTTTTTTCTGTTCAAAATGCACCACATTTACAAACCGGTCTTCTAAAAATGTCACGCCCTCCGAAGTATAGGTATAAATGCTATTCTCGATACTGGGAATCAGGAATTCGGGCATATCTTTTATGATATCCATCTGAATACAAGCCTGAATTCCCGACTTCACTTTTACCAATAAGCTATCTTTCGCTTCCACATTGCTTAGTCGACTCATTTTCAACAGCTTCACTTGATCTGGCATTGCAGAATGTGAGGATGTCTTATAAACCTTGAACACTGCTTCCGACAAGTTTTGAAATTTGTTTTTCAACTGAACTCCTTCACGATAAAAGGTAGTCAGATACACGGGAGTATGCGAATAGTTCTGTTCCCTCCGTTCAATCATTTCCCGCAAAAGTTTCTTTGGTTCACTTCGACGAATCACTACTTCCTGCAAAGGAACCACTTTAGGTTCGAGACTAAGTATATTGTGCCGTCCAATCAACAAAGCAAACTCTATATCTTGTGAAAGATAACCTATATGAGAAAAGGTAATCGAATCGTTTTTTAAAGAATCGGGTAAGGACAGTTTAAAATCTCCATTCTGATTTGTTATGCTGCCGATAGATGTCCCCCTCACTCCAACAGTAGCTGAAGAGATGGGCACACCTGTCTCCTTATCCAACAAAGTGCCGGTAATGGAAAAATTCATAAGCTGCTTCGGAATGGAATCCTGTTGTATATGAATCTTTTTCTCCGAAGGGAGAGTAATCAGAATATGAGTACCAATCACCTGAAACTCCAAACCGGTATCTCCCACTATATCGTACACCGCTTGGCGAATAGACCGTTCTCCTCCCTTTATCTTCACGACAGCATCATTATCAATAACTTTACTGTCATAAATAAACATATATCCCGACTGTTGGGAGACATTACCTAATAATGAATAAACAGTGCCTTTTGACTTGGGAAGCCGAACTATCCGTTCCAATACATCGCCCCCATCCGCTCTCATCGTATCGACTACGAAAAAGAGTATGAATAGAATGGATAGATAGCAATAAGCCTGTTTCATTTTCTCAAGTTTAAATGAGTTTTATTCTGATAACAAAAGAATATCCCCTTGCCGGACACATTGCAGACCGAGTGCGCTAGCTATCAGAGTAGCTACGACTTCAGAAGACTCATCAGAAAATTCAACCGTCAACCTACGTTCCTCCAATGCAGGTGAAGCCACTTGAATCTGCAAACTATCCGAATTCAGGTTCATCACTTTCAGAATGTTCGCCAAAGATTCATCTTTAAAACGTATGTGTTTAAAGAAGCTCCCCCACTCTTCATTCTCTTTATCCGCATCGAGAACGACTAATCGTTGCGATTGCACCACTACTGCCTCTCCCGCTTTTACATAACATTCCTGATTTCCTTTTTTTAGAGTAACTTTCACAATCCCTCTTTGTACAGATAAACGGAACGGAGCATGTTCATCGCTCTGTACACTGAAAGCGGTTCCCAAAACTTCAATTTTAGCTTGTTCCGTATCAATCCAAAAGGGTTGTCCCTGCTTCTTTGCTACGTCGAAGAAAGCATTTCCCTGCAAACTCACTTCCCGTTTATCAGCAATAAAATGCTTCGGATATAATAAGGAGGTTTCCTTTGCCAAAAGTACCACAGAACCGTCTTCAAGAGTCGTTGCCAAAGTGGAAATGCCTTGATTTTCCTGTGTAAGAAAATTCTGTGCCGGTTCTCTTTCAGAACCGGTCATCCAATACAAAGCTCCCCAGACGACGCCTATCAAAACGGCGGCAACTGCTCCGTATCTGATCCATTGTGAATGTTTGCGTATAGAACAGCCTTCATCAACTTTCGCAAGTAAACGGTCATTGTCCAGGCGATTATACAATCGGTTCCATGCCTGATCTGTCTTTATTTTATAAATTTCTGTTTTCATCACTTCATGTGAATATAAGTTTCAACTTCTTCTCGTAATGTCCGGAGGGCTTTTGTCATTTCAGCTTCTACTGTTTTTACCGAAAGAGAAAGCTGTGTCGCTATCTCCACATATTTCCGCCCCTCCAAACGGTGCATCTCAAAATCTGTCGTCTGCGGACTGGCAGCTTTTCAAGAGTGCTATTTATGAATTTCTGTAATTCCTCATACTCCATCTGTTGATGAGGATCTGTCGACTGCTCCGGATTAGAAGTGTTCAATACTGCTTCACGGTATCTATTCCTAACTTCTTCGTGTTCACAATACTGCAAAGACTGATTGCGAGTCGCTCTGTACAGATAGCTTTTAACGGACTGGAAAATCTGTAAGCGCTCCCTTTCTTTCCAAAGCACATAGAAAAGCTCTTCTACAATCTCTTCCGCTACCGCCATCTGCCCGGTAATGCCTGCCGCATAACAGCAAAGAGGAAAATAGTAACGGCGAAAGAGTTCCTCAAACGCTTTTATATCACCTTCCTTTATCTTTTTTAGTATGAGCAGTTCATCCAGCATACTTGCTTTTCTTTATGATTGACCTCAAATATAAGAAAACTATCCCTGTTTCAATTCGATTGCTTTTTCAATTTATCCACTGCGTGCTCTAAAGATTCCGTAGGTTCGATAATATTGTAGTTTCCCCAAAAGTCAGGATTCCAGTATTCGTCTACCTTATCATAAAATATTTGATTCAGGCTGAAAGCTTCTTTGTTGGGTATATTCTCCAATACTCCTTCTTTTCTATCGGTCACTACCATTTCGGAAGCTACCGTATAGCTCGTGGAAAACAACTTCCGCTTCCAGTCACATTTAAAACGGATTGTGTTATGAATATAGTTCAGATACGTTTTTCCATCTACATCTTTATAAGTGACCAGATAAGAGAGTTCTTGCGGTTTGAATCTTAAACCGAGAGGTTTCTTATACAGAATTGCGGTAGTCGCCTTCGATTTATTCTGCATATCCAGACTCATTTCTATACGGGTGAATGACAACCGTTCACGATCGATATACAATTTACCGTATAATAAAGCGTACATGAGAATGACTTTCGGGCGGAAATTAATAACATACTGCATACGATTATCTATAAGCATGGATTCTGCCATCCAGAATTCGTAATTATTCAATTCTTCAAAATCGAGTAACGCTCCCTTGTTCTTCACGACATCCAAAGTGACGCCTAGATTAGGACCACCCACAACTTTGACAGCTAATGTGTCACTCGCTTTCTGACTAAGCAGACGACGTCCCTTCTCCACCCGTACTTTATCATAGTTTATATTTCTATTGGTATAGGCTGTTTTAGACACATCGAGCACTGCTTCCGATATACCGATATATCGACGCCCTTTCTGTACGGTTTCCCGGTAAAATCCCGTCAGCATATCACGCTTATCACTATAATTTAAAGGAATCTTATTGATTGCTTTCTCTACAATTATACGTGGATTTTCGGCAAATACCACCACTTCATTCAATAGATTGGAATGAGGCGTCAACCAAACTGTCAACATAGCGGCTGTTTCTTTCTCCAAAGAGATATGAGTATTTACATAACCGATATGTGAAATGTCCAGTTCACGCGGGGTTCCGTTTTTTTAATCTTCAAAGCAAATTCTCCTTCCGCATTGGTCACAGTACCGATATTGCTACCATGCACCGATACATTTACGTTCTCCAGAGCTTTTTTATTTTGCTTGTCTTTCACCATACCAACAATCGTAAGATAATCTCCGGCATCTCCTTGCGCCCACACAGGATAGCTACAAAGCAGCAAACAAACTGATAGCCATCCAACCAAGTGTTTTTCTACATTCTTCATACTGATGCTTTTTAAAGGTAATAAATTGCGTTTCTACTAATAAGAGCGCTCAAACCGGAAATACCCTACAG
>ENA-OQJB01000496-OQJB01000496.1-human-gut-metagenome-genome-assembly--contig:-NODE-496-length-19313-cov-4.186855_pt1 | contig 19313 bp, 18 predicted proteins | sample MGYA00242599_ERZ504765 | MGnify/ENA primary metagenome ERZ504765 (study PRJEB26092, sample SAMD00036354) | human gut metagenome | host: Homo sapiens | study: EMG produced TPA metagenomics assembly of...
GAACAGCCTCGCCCTCTCCGTCTGCTCCCGCTGGTCGCATCCACCTCCCCCAAAGTGGGAGGCCTTGGCAATCCACGCAAAGTTTCCGGTTTCGCCAGAGGCTCCCCCTTTGGGGGAGCTGGCGAGCGAATGCGAGACTGAGAGGGCGAGCCAGCTAAAACAAAAACCACCTCTGATTTTTGCAAATCAGAAGTGGTCAGGTGTACATTATAAGGTTTCCAGCAGCTGCGGCAGCTGTGCCAGATCGTCGATGACATTCGGGCACACAGCCTCGAGCCGCGCGCGGGACTGGTGGCCGCCGGTGTAGAGCACGCATTTTGTGCCAAGGGCCTTTGCAACTTCGGCATCGTGCTGGGTGTCGCCCACCATCACGCAGGCAGCAGGGGCGATGCCGCTTTGTGCAAGCCACTGTTTGCCCACCTGCACTTTGCTTACGCCATAGATGTCTGCAAGGCCGAGCAACTCAGTAAAATAGCCCTGCAGGCCCCGTGCGGCTACCTGCTCGATCAGGTAGTCCCGGCGGGAGGCGGAAAGCACGCTCTGCCGCCAGCCCCGGCGTGAAAGTTCGGCCAGCGTCTCGGCAGCGTGTGCAGAGGGGGGACAGGCATCCACACCTGCGTTATAATGTTCCATAAAGCGCTCGGCCAGCTCTGCATAAGGGTGCTTTGCAAAGTTGAAACCGGCGCGGATGTAGTATTCCTCAATGGGAAAACCGAAAATTTCCCGATAAGCGGCAAGATCGTACCGCTGCGGATAACCGTGGGTCTCCAGCATCCAGTTGAGACAGCTGTGGGTGAAATCAACATCATCCATCAAAGTGCCGTTCCAGTCCCAGAAGATCATACCGTTTGCCTGCATGGAAACCTCCTTGCGGTCATTAAGCTGCAAAAATTTTGCGCAGGGCCTTGCTGCTCTCGATGATCTTCACCAGCAGCACACCCAGAACGGTGCAGCTGATGAGCTCGCCGATACCTACGGAGATGCCGTTGGTGATGCAGGCCAGCCAGATGGGAGCGCTGGAGGTGGGGTCCGGGAACATGACGGCAATCTCAATGCCGATGATCACGGCATTGAACAGCACCGGCGGCAGGGAAGCCGCCACAGCCAGACCCTTGATGCGGATGTTCCGCAGCTTGTAGGTAACAAGGCAGGCCAGCAGGGTGGCAAGGGTGCCAAAGATGACATCCACGATGGTGGAGCCCAGCAGGTTTGCCAAAAAGCAGCCCAGTACCACACCGGCAATGTACTCGGCACCGAACACCGGCAGCAGGCAGAGCGCCTCAGCCACACGCACCTGTACCGCACCATAGGAGAGCGGCTGCAGAGCCATGCAGAGAACAACATAAATGGCTGCGACCACGCCGCAGCGCACCAGTTTACGAACGGAAGAATTCTGATTCATGATAATACTCCAGCGGGATGATTTTGACCGCACAGGGCCGCCAGCCCCTGTGGGTTTGGCCCGGCATGGTTCGAGACACGCCGGGGAGCCTAAAATCCTAAGTTGCTCTTTCAGGTTGCCGCGCAAAAGCACAGCAAAAGGGAGTATAGCACAAATTGCCGCAAAATGCAACGGCCTGCAAACAAAAAAGAACTGCCGCGGCGGGCAGTTCTCAGAAAAAACTCAGCGTGCGTGGCCAACGTAGACCAGAGCAATGGTGTCGGGGCCTGTGTTGGCGGAAACAACGCCGCCCAGCGGGAAGGTGATGAGCGGGTCTTTGCCGAACGCCTTGCGGCAGGCCTTGATCAGATCATCCTTCTGGGGGATGTTGGTGTGGCCGATCATATAATCAAAGTCCTCCACACCCTCACTGCGCTTTTTGGCCAGCTCCACCATGGCGGGCACGACCTTGTCATCGCCGCGCACCTTGGCCTCCACTTTGGTCTTTCCGTCGATCAGGGTGATGATGGGACGAATGCCCATCAGCTCGCCCATAACAGCAGCAGCGGCAGAGATGCGTCCGCTCTTTTTCATCTGCTTCAGGCTGTAGGGGCCCAGAACGATCTCCATGCAGTCCATCTGCTTTTCAAACTCCCGGATCACATGGCTGATCTCTGCGCCGTTCTTCAGCTTGCGGGCCATTTCGCACAGATACCAGCCGAACACCATGGAATAGGTGTGGGGGTCCAGCAGATGGATCTTCAAGTGGTGCTCCGGGCGCTCCTCCCGCAGCATCCCCTGTGCCATGAGGGCGTTATTGTAGGTGGAAGAGCCGGATTTGTTGATGGGTACATGAATGACATCCGTATAGCCCTCGTCCACGTACTGGCAGTATTTTTCGCAGAACTGGATGGGGGTGATGGCGGCAGTGGAGGGCACGCCCTTAGCGGCACGCATCTTATCGTAAAATTCGGTGTTGGTGCAGCTTTCACGCTCCACGTAGTCCACATTGTCCAGCAGGATGTGGAAGCTCATGATGTCGATGCCGTATTTTTCGGCCATCTCCTGCGGGATATCGCAGGAGGAATCGGTCAGGATCGCAATCTTGCTCATAATGTCCCTCATTTCCATTCGTAGTCTCGTAAGTGTCCGTGGTCCAAAAGCTCCGGAAAGGCCCACTGGCGCAGCACTTCATACACGCCCACGGCCACGCTGTTGGAAAGGTTCAGGCTGCGGCAGGTGTCGCGCATGGGCATTCGGATGCAGTGCTCCTGATTGGCGGCAAGCAAGGCTTCGGGCAGGCCGGCATCCTCGCGTCCGAACACGAGGTATGCACCGTCCGGGTAGCTCACATCGGTGTAGCGCTGCGGTGCCTTGGTGGTAAAATAGTAATAGGGGCCGCTGTTTTTGGCAAAGAACTCGTCCAGACTGTCGTAATAGCTGATGTCGAGGTAGTGCCAGTAATCCAGACCCGCATGCTTGAGCTTTTTATCATCGATGGCAAAGCCCATGGGGCCTACCAGATGCAGCCGACAGGCAGTGCAGGCACAGGTACGGGCCACATTGCCGGTGTTCTGCGGGATGCGCGGTTCCACCAGAACGATGTTCAAGGTTGGCTTTTCGTTCATCGGTGTACCTCCCCTTATTCTGCCGAGCTTGCCGGGCACAGGCGCGGCAGAAGCGGCTCGAACCAGACCCCGTAGCGGGTATCCTGCGCGGCGGGCGTGCTCTGGATGGAAAGCGCCACGAACTCGGCAGCGTTGTCGGCGGCGGCACTCAGGGCGTTGCCCTGCAGCAGCGAGCCGATGAGCACCGCACCGTACAGGTCGCCGGTGCCGGGAAAGCTGCGGCTGATGTGCAGCTTTTTGATGAGGAAGCGGTCTTTTCCGCTGCCTGCACAGCCGATGTATTTGCCCAGCGGCAGGCCGGTGACGACAGCCCCGGGGGCCAGAGCGGTCAGCTCGTCAGCCAGAGCCTGTGCGGCTTCATCGGTGAGCAGCTCGGTCTGCGGCTGGCGCTGCAGCAGGATCTGTGCCTCGGTGTAGTTGGGCAGGATCAGATCGGCAGCACCGCACAGTGCACGGATGCGGTCGATCAAAGCAGGCGTTACGGTGGAGTAAGCCTTGCCGTTGTCGCCCATGACCGGGTCAACGATCTTTTTGGCTGCGGGCCAGAGGGTAAAGGCTTTTTCGGCTAGTGCTACCTGATCCTCACCGCCCAGATAGCCGGTATAGATGCAGTCAAACTCCACGCCAAGCGCATGGTAATGCTCCAGCGCCTGTTCGCCGTAGGCGCAGCCGTCCAGCCGTGCAGGTGTGCCAAGCCCGCCTGTGTGGGTGGAAAGCACCACCGTGGGCAGGGCTACCGGCTGCACGCCCATGACCGACAGCACCGGCAGGATCACTGCAAGGCTGCAGCGGCCCATGCCGGAAAGATCGTGGATGCAAAGGACTTTTTGGGTTCAACAGGGTGTATCAAATAAGGAACCTCCTTACCAGTATGCGGAATGAGCAGTGCGCTTTTTAGCCGGGCACACCCGCCCATTAAAACATCGTAGAACAGTATACCACAAATTTCTGCATAAAAAAAGCGGATACCAGATAGTTTACAGGAAATAATAACGCCGGAGACCGGATCTTTTTCACCGAAAGGAGTTTTACTATGAGACATGAATCCACCAGTTCTTCCGGGATGCTGCTTGGCATGGCCGCGGGAGCGGCACTGGGTGCCGTGGGCGTGATGGCCGCCACCCAGAACCAGCGCCAGCTGCGCCGCACCACCCGCAAGGTGATGAAGGGGGCCGAGAACGCTGTGCTGCAGCTGGACAAAATGGTTGGCGACTTTGTGGAAAAGCACATGGAGTGATAAAAGCAAAGAACGGCGTTCCGGTGGGGAACGCCGTTCTTTGCTTGAAAAAGCTTACTTGTTCCAGATGCACATGCGGGCCGCGGTGTTGATCTCGCCCAGCACGCTCAGATCCATCTGAATGTTGCAGGTAACGGTGAGTGCCTTGTTCACATCGCTGCCGGTCAGCACCGAGGCGGGCATGTTCTTGATGGTGAGCACGCCGGTGCCCTTGGCAACATCGCCGGAGACGGTGCCGGTGTAGGTCACATCACCGATGGTCAGGCCGGACAGATAGCCCGGTGACACCCATCTTGCTGACCTGCTGGATGGGCAAGGTGAGCGTGTAGGTGCCGTTGGACTGGCGGGTGAGGGTGACATCACGGCTGGCATCGATGCCGGTGTTGGCCATGGATTCCTTATCGGATCTTTCTTTCCAGAATTTAATGCCTACGTTCAGGCTGGAAGCAGCGCTTGCACCAAAGGTGAACATGCACAGCAGCAGCACTGAGAGCAGGGCGGCGCTTACGCGCTTATAAGTGTTCGTCATGAATGATCTGCCTTTCCTGCCACAGAGGCGGCGTTGAACAATTGCGGTAATACCGGTTTGTCAATGCTAAAATAGCATGGCTGTGCAAAATTGTCAATCCGCTTCGTGAAGCTTTCACAGAAATGTTGCACATTGATAAAATATGGTGGGCGAAGATGACGAAGAACCGCCCCTCCGGCAGGAGAAGCGGTTCTTGAAAAATCAGCGCTTAAAGTTCAAAGTCGGGGTCGTCCTTCAGCACGTGGATCTCGCTCATAAAGGGGCTCTGCTCCGGGTCGGCGAAGGGAGCTTCCTTGACGTACTTGTTCAGCTGGATGGCCGTGCGTGCGGGGTCGGCAATGGTGCCTGCGCCGCCGATGCAGCCGCCCGGGCAACCCATGCCTTCCAGCAGGTAGCCGTTGTACTTGCCGGCCTTGGCCAGCATGAGCAGCTTCTTGCATTCGGCAAGGCCCTGTGCGGATGCGATCTTGACATCCATATCCGGGTGCCATTCCTTGATCTTATCGGCAACAGCCTTGGCAACGCCGCCGGACTGTGCAAAGCCGCGGCCTGCTGCGGATGCAGCGTGCAGAGCTTCGGCCTCGTCCACTTCCAGCAGGCTGGTGTCCACATCCTTGGCCTCGATGATACCGGCCAGCTCTTCAAAGGTGAGCACGAAGTCCACATCGGAGCGGACGGTGCGGCGGGAAGCTTCCAGCTTCTTTGCGGCGCAGGGTCCAATGAAGCACATACGGGCCTCGGGGTCCTTCTGCTTCATCATGCGGGCGGTGAACACCATGGGGGTCATGGTCATGGAGATATTCTTGGCAAGATCCGGGAAAGCGGTCTTTGCCATCATGCTCCATGCCGGGCAGCAGGAAGTTGCCATGAAGTTGAGCTTCCCGGGCACTTCCTCCAGGAAGTCGTGTGCTTCGTCCACGGTGCACAGGTCGGCACCAATGGCAACCTCCACCACATCGTAGAAGCCGACGGCCTTCAGGGCGGCCTTGAGCTTGCCGGTGGAAGCCAGACCCGGGAACTGGTTGATGAAGGCGGGAGCCACCAGCGCGTAGATGCGGTCGCCGCGGTTGAAGCCCTGGATCAGCTGATAGATCTGGCCCTTGTCGGCAATGGCACCGAAGGGGCAGTTGACCAGACACTGGCCGCAGGAAACGCACTTGCTGTAATCGATCTCGGCACGGCCCAGCTCATCGGAGTGGATGGCACCCATGCCGCAGGCTGCAGCGCAGGGACGCTCGGTCTTGACGATGGCGTTGTAGGGGCACACGCCGACGCAGCGGCCGCACTTGATGCACTTGTCCTGATCGATGATGGAACGGCCGCTCTCCCATGTGATGGCCTTCTTGGGGCACACTTCCATACAGGGGTGGGCAAGGCAGCCCTGACACAGGTCGGAGACCTTGACCAGCTTTTCCGGGCAGCGGTTGCAGGCAAACTTGATCACGTTCACCAGCGGGGGATCATAATACTTATCGGCGATGGAAGCATCCTCCAGACCGGAGACGACGCTGTTGTGCTCGTCCATGCGGCGGGTGGGCAGGCCCATGGCCAGACGCACGCGCTCCTCAACGATGGCGCGCTCCAGGAAGATGTCCTTGCGCAGCTTGCCTTCCTCGCCGGGGATGATGGTGTAGGGGATCTTGCGCATCAGGTGGTTGGCCTGCTCGCCCTTGACGTTGGCGTAAGCCATGCGTGCCACCTCGGTGAACACCTGACGGCGGATCTGGATGACCGTGGTATTGATTCCTCTGAAACTCATTCCAATTCTCTCCTTGCTTTGCTAAAAACAAACGGGCTGCACCCGGCTGCCGACAGCGTTCTGCCGCGCAGGGCGGGCGCGTTACAGGGCACATTGGTAACGCACTGCTGCAAACAGCGCTGTGCCCGGGATGATCCACTTTCATTTTAGCATAAAGCGTGCCGGATGAAAAGGGATAAAACGCAAAATTTGTTAAAAATTTGTTGTATTTGTCCTCGTGTACAGAATCAACAGTTTTAAGCGCGTAAACTCAGCAAAGTGCTGCACGGACGCGCTCGCCGTCGTACTCGCCAAGCGTTACGTGCACGATCTGCCCGCTTTCGTGGCCGGGGGCGGACACCACCACCGGAATGTACAGCCGGGTGTAGCCGGTGAACAGCGTGCCGGAAAGCGGGGTCTCCAGCAGCACATCGTCCTCGGTGCCCACATAGGCGGCCAGCACTTCGCGGCGCACCTCCTCGGCAATGCCGTTCATCACGCGGCTGCGCTCCTGCTTTTCCCGCTCGTGCACCTGCTCCGGGAAGTCGTAGGCCGGGGTGCCGCTGCGGCGGGAGTAGGGGAACACATGCACCTTGAGAAAGCCGATCTTTTTCAAAAATTCGCAGCTCTCTTCAAAATCGGCCTGCGTCTCGCCGGGAAAGCCGCAGATGCAGTCGGTGGTAAAGCTGACCGGGCGCGCACCGTAGGCGGCGCGCAGCTGGTCCACCACCTGTGCATACTGCTCGGCAGTGTAAACGCGGCGCATCCGGCGCAGGGTGGCAGTACAACCGCTCTGCAGGCTCAGGTGGAACTGCGGGCAGAGCTTTTCCACGGCGGCAAGGCGGGTGATGAACTCCGGCGTGAGCATATCCGGGTCCAGACTGCCCAGACGGATGCGCTGGATGCCCTCCACCTGAGCGCAGTGCTCCACCAGCTCCACAAGGTTGGTACCGGTATCCAGACCATAGCTGGGCAGGGAGATGGCACTGAGCACCACCTCGCGGTAGCCGGAAGCCGCCAGCTGGCGCAGCTCGGCAAGGATGCTGGCTTCGCTGCGGCTGCGCACCGGGCCGCGGGCCCGTGGGATGACGCAGTAGGCACACTGGCGGTTGCAGCCGTCCTCTACCTTGATAAAGGCACGGGTGTGGGTCTCGAACCGCTCCACGGGCAGCTCTTCAAATTTTTCGCCGCGCTGGTGGGGCGTGATGGCCACAATGCGCTCGTGGCCGTCCAGCAGCTTGAGAACGTTATCTAAAATGGCCTTGCGGTCGCCGTTGCCGCACACAAGGTCGGCCTCGGTGAACTGGGCGGCTTCCTCCGGGAAAGCCTGCGGGTAGCAGCCGGTAAGCACCGTGACCGCGCCGGGGTTCTCGCGCTTTTTGCGGCGCAGCCACTTGCGGCTTTTCTGGTCGCCAAAGTTGGTCACGGTGCAGCTGTTCACCACAAAAACATCCGCAGGCTCGTTCTCCTGCGCAATGGTAAAGCCGTTGGCGCGGAACATCTGTTCCAGCGCGCCGGTCTCGTTCAGGTTGACCTTGCAGCCAAGGGTATAAAAACAAACTCGCATGAGGGGGTATCCTTTCGACAAAAAACGGGGTGGTGTTTGCATTGCTCTTTATTATATATCACAGCGGCGGTGCGGCGCAAGACCGGATGCACAGCAGCAGGCACTTTTTTGCTGGAAAGCGGGCAAAACAAAAAGAGACGGGCAAACGCCCGTCTCTCAAAGAGAACTTTGGTGGGATTAGTGCTGGGTCTTGGCTTTGACAGTGATCTCCACGTGAGCAGCTTCTTTCTCAGTGGCTTCCTTGTACTCGACAGTGACAAACTCAATGCCGCTGATGTCGATGTGATAGTAGTCGGTCATCTGGCGGGCAATATTCTGCTTGCACTTATCGGCATTCTTGTAAGCGTCGCCGGGCCACAGCAGGACGTTCAGATCCTTGGTTGCATTGATGAAAGTGGTGGTAACTTCTGCCGGATCACCAGCAACGAACTTGACGGGGGTGAAGGTGGTCAGGCCACAGCCGGTGAACATGGAAGCGCTTGCAGCAGCAACAACGGTCAGGCCAGCCATCTTCAGGAAAGAACGACGAGACAGAATCATAATAGTATCCTCCTAAAAAATAATTCCACAAATTAAAGCAATACGGCCTTTTTGGGCCATCTCCAATTTACACTATAAGGTGGGCAAAAGTCAAGCCCTTTTGTAGAAAAAGACAAAATAAAAAATGCAGGCTGCGGTGCGGGCGCAGGATATTCTAAACAAAAAGGCCCCTGCATACTCTCTCAGCAAGAGACATTGCGCAGGGAGGGACCGAAATGGAGCGGAAAAACTTGGCGCTTTTGTGTGCAGGGGTGGTGTGCTTCTGGCTGTTTGCGCTGGCCTTTGGCACGGCGCAGGGCAATGGACTGCGGCAGCAAAACCCGGCGGTGCAGGCGGCTGCAGACCAGACCCGGCCGGTGCAGCCCGCGGCGGCACAGCCTGCCTTGGAGCTGCCCTGCCGCGCCGCCTGCCTGATCGACCAGCAGACGGGCACTATATTATATGAAAAGAACGCCGACCAGCAGATGCCCGTTGCATCCATTACCAAGGTAATGACCCTGCTGCTCACCTTTGAAGCCGTGCACGACGGCCGCATTGCCATGGACACGCTGGTGCCGGTAAGTGAACACGCCTACCACATGGGCGGCAGTCAGATCTGGCTGGAGCCGGGGGAGCAGTTCACGCTGGACGAGATGATCAAAGCCATTTGTGTGTCCTCTGCCAATGATGCCGCTGTGGCTGTGGCAGAGCTGGTGGGCGGCAGCGAGCCGGGCTTTGTGCAGATGATGAACGCCCGCGCCGCAGAGCTGGGCATGGTGAACACCACCTTCCACAATGCCTGCGGGCTGGACACCGAAGGGCATCTTTCCACCGCCCACGATGTTGCCATCATGAGCCGCGAGATTTTGAACACCTGCCCGGAGGTGCTGCACTATACCGGCATCTGGACGGACACCCTGCGCGGCGGGGCCACCCAGCTGGTGAACACCAATAAGCTGCTCAAGCGCTACAACGGCATCACCGGCCTGAAAACCGGCACCACCAGCGGCGCGGGCGTGTGCATCAGCGCCAGCGCCACCCGCGACGGGCTGGACCTCATCGCCGTGGTGCTGGGGTCGCTCTCCAGCTCGGAGCGGTTCACAGCGGCCACCACCCTGTTGGACTACGGCTTTGCGGCCTACGCTGCCGTGCCGCTGCCCGCCATGGAGGATCGGCCTCTTCTTATAAAAGTAAAGGGCAGTGCAGAGGAAAGCGTACCGCTGGACTACACCGCTCTGCCCGAAACGCTGCTGATGCCCAAGGAAAACGCCGCCGCCCTCACTGCGCAGCTGGATCTGCCGCAGGAGCTGGAAGCACCGGTGCAGCTGGGCCAGACCGTTGGCACGGTGCGCATCCTGAGCGGGGAGACCCAACTGGGCGAGTACGAGGTGCGCGCCACTGCCGATGCTGAAAAAATGGACTTTGGCACCGCATTCGGCCTGTTGTGGGACGCTTTGACCGGCTGCGAAAGCTGAATGCACGCTTCAGCGTACAAAAGCGCACTGCGGTAAGCTGCGTGGAACTGTCTGTGTGAACAATTCTGGATGAAGAAACAAAAAACACTATTAAAATTGTATGAAATCCAAGGATTTTGACCTTGACTTTGCCCGGAGGGAACGGTACACTTATACCAAGATATTTCCTCGCAGGGCAAAGGCCCGGCAAATCGTTTGGAGGTTATAATAAAATGAGCGTCGCACTGAACACAAAACACCTCTCCAGCTTTATCAGCGAAGAGGAATATGCAGCCATCTATCCGCAGGTGGAAGCTGCCCATAACCAGCTGGAAGCAAAGTCCGGCCCGGGCAATGATTTCCTCGGCTGGATGTATCTGCCCCGTGATTATGATAAGGAAGAGTTCGCCCGCATCAAGGAAGCCGCCGCAAAGATCCGCGAGGATTCCGATGTGCTGGTGGTGGCCGGCATTGGCGGCAGCTATCTGGGCGCACGCGCTGTCATCGAGGCCGTCAAGGGCCAGTTCCACAACGAGCTGGAAAATGGCCCCAAGATCTACTTCTGCGGCAACAGCATCAGCCCCACCTACCTGAACAACATCATCAGCCTGTGCAAGGGCAAGCGCTTCTCCATCAACGTCATTTCCAAGTCCGGCACTACCACCGAGACTTCTCTGGCATTCCGCGTGCTGCGTGAACTGCTGGAAAAGGAGATGGGCGTGGAAGAAGCCAACAAGCGCATCTACGCCACCACCGACCGTGCCAAGGGCACCCTGAAGCAGCTGGCCGACGCACAGGGCTGGCCCACCTTCGTGGTCCCCGACGACGTGGGCGGCCGCTACTCCGTACTGAGCGCTGTGGGCCTGCTGCCCATTGCTGCTGCCGGTATCAGCATTGACGACCTGATGAAGGGCGCTGCCGATTCCATGGAGCGCTTCTCCGTTCTGAGCAAGGACAACGACGCTTACAAGTATGCTGCCATCCGCAACATCCTGTACCGCAAGGGCAAGAGCGTTGAAATTCTGGAGTGCTACGAGCCGGACTTCGCCCTGATGAACGAGTGGTACAAGCAGCTGTTCGGCGAGAGCGAGGGCAAGGACAACAAGGGCCTGTTCCCCGCAAGCTGCATCTTCTCCACCGATCTGCACTCCATGGGTCAGTTCATTCAGGAAGGCTCCCGCACCATGTTCGAGACCATCGTGGACGTGAAGAAGCCTGCACAGGATCTGTTCATCGACCCGCTGGAAGGCAACTTTGACGGCCTGAACTTCCTGGCAAACCAGAACATGAGCGTTGTCAACCGCAAGGCCATGGAGGGTACCATCCTCGCCCACACCGACGGCGGCGTGCCCGAAGTGCTGATCGAGGTGGACGACCTGACCGCTTACAATGTGGGCTACCTGATCTACTTCTTCTGGCGTGCATGTGCCTGCAGCGGTTATCTGCTCAGTGTTAATCCCTTCAACCAGCCGGGCGTTGAGAGCTATAAAAAGAATATGTTTGCTTTGCTGGGCAAGCCGGGCTACGAAGGCCTGACCGCCGAGCTGGAAGCAAAGCTGAAGTAAATAAAAATGATCTCCCGCCGCAAGGCGTGGAAAATACAGGAGGACTGAACTATGATTAAACTGATTGTTGGTACCAAGGGCTCCGGCAAGACCAAGGCTATGATCGACCAGATCAATGATGCGGTCAAGACCTCCAAGGGCAACGTGGTCGTCGTTGAAAAGGGCATGAAGCTCACCTACGACATCGCTCCTGCTGCACGTCTGATCGACCTGGACGAGTACAAGATCTCCGGCGGCGAAATGCTGTACGGCTTTGTTGCCGGCCTGATGGCAAGCAACTACGATATCACCGACCTGTACATCGACGGCATCCTGAAGGTGCTGGATCATGACATCAACCGTCTGGGCGTTGTGCTGGACGAGATGGCAGCCATTGCAGGCGACAGCGTGAAGGTGACTGTTACCGTCAGCGCTGACGAGGCTGCACTGCCCCACGATGTGAAGAAGTACCTGTAATTCCGGAAAATCGGGATCTGAACCACTTTGAACAGGCAGAGAACCGGGAAATTTAAATTTTTTCGGTTTTCTGCCTGTTTTGGTGTTGACAAAGGGCTGCGTTGGCGCTATACTAACAAAGCAGCCTTTTAGAGGTGTACTATGCAATTTGACCTGAGAAAGTTTATCGCCACCGGCAGACAACCCTATCATGCAGAGTTTCAGTGTGATTTATCTGCACATGATTATGCCGGGGCAAGGATCCCGCAGCCGGTCACCGCTGTTTTTGAAGCGGAGACGGACGGCGACGAGGTCCGGATGACACTGCGGGCAAACGCATCGGTGCACGGAGAGTGCGCCCGCTGTCTGGACCCGGTCATTCGGGAGGAGACGGTCGATACGGAGTGGACGGTAAAGGAACGAGATCTGGATGACCCGGATTTTGACCTTCCGCTGGACGAAAAAGGACATCTGGATGTAGATGAATGGCTCAATCAGGAGTTTATGTTCCAGATCCCCACGGTGCTGCTTTGCAGTGCCGACTGCGCCGGGCTTTGCCCCGTGTGCGGCAAAAAGAAGGCGGAATGCACCTGCCAGCCGGCAGAGCATGCCGAAGCTCCCGTAGACACAAGGCTCGCAATCCTTAAATCACTGCTGAACTGATAAACCCATCAAGGAGGTGCAAAAATATGGCAGTACCTAAGAGACATCTTTCCAAGGCCCGCCGCGACAAGCGTCGCAGCAATGTTTGGAAGCTGGAGGCCCCCGCACTGGTCAAGTGCAGCAACTGCGGCTCTCTGAAGCTCCCCCACCAGGCATGTGGCAACTGCGGTTACTACAAGGGCGAGGAAGTCATCAAGAAGGCCTAATTTGCGCGTAATTGGTGGCATAATGGTGTTATGTACAGAAGGGGAGGGCGCATGCCTTCCCCTTCTTGTTCTGTCTGAAAGGAGGTGGATGCGGTGGCAATGAAGATCGCACGGGTGGAACCCGGCAGCGAAGCGGAAGTGCTGGGCCTTGGCCCGGGTGACGAGCTTTTGAGCGTGGACGAAAACGAGCTGAACGACAGTCTGGACTACGATTTCTACACCGACAGCAAAAGCTTCCACCTGAAAGCAAGGGTGGCAGACGGCATCCGCGAGTGGGATGTGCAGCGCACGGAGCGCGGCCCCTTTGGCTGCGATTTCCAGACCTATCTGGGCGATCAGAAGCACTCCTGCTCCAACCACTGCATGTTCTGCTTCATCGACCAGCTGCCCCCCGGTATGCGCGAGAGTCTTTACTTCAAGGACGATGACGAGCGGCTTTCCTTTTTGTTCGGCAATTATATCACCATGACGAACATGCAGGACCACGAGATCGACCGCATCATCAAGATGCACATTTCACCCATCAACATTTCAGTGCACACCACGAACCCGCAGCTCCGTGTGCGGATGCTGGCCAACAAGCGCGGCGGCGAGGTGCTCAAGTATCTGCCCCGTCTGGTGGAGGGCGGCATCGCCGTCAACTGTCAGCTGGTGCTGTGCCGCGGCATCAACGACGGCGACGAGCTGCGCCGTACCCTCTCCGACCTGTTGGAGCTTACCCCCATGGTGCAGAGCATCGCTGCGGTGCCCTGCGGTGTGACGGACTACCGCGAGAAGCTTTTTAAGCAGACCCCTTACGACGCAAAAACAAGTGCCGAGGTCATCGACATCATGGAAGAATTCGGCGATGAGTGCAAGCGCCGCCACGGCAAGCGCATCATTTATCCCAGTGATGAATGGTACCTCAAGGCAGGCAGGCCCATCCCGCCGGAAGAGTTCTACGAGGACTTCGACCAGCTGGAAAACGGCGTGGGCATGATGCGCCTGTATGCCTCGGAATTTCTGGCGGAGCTGGAAAAGCCACACCGCATCTACGGCACCAAAAAGATGGACGTGGTCACGGGCGAAATGGCTTCGCCGCTCATCCACCAGATGATGGCTGAGCTGCACCGCCAGTACCCCATGGTCGAGGTGACGGTGCACACCATCAAGAACAAATTCTTCGGCGGCAATGTGGGTGTGGCCGGGCTTGTAACGGCGACCGATATCATTGCCCAGTGCGAGGGCAAGCTGACCAGCGGCACGCTGGGCGTGCCCGCCGTGATGCTGCGGGAGGAAAAAGACACCTTTCTGGACGACATCACCACCGACCAGCTGGCCCAGCGCCTTGGCGTGAAGGTGGAGGTGCTGCCGACCTCTGGCGGCGACGAAGCCCGCGCCCTGCTGCGCAGCGGCCTGCACATTGCAAGGAGAAGAAGAGCATAAAACCTTTTGTTATAGAAAGGAGGAACCCCTATGAGCAAACCGATCGTAGCAGTGGTGGGCCGCCCTAACGTGGGCAAATCCACCCTGTTCAACAAGCTGTGCGGTCAGCGCCTTGCCATTGTGGAGGACACGCCGGGCATTACCCGTGACCGCATTTTTGCCAACTGCGAGTGGAACGGCCATGACTTCCTGCTGGTGGACACCGGCGGTATTGAGCCCAAGGCTACCGAGGGCATTCTGGCCCACATGCGGGAGCAGGCCCAGATCGCCATTGACACTGCAGACTGCATCATCATGGTGGTGGACGTGCGCGACGGCCTGACCGCCGCAGACGAGGATGTGGCCCACATGCTGCGCCGCAGCCACAAGCCCATCATTCTGGCCGTGAACAAGTGCGACAAGGTGGGCGATGCCCCCATGGAAATGTACGAGTTCTACAACCTCGGATTTGACGAGGTGATGCCCATTTCGTCCGTGCACGGCCACGGCACCGGCGACCTGCTGGACGCTGTGTGCGCCCATCTGGACTTCAGCGAGACGGTGGTGGAAGAGGACCGCATCCCGGTTGCCATCATCGGCCGCCCGAATGTGGGCAAGTCCAGCCTGACCAACCGCATTCTGGGCGAGAACCGCATGATCGTGGCAAACGAGGCGGGCACCACCCGTGATGCCATTGACACCCCGGTGGACAACGCTTACGGCAAGTTCATCTTTACCGATACCGCCGGTCTGCGCAAGCGCAGCAACATCACCGACGGTCTGGAGCGTTATATGGTAGTGCGCGCACTGGCCGCTGTGGAGCGCAGCCGTGTGGCGCTGATCCTTGTGGATGCCACCGTCGGTTTTACCGAGCAGGACAGCAAGGTGGCCGGTTATGCCCACGATCAGGGCAAGGCGTGCATCATCGTCGTTAATAAGTGGGACGCGGTGGAAGGCAAGGAGACCAACACCATGGAGCTGCAGCGCCGCGATTATGCCGAGTGCTTCAGCTTTATGGGCTATGCTCCTATCATCTTCATCTCGGCTCAGACCGGCTACAACGTGAACAAGCTCATGCAGCTGATCCGCGATGTGGACAGCCAGAACGGTGCCCGCGTGCCCACCGGCGTGCTGAACGAGATGCTGGCCCGCGCCACAGCCCGGATGCAGCCGCCCAGCGACAAGGGCCGCCGCCTGAAGATCTTCTATCTGACTCAGGCATCCACCCGCCCGCCCACGTTCGTGGCCTTTGTGAATTCGAAGCAGCTGTTCCATTTCAGCTACCAGCGGTATCTGATCAACCAGATCCGCGAGAACTTTGGTCTGGAACACACTCCCATCCGTCTGGTGATCCGCGAGCGCGGCTCCGGCGAAGTGGGCGCAAAGGACGTGTAAGCGCCCGCAAAGGAGGCATCCGTTTCTATGATGAAAGCGATCCTGATCGCCGCAGCCACCATCCTGCAGGCGTACCTGCTGGGCAGTGTGGATACCGGCATCCTCGTCAGCAAATTCGTATATCATGACGACGTGCGCAATCATGGCAGCGGTGCGGCCGGCATGACCAACATGCTGCGCACCTTTGGCAAGAAGGCTGCCGCCATGACCGCGACAGGCGATGTGCTCAAGGGCGTGCTGGCCGTGTGCATCGGCCGGTGGCTGTTCCACATGCTGCCCGCCGATGCTGGTGTGTCGCCGTATCTGGGTGTCTATCTGGCCGCTATCTTTGCAGTGCTGGGCCATCTGTACCCGCTGTACTTCGGGTTCAAAGGCGGCAAGGGCGTGCTGGTGGCAGCTGGTGCCATTCTGGCCATCCAGCCGGTGCTGCTGCCGTTTCTGGCCATTATCTTTCTGGTGTGCCTGATCCCCACCGGCATGGTGTCGCTGGGCAGCGTGGCCATGGCAGCACTCTACCCGGTGCTGACCATCATTTACGGTTCCCTGCAGGGCTATGCCGCCGGTGATATGCTGGTGTGTGCCATTGGCTCCGGCTTTATGTCCGGCATGGTGATCTATATGCACCGCGCCAATATCCAGCGCATCCGTGAGGGCAAAGAGTACCGCTTCGGAAAGCACAATAAAAATAAAAGCATTATAAAATGCCCCGCAGCCTGCTGGTTTTCCGGCAGTGCTGCGGGGCATTTTTGTTTATGTTATTTTGGTTCCGGGGCGGCCTGCTCAAAATCGTACTCGTCAAAAGTCTCTTCTTCGGAAGGAATGGCCTCGGCCACCTCGGCCTTGGCGCGCTCCTTCAGGCGGGAGAGAAACGCATCGGCGGGGATGCCGCTCTGGCGAGGTGAAAGATCCGGTGCCGGATGGCCGTCCGGCAGGTGGGCACCAAAGGCCGGCACAAAGAAGAACTTGCGCACAATGAAGATCAGGGCGATGGCTCCTACGCTGAGCAGGTTTTCTACTGCCGAGTCATGGCCCACTACCAGATGACGGGCAATGGCGTAGAGCAGCACTTCCAGACTGCTGCCGGGGCTGTGCTTGGCCAGCATTTTGATGAACTCGATGCCGATCACGATGTCAAGGCTCCGCTCCAGAAAAATGCGGATCTCCACTTCGTTGCCGTCAAACAGCAGGCCGGGCATCCACTTGATGAGCGGCACAGCGCTGAGCAGCAGGCCGATGAGCACAAGGCCGGAGAGCAAAATTTCCAGCAGACTGGACGCCTGAATGATGCGGTTGCGCAGCTGGGTGCGCCAGCGGCTTTCCACATGGGAGGAGGAATTGTCCATATTGAGCCTTCCTTTGCAAAAAAAGTTTCAACATTCATGTGTAATATTGTAACAGAAATGCAGAAAGCTGTCAATTGCTAGAAGATCAGACGGCACTGTTCGCTGCAGTGGCGGGTGCCACCGCTACATAGCCGGATTTTTTGATGCAGTCCTGTCCGGCGGCGGTATCCAGCCAGTCGTAAAGCTGGCGTTCCGGGCTGTCGGCGGCAGCGTCCGCATGGAGAACGGCATAGAACTCGTTGCACAGCGGGTAGCTTTCGCTGGCGATGGTGTCGTTGGAAGGGGTCACGCCGTCCACGGCCAGCAGACGCAGGCCGGGCTGGGAGTACATCTGGTCGATGTAGTAGTAGACCGAGAAGCCGATGGCATTGGCGCTGTTGTTGTAGGCGGCGATGCTATCCACCAGCTCACCCATGGCAGCGGGAGCCAGCTCGGTGGGCGGGTCCATCAGTTCGCCGCCCTGAATGAGCAGCTTGCGGAACAGGGTCTGGCTGCCGGAGTCTTCGCCCCGCTGGAAGGGCACGATGGCAAGATCCTCGCCGCCCACTTCCTTCCAGTTGGTGATCTTACCGGCATAGATATCCTTCAGCTGCTGCCGGGTCAGGCTCTTGACCGGATTGTTCTCGTTCACGATGAACACCAGTGCGTCCCGGCCAATGGGTTTCTGTTCCAGCTGGGCGTTTGCTTCTTTCAGCTCTTCCTTTACGTAGTCCGGCGCTTCGTAGACCACCAGCATCCTGGCAGTGTACTCCTCATCCGGGTACAGGCCGAAGTTTTCCCACGCATAGGCCGTGGTGCTGACCGAAATGCCGCTCTGGGCTACTTCCAGATCGATGCCGGTGGTATCGGCCATCATCTGGGCCATCAGCGGGATGCAGGCAGTGCTGCCGTCCAGCTTGGGAAAATCTTCCACGGTAAACAGCCCGATGGGTTCAAGCTCGCTCACGGAAGAAGCGGGTGCTTCCGGCGAGGTGGAAGCGCTGCTGGCGGGGGTGTCATCCCCCTTGCAGGCAGTGAGAATGCCTGCGGCAGAGCAGGCGGCAAGGCCAAGCAGAAAGCTGCGGCGGGAAATTTTAGCATTTTTCATAAGGCGTTCCTCCTATTGGGTCAGTAGCCCATTTCATCGTCGGCGTTGATGGAAGAGAAGATGCTTTGGCAGTAAAGCCATTTGCCGTTCGTGTCCATCCAGCCGTAGTAAAAGCCGCGTTTTGCAACGAACACGTGTTCTGGCAGCTGGTTCAGGCTGTTGTCGTAGTAGCTGTAGCAGCTGCCAAGGCCATAGAACACAATGTTGCCGTTTTCATCCAGCACGTCACACATTGAGCCGTTGCTGCTGGGCGCATTGGCGTTGCCACAGTACAGCGGCCTGCCCTCCGGTGTGGTGATGAGATAGTTCAGGGCATAGTACTTGTCCTGCAGATGGGTCAGGTCGGAGACAAGGCCCTCGGGGCCGTACACGCGGGTGGCGGTGGTCTCAAAGTTATCGTTATCCCGCAGCTCCAGCCAGACGTAGCCGTCACCCTTGTTATCCATCATCACGCTTTGCTGGCCCTCCACTGGCTCCACGGTGGTATCAGTGATCAAATCGCCGGTTTCGGTGTTGAACACCTTCAACCGTCCGTCCTCATAGTAAAGGGCGATGGTGTCGCTCATGACGCTGGAAGCGTACAGCGGTGTCACCTCACCGGTAACAAGGTCGTGCAGATCATAGCCGAAGTCGCCGCTCGTGCGCCATGTGACCACATAGCCCGGGAAATAGCTGCTGGGCTGGTCGTCGAAGGTGCCAATAAGGGTGCGGTCCACGGTGGCGAGATCCCGCAGCTCGTAGCGGCCATCGCTGGTCTCGAAGCAGGCGGTGCCGCTGCCGCATACCTGTCGGAAGCCGGTGAAGCCTTCGCCGGTGGCGGGGTTATAGAGCGTTTCGTCCGTTGGTTCGCCGCTGGCGTGGCAGGTGTCTAGCTCCACCCAGTCGGTCAGAACGTCCGGTGCATAGGAAAGGCTCAGGGCAGTAGTGGCATCTGCGCCGTAAGTCTGTGTACCGTCCTTCGTCTGTATAATGACCCAGCTGTTCAGGTTTATGTTGTCGTCCCACTCATCCTCAGCAAGGTCTGCTGGGCGGGCATAGCAGGTGAACACCAGCCTGTCCCCGCACACGATGCAGCGGTATGCGCCATCCGGCACGGGCAGACGTTCGCCGGTGGAAAGGTCGATCACCTGACAGGTGCCGTAATCGTCGTAGCCGTTTTCGT
>ENA-OQJB01000498-OQJB01000498.1-human-gut-metagenome-genome-assembly--contig:-NODE-498-length-19257-cov-4.122426_pt1 | contig 19257 bp, 17 predicted proteins | sample MGYA00242599_ERZ504765 | MGnify/ENA primary metagenome ERZ504765 (study PRJEB26092, sample SAMD00036354) | human gut metagenome | host: Homo sapiens | study: EMG produced TPA metagenomics assembly of...
CTGCATGAACACGCTTTTCCTCGGATGCATTCAGCATCTCCTCAAAGCTCATGCTGTCATTGATTTCTGCGCTCATACTGTTAAGTACCTCCTCAATAATAGACGATGGCGTTGAAGCCCCGGCTGTCACGCCCGCCACTTTAACATCTGCAAACCATTCCGGCCGAAGTTCGCTCGCTGTCTCGACCGTTACGGCACGCGTGTGTTTTGCGGCGACCTGTACCAGCTTTTGGGTATTGGAAGAATGATGACCGCCAATGACAACAATGATGTCGCATTTTTGGCTGAGGTCTTCCGCTTCCTGTTGCCTCGCCCACGTCGCATTACATATTGTATCAAAAATTCGGGCGTTTGTATAGGCTTTTTTGAGAAACTCCGAACTTTCTTGCCATTTTGTAACCTGAAATGTGGTCTGTGCAACTGCAAACAGGGGTTTTTGCGGGTCAGAGGGGCCTTTCCATGCCTTCAACTCGGCCAGATCGGCAAAAACGAACACCTCTCCGCGGGTGTGGCCCACGATTCCCTGCACCTCCGGATGGGTCTTGTCGCCTGCCACCAGCAGCACCGCCCCCGCCTTTTCGGCCTCGGCGGCAATGCGCTGGATCTTCTGCACGAAGGGACAGGTGGCATCATGGTAGGTGATGCCGCGCGCGTCCAGCTCGTCGTACACGGTGCGCGGCACGCCGTGACTGCGGATGACCACCTCGTACCCGGCGGGCACATCGGCGATGGCATCCGCCACAAGGGCACCCTTTTTCTGCATATCCTCCACAGCCTGCGGGTTATGGATCAGCGGGCCGAGGGTGGCCACCTTGCAGCCTTCGTTCAGCAGGCCATAGGTCAGGTCCACCGCCCGCTTGACACCAAAGCAGAACCCCGCCGTTTTGGCAACTCGGATCTCCATCTTTTACGCCCCCATCTTTTCCCACGCATCCAGCAGGGCCTGCTTGTTGGCACGCAGCTTTTTGGTGTCGCGGCGGCTCTCCATGGCAAACTGCTCTGCAGGCATCGGCTCGCCGTAGATCACCCGTACTTTGCAGAACAGGTGCATTTTTCCATCCGGCGTATCGTACAGGATGCGGCAGGGCACTACGTCCACCCCGGCCCCCGCCGCAATGACGAACAGTCCGCTCTTGGGCGGCAGAAGCTTCCCGTCCTTTTCGCGGGTGCCCTCCGGGAAGATGAGCAGTGTTTCGCCGTTTCTGCACTTTTCTACGGTCTGCTCAATGGCAGCCATTTCATCCTTTGTGCCGCGCACGCATACCGCGCCGCAGCAGCGGAAGAACCATGTGAGCAGGGCGTTGATCTCGAACAGTTCCTTCTTGGCGAACACGATCATCCGCCTACCCCACCGGGTGACCACGATGAACACCGGGTCGATGGCGGAGACATGGGTGGGTGCAAGGATGCAGCCCTTTGTCTGCACCTTTTTCAGGTTTTCGCGGCCCTCTACATGGATGCGGAAGCCGATATGCCACAAAAGCCACGCAAAGGGCACTAAGATGTAATATAATATCATTTTATCGTTTTATTCACTTTCTCCGCAATGATCTTCTTCATTGCAGCAAGGCTCTGTTCAAAATCCAGCTCCGAAGTGTCCAGCAGCACGGCATCGTCCGCCTGCTTCAGGGGTGCAGCGGCACGGTGGGTGTCCTGATAGTCCCGCTGCTTCACGTCGGCCAGCACCTCTTCATAGGGAGTATCGATGCCTTTGGCCTGATACTCTTTCCACCTGCGTGTGGCGCGGGCTTCCGGCGTGGCGGTGAGGAAGATCTTCACCGTGGCATCCGGCAGCACCACCGTGCCGATGTCGCGGCCGTCCATCAGCACGTCCTGCTTTTTGGCCATATCCCGCTGCAGTTCCAGCAGAAAGGCGCGCACAGTCGGGTTTGCGCCCACGGCAGAGGCAGCCATACCTGCGGCCTCGGTGCGGATGGCGGTGCTCACATCCTCTTCCTTTAAATAAATGTGCTGCTCGCCCTCAATGGAGGCCAGCCGCAGCTCGATCTGTGGAAGCAGCGCGTTCACTGCGTCGTTGTCCTTAGGGTCCTTGCCTGCGCGCAGGGCATACAGGCCGATGGCGCGGTACATGGCACCGGTATCCACATAAATATAGCCCATTTCAGCCGCCAAACGGCGTGCCAGCGTAGATTTTCCTGCACCTGCAGGCCCGTCGATCGCAACAGATACCATGTTGTATCTCTCCTTTTTAAACTGAACGATTTAAAATGGCCTCCGCATTCGCTGTGGCCATCTTCAGCGGAAAATCATTTTAATATTTTTGCGCTCTGCGGAGCGCTCCAAACACATTTTCACCGGATGGGGTCGTAACGGAGAACTGCATTGCTGCTCGTTCCCTTCGGGAACAGTTGCGCAGCGGTCTGTGAGACTATCCCGGCAACAACCCTTTTTGTGAAAACGTATTTTGAAAACGACCACAGTCGTTTTCAAAATACAAATCAAAAAAATCTATTCCTATAAATATGCCCAGAGCAGCGCGGAGGGCATTTAAAATTGTTTTATCTGTAATTACAGATGATTTGCAAATGCCTGTGCAGTGCAGAAGGCGATCTGCAGGTTGTAGCCGCCGGTATAGGCATCCACATCCAGCACTTCGCCTGCAAAGTAAAGGCCCAGCGCCTTTTTGCTCTGCATGGTTTTGGGGTCCACCTCCCGCACGGACACGCCGCCGCTGGTGATCACCGCGTGGGCCAGATCGCCCCGGGCATCAATGGACACCCGCCAGTGCTTCATCAGCTGCACCAGCTCCCGCTTCTGTTCCCGGGTGATCTGGTTGGCCTTGGTAGCCGGGTCGATGCCCCAGCGCGCCACCATCACCGGCTGCATACTGGACGGCAAAAGCTTTACCAGCGCGCCCTGCGCCGCATGGTTTGCCAGCAGGGCAAAATCCCGCGTGATGCGGTCGTAAAGCTGCTCTTCGCTGAGAGCGGGCTTGAGGTCGATCTCCGCATGATACTTGTGTTTTTTCATGTCGCCCAGATGGCTGGAGGCGCTCAAAGTCAGCGGGCCGCTGATGCCAAAATGAGTGAACAGCATTTCGCCCTGCTCGTCAAAAATGGCCTTGCCGTCCTCGAACAGGGTCAGGGTGACGTTTTTCAGCGCCAAGCCCATCATCTTTTTGCAGTCCGCGTCATGGCTCACAAGACTGACCAGACTGGGCACCGGCTCGATGAGGGTGTGCCCGGCCTGCTGGGCCAGTTTGTAGCCGTCGCCGGTAGAGCCGGTGGTGGGGTAGCTCACGCCGCCGGTGGCCACCAGCACGGCATCCGCCCGGTACTCCCGGCCGGAGGTGCCCCGCACACCGATGCACCGCAGTGCCGGGCCTGCCTTTTCTTTTTGGGGTGGCGCGGGTTTTCCGGTGCGGCGGGAGCTGCTTCCGGCTCCGGTGTTACCTCTTCCAATAGCAGCTTTTTCGCGCCGTCATGCACGAGTTCAGCATCCTGCGCATAGCGCAAAAGAGCCTGCCGGATCTCCTCGGCCTTGTCGGATACCGGGAACACCCGGCGGCCGCGCTCCACCTTCAGCTCCACGCCAAGGCCCTCGAACAGTTCCATGGTCTTTGCCGGTGGAAAGGCCCCCAGCGACGAATACAGAAAGCGCGGGTTCGTGCGCACATGGCGCAGAAACTCCTCTGCCGGGCAGTCGTTGGTCACATTGCAGCGGCCCTTGCCGGTGACAAGGATCTTCTGGCCGGGCTTGTCCATGTGTTCCAATACCGTCACCTGATGCCCCTGACGCACGGCGGCACCCGCCGCCATCAGTCCTGCCGCGCCTGCGCCGACGATCAATACTTTCGCCATCCGTTTTCTCTCCCATCGCCTAATAATACGAGTATATCATACCAGAATCGACACACAAAAGCAATGTGTTGCCATATTTCTGCCAATTACAACAGCTGGGCAAGGATGCTGTTCTGCACGATGAGACCCGCCGGGGTCAGGGCAAGGGTGCGGCCATCAAAGCTTGCATAGCCCGCCCGGACGCAGTTTTGCACAAAGGCCAGCTGTGCGGTAGAAAATTCTTTCCCGTAATTTTTTTGTATGCATCCAGCGAAAGGCCTTTGCGCAGACGCAGCTGTAAAATAAGGTAGTCCTCTGCGCCGCAGCTGCCGTCCATCACCGGGGCGGCGGCATCGTTCAGGAAAGCGGCGGTGTCCGGCGGGTAGTAGAACCGTCTGCCGCCCATGCAGGAGTGCGCCGCCGGGCCAAGGCCCAGATAGTCGCCGCAGTCCCAGTAAATGAGGTTGTGTCTGCCCTCATAGCCGGGCTTTGCAAAGTTGGAGATCTCGTACTGTTTGTAGCCGTGGTGTTCCAGCTGTTCCACTGCATAAAGGTAAAAATCGGCGGCTTCATCGCCGGTGGGCAGGCCTTCGGGCGGATGTTTACCAAAGGCCGAATCCGGCTCGATCTTCAGCAGATATGCCGAAATATGGGTAGCCCCACCACCCTCGATCAGTTCCAGCGTTTCGTCAAACTCGGCTTCGGTGTAGTGCGGCAGTGCCAGCATGATGTCGCCGCTGATGTTCGCAAAGCCTGCGCGCCGCGCGGCGGCAAATGCAGCCCGCGCCTGCTTTGCCGTGTGCGGCCTGCCCAGTGTGCGCAGCTGGGTATCCCGGGCAGACTGCACCCCGAAAGAGATGCGGTTCACGCCCGCCTCCCGGAAGCCTGCAAGGCTTTCTTCCGTCACCGTCTCCGGGTTTGCTTCCAGTGTGATCTCGGCCCCCGGCATCGGCCGGGCCGCATCGATCAGCTGTTTTGCCTGCTCCGGGCGCAGCAGGCTGGGCGTGCCGCCGCCAAAATAAAGGGTGTCCGGCTGCAGAGGTGCTTCCGGCGCAAAGCGGGAAAGCTCCCGCAAAAGAGCATCCACATAAGCTTCCGGTACGCCGCGCTCACCGGGATGGGAATAGAAATCGCAGTATCTGCATTTGGAAAAACAGTAGGGTATGTGTAAATAAAGCCCAAGAGACATACAATATCACAGCCTTTTTCATGAAACGTTCATTTCTATGCAGTATACTATATTCCGTAGACCGGAGCAAGAAAAAAGTGTTCCGGCAGAAAGAGACTGGAGGAGTCCCATATGGATTACAATTACAATGGTTACGATCGAGGCTACACGGAGCCTGCCATGACCTCGGCTGACTATATGAACCGCACCTACCGCTGGATGGCGGCAGGCCTGCTCATCACCTTTGCCGCGGCGTTCGTTACAGCCGCTACCCCGCTGCTGTACGTTGTCAACTCGCTGTATCTGGTGTTCACCATCGCAGAGCTGGTGCTGGTGTATGTGCTCAGCTCCCGCGTGCAGAACATGTCGGTGGGCGGTGCAAGAGCCACATTCTTTGCCTATGCACTGCTCAACGGCATGGTGCTGAGCTACTACTTCCTGATATTTGATCTGGGCACTCTGGTGCTGGCCTTCCTTGCCACCTCGCTGTACTTCGGCCTGATGGCGGTCTACGGCACTACTACCCACAGGGATCTGTCCGGCTGGGGTCCCAAGCTGATGATGGGCCTGTTCGCGCTCATCATCACCGGCTTTGTGGGCATGCTGTTCGGCATGAGCTTCCTTACCACGGTGCTGTACAGCGCTGTCGGTCTGGTGGTGTTCATGCTGCTGACCGCCTATGATACCCAGAAACTGAGCCAGATGTTCTCCTACTACGCCTATGACGGCGAGCTGGCCGAGAAGGCTTCCATTTACGGTGCACTGACGTTGTATCTGGACTTCATCAACATTTTCCTGTATGTTGTGCGCCTGCTGGGCATGAACAGCCGCCGCCGCAACTGATTTTTGATCCGCAAAGGCTCTCCCGAAAAGGGAGGGCCTTTTTGTTTGGTAATATCATTTAGAATATCCTCCGCTTCGCTCTGGGTATCAACACAGAAGGCCACAGAGGGAAGATGCATTTTCCGGCTGCGGCCCTTCCTGTGAAAGTGCAGCCCAGCCAGACCCGCAGGTCTGGCTGGGCTGCTATATTACAAAATATCATTTCCTCTAAATATGCCCAGAGCAACGCGAAGGGCATTTAAATAAAAGAATGCATAAAACCTGCCCTGCTGTCCCACACTAAGCCCAGAAGCAATGCGTACACAATGCAGCAGATGGGAGTAACGACAATGGAGCAGATCAAAAAGTTTTTGCGCAGCAGGGGCTTTACACTGGCACTGCTGGCCTGTCTCGTCGCAGCCGCAGCGGCGGGCGTGTGGGCAGTGCGCACCGTGCGGGATGAACTGAAAAAGAGCTACGACGACCTGACGACCCCGCAGGAAGAACCTGCACCGGAGCCGCAGCTCACCCTTGACCCACAGGAGGACGATGTATGGCAGCAGCCCGTGACCGACGCCGCAGAATCTGCGGCAAATGTACCCAAGCCCGCATCCTCTGCGTCCTCTTCTGGGGCGCAGTCTGGCTCTGGTTTGGTGCACGAACCCTCCGCACTGCAGGGCGCATCCTCGCCTGCCAGCAGTTCAGCTGCGCCTGCCTCCACGCAGCCCGTCTCGGGCAGGGTCTTGAACGCCTACAGCGGCGATGAGCTGGTGTACAGCAGCACCCTTGGCGACTGGCGCACCCACAACGGTGTGGACTACGCCTGTGCGCAGGATGCGCAGGTGTGTGCTCCCGCCGCCGGTAAGGTGACCGCCGTGGACACCGATAGCCGCTGGGGCAGTGTGGTGTGCATCGAGGACAGCGCCGGGCACCTGTGGCGGGTGTGCGGCACTGCCGGCCCCACGGTGCAGACCGGCGATGAAGTGAGTGTGGGCCAGATACTTGGCCGTGCAGGCAGCATTCCCAACGAATGCGCCGAGGAGACGCATATCCATCTGGAAGTACTGCAGGGTGAGCAGTACCTTGACCCGGCAAAGCTGCTGAACTGATGCAGTTCGCCGTATCCCCTGCGTATTTTTCTAGTAAAATATTCCAAGCAGCAAAAAATCGGAAAGGCCGTTCTGGTCTTTCCGATTTTTCATTCTATAGGATAGATGCAGGCTCAGGCATCTTCCAGCTCAACCACCGGCCAGCCCAGAAGGCGGATGGCTTCGCGGTCGTGGGTAGCCAGCAAGACAGGCTTTTCTCCGCAGCGCTCCCGCAGCAGAGCCGCAGCAGCGGCAAGGGTGTCCGGGTCCATGCCGGTAAAGGGTTCGTCTAACAGCAGCGTATCGCTGGCGGCCCACAAAGCCCGCAGCAGAGCCGTGCGGCGCTTCTGTCCGCCGGAAAGCCGTGCTGCAGGCAGGGCCAATGCGGCAGCATCCATGCCAAGCTGTTGAAAGTCTTTTATGATTTGCTCTTTGTATTGTTCTGCACTGCCGGGCAATACCAGCGTCACGTTCTGCACAGCTGTCAGCTGCGGGCAGAGCCGGTCTTCCTGAAACACTGCTGCCATCCGGCCAACGCCCTGTACTATGCCAGAAGTGGGTTCTTCCAGCCCCATGAGGATGCGCAGCAATGTGGTCTTGCCCCAGCCACTGGGTGCCCACAGCACCGCCGGGCCTTCCACCGTGAGGCAGAGATCCCGGAAAAGCGTTTTCTTCCCGAACTGTTTTGTCAGATGCTCGATGGTCAGCATTGCGGCACCTCCCCGGTCACGGCGCGGGTCACGCAGTCCAGAAGCAGCAGGAACAGCTTTTCAAACCCGGCGCTGAGCAGGATGATCACAAACGTCCATGCGAACAGCTCCCCGGTGGAAAGGGTGATCTTGGCCCGGTAGAGTGCATCGCCGATGCTGCCATTGGGCAGTCCGATCACCTCAGCGGCAACGCCGCTCTTCCAGCAGATGCCAAGGGCCACGCTGCATCCCTGCCGGAAGGCCGGCAGCACCGCAGGCAGCCACACCGCCCGCAGCCGTCGGCCCAGCGGAAGGCGAAACACCTTCGTCATCTCCAACAGCTGTGGGTCTGCGCTCTGGATGCCGGTGCGCACCGCACCGTACAGCACGGGCAGCACCATTAAAAAGCTGATGAGCACCGAAAGCGATGCCCCCCGCACCCACACCAGCGCCAGAATGATAAAGCTTGCCACCGGCGTGGCTTTGACCAGCTGCAGCACCGGAGCAAGCAGCACATCTGCCGTGTGCCACGCCTGTGCGGCCACAGCCAGCACGATGCTTACGGCCACGCCCAGCCCAAAACCCAGCAGAATGCGCCCGGAGCTGAAACCCACCCGCTGCCAGAACTCTGCCTGCGGCAAAAGCTGCAAAAGAGTGCGCACCGCCTGCACCGGCGAAACAAGGAACACCTCCTGTCCCACCGCCATGGCGGCGCACTGCCACACCGCCAGCCAGAAGGCCGCAGCGCCCAGCCGCTGAAAAAATTGTTTATGTTGCTTCATAAACTTACCTGCTCCTGATTACAAATAAATGCAGGACGGCAGGGTGTTTCTTCAGCGAATGATCCGAGGATAGGACCCTGTTGCCATAAGGCAACAGGGCGGGAGCTGGAAGCCCCGAATTTCGCGGAGAAAGCGCCCTGATGGCCTGCTCAGTTCTACATTATACATTATAATACCATATCTCTTTCCAAACGCCAATGACCCGTGCATCATGATACATAAGAGCTTATCATGCCTGTCATTACTTTTCTTCATGTTTTTCTTTCTTGACATGAAATGCATAAAACGATAAACTGAACTGTATAAATCTCTGTCATCTTTGATGCAGGAAAGAAATGAGGTGTCTGTCCTATGCAGAAGCTTTCCGGCAAAAATCTGCTTCTGGTCGGCTTTACACTGTTTTCCATGTTTTTCGGAGCCGGGAACCTGATCTTCCCGCCGCATCTGGGCGCACAGGCCGGTACCAGCCTCTGGCCTGCCTTTGCGGGCCTTGCCGTCAGCGCCGTCGGCCTGCCCATTGCGGGCGTGGTGGCTGTGGCACGGGCAGGCGGTCTGGATAAGCTTGCCGGCCGGGTGCATCCGGTGTTCGCCATGGTGTTCACCATTCTGGTGTATCTTTCCATCGGCCCCTGCCTTGCCATCCCCCGCACGGCAAGCACCTCGTTCCAGATGCTGGTGCCGTTGGTGGGCGGCGGTACCGGGCTGCAGCTGGCCTACTCGGTGCTGTTTTTTGCAGCGGCCTTTCTGGTGGCGCTGCGGCCGGAAAAGCTTACCGACTGGCTGGGCCGCATCCTCTGCCCCTGCCTGATCGTGCTCATCGTGGTGCTGTTTGCCGGGTGTCTCATCCATCCGCTGGCGGCACACTACGGCACACCCAGCGCAGAGTACGCAGCCCTGCCCGCTGTGCAGGGCATCCTGTACGGCTACCAGACCATGGACACGCTGGCCGGGCTGAATTTTGGCGCGGTCATTGCCCTGAACATCCGCGCCCGGGGTGTCACAGAAAGCCGTGCCGTGGAAGGCGGCACCATCCGGGCCGGTTTTATTGCAGGCGGGCTGATGCTGGTGGTCTACGCCATGCTGGGCCACGCCGGGGCCGAGACCGGCACGGTGTATCCGGGCCTTGCCACCGGTGCCGAGGTGCTCACCGCTCTGGCACAGCAGCTGTTCGGCCGGGCGGGCCTTGTGCTCATTGCGGCCATTTTTGTGATCGCATGCTTCAACACCTGCGTGGGCCTGATCGCCTGCGTGGGGCAGTATTTTCATCAGCTGCTGCCCCGCATCCCCTACCCTGCCCTTGCCGCCTTTTTTGCTGTGGCCAGTATGCTGGTATCGAACCTCGGCCTTGCTGCCATCATCCGGCTGTCCACTCCGGTGCTGAACGCCATTTATCCCGCAGCCATCGTGCTGATCCTGCTTTCCTTTATGCCGGGCCTTGAAAAGCACCGGGCGGTGTATCCGCTGTGCATGGGCCTGACCGCCCTGCAGAGCATCGCCGCTGCGCTGCCGCTGGGGGCAGTATCTGCCGCCGCCAACGCTCTGCCGCTGGGCAGCATGGGCTTTGGCTGGGTACTGCCCGCAGCGGTGGGACTGGCAGCCGGACTGCTTTTAAACAAATCTGATCTGCAATAAAATAACCTGAAAGGCCCGGTTCCCATGTTACAGGGAGCCGGGCCTTTGCTATTTACTGCAGTTTTTTGCGTTTTTCGTAGTCGTTCAGGGCGGCAAGCGCTTCCTTTGCCATGGGCACCAAGGCTATCATGTTGAAAATGGTCATCAGGCCAATGCCCACGTCGCCCAGATCCCACACCACCGTGTAGGCCTGCATACCGCCGATCACCAGCATGGCCAGCGCGATCAGCTTATACACGGTCTGGCTCCACCAGTTGTCGCCGCACAGATAGGCCACATTGCCGCGGGCATAGTACAAAACGCCCAGAAAGGTGGAAAAGCTGAACAGCGCCAGCGTGGCCGCAATGAACACGACACCAAAGCCGCCCAGATGGTACTGCAGGGCAGTCTGCAAAAGGTCCATGCCCGCAAGTCCTTCCGTGATCTCCTGCGGCACCAGCAGCATCAAAAAGGCTGTGCAACTGCAGATCACCACCGTATCGATCAGCACGCCCAGTGCCTGCACAAAGCCCATCTTGACCGGGTCGTCGCACTCTGCGGCGGCAGCTGCACAGGGTGCCGAACCGCTGCCCGCTTCGTTGGAGAACAGGCCGCGCTTGACACCGTTCATCAGCACAGCACCAAAGCCGCCAGCCACGGCCTGCCGCAGACCGAACGCTTCCGCAAAGATGCGCCCGAACACCGCCGGGAGCTTGGGCAGGTTAAACAGCACGATGCCCACGGTGATGACAAAATAGCACACCGCCATGATGGGCACCATCACGTCCAGACTTTTCACGGTGGCATTCTTGCGCAGCACGATCACCGCCGCAATGGCCGTGAGCACCAGTGTGGTAGTAAGCGGCGGAATATGGAACGCATTTTCAAACGCGGAACTGACCGAGTTAGAGATTACCTGACTGATGCCGCACCAGCAGATGAGACCAGACACCGCAAACAGCGCCGCTACCACAGAGCGTTTGAGCTTTTTGCCGCGCCTGCGCTCCGCCAGCACATGCAGATAGTAGGCCGGTCCGCCGCGCCAGCCGCCGTACAGCGGGTCGGGCTGGCGGTATTTCTGGGCAAGGGTGGATTCGATAAAGGAGGTGGACGCACCCAGAATGGCAGTGACCCACATCCAGAACACCGCACCGGCACCGCCTGCAGAAACAGCAGCCACCACGCCCACCAGATTGCCCATGCCAACGCGGGTGGCGGTGGAAATGACCAGCGTCTGAAAGGAGGAAAGGCCGTCCCTGCCCTGCTTTTTCTCGCACACGGCGGCGATCATATCCCGGAACAGCCGCACCGGCAAAAAGACGGGTGCGGCAGGTGAACCAGATGCCCGCCGTGAACAGCAGCACCACCATGAAGGAAATGCCGATGCCGCCGCCCAGCGGGATGGTGAATAGATCGCCCCACAGCAGGCGATAGACGGATTCGATAAGATTTACCAGCAAGGCAGATTCCTCCTGTAGATCAATGGAATGAAGACGATAACTTCATTATAGTACAGTACAGAAGAATTGTAAAATCTAAAATATTGATAGAAATAATCGATGGAACAGGATAACTTGACAAATCACATAGCTTCGATTATACTACAAACAGAAGGGGCGCTGACTGCAAAGGTCAGCTTTCCATCCCGTTAGTCAAAAAGATTGACCGCTCGAGTTGGGGAACTGTGAGGCGGTCAATCTTTTTGTTATCATCGCTTTTCATCTGGGAAAACTTTGCCATGACCTCAACGGTCAGACGGATCACATCCACGACCAAGCTCAACAACGCGAGAATGAACGTGAGCAATGCGAGAGTCTCCAGCAGATTCATTCGATATATCCGGGTTGCGGCTCCCTGCATCTGCTTCGTGCCTTGGGCGGCACTCGCATCTTGCAGGCCGCGGCCCCAACAGCAACTCCCTGTTTCCGCCACTGGCGGCGGTCGTTGCCGTTGCTCTTCGCCTTCAAGGCTCCGGGCAGGGTACTTTCAAAAAAGTTTCCTCCCGGACCTCTGCTTGTTCTATGTAGAAATAGAAAAACCAGCGATACGGGATAGAAAGCATGACCACCAATTTTGCAATCAGCGCCTTATTGTTATTTTAACACAATCTTTTGGGAATTACAACAAAAGCCGCCCGGCGGTCATCCCGGGCGGCGGAGGAAGATGCACGCTGCTGCGCGCAAAACAGAAGATTTTTACAGAATGTCGATGTACTCACCGGCCAGCGCCTTGTTCATGCTGCGCACGGCACAGAACTTGCCGCACATGCTGCAGGTGTCGCTGTGGTCGTCCTCCGGCAGGCGGGCATCGCGGATGGCCTTTGCGGTCTCCGGGTCCAGTGCGCAGGCGAACTGTGCATCCCAGTCCAGCACACGGCGGGCATCGCCCATCTTATCGTCGATGTCCCGGGCGTGGGGGATGCCCTTGGCGATATCGGCGGCGTGGGCAGCGATCTTGGAGGCCACGATGCCCTGCTTCACATCGTCCACATTGGGCAGAGCCAGATGCTCGGCGGGGGTCACATAGCACAGGAAAGCTGCACCGCTGGCTGCAGCCACAGCGCCGCCGATGGCAGCGGTGATGTGGTCGTAACCGGGGGCGATATCGGTGACGAGGGGTCCCAGCACATAGAAGGGTGCGCCCATGCAGATGCTCTTCTGCACCTCCATGTTGGCAGCCACCTGATTCAGGGGCACATGGCCGGGGCCTTCCACCATCACCTGCACGTTGTGTGCCCATGCGCGCTTGGTCAGCTCGCCCAGACGCACCAGCTCCTCGATCTGGCACACATCGGTGGCGTCAGCCAGACAGCCGGGACGGCAGGCATCGCCCAGCGAGATGGTCACATCGTGCTCGGCACAGATCTCGCAGATCTCGTCAAAGTGCTCGTAGAAGGGGTTCTCGTTGCCGGTCATGCTCATCCATGCAAACACCAGAGAGCCGCCGCGGCTGACAATGTTCATCTTGCGCTTGTGCTTGCGGATCTGCTCGATGGTCTTGCGGGTGATGCCGCAGTGCAGGGTGACAAAGTCCACACCGTCCTCTGCATGCAGGCGCACCACATCGATGAAGTCCTGTGCGGTCAGCTCAGCCAGATCGCGCTGGTAGTGGATGACCGAATCGTACACCGGCACGGTGCCGATCATCACCGGGCACTCGTGGGTCAGCTTCTGGCGGAAGGGCTGGGTGTTGCCGTGGCTGGAAAGATCCATAATGGCTTCGGCACCCATGTTGACGGCGCTCATCACCTTCTGCATCTCCACGTTGTAGTCCTTGCAGTCGCGGGAGACACCAAGGTTCACGTTGATCTTGGTGCGCAGCATGGAGCCGACACCCTCGGGGTTCAAACACTCGTGGTGCTTGTTGGCCGGAATGGCTACCTTGCCCTCGGCCACCCACTGGCGGATCTCCTCGGTGGTGCGATACTCTTTTTTAGCCACGATCTCCATCTGCGGCGTGATGATGCCCTTGCGGGCAGCATCCATCTGAGTGGTATAAGTCTGCATACGCTCTGTTCCTCCAAATGACAGTTTATCTCTGAACAGCAGGGTGCTGGTCATACAGGGGTAGGGGCAGGCAGCCGTCATTCAGAAAAAACAGAACGTTCTGGATGCCGGCACCTGCGCAAAATACGCTTTTCATGTTGGTTTTCTCCATGAATTTTATAACGCGGCCCAAGGTGGTGTCCCCGGTTTGCCGCGGGATCGGTCAGATGATCTGCTCCGACAGGGCTTTCAACTCTTTGCACTCGGTCTCGATGTCGTCTGCTGCAAAGATGGCGCTCACAAGGGCCACGCCATCCACACCGGTGCCCTTGAGCTGCAGGATGTTCTCCTTGTGGATGCCGCCAATGGCCACCACCGGGATGTCCACGGCATCACAGATGGCCTTCAGGGTCTCGTGGGGCAGAACATCCACATCGGTCTTGGTGTGGGTGGCAAAGGCTGCGCCCACGCCAAGGCAGTCTGCGCCGTGCTTGACGGCTTCCCGTGCTTCCTCCACACTGTGGACGGAAACGCCGATCATCATTCCCTCGCCCACACGGGCGCGCACCTGCGCTGCAGCCATATCCTCCTGCCCCACATGCACACCCTCGGCGTGGCAGCGGATGGCAATGTCCACATTGTCGTTCACAAAGAACGGCACGCCGTAGCGCTGGCACAGAGCATGAATCTCCACAGCCTCTTTCAGAAAAGCTTCGTCGTCCAGCTCTTTTTCACGCAGCTGCACACAGGTGACACCGCCCTTCAGGGCGCTCTCCACCTGTTCATAGAGGGTCTGCTTTCCCACCCATGCGCGGTCGGTGACGGCATACAGAAGCATGTTCTGCTTATCGCACTTCATAGTTTGCTCCTTCTTCCAGCTGATCCGGGGTCATATTGTAAATGGCATCGATGATATAATTGCGGTAGGTGGAGTTGCCGTCCAGCGGGGTCAGGCGCTTGTGGGCGGTCTCGCCCGCAAGGCCCATGGCGCACACTGCGGCTGCAGCGGCTTCCAGCGGATGTCCGGGGTTGGCGGTGACGAACGCCGCCGTCAGGGCCGAAAGCTGGCAGCCCGTGCCGGTGATGCTGCTCATCATAGCATTACCGTTGCGGATGCAGTAGGCGGTGTGGGCATCCGCCACGATGTCGATGGCACCGGTAATGGCAATAACAGCACCCGTCTGGGCTGCAAAGGCCTTGGCAAAGGCCACGGCAGAATCCAGATTTTCCTCAGTAACTTTATCGGCCACATCGGCATCCACGCCCTTGGTGGTTCCCGCGCCGGAGGCCAGCGTTTTGATCTCCGAGATGTTGCCGCGGATCACGGTGAACTTTACGTCCCTGAGCAGGCGGAAAGCCGTGTCGGTGCGCAGGCGGGATGCACCCGCACCCACCGGGTCCAGCACCACAGGATGTCCCAGCTGGTTTGCCTTTTTGCCCGCCAGCAGCATGCTGGTGATGGTGCGGCTGTTCAGGGTGCCGATGTTGATGTTCAGACCGCCGCAGATGGTGGTGATGTCCTCCACCTCGGCGGCATCGTCGGCCATGATGGGCGAAGCACCGCAGGCCAGCACCATGTTGGCGCAGTCGTTCACGGTGACGTAGTTGGTAATGTTATGGATGAGCGGGCAGGTGCGGCGGACATTTTCAAACTCTGTTTTGAACATTCGGGTGCCCCTCCGTCAGGAAAGACTGTTCTGCATGGAGCGCAGTGCGCCGGAGCGCTGCAGGCTGTACACCAGCACGCCCGCAATGATGGAACCCACTGCAGTGGAGATGAGGAACGGCACGATGTAGGCATAGAACGCGATGTCGCCGGCGCTCTTGCCCATGAGGAAGATGGCCACCGGGTAAGCGCACAGGCCGCCCAGAATGCTGGTGCCGAACACCTCGCCCACCATGGTGGCAAGGATGTTTTTGGTCTTATGGTACACAAGGCCGCACAGCAGTGCGCCGAACATGCTGCCGGGGAAGGCCATCAGGCTGCCCAGACCCAGCAGGTTGCGCAGCAGCGAGGCCACAAAGGCCACGCCCACGCCCCACCACGGGCCAAGCAGCACCGCGCAGGTCACATTGACCATGTGCTGGATGGGTGCACATTTGCTGCCGAACATGGGGAAGCTGAATACGCTGCCCACCACGCACAGAGCGCACAGCATGCCGGCCAACGCCAGCTTTTTCACAGAGATTTTTTTCATAAGGCAAGGCTCCTTTCCAAACCTGCGGAAGCAGCAAAAACCATACAGCGCCTCCGCAAACAGCCCGCACCCGGTGCCAGACCCGGCGCAGGAACTATAAGAAGCGGTCGAGACTTTCTGGTCTCCTCTCACGCCGGAACACGGCTTCCCATCGCTGACGGTCACAAAGCTCAGGGCGCTCCCCCTCAGCCCGCTGCGGCACTTCCGCAGAAAAGTACAAGGCATCCTCCTTAATGGTAATAGGTACACAACAAAAAAAACAGGAGACACCTTCCGCGGTGCCTCCTGCAAAAAATCATCCATTCTGACTTCCTACGGCGGCATTATCCGCATCAGGTAAAAGGGTCGAAGTTTAGGTACTTCCTCTCAGCCTGCTTCACAAGCTCCCCTGTATTTGATTGTGACTGTATTTTACACCCTTTGCGCACAAATTGCAAGAGGGGGCAAAGGCGCGCACAGCGGTGCAAAACGTTTTTCACGCAGGTTTTATTGAAAAAGAAGGTGAAATATGGCCTTTTTAAGGCGGACGCATCCCCCCCTTGTAAGCAAAAAGGAGGAATTCCATATGAAGCAGACGACCCTGACCCAAAGGCTGCTTTCGGCCCTCGTGGCGCTGTGCATGGTGCTGAGCGTGTGCGCACCCGCCTTTGCGGATGTGACCGACCCCGATATGGCAAAGGCCGCACAGTGGTGCACCGAGCAGGGCACCATGGATGCCAAGGGCGACCGCTTTGAGCCCGAAGGCTGGACCCCGAAGTTCAAGGTAATCGAAGTGTGGAATAAGGCGTTCCCCAAGCAGTAAAACAGCAAACAGCCCCCCGGCAGACGAAGGCCTGCCGGGGGGCTTTGCTGTGCCTGCGGGCCGGACAACTGCAACAGAACCGGCACAAATCATGCTTTTCACGCTGCTTTTAGGGCGATTCACGCAGGTTTGCTTCCAAAATCCGGTAAAGTGTGAGATAATCAAAGTACCGTAATGCATACCCCCCCCCGTAATAATTTTCGCAAAGGAGGAACCCCTATGAAACGAAATATTTTGGCCCGGCGGGCAGCTTCCGCTGCGCTGGCAGCATGCATGATGTTCAGCCTTTCCGCCCCGGCTCTGGCCGCAAGCACCGATGCCCTGCTCCAGCAGAGCACCGCTGCCAAAAGCGCGGTGAGCGTGCTGGACGAAGAGAACGGTACGGAGGTAGAAACTGAGTATCAGATGAATCTCAAATACGGCAGCATCACAGTCTATATTGGGGCTGATGACAAACAGTATGTCCAGCAGGGCAATAATGAAGCCCAGCAAAGGGGCAATCTGTCTATCACAACGGACGGCAGCCAGACGCACAATACCATTACCATCAAAGGCGGCACCATGGGTGCAAAAGTCACACTGTCTAATGTCAATATCGAGACTACTTCCGATGCGGCAGTCTCGGTCAGCGGCAATGTGGAGCTAGTTATTGCAGGCAAGAATATCCTGCAAAGCGGCACGGACCACGCCGGTGTGGAAAAGGCCGACGACGACGGGACCCTGACCATCAGCGGCTCCGGTACGCTAGAAGCTTACGGCGGTAACTGGGGTGCAGGCATTGGCAGTGGTTCCGAGAAAGGCTGCAGCAATATTGTGATCGAAAGCGGCACCATCACCGCCAAGGGCGGTGTCTTGGGTGCAGGCATTGGCGGAGGTCAACACGCAGCGGGTCAAAATATTACGATTCGTGATGGTAATGTAACGGCGATACCCGGCAGCGAAGCAGCTGGTATTGGCGGCGGCTGTCGAGGTGACGGTAGGAACATTACCATTGAGGGCGGCACTGTATATTCTCGATCCGGCGGCGGACGCGGCCCTGCTGCGGCAATCGGCGGCGGACGATGGCCTGGCAAAGGCGAAAACATCAAGATCACCGGCGGCAATGTTACGCTGCAAATTGTAGATGACGATGGCATTTATATCGGCAATGGTCAAGAGGAAGCTGAAATTGACACCAGCAAGCTGCTTGGCACGATCACCAAACTGGACAAGGACGGCAATCAGGTTGACGAAATTGTACAGTATTTCAACATCAAAATCAATAATACGCCTGTTACCAGAAAGAACTACACAGACATCCTTGGAAACGACATCCTCTACTATGACATTGAGGAAAAGACCCTGAAGCTGAAGGATGGAAAATCCTTTGAAGGCGCCCTGACCATCACGGCACCGGAGGATGTTTCCATTGATCTGAAAGCGGATGCACCCAACGTTGTGAACGGTAACCTGACCGTAGACGGCGCAAAGGATGTGAAAGTGACCAAGCTAGGTGGCAGTGCGGCTGCAGCAATTGAAGGCAAGGCGGAGATCACCTGTTCCGGTGATGTGATCCTCAAAAGTTTTGGCGGTTCGCATGGTGACGGCCGAAACCTGATAGGGAATGGCCTTACCGTGCATCGGGCAAATACGGTCACGACCGAAGGCGGCATTGGCGGCGAAACGATTATTGACTGTACTGGCGATATAAAGCTTGGTAATGAGCATGGCACGACGGTTTCGAAGCTGACGGTGAACAGTGCAAACAATGTGACGGTGACGTCCGGCAGTGTGAATCGTTCGATCGGTCAGGACGGCGCAGAGATCACATGCAGCGGTATTGTGGAACTGGACAGTAACCGTTACAGTACCCATGGCCTTGGCAAAGTGAGCTTCACTCAGGCGAATGGCAAACCCTATGTCTATTTAATGGCCAAATCTTCGGAGTACGCCAAATCTTCGGAGTACAAGGACTCCCGCATTACCCCGATTCCTGAGACAATAGAAAAAAGATACCTGCGCATTGAGCCGAGGGAGACTTACAACATTACCGTGAAAAACGGCACCGCTCAGGTCGTTGGTGACACGGATGGAAAACTGACTACCGCCTTTGAGGGCGAAACGGTCACGGTGAGCGGTGAGAACAAAAACCCGAGTGTTACAACGTTCGGCGGCTGGAAAGTGGTCAGCCCGGAAGGCTTTGAACTGACCGAAGAGCAGAAAAATACCGAAAAAAATATGACCTTCACCATGCCGGACAGCCCGGTGGAACTGAAAGCTTCTTATAGCTTCCCGGCACCTGTAGTAGATATGCCGGTCATCGTGACGGGCGGTACGATCCGCGTCGGAAAGGGCGAAAGACAGACGGGCACGGTGCTCGTACAGCCGGGCCAGACCGTCACGATCGAAGCCAATGAGCCTGTCAAGGAGAATGAGTCGTTCCATCACTGGAAGGTGGAAAATGGCACCAGCACCGCCTTTGCCCCGACTGAGGGCAGTCTGGGTTCCGAAACGGAAAAGGGCACGGAAAAGATCGTCTTTACCATGCCGCAGGACGGCGTGAAGCTGACCGCCGTTTACAGCATCCCCGCTTCCGTGCTGAGGAGTACCGTTACTGTTACGGGCGGCACGGCAAAGTCCACTCTGGGCGAGGGCAGCGATATCCCCGCAGAGATCGGCACCACGGTGGAGATCACAGCTACCCCGTATGATGCCGAGAAATACCCCGGCATGGAGTTCGTGGAATGGGAGATCAAGTACCCCGATAGCTTCTACGAGAAATTCCCCGGTGGCATTCCGGAAAATCTGCAGCTCAAGCTGGACAATGCCAAGA
>ENA-OQJB01000499-OQJB01000499.1-human-gut-metagenome-genome-assembly--contig:-NODE-499-length-19188-cov-2.994229_pt1 | contig 19188 bp, 21 predicted proteins | sample MGYA00242599_ERZ504765 | MGnify/ENA primary metagenome ERZ504765 (study PRJEB26092, sample SAMD00036354) | human gut metagenome | host: Homo sapiens | study: EMG produced TPA metagenomics assembly of...
TACTGTAGGTGCACAAGTATGCCGTAGCAGTGACAATGCCACTTCGGGGACTTCATCTTGCAGCTACCGCACTGAATGTAAAGCCGGCGACAAGGTGATTGTCACTCCCATGACCTTTGCTGCCAGTGCCAACTGGCATCCGCTATTGTGGCGGCGAGGTGGTATTCTGTGATATTGACAAGGATACTTACCTCATGGATATTCGTAAACTCGAAGCCATGCTTAAAGCTTCTCCCCGCGGTACTTACAAAGGTATTGTTCCGGTTGATTTTGCAGGCTATCCTTTGGATCTGGAAGAGTTCAGAAAGCTTGCCGACGAGTACGGCTTGTGGATTATCGAGGATGCCTGCCATGCTCCCGGCGGCTATTTCATGGACAGTAAAGGCAAGAAACAACATTGTGGCAACGGTTGTTTTGCCGACTGTGCCGTATTCTCTTTCCATCCCGTGAAACATATCGCTACGGGTGAGGGAGGCATGGTGACCACCAACAGCAAGGAGCTCTATGACAAGCTTTGTCTTTACCGTACGCATGGCATTACGAAAGACCCTGCCTTATTGTACGAGCATCATGGTGGCTGGTATTACGAGATGCAGGAGTTAGGGTATAATTACCGTCTGACTGATTTTCAGGCAGCCTTGGGCATTTCTCAGCTGGAGCGTGCGAAAGCAGGTCTTGAACGCCGCCATGAAATCGTAAGACGCTATAATGAAGCGTTTTTCGGAATAGATGGTATCAAGACTCCGTTCAATGCTGCCGATGTCTATCATGCTTATCACCTTTATATCATTCAAGTAGCTGACCGCTTGGGTCTTTATAATTATCTGCACGAGAACAATGTCTATGCGCAGGTTCATTATGCTCCGCTTCATCTGATGCCTTACTATCAGCAGTGGGGAAATAGGAAAGGCGATTTACCTATAGTAGAAGAGTATTACGAACATTGTCTGAGTCTTCCGATGTATCCCACGCTGACGGACGAGGAACAGGAGTATGTGATTAAAAAGGTTATAGAATTTGTAGCGAAATGAATTGCGTAAACAAGCTTGTTCTCGGTACCGTACAGTTCGGACTTGACTATGGAATAAATAATCAGTTTGGGCAGGTACACCAAGATGAGGTCGGGCAGATATTGAGGTGGGCAAAGAAAAGCGGAATTAATACGTTTGATACCTCCTCTGCCTATGGAAGTAGTGAGAGCGTTTTAGGAAGGTCTCTTTCTGAAAATAATCTTCAGTTTCAGATTATTTCCAAATATCCCCAGTCTAAAGAAATGTTGCTACCGTATTCGCTTCTTCTATAGAGAAGCTCCATCAACAGAAGTTATATGGTTATCTTGTTCATCATTTTGAGTTCTATCAATCCCATCCTCAATTATGGGAAGAGATGAAGCAACTCAAAGCAGAGGGAAAAGTAGAAAAAATTGGTTTTTCGCTTTATGATATCAATCAACTGCAATATTTGTTAGATAATAGAGTAGAGTTTGATATTTTACAATTTCCTTATAATCTCTTCGATCGGCAGTTCGATGTTTATCTTTCTCAACTTAAGCAGTCTGGGGTAGAGATACATACTCGTTCTGTATTTTTGCAGGGACTTTTTTTTAAGGATCTGGGTAGCCTTAGTGGGCAGATGGAACCATTGAAACCTTATTTATTGCAGATTAGATCCTATTGTGCAGTGCATTCTATCACCATTGAACAATGTGCATTAAGTTTTGTGCTTCGAAACCCCTTTATTGATGGTGTATTGATAGGGGTTGATAATATAAGTCAGTTGCAGAACAATATCAATGTGGCCATCTGTACGAAAGAGGTTGAGGAGTTGGCTAAACAGATAACTGTGAAAGAAACTTATTTGTTGAATCCTTCTAATTGGTTATAATATGAATGTTTTAGACTTTTTCTCTTTGGAGAATAAAGTAGCCATTGTCACTGGCGGCTACGGTTATTTGGGAAAAGCTTTTGTACAGTCTCTTAATGAAGCAGGGGCAAAAGTTGTTGTGGCCGGTAGAGATGAACAAAAGTTTAAATTGGCTTTTCCCATTGTTTCCAATATCTATTTCTGCCCTTTGGATATTTCGAACACAGAGAGCATCAAAAAATGCTTTGCTGATGTGAATAAAACATATGGTAGTATTGATATTTTGGTGAATAATGCAGTATATCTGTCCGGTCAATATCCTGAAGAAGTTAGTGACAAGGATTTGGCTTATTCATTTGATGGTATTATAGGTAGTGTTTACAAGTGTATACGCGAAGTAATTCCTTATATGAGAGAACAAAAGTCTGGAAATATTGTGAACATCGCTTCTATGTACGGTGTGGTGGTTCCTGACTTTAAGGTTTACGACGGTGATTGCAACCCAAATTTTAATCCTCCTCAATACGGAGCCTCCAAAGCCGGAGTCATTCAACTGACCAAATTCTTTGGTGAATATCTAATAGGTGATAATATTCGTGTAAATGCCATTTCTCCAGGACCTTTTCCTTCGCCTTCTGTACAAAAGAATGAAGAGTTTGTAAGTCGTTTGGCAGGTAAAAATCCTTCCCGGCGCATTGGCAATCCTGAGGATTTAAAAGGTGCATTGCTTTTTTTGGCATCAGATGCATCCAAATATGTAGTGGGACAGAATATTCAAGTAGATGGAGGGTGGACAATATGGTGAATACACTTTGTATTGTGCAAGCGCGTTTGACTTCATCAAGACTGCCAGAGAAGGTATTGATGGAGTTGGGAAACAGTGGGCTTTCAATTCTCGAACATGTTAATATGCGTCTCAATAAGTCCTTGAAAATAGATAAGGTTGTATTTGCTATACCAGACACACCTTTGAATGATAAACTGGCCGATTTTTTGGAAAATAAGAAGATAGAATATTGTCGAGGTAGTGAAAATGATGTTTTAGGGCGCTTCTATCATTGTGCAGAGAAATATAACCCTGAATTGATTGTCAGGGCCACTTGCGATAATCCGTGTGTTGATTGGCATTTGGCTGATGAAATGATAGAAAACTGGGGTGATGCGGATTATATGTATTGTAAAGAAACTCCATTGGGTACTTCTGTAGAGGTATTTACAAAGCATGCTTTAAATGAAGCTTATCACCATGCTAAAACCCCTGAAGAAAGAGAGCATGTTTGCCCTTACATAGCTCGTAATGAAAAAAATATTTGCAAACAATATCCTTATAATAAGCTTAGTTATCGTTTGACTGTTGATGAGGAAGCCGATTTTTTGCTGATGAATGAAATCTATAAGCAGCTTTACAAGAATGCTCCTATTGAGAATAAGATGATTTATGAATACTTGGAGAAACATCAAGAACTATTGGGGATTAATAGTAAGGTAAAACAAAAGTTTCTCTGATTAGGAGCCGATTTTTCATGATTCCGGCCAGTTTTTATTTTAGTTTCGATATTTATCTTTGTGTGTAGTAAAAACAAAGAGACATGAAGGCAACATCTGAATACATCACTCTTTTGCGTAAGTACATGGCCGAAAATGCTTCTAAATATGGCATTATGCGTATGGGAATATTCGGTTCTGTAGCGCGTGATGAACAAACTGTTGAGAGTGATGTGGATGTTTATGTTGAATTGCAAACGCCCAGCATGTTTAGTTTAGTTCACATCAAAGAAGAGCTTCAATACTTGTTTGGCTGCGCGGTGGATATCGTAAGATTGCGTGAAGATATGGACGGAATATTGAGACTGAACATTATGGAGGAAGGTATTTATGCATAAAGAAGAAGCACTCTTCTTTTGATGTTTTCTTCATTGTTTTTTGTAGCAAAAGAAACTGTATATGGACGAAAAAGAATGCTTGAGTAAGTTGTCACCCTTTTTGTTTTGGGATATTGATATGTCTCAAGCTTCTATGGATGCCTGCCCTCAACAAGTGGTTCAGCGAGTACTTGAGTATGGCAATCTTGATGATTGGCGTTTGATACGTGCGTATTATGGTTTGCATCGCATTGTAGAGTTATGTAAGCAGATGCGGACACTTGATCCGGTTTGTCTTTCTTCTATTTGCCTCTTGTCCGGCACGTCAAAAGAAGAATATAGATGTTATCATACGGTACAGTCGAGGCCCACACTCTGGAACTCTTGTGCTTGATATGGTGAAGAATTTCCAATAATTTCAATTTAATTCATTTCTATTTTCTTAGAAAAAAATCTATTTCCGTGCCGATGCAAGTGCTACCATCGGCTACGGTCTACTTTATTCGTACTCTGGCTTTGGCCGATATGCTGAAGGACGATTTTGATTGTACCTTCTTTACTTGTCATCCTACCTCATATCAGGTAAGTGAGATGGAGAAAGTATGTCCTTTCATCCCCTTACAGGAAGAATCACATTATGATGAGTTCCTTTCCCTTTTGCAAGGTGACGAAATTGTGGTACTTGACAACTATTTCTTTACTACTGATTACCAGCGTGCCATTAAAGAAAAGGGATGCTGTCTGGTGTGTGTGGATGATATGCACGACAAGCATTATGTGGCTGATGTTGTGATAAACCATGGGTTAACGGATGAATCCTTGTTTGATGTAGAGCTCTATACCAAACTCTGTTTGGGGTTTGATTGGGCGTTGCTCCGTCATCCGTTTATCGAAGCTGTAAAAAAACAGCGTTGTCATACTATAGGGGGTATAGAAAAAGTTACTATTACATTTGGCGGTTGTGATGATTTTGATGCAACCGGTTACTATGCAAGTAATCTTCTTGAGAGCAAAAATATTAAATCAATAACCGCAGTTGTAGGTGATGCCTATAAACCAATCCACCCTATATCACAAGATAGACGCCTTACATATTGTTCAGGCCTTTCAGCTGAACAAATGGCTGATTTGTTTAGGCAGTCAGATCTCGTTATTTGTTCAGCAAGTACAGTGTGCATTGAGGCTTTGTTTTGTAATACAAAAGTTGCGGCAGGGTGGTTTGTAGATAATCAGATGGATTTCTATAATCTTGTCACTGCTAAAGGATGGGTAATCGGTTTGGGCAATGTGGAGCACCCCTATATAGATATGGATGCTCTTAATACATCAACGGTTCCTTGCGCATCTATAGGGAAAGACATTCGTCAAAACTATTGCCAGCTATTTCATAACTTACAAGATGGTTATTACCTTAGGAATGTACGTTTTCAAGATTTAGATTTGTTGTTTCATTGGGCCAATGATTCTACTGTTCGTAACAATGCGTTTAATACAGATCCTATTGAATATGGTGGTCATTGTCAATGGTTTGCCAATTGTATGCAAAGAGATGATGTTCAAATCTTTATTCTAGTTAAGAATAGCGCTCTTGTTGGTCAAGTCCGATTCAATATTGAAGAGGGTAAAGCTGAGATTGATTATTCTATATCATCAGAAAGTCGTGGAAAAGGTTTGGGTAATGTTATTATTCGATTGGGCATAGAAGAGGCAAATCGGATGGGTATTAAAGAATTAATAGCAAAAGTTAAAGACAAGAATATACCGTCGCAAAGAGTGTTTTTGAATAATGGCTTTATGTGTAATGAAGATATATTGACATTTGAGGGAGTAAAGAGCTATAACTATTTGATGCGGGAACCGTATTGAAATTTTAAACTGTTTTTATGAATAAATATCTGTTAGATTTTCCGTTTTATACCAAGGATCCCGATACGAAAAGTGCATTGGATAGTGAAATCCTAAGATTAGTCCATGATTATGGAACCCCATTCTATTTGTTTCATGAAAAAGATTTTTGTGAAAACTTCCAATCATTATGTGACTCTTTCCGTGCTGTTTACGATAACTATATTCCTTCTTACTCTTATAAGACCAACTATACCCCCTACATATGTAATTTAGTTAAACAGATGGGGGGATATGCCGAGGTTGTGTCCGATATGGAATATACTTTAGCAAAAAGATTGGGCTATCCGGACAGTCAGATTATTTATAACGGACCTTGTAAAGGCCGTTGTATGGAGGAGCATATTCTTAATGGGGGCATATCTAATATAGACAGTGAGGATGAAGCTTTACGTGTCGTTGAAATATCCCGCATTCATTCAAACAAGATTGTAAGGGTCGGTATCCGTGTTAACATGGATATTGGTGCTGGATACATTTCACGTTTTGGTCTGGAAAAAGACAGTGAATCTTTCCGACGTACGATTGATTGTCTAAAGGCATGCGGCAATGTCGTTTTGAGCGGTGTACACTGCCATATAAGTCGTGCACGGGGATTAGAGGCTTGGCAAAATAGAATTGACGGTTTATTGGATGTCATCTCTAACTATTTTGACGGAGCCGTAGACTACGTTGACGTTGGAAGTGGTATGTTCGGACAAATGGATCCTTCTCTCGCTATTCAGTTTGGGGATCATGTTCCGACTTATGATGATTACGCCCGCGTAGTGGCTGGAACTATGGCGCAGTTCTTTTCTGGTTCAGAAAAGAAACCTATTCTGTTTTCAGAACCGGGTACTACCCTCATATCAAAGTTTATATCACTGGCAACCCGTGTGGATAATATCAAGTCTATTAGAGGTAAACAATTTGTAACCGTGGACAGTTGCTATTACAATGCCGGTGAAATTTGCAAGTTCAAGGAAGTGCCTTATCGAGTGGTCCATTCTGCAGGTTCTGTCAATGCGAATTATAGTTCGGGAATCACAGATATTATGGGATACACTTGTTTGGAACAAGATTGTTTATATCATGACTTTAAGGAACTAGTTTCTGTAAGTGACATTTTGCTCTTTGGTAATGTGGGGGCTATTCAATCGTATCAAAACCACCGTTTATCCAACCGGATTGCCAAATGTTGTGTTATTCGCAAGATGGCACGATTAAGGTAATCAAACGGGCAGAAACTTTTGATGATGTGTTCAACACTTTTATAACAGAGAAGCAATGAAAGACCTCACAGTATTAATTTCCGCCAGTGGCTCACCATCTATTCCCGGCATCATAGCTTGCTTCAAAAATAATGGAGAACGTAAAATTAGGGTAGTAGGTGTGGATATGTCTGATGAACCTTCTGCCAGGTATATGGTTGACGCTTTTTATCAAGTACCTGCAGCTACTCATCCTGATTATTGTAACATATTGCTCGATATTTGCAAGAAAGAACATGTAGATATCTATTTCCCGGGAGTTTCGGCGGAAGTGAGTGCATTGGTGAAACGATGGGACGATTTCAAGCGGATAGGGGTCACTTTGTCGGTTTCCAACAGCAATTCTGTAGATGTGGCAAATAACAAGCTTAAGACATACCAAATGCTTGCAGAGGCAGGGATACCGGTGCCTGAATATTATCCTGTCCATACAGTCAATGACTTTGTTGAAGGGTGTAAGTATATGGGTTATCCCCAAAAACCTGTATGCCTAAAAATAGTCAATGGCAGTGGAAGCCGTGGTGTGAGAATTATTGATGCGAACAAGTCCCGTTATCAGCTATTCGCCCATGAGAAGCCAAACAGTTTCTATACTTCTTACGATGATATGCTGAGCATTTTGAAAGAAGTGGATGTGCTGGATGAGCTTATGTTGGTGGAGTTCATGCCAGGTAATGAATACACAGTTGACCTTTTGGCTCATAAGGGTACTGTAATCTATCAGGTAGGTCGTGAAAATGTCGTTAGCCTTATGAGTATTGCACAGGAAAGCGTATTGGCTTATGACAGGCAAGCTTATAAAATATGTAGCGATGTGGTGCGCTTGATGCACATGGATGGTAATGTGGGTTTTGACTTTATGCGCAGTGCAGATGGAACGGCAGTTTTTAATGGATATTAATCCTCGTTTGACGGCTACGGTATCTGTAATTGCAGCAGGTGGAGTAAATTTGCCTTATCTCCGCATTAAACAATTGTTAGGCGAACCATTGCCCCATGTCTCGCCTCAGTTTGGCACCCGTATGAAACGTAGATACTTGGAGTATTTTACTAACTCTGAAGGAGAACTCATCAAATTCTAAATATAGTATATTTGCATAGATATAGATATGGTAGAAATCAATTTTGATAAATTGGACAGAACGCTGGTTTTGGCAGAACTGTCTTGTAATCATTTGCAGAGCTTTGATATTGCTGTCCGTACCATCGAGGCAATGAAAAAGGCAGGTGCCGATGTTGTAAAAGTACAGAATGACAATCCAGACGGAGGTATTACCATTGATTGTGATAATGAATATTTTCAAATTGGTGGAGGTACTTTGTGGGACGGGAAGACATTGAACAAACTCTATAAGGAAACATACACGCCTTGGGAGTGGTTGCCCAAATTGCAGAAAGTTGCCCATGATTTGGATATGGAGTTCTTTTCAGCACCATCAGATTTGGAAGGAGTTGATTTTCTGGAAAAGATGAACGTTCCTGCTTATAAAGTTGCAAGTTTCGAGATTACAGATACAGCTCTTGTTCGCAGAATGGCCTCAAAAGGCAGGCCTATTCTTATTTCTACAGGAATTGCCGAGATGACTGACATACAAGAAGCCATTGATATTTGCCGTAGCGAGGGTAATAATCAGATTGCTCTTCTGAAGTGTACATCTTCTTATCCCACTCCTTTAGAAGAAGCTAATGTTTTGACAATTCCCGATATGACCAAGCGCTTTAAAGTTGTGGCAGGCCTTTCAGATCACTCTATGGGACACTCTGTTGCTGTTGCCGCTGTGGCATTAGGAGCAAAGATTGTGGAAAAGCACTTCATTTTAAGTAGGGCAATGGGAGGCCCTGATGCTGCTTTCTCAATGGAGCCGGATGAGTTCAAGACGATGGTAGATGAAATCCGTAATACAGAAAAGGCTTTAGGCACTGTACAATATGAACTAAACGAACATGCACGGTTCAATAGAGGTTTCGCTCGTTCTTTGTTTATTGTTGAGGATGTGAAAGCCGGCGAAACGCTTACGGCTAATAACTTACGCTCTATTCGGCCAGGGCAAGGATTGCATCCGCGATATTTGGATGAACTTCTAGGTAGAACTGTCAATCGTGATGTCAAACGTGGTACTCCAATGAAAATGGAGTACGTTCAGTAATATATTTATGTCTCTATTTACAAATAAACGTATCATGGTTGTTGCCGCCCATCCCGATGATGAACTGCTGGGCCTAGGCGCTACCATGCACAAACTAGTCAAGGCACAAGGTACAGACCCGGGTCATCATTTTGGGAGAGGGGATTACTTCACGCTCAGATACCCGTGACACGGAGCAGTGGAAGGAAGTCTTGGAAAGGCATCATCAGAATGTGGAGACGGCGCGGCAGTTGATAGGCTATCACAGCGTGCAGGCATATAATTTTTCCGACAATCGTTTTGACAGCCATGCACTGCTTGATATCGTAAAGGTAGTGGAGCATGAGAAGGAACAGTTTCGTCCGGACTTTATCTTTACCCACCATGGTGGCGACCTTAATATTGACCATCAGATGACTTTTCAAGCAGTGATGACTGCCACACGCCCTATGGAGGACGAACCGGTGAAGGCTATTTTTACATTCGAGACCCCATCAGCCAGTGAGTGGCAGGCTACTTGCGACCCACGCCATTTCACAGCCAATTTCTATATGGAGATTTCGGAGGATGATTTGAAAGCAAAAATGTGCTGCCATGGCAGCCTATGAGTTTGAGAGCCGTGCTTTTCCGCATCCGCGCTCTTCGGAGGCATTGAAAGCCCTTGCCCGGTTTCGCGGCTATACCGTAGGCAAACACTTGGCCGAGGCATTTCAGATAGTGCGGATGATAGAATGAAGAAGGGAGCCTTTTAGAGCCCCCTATACTCCCTTTCCGCATCGAAACACGGACAAGCTTTCGTCGGATTCAAATCATGGTGCCCCACAATCAGCGCCCGTGGAAAGATACGCTTCAACTCACGTAGCAGTGCCAGTAACGAAGCCTTCTGTTCCAATGTACGGGTATCGGCAGGAAAACTTGCAGCATCCAGTCCTCCTTCATAACAGATGCCGATAGAATGGCGGTTGTGATTGAGGCAATGCGCACCATTTTTTCCAACGGGCGGCCGCGGTGTATTTCGCCGTTGCGGGTCAGATAGAAATGATAGCCGATGTCACGGAAGCCGCGGTGGTGGATGTGGTCGCGGCGGCAATCCTCAAAGCCCAGGGCCACGCCTTGAGGCGTGGCTGAGCAATGAACAATGAGCAGGGTAATCGTACGCATGGCTATTTGCAAGCGCCCAGACCTAAAGCTCCCGCTATGGCGGTAGCTACGGTGATGATTACTTTGAGGACAATGCCCCACACGGATTTTGACTTTTTGTCTTCACTCATGATGATTGGTAATTGATAATTAGTAATTTGTAATTATTCTCATCCTAACGGATTCTCGCCCTGATTGCCGTCACTTCCTCCGGAACCGCCGTCGGAACCACTGCCATCGGGAGCTTTTCCGCCTACGGTGTACAGGGAAGATTCCTTCAGCTGTCCATCCAGGTTGATTTGGGCATTACTCAGTTCGCCGGTGGCACGGGCGCGGAGCTTCAGCCCCTTCACGTTGTTGGCCAGCGAGAAGTCGGCAGCGGATTGCGCCCCTTTCTTGCTGACGATTCCTACGGAGAAGATGGCAAGGTCATCCAGTTTCACGTTCTTGCCGTCCAGAATCAATTCTTTGGTGCAGGAAACCATGTCTGCCAGTACCCCCTTGATGACACCACTCGAATAGGGGGTGTTGTGATTGGACATGTGCTTGGCCAATTTTTCGATGTCGAAGGTTTCTTCGATTACGGGGCGTGCATACCAGAGGCCTTTCAGTGGGCTGTCTTCGCCCGTCACTTGATACTTTTTGTAACGAATCATACAATTAAAATTTAGAAGTTAAAGGATAAAAACATTTGCTGTGTTGAACTCAACGATGCAAAGATAAGGCTGTGGATACGGGCGTTTGTCGGTTTTTGCAGGTTCTCGTCTGTTTGGGTCTGTTTTAGTCGGTTATTTACGCTTGTAAGTTTGATAATGTCATGATTTATAGTTACTTTTGATGAAATATAAATCGTAACTGTCAACTATGGATTCTTTTGTCATACGTACATACGGGCGTACCGAATTGGCCCAAATCTATTGTCCCAATCTTTGTCCGGAGGCTGCCTTCCGCAAACTGAAACACTGGATAGACCTTTGTCCCGATTTGCGTGACGGACTTTCCGCTTTGGGCGGTTCTTCCCGTTCCCGCTCTTATACGCCTGCCCAAGTGCGGCTGATAGTGGCTGCACTTGGAGAGCCTTAAACCTGAGGTTGGATGGCGTAAAGGTCAGGTCGGGAATCGTAAAGGTGAGGTTGGTACACTTGGTACAGAGGTTCATCCATCCTTTCGCCTCACACACATACGTGTGCGTGAAGCGAAGTGAATGTCAGACTTTTGGTTTCCGGTAGTTTCCCTTGCCATCTACATTTTCCACCAGCCCGTGTTTCTGCATGCGTTTGAGCCAGGTGGAGGCGGTTTCCGATTTGATGCCCATCTCTCCGGCTTTCTGCAGGAAAGAGGCCCGTGTGAATTCTTCTTCCATGCTGTCTACCAGCGCATCCCGGTCGGCATTGCCGCGGCTTGTCACTTCGGTGTTGGGCAGGAAGGAGAGGATATGGGTGGTATGCCGGTAAAGGCTTTCGGCCAGTGAGAGTACGGCATGAAAGTCATCGGAAGCAATGAGGAGATTCCATCGGCTGACAATGTGGTCTTTCAGATTGTCTGTGGCTGTGTGAGGGTCGGGCGACACGTAAGGCGAGGCGGTGATTTCCCCTTGTTCCATTGCGCGGAGCATGGCCACCACTTCCATGATGCGGCAGATGTTGATGGCCAGACGTGCCACGCTGCTTGACATCTCGTTTCCGTTGGCTAGTCCGGAGCGTACGAAAAGCCGGGAGAAGAGCCGGTTGAATTCATCTTTCTGTCCGTCCGTAAGGTGAAGGGTGAATATTCCGTTCATGACAATGGTTTTCAGTTTGTCCTTCCATTCCATGCCCAGAGCCTTGAAGGTATCTTCAAGATCGCTGTCATTGCGGTCGAACTGGTTTTGCCAATGATGTATGGCAGGCATGTAGTAGAATACCTGGCGAGAAAAGAGCCCGTTCTCAGCAGTGGGAATCAGTGGTTTCACTTGTGAGGGGGTGCCTGACAGAAGTACGGAAAGATAAGTTTTCTTTACCTCTCGGTATTCGTGGTCGGTGCGCCGGTTGTAGGGCAGTCGGTCGTGGTCGAAGGCTTTGCGCATGGTGTCGCTCCAGTGTCCGTATTCCGAACCGATGGCGGTGGAGATGGTGTCGGCTTCGCTTTCGCATATCAGTCCGGTACCGTCGGAGTCCATCAGGTTTTGCAGGATGCCGGTTCCGGTGTTGTTGCCCGAGATGAGGAACATCTTGTTGAGAGGCATTACGGGAGTCTCCGTTTTTCCACGTTCCTTGCCCAGTGTGTCGTATTTTGCTTTTTCGCGGCGGTAACATGCCATGCTTTCGTCTACCTGCCCACGTATTTCATCGTGAATGGGCTCGGCAAGCAGGCGTACCAAGGAGAGCACTCCTTTGCCGGATGCAGGTAGGGCTACTACAAAGGTTTGCAGGCAGGGGGACATCATTTTTCCTCCGTAGGAACATCGGACGTGTTTTCCCATACTGGCACCCAATACGGTGATGGCACCCAGTAGCAGTACATCGTATTGGGCGGGGGAGGTTCCGCAGCTCATGATGTGATTCAGGGGATAAGGCCAGTGGAGGTGTTCGTCGAAAGTGGGTAATGGAGACAGTGGTTCAATGCCCGATGCGGACTCTTCCTCGCGTGCGCGTGTGTGTGAGGTAGAAGAGAGGGGTGAACTTTGTGTACCAAGTGTACCAATGGCGGGTGCGGCTTCATGCTGAATCTTCACGCCGCAAAGCTCGGCCAGATGAAAGGCGGTTCCCAGATGCACGTCGTTACGGCCGGTCTTCAAGGCATTGCTGAAGAGCTTGTCGGCTGCCCGTCGGTCGTACTTGGACGACAGGCTGCACAGACTTAAAAAATCATGCCGTCCTGCTTCTCCGCAGTCGGTGGCAATGGCAAATGCCAGTTGTATATATTCTTGATAGGTTGGAGCAATGTCTGCTCCTGCATTTCTGACTGCTTCGGCCAGAAGGTGCAATGAAGATAGTGGTTCCATCGGATTTGGTAATTTATAATTAGTAATTTGTAGTCGGTGATTTGCAATGGCTCATAATTCGAAGTTCACAACTTTTCTGAGCAGTGCTTTCGGGTCATGGCAGAGGAAACAGGCGCGTACGAGGTCTTTCCCCGAAGTGTCCACTCCTTTTCCGGGTTGTGTGTTTTCGGCGTCATACATGCAGTGGACGTAGTTCATGGCCCATTGTATTCCTTCTGCAGGATTCTGTCCGTGAAGACAGGGAACAAACGCTTTTACGCCCCGTCCGGTGGGACTGACGAATACCAGCGCAGGGCATAGATAGGGGTCATCGAATAGTTGTTGTCGTAAGTTTTCCGTTTCTTCTGCGGATTCAAGGTGGTCGATATCGACTACAACCAGGCCGGAGGATTCCGTGAGGCAGTCGCTTCGTCGTCGGGTGAATACGCCGCAGGGAGTGACGTAGGGTAGTGTCTGTTGTTTGAGGAATCGTGCGGTAGTTTCGTCTCCTTGTGCTGCGGCATTTCTTATGGCGAGTGTCAGTTCGGCAAGTCTTTGGTCGGAGGTGATAAGACGGTGTACTTCGTCAATGCTCATTGTCTTGAATGGGGTGAGTGTGGCACTTTTTACGGTTTTTCCGGTGTTTTCGTCTTTTTTCGGCGATATGGGCGGCATGAAAAGTGACATTTTGAATAGATTTTCCATTTTGTTGTTTTAAAGATTTTGTGCGAAGTTAGGGCTCTTTTCTCATTAAATATTTTCTGTATATGGAAAATATTTTAAATGTGAGAAACCTAAAATAACGTTTAATAACATGTACTTTTTTAATTCTGATAACATAATACAAGACGACGATGAATATAAACAGTGACCACCCTATACTGGGTGCTTTATTTGAGAAATGGCGTAAAGAGAAAGACTTGAATATTAATACTCTTGCCAAAGAAGCCCATATTTGTACAACTACGTATGGAAAAATAAAAAAGGGCTGGATGTGAGATTAAGTGCTTATCAGTCACTTTTTTATTACTACTCCATGGATTTGGAGGATGATGAAATCAGGCAGATGGTGAATGAGTGGCTGGAGGGATGGCTGAAGGTGAGAAAGAGGGAGTAAAGAATGGCAGACAGTCTTAAAAAAACGTTCTGCAAATAGAATAGATGCGCGAACTGCCTATCGGCATACAGACTTTTGAAGAAATATGTAGAGATGGTTATCTCTATGTGGCAAGAATCTACTCATTTCAACTTTCGAGGCCTATTTCGAGGGCCGTAAGGAGTTGTTTGAGGGGCTTGCCGTAGAGCGGATGGAAACGAAGTGGGAGCAATATCCTGTGCTGCATTTGGACCTGAACGCCGAGAAATATGACACAAAATAGGCTCTTGAACAGATGCTTTCACGCAATCTTAGCCTTTGGGAAGACCGTTACTGTTCAATCCGTTCAGTGTGCTGAATGTGCTTCAGAAACAGAAATTCGGTAATTTCTGGTTTCAGACCGGTACCCCTACTTATCTTGTTGATTTGTTGAAGCAGAGCGGCTATCTGACTATCAAAGGCTATGACAAGGAAGTGTTACTTTATACTTTGGTATTTCCCAACGATGAGGTCCGTTATGCTTTTCTGAATTTTCTGGTGCCTTTTTATACTAAGAAATGCAATTGATATGGAACAAATTATAGATATAGTCGGCAAATATCCTGTCCGTAATCAGACTGTGATATACATGACTCTGCATTATGCGGTCGTGGAGTTACCCATCTTGGTATTGAGAGACTTTCTACCTTTCGATAATGACCTCTATAACCTTGTAGAGATACTGAGAATAAAAGGTTCCGACGAGCAGATTACTCCGGTGGTGGAGTTGCTCGGCAAGGATTTTAAGCTGCTTTTAAAGTCGTTCATGGGTACTGTTACAGATTTTGATTCCCACGGCACGTCTTGTCTTGACGAAGAGACAATGCTGTCATTTTCCATTCTGTCTGTATGTGATGTTGGGAAACATTCTTCGAGAATTTCATACGATGAAAACAGAGGACATCAATGCTTTGCTCGATGATATGAACCGGGAAGGAAATTCCTTGTTTTTTAACGCTATAGAGGCATTCAGCGACAAACACCTGTACGTCAGTTTTGGACGCTAACTAAAGAACATAGGGATTATGAACATTTATTGCCCTTGACTATCGGACTGAACTAAGAACAAATCTTAAAAATAAGTATCTTTTTTGACGTTACTTATTAGGAAACCGCCTTGTGGCGGCTTTCTTTGAGCTATACGTCAAAATTGGATGCTAACGACCGTTCAGAGAAAAAACAGTTTGTTCTTCTGTAGTACGAAAGGTGCTTTACGATTGGCAGTTTACAATACTTTTATTGAAACCTGCAAGCAGGCTGGAATCAGTTTCCGTTCTTTCTTCTGTAAGTACATGACGGAGATCCGGAAGGGTCGAACGGATTATGAGAACCTGCTACCGATGACGATTAGTCTAACCAATTAGTAAAAATGATTTAAAACTTACGATTCAAGACAAGTGACGAGTGCCTACTGGCACTCGTCTGAGAGGTATATACCATGTTTTGGACGCTTACAGCAATCAGTTTTTAATAAAAATTATAAGTTGCTTTTCTTACAGCATATTGGAATTATAGTGAAAATATTTGTAATTTATTAATTTTAATAAGAGATTTATGAAAGCTTGTTTTATGGGTTTAGGCTATATAGGCTTGCCCACAGCGATTATTGCCGCCCAACACGGTATTAAAATTATTGGTGTTGATATCAATCCGAAAGTTGTTGATATGACCAATCAAGGTAAACTGCATATCATTGAACCGGGGATGCAGGAATTACTTCAAGAGGTTGTGGCTGATGGCCGGCTGAAGGCATCTACTATTCCTGAAGAAAGTGATGCTTATTTTATAGTAGTTCCTACTCCTTTTAAGGGGGATCATGAACCTGATATATCTTATGTCGAGGCAGCAAGCCGCACTGTAATTCCTTTCTTAAAGGAAGGGGATTTGTTTGTTATTGAATCAACGTCTCCGGTTGGGACAACAGATAAAATACAAAATATTATTTTTACTCTTCGTCCTGAGTTGAAAGATAAGATTTACATTGCATATTGTCCGGAGCGGGTATTGCCAGGCAATGTTATATACGAATTGATACATAATGATCGGGTCATTGGAGGTATGAATGACGATTCTACAGATAAAGCTATTGATTTTTACAGTCGATTCGTACAAGGTAATTTACATCGTACTAACTGTAAGACTGCTGAAATGTGTAAACTTACAGAAAATTCTTCTCGCGATGTACAGATTGCATTTGCCAATGAACTATCTTTAATTTGTGATAAAGCTGATATTAATGTTTGGGAACTGATTAATTTGGCTAACAAACATCCTCGGGTAAATATTTTGCAGCCGGGTTGTGGAGTTGGTGGCCACTGTATTGCTGTGGATCCTTATTTTATTACAGCTGATTTTCCTATGGAATCAAAAATTATCGCAACAGCTCGTAATATCAATAATTATAAAACATTCTGGTGTGCAGAAAAAGTTCAGAATGCAATGTTGAAGTTCGAGTTGGAGAATCATCGTAAACCTATTGTTGCAATGATGGGGTTGGCGTTCAAGCCGGATATTGATGATCTTCGTGAAGCTCCTGCAAAATATATCACATCTAAGGTTATGCAGAGTTGTAATAATGCTGATGTTATAGTGGTAGAACCTAATGTGCAAGAGCACAATGTGTTTAAATTGACTGATTATAAGGAAGCTTATTCAAAGGCGGATATAGTGGTTTTCTTAGTGGCTCATACTCCTTTTAAATCCTTGCCTTATGATGAGAAGAAAATAATTCTTGATTTTTGTGGTATTTACAAACGATAAATCCGATAAGATTTATGAAGAAAATAATGTTGGTCTTCGGGACTCGTCCCGAAGCCATTAAAATGGCTCCTCTGGTGAAAGAATTTCAAAAGTATCCGGAGGTATTTCAAACGGTTGTGTGTGTAACCGGCCAACATCGTGAAATGCTTGATCAGGTTTTGAAGATATTCGACATAATACCTGATTATGATTTAAATATCATGCAGCAAGGGCAAGACCTCTACGATGTTACAGCTCGTGTACTCATGGGGATGCGTGATGTCTTAAAACAAGTACAGCCTGATGTCGTATTGGTGCATGGTGATACTACTACTTCTACTGCATCTGCCTTGGCTGCCTTTTACCAACAGATTCCTGTTGGACATGTAGAGGCGGGTTTGCGCACTCATAATATTTATAGCCCATGGCCTGAAGAAATGAATCGGTTGATAACAGGTCGTATTGCGACGTATCATTTTTCACCTACTCTGCTTAGTTGCCGGAATCTGCTTGATGAAGGTGTGAAGAAAGATGCAATTACGGTAACAGGCAATACTGTGATTGACGCGCTCTATTTAGTAATAGATAAGATAAAGAGCAATGAAGCGTTGGATTCTGAGTTGGCGGAGATTCTGAAAAAATCTGGATATGATGTGAATCGCTTGCAGGAAGGTAAGAAATTAGTATTAATTACCGGACACCGTCGTGAGAATTTCGGTGATGGTTTCATTTCTATGTGTACTGCTATTAAAGTTTTGACAAAGAAGTATCCAGGGGTGGACTTTGTATATCCTATGCATTTGAATCCCCACGTGCGTAAACCTATTCATGAAGTCTTTGGTGAAGATCTTTCTGACTTGGGTAATATGTTTTTTATCGAGCCTCTTGAGTATTTGGCATTTGTATATCTGATGGAAAAATCAAATATTGTACTTACGGATAGTGGTGGCATTCAAGAAGAAGCTCCCGGCTTGGGTAAGCCTGTTTTAGTGATGCGTGATACTACTGAGCGCCCTGAGGCCTTAGATGCTGGTACGGTGAAATTGGTAGGTACAAACTATGACAAGATTTTGAACGAGGTTTCTGCATTGCTTGATGATACGGCTTATTACGAGAGAATGAGTAAGGCTGTTAATCCGTATGGAGATGGAATGGCTTGTGGAAGAATTGTATCTGCATTGTCTAATGAATGATTAACTGCTGTTTAATGAATAGCTTACATTTAAAAAGTATTCAAAATAAAATAGTTGATGCAATTGGAGCAGATGGTATGGAGTTTTTACTCCATACCAAAAATTATTTTACTGCTACTCTTCTGCTAAAAGGAATTTACTTCCTTACCATTCCCATATTTACATCTCTGCTTACGCCGGCCGATTATGGTATATTGGGCATATATACTTCTTTAGTCTCTATATTTACCGTACTGATAGGATTAAACTTTGACTCTGCTACAATTAGATACTTTTATGAAGATCAAGATGATTATGAAGATTTTATCAGGTCTGTTTATTGGTTTGTCACAGTAATAGGAGTATTTTGTATTGTTTTAATATATATATTCAGAAATGCTATAGCTATTTACTTTAATGTTGAAGAAGATATTGTGTTGTATGCGGTATTAGTGCCATTCTTTAATCATTCTTTTATGATGTATCTTTCTACAATGCAAGCAAAAAGGCAAAGTAAAAGATATAGTCAACTGGTGTTATTACAAAGGTTGTCATCGTTAGCGTTAACAATACTTGTTATATACTTGATGACAAACGACCGGTATTTAGGTCGTATTTATATGGAGTTGCTGACTGCCGGTATATCGTTTCTTCTTTTTTTGCGATACTTTGGGAAAAAATATACTTTTCATTGGAGATATATTAAATATGCGGCTAATATCGCCATACCTTTAATACCCCATGTTCTTTCCTCATTTATCATGTCTTATTTTGCCAGGATTATCATTAATAAGGTGGATGGTAGCGCTAGTGCCGGTATCTTTTCATTGGCTGATGATGTGGGGGCCATTATGATGGTAGTTTCAATGAGTTTTAATAAGTCATGGACTCCTATATTTTACCAGAAAATGAATGATAATGATGTAATCGGAATACGAAAGCAAAGTGCCAGAATAATAAAATATACGGCATTAATAGCTGTGTTTTTAATTTTTTCTCTCGTGAAATCGTACTTTTGGTTGCTAATGATAGAT
>ENA-OQJB01000501-OQJB01000501.1-human-gut-metagenome-genome-assembly--contig:-NODE-501-length-19083-cov-4.041201_pt1 | contig 19083 bp, 17 predicted proteins | sample MGYA00242599_ERZ504765 | MGnify/ENA primary metagenome ERZ504765 (study PRJEB26092, sample SAMD00036354) | human gut metagenome | host: Homo sapiens | study: EMG produced TPA metagenomics assembly of...
GGGCGCGCTGTGCGTGATGTCCCTGACCGACGGCGCTACCTTGCAGGATACCCGCCGCCTGCCCTTCAAGCGCATCATGCGTCCCATGTTCCCGGTAGACGACATTTGATAAAAAAGGAGAACTGCCTTATGAAGATCCTTGTTGCAAAATTTCAGCTGGAAGCCAATGAGCATGTAGACATGAAGTGCGACCTGCCCAACGTGGCCCTTTCCTACGGACGTGACGCCCTGAGCCATATGCAGGTGGGCGACGTATTCGATGACCTAGGCATTGAACTGGTGCCCGTGATCTGTGCAGACGCTGCCTGCAGCGGCGTGATGAAAAAGACCTGCTTTGATTATATTGAACAGACCATCCTGAATGCCGTGCGCGACAACCTGCGGGATCTGGACGGTATCTACCTGCACCTGCACGGTGCCAGCTATGTGGAAGAGATCGGGTTCCGGCGAGCACCATTTGGTGGCCGCCATCCGGCAGATCGTGGGTCCTTACCTGCCACTGGCGGTCTCCTGTGATCCGCACGGCAACCTGACCAAAGAGTATGTGGAGAACACCACCTTTATCCGCAGTTACCGTGAGGCTCCCCACACCGACATTGCCCAGACCGTACAGCGCACCTGCCGCGCCCTGATCGAACTGATCCGCCACCGTCAGAACATCACACCGGTATACCGCAAGCTGCCGCTGATTTTGGGTGGAGAACAGAGCGTTTCTGCCGACGAGCCGGTGCGTTCCTTCAACCAGTACATGGACGAGATGGAGAAAGATCCCCGCATCCTCAGCGCCAGTTGGCATGTGGGCTACCTGCGGCATGACTGCCCAGAGGCCGGCTGCGGCGTGGTGGTGATCCCTGCCACCGGAGCCGACCATGCCTATGCCGAGCAGAAAGCCGACGAGCTGGCCGCCTATGTGTGGGGCAAGCGCCATGAGTTCCACTACACCGGCACTACCGCCCAGCCGGACGAAGCTCTGCGCATGGCGCTGAACTGCCCGGACAAACCGTCGTTTATCACCGACTCCGGCGACAACGTGACCAGCGGTGCTCAGGGCGCTAACACCTTTATCCTGCGTCAGGTGCTGGCTGTGCCGGATCTGCACAAAAAGGTGCTGTTTGCTGCCATCCATGATGCAAAACTCTGCCACGCCCTGCTCAGCCTGCCCATTGACACCGTAACGAATGCTTCTGTCGGCATAGGTTTTGATTCGCTGTCGGCTCCAGTTCCGCTGACTCTGCGGGTACTATACAAAGGCATACAGGAGGGCACCCACATGTACGGCGAGGACGGCAGCTATGGCCCGCTGGTGACCGTTGCTGTAGAGGGCACCCCGCTGGTACTAACGATCACCGACAACAACCACTCCTTTGTGGAGGAGCACCAGTTGGATGCCTGCGGCGTGGACTGGAAGAACTTTGACATCATCGTAGTCAAACAGGGTTATATCCATCCAGAGCTCAAAGCTGCCGGTGCCCTGTGCGTGATGTCCCTCACCGACGGTGCCACCCCGCAGGACACCCGTCTGATTCCCTTCAAGCGCATCATGCGCCCCATGTTCCCCATTGACAACATCTGAGCATGTACCTTTTGCCCGTTTTCTCCAGCTGGCCTGTAAGGCATAACAAACCGCCCCGGCTTCCTGTTACGGAAACCGGGGCGATTTGTTATGCTTTATTCGTGCTTTCTCAAGCGCTCACGCAATCACTTGCGGGGGTTCTTGATAGCAGCCTGAGCGGCAGCCAGACGTGCGATAGGCACACGGAAGGGAGAGCAGCTGACGTAGTCCAGACCGACATTGTGGCAGAACTCCACGCTCGTGGGGTCGCCGCCGTGCTCGCCGCAGATGCCCAGACCCAGATCGGGACGGGTCTCGCGGCCGTCGTGGGCAGCCATCTTGACCAGCTTGCCAACGCCGATCTGATCCAGATGCTGGAACGGATCGCTCTCGTAGATCTTGTTCTCGTAGTATGCGCCCAGGAACTTGGCGGCATCATCACGGCTGAAGCCGAAGGTCATCTGGGTCAGGTCGTTGGTGCCGAAGCTGAAGAACTCGGCTTCCTTGGCGATCTCGCCGGCAGTCAGGGCTGCACGGGGGATCTCGATCATGGTACCGACCTGATACTTCATCTCAACGCCGGCAGCAGCAATCAGTTCGTCTGCGACCTTGACCACAACGTCCTTGACGAACTTCAGCTCCTTGACCTCGCCGACCAGCGGGATCATGATGTGCGGGGTGATCACATGGCCGGTCTCAGCAGAGACGTTCAGAGCAGCCTTGATCACAGCGCGGGTCTGCATCGCAGCGATCTCAGGGTAGGTAACAGCCAGACGGCAGCCACGGTGGCCCATCATGGGGTTGAACTCGTGCAGAGAAGTAACCACGTTCTTCAGGTCATCAAAGGTCATGCCCATATCGGCAGCCAGCTCCTTGATGTCCTCGTCCTTGGTGGGCAGGAACTCGTGCAGAGGCGGATCCAGATAACGAATGGTCATCGGGCGCTCACCCATGATGCGGTACATGGCCTCGAAGTCACCCTGCTGGAACGGCTCGACCTTGGCCAGAGCAGCTTCGCGCTCTTCCACGGTACGTGCGCAGATCATCTCACGGACAGCCTTGATGCGATCCTCTGCGAAGAACATGTGCTCGGTACGGCACAGGCCGATGCCCTCAGCACCCAGATCCACTGCCTGCTGTGCGTCGCGCGGGTTATCAGCGTTGGTCATGACCAGCAGCTGACGAGCAGCGTCTGCCCAGCCCATGAAGCGGTTGAAGTTCTTATTGCCGGTAGCGGCCACGGTAGCGACCTGCTCGCCGTAGATGTTGCCGGTAGAGCCATCGATGGAGATCCAGTCGCCCTCGGCGAACTTGTGGCCATTGATTTCGAAGGTCTTTGCTTCCTCGTCGATCTTGACCTCGTTGTCATTGCCGCAGCCGGAGACACAGCAGGTGCCCATACCACGGGCAACAACGGCTGCGTGGCTGGTCATGCCGCCGCGGACGGTCAGGATGCCCTGAGAAACCTGCATGCCCACGATATCCTCGGGGCTGGTCTCCAGACGGACCAGAACGACCTTCTTCATCTTGCCGGACTTGACCATCTCCTCTGCCTCTTCAGCAGTAAAGACGATCTGGCCGCAGGCAGAACCGGGAGAAGCTGCCAGACCCTTGCCGACGACCTCGGCGGCCTTCAGGGCAGCGGCATCGAACTGGGGATGCAGCAGGGTATCCAGCTGCTTGGGCTCCACGCGCAGGACAGCCTCCTGCTCGGTGATCATGCCCTCGTCCACCAGGTCACATGCGATCTGCAGAGCAGCCTGTGCGGTACGCTTGCCGTTACGGGTCTGCAGCATGTACAGGTGGCCGTCCTCAATGGTGAACTCCATATCCTGCATATCGCGGAAGTAGTTCTCCAGACGGGTTGCGATCTCAACGAACTGATCGTACACCTCAGGCATCTGATCCTTCAGGTGGCTGATGGGAGAAGGAGTGCGCACGCCGGCCACAACGTCCTCGCCCTGTGCATTGATCAGGTACTCGCCCATCAGCTTCTTAGCGCCGGTGGCGGGGTCACGGGTGAATGCAACGCCGGTGCCGGAGCGGTCGCCAGAGTTGCCGAATGCCATCTGCTGAACGTTGACTGCGGTGCCCCACTCGTAGGGGATCTCGTTCATCTTACGATAGACATTTGCACGGGGGTTGTCCCAGCTGCGGAAGACGGCCTTGACAGCCTCGATCAGCTGATCACGGGGATCCTGCGGGAAGGGACGGCCTTCGTTCTCCTCGTAGATCTTCTTGAAGGTGCCGACCAGTTCCTTCAGGTCATCAGCAGTCAGGTCCACGTCGTTCTTGACGCCCTTGGCTTCCTTCATCTTGTCGATCTCGACCTCGAACAGGCTCTTCGGGACCATCATAACGACGTCGGCGAACATCTGCACAAAGCGGCGGTAGCAGTCGTATGCAAAACGGGCGTTGCCGGTCTTCTTTGCCAGACCTTCAACAGCCTCGTCGTTCAGGCCCAGGTTCAGGATGGTGTCCATCATGCCGGGCATGGACTGACGTGCGCCGGAACGGACGGAGACCAGCAGGGGATTCTGGTTATCGCCGAACTTCTTGCCGGTGATCTCTTCCAGACCCTTGAGGTGCTCAAAGATATCAGCAGTGATCTCGTCATTGATCTGACGGCCGTCTGCATAATACTGGGTGCAGGCGTCGGTGGTGATGGTGAAACCCTGCGGCACCGGCATACCGGCTGCGGTCATTTCTGCCAGACCAGCACCCTTGCCGCCCAGAGTATTCTTCATGGTGACTTTGTCGCCGCCGAAAGCATCATTGCCTTCGCTGAAGTAGTACAGATACTTTTTGCTCATGCGTTGTTTACCTCCCATTCGTGACTGCAGCACAGCCGCACCGCAGTCTCATCGTTTGCCTTGTCTTAAAAACTCGACCGATGAACATTGTTTGTGAATGCTAAACTATTATACCAGAAAATCCATTCCTTTCCACCATGCAAAATCCCGAATTTGTCTGTTATTTTTTATGCAAATCCCTTGAAATTTGCCAAGTTTTAAGGTAGTATAGAATGGGAGAAAGTTCGAGAGGTTTTTCGTTTTCTGATGCGGATTATCCGTCTGTTGGATACAACTTTCTATCCCTGTAATTTCAGCTTTTTCTTTTTGTCGGCGCAAAGCTTCTGTTGTATCCATCTTTGGATATGGATGCATCATTTTTCCGGGTCGGGCCTTATCATCCACCCGCCGGGAGCCGCCGTGCCGGAAGGGAGATCTATCGTATGGAAAATTCTGTTTCTTCTGCTGCGCTGAATGCAGCGCGTGAGCAGCTGGATGCCGCCGAAGCCGCCCGCGAGGTCATTCTGCTGCAGCACATCGCAAACGGCGTGATCATCGACAGCCGCACCGTGCAGATCGCACCGGACGTGGTCATCGCCCCGGGTGCCGTCATTCTGGCCGGTACCATCCTGCGCGGCAGAACGGTCATCGGTGCGGGCTGCATCATCGGCCCCAACACCCTCATTGAGGACAGCATCGTAGACGAGGGCAGCACCGTCAACGCCAGTCAGGTATACAGCAGCCACATCGGCCCTCACAACAACATCGGCCCATTCACCCATGTGCGGGTGAACACCGTCACCGACTACGGCGTGCATCTGGGTGCATACGTGGAGACCAAGAACTCCAACTTTGCCCGGGGCAACACGGTGAGCCACCTGACCTATATCGGCGACAGCGACGTAGGTAAGTACTGCAACTTCGGCTGCGGCACCGTCACCTGCAACTACGACGGCAAGGATAAGTTCCGCACTACGATCGGCGATTACTGCTTCATCGGCTGCAACACGAACCTTGTAGCCCCCGTGAAGGTGGGCGATGGTGCCTACACCGCCGCCGGCAGCACCATCACCAAGGACGTGCCTGCGCAGGCGCTGGGCATCGCCCGGGAGCGCCAGACCAATCTGGAGGGCTGGGCAGCGCCCAAGATGGAAGCCTACATTGCCAAAAAAAAGAAGCTGGAAGACGAGCAGAGCAAGTAAGCTGTCCGTTTTTCGCGTACAGACCGCTGCACAGGATGGCCCTGCGCGGCGGTTTTTGTTTGCAGGTGCATCTTTTTCGCTTATAATGTATATCTTTTTTCACGCGCGTATGTTATACTTAGGACTTGCATCGGACAATTTATCACAAAAAGGAAAATATAACACTCATGAATACAAATGACATCTGGCTGATCGCCGGTCTTGGCAACCCGGAAACAAAATACGACGGCACCCGCCACAATGCGGGCTATGCCGCGCTGGACTATCTGGCCGACAAGTGGGGCATTTCGGTCAGCAAAACCAAATTTGAAGGCCTGTGGGGTCAGGGCGAAGTGGACGGTCACAAGGTGGTGCTGCTCAAGCCCCTGACCTACATGAACCTTTCGGGCGACTCCATCGCCCCCACGGCGGGCTTTTTCAAGATCCCTGCCGACCACGTCATCGTTCTGTGCGACGATATCACCCAGAACCCCGGCAAGCTGCGCATCCGGCCCTCCGGCTCCGCAGGCGGACATAACGGCCTGAAGAGCATCATCGCCCGCTTGGGCGGGGAGAACTTTCCCCGCATCCGCATCGGCGTGGGTGCCAAGCCCCACCCGGACTACGACCTTGCCGCGTGGGTGCTGGGCAAGTTCCCGGCAGAGGATGCCAAGGCTCTGAGCGGCCGCTACCCTGATCTGGAAGCCGCCGCAAAGCTCATCATGGACGGCAAGCTGAGTCTGGCACAGAGCAAATATAACGGGTAAAGCGGAACGAACCCTCTCAGTCGCCTAACGGCGACAGCTCCCCCGAGGGGGGAGCTTTTCCGCATCACCCCATAAACTTTCCCTTAAATGATAAACGAAATCTCTTTGTCAAAAGCTCCCCCTTTCGGGGGAGCTGGCATCGCGCCAGCGATGACTGAGAGGGTTTCGAGAAAGGAGGTTTTTCCATGTACGAAGCCTTACTCAAGGCCACACCGGAATATCAGAAGATCGCGGCCAGCTTTGCACAGCCCGGCCCGGCAGCGCTGTTCGGTCTGCCGCCTGCGGGCCGCGCGCTGCTGTACGCCGCGCTGCAAAAAGACCTTGGCCGGGTGCTGTGCATCGTGACCCCCGGCGAGGCCGAGGCCACCCACTTTGCGGACGACCTCAAGGCGTTGGGCCTTTCTGCCGCCGTGTTCCCGCCCCGGGACTTTATGCTGCGCCCAGTGGAGGGCGCGGGCCGCGAGTACGAGTACCGCCGCCTTTCGGTGCTAGGCTCCCTTGCAGGCGGACGGCTGAACGCAGTCTGCGTGCCCGCCGAAGCGCTGTTGCAGTACACCGTGCCCCGGGATGAATTTTTAAAGAACACTCTTACCCTCAAACCCGGCATGGTGTACAACCGTGAGGGGCTTGTGGCCCGGCTGTTCGCCGCCGGGTATGTGCGGCGCAGTCAGGTGGACGGCCCGGGACAGTTCAGTGTGCGCGGCGATATCGTGGATATCTATGCGCCGGATATGCGCCAGCCTGCCCGCGTGGAGTACTGGGACGACGAGATCGATTCCATTTCTTCCTTCGACCTGCTCACCCAGCGGCGGGACAGCGCACTGGAAAAGATCTATCTTTCCCCTGCCCGCGAGGTGCTGTTCGGCGATACCGCCGAGACTGCCGAGGCCCTGCGTGCCGCCATCAAAAAGGCACGCGGCCGGCACCGCACCGCACTGGAAAAGGCCACGGAAGCCGACCTTGCTCAGCTGGACTCCGGCCTGATGCCGGAAGCCATGGATAAATACTACGGCCTGCGCTATCCGAGCCCGGCCACCCTGCTGGATCATCTGGACACACCGCTGTTCATTCTGGACGAGGTGGGCGGCATCCGGGATGCCCAGAAGGCCACCGAGTTCCGTCGCAGCGAAGAGCTGACCGGCCTGTTGGAAGAGGGTGTGCTCTGCCCCGGGCTGGATGTACTCTACCAGACCATGGACGACCTTGCCGCTGCCGCCCAGAAGCAGAGCACCCTGCTGTGCGAGAACTTCCTGCGCGGCATGAACGAATTCAAGCTGAAAGACCTCATCAACGCCGAGGCCTTTGCCGCCCCCAACTGGAACGGCGACCTTGCCTCCCTGCGAGAAGACCTTGACCCGCTCATTGCGCAGGGCTATGCCGTCACCCTGTTTTCCGGAACGCCCAAGGGTGCCGCCGCCCTCACCCGCGACCTTGCCGACAAGGGCTACTCCGTGAGCATGAGCCGGGATGTGCGGCCCACAAAAGGCATCGTACAGGTGCTGCCGGGCCATCTGACCGCCGGGTGCACCTTTCCCTTTGCCCATGCGGCGGTGCTGTCCAGCCGCAGGCACGGTCTGGAGGAAGAGACCTCCGCCGAGACCAAAAAGCGCAAAAAGAACAAAAACGCCCTGTCCAGCCTTTCGGACATCAAGCCCGGGGACTATGTGGTGCACCAGAGCCACGGCATTGGCATGTATGCGGGCATCCAGCGGCTGGAAGTGCAGGGTGCCACGAAAGATTACCTGAAGGTGCAGTACTCCGGCTCGGACGTGCTGTATGTACCGGTGACCCAGCTGGACCTGCTGAGCCGCTACACGCCCCCGGCGACGAGGAAAGGTAAAGCTGGCAAAGCTGGGCGGTGCCGAGTGGCAGCGCACCCGCGCCAGGTAAAAAAAGCCACCGAGGAAATGGCGCAGGAACTGATCGAGCTCTACGCCCGCCGCCGTCAGGCCACGGGCTACGCCTTCCCGCCGGACGGCGACTGGCAGCGGGACTTTGAGACCCGCTTTGACTACGACGAGACCGACGACCAGCTGAACGCCACCGCCGAGATCAAGCAGGACATGGAAAAGGGCTGGCCCATGGACCGGCTGCTGTGTGGCGACGTAGGCGTGGGCAAGACCGAAGTGGCCCTGCGCGCCGCCTTCAAGTGTGTGATGGGCGGCAAGCAGTGCGCCATCCTTGCCCCCACACCCTGCTGGCATGGCAGCACTACAACACCATTCTTTCCCGCATGGAAGCCTTCCCGGTGAAGGTGGAGATGATGTCCCGCTTCCGCACCGCAAAGCAGCAGAAGGAGACCCTCCGGGGCCTGCAGTCGGGCAGTGTGGACATCGTGGTGGGCACCCACCGGCTGCTGTCCAAGGACGTGAAGTTCCATGACCTCGGCCTTGTCATCATCGACGAGGAGCAGCGCTTCGGCGTCAAGCACAAGGAAAAGCTCAAGGAGAACTTCATCGGGGTGGACATGCTCACCCTGTCGGCCACTCCCATCCCCCGCACGCTGAACATGGCCATGAGCGGAATCCGGGACCTTTCCACCATCGAGCAGCCGCCCATCGAGCGCCAGCCCGTGGAGACCTTTGTGCTGGAATACAACGACGTGATCCTTGCCGAAGCCATGAAGAAGGAGCTTGCCCGGGGCGGGCAGGTGTACTACCTGCACAACCGGGTGGACAACATCGAAGCCTGCGCCGCCCATGTGAGCAAGCTGGTGCCCGGCGCACGCATCGGCATTGCCCACGGCAAGATGACCGAGGAAGAGCTGAACCCCGTGTGGCAGCATCTGCTGAACGGCGAGATCGATATTCTGGTGTGCACCACCCTCATCGAGACCGGCATCGACGTGCGCAACTGCAACACCCTCATCATCGAGGATGCCGACCGCATGGGCCTTGCCCAGCTGTACCAGATCAGAGGCCGGGTGGGCCGCTCCGGCCGCAAGGCCTATGCCTACTTCACCTTCCGGCGAGACAAGACTCTGACCGATATCGCCCAGAAGCGGCTCTCCGCTATCCGGGAGTTCACGGCCTTCGGCTCCGGCTTCCGCATCGCCATGCGGGATCTGCAGATCCGGGGTGCGGGCAGTCTTCTGGGCCACAGCCAGCACGGCCACATGGAGGCCGTGGGCTACGACCTCTACGTGAAGATGCTGGGGCAGGCCATCGCCCGGGCCAAGGGCGAACCTGTCCGGCGGGACAAGAGCGAATGCCTTGTGGACCTGCGGGTGGATGCCTTCATCCCGGAGAAATATATCGCAGACGGCCCGGGCCGCATTGAAGCTTATAAGCGCATTGCCGCCATCCAGACGGCAGAGGATGCCGCCGATGTGCTGGACGAGCTCATCGACCGCTACGGAGACCCGCCGCCCTCGGTGAGCGATCTGGTGAACGTGTCGCTGGTACGCGTGCAGGCCAGCACTGTGGGCGTGACCGAAGTGACCCAGAAAAAGGACACCCTCACCCTGCAGCTGGAAAGTCTGGAGCTGCCCATGATCCGGGGCCTGCTGGTGGCCTTCAATGGCCGCGTCACCGCCGGTGCAGGCAACCGGCCCTATCTCTCGGTCACGCTTCAGCCCGACGAAAAGCCGCTGGAGCTGCTGCAGAGCATCCTCAAGGCGATGGCAGAGATCCTTGCCTCCGCCGAGCAAAAACAAACATCATAGGAGCATTGCCATGAAAAAGAAACTTCTCGCGCTGATCTGCGCACTTGCACTGGTGTTCAGCCTTGTGGGCTGCACCATTTCCGCCCCGGACACCGTGGGCAGCATCGGTGATTTTGAGATCACCTCCGGCATGTATCTGCTGGCACAGTACGGTGCTTACCAGCAGGCCGCCCAGCTTGCCGGCACCGATCAGGACACCACCGACGTAAAAGCCTTCCTGAAAGAGACCATCACCACCGACTCTGACAGCGGCGAGACCGCAGTTGTGAGCGACTATGTGGCCCAGAAAACGCAGGAAACGTTGGAAACGCTGGCCGCTGTGGATGCCCGCTTCAAGGCGCTGGGCGGTGAGCTGACTGCAGAGCAGCTTTCCACTGCCGACCGTTATGCCCAGCAGATGATGGACCAGTACGGCGACACCTACACCGCCAACGGCATTGGTCTGGAGACCGTCAAGGCATATGAACGTCTGCAGGTGGAGCACACCGCCCTGCTGGATATGGTCTACGGCCCGGACGGCGAGACCCCGGTGGAGGACGACGAGCTGACCAGCCATCTGGACGACAGCATGTATGAGATCTGCTACATCAGCATCCCGCTGTACAATACCAGCACCTACGCCTTTGCGGACGATGACCAGAAGGCCGAGATGCTCAAGCTGGCACAGGCCGCTGCCGACAGCGTCAATGCTGCAGGCGGCGAGACGGTCTCGGATCAGGTGAGTGCCCTGCATGAGGCCGCACAGAATGCCCTGCCGGACATCTACGCTGTGCTGGACGGCGAAACTTCCGACGACAGCGCCAGCGTCCAGACCGAGCTGCTGACCGAGAGCGATGTTGCTTCGGCCTTTACGCAGGACGGTGCTGCCGATGCTCTGCGCAGCCTTTCCTACGGCGAGGCCGCTGCTGTGCAGATCAACAGCAACACCCTGCTCCTGATGGTGCGTGTGGACCCGCTGAGCGTTTCTTCGCTGGACGACCTGCGCAGCCAGATCCTGAGCGATATGAAGGGCGGCGAGCTGGACGACGCACTGGCCGCAGGCGGTGCAGAGCTGGCACACGATCTGGACAGCTCTGCCATGAACAAGCTGCCCGCCAAAAAGATCGTGAACAACAGCGCCAACAGCTGAGAGCTGCTGTAACATAAAACTCCCTCAGTCATCGCTGCGCGATGACTGAGGGAGTTTTTTCTTTTACCGCGTCACTTTTGCGAACTCTGCGGCAAGGGCAGCATTCACCGAGCGGACGGCATTGGCATCCGGCTTGATCTCGGCCCGGTCATAGGTGAACAGACCGTTCACCTCATCTTCCACATCCGTCAGCTGGGTGTACACCAGCGCCGAGAGTCCTTTTTTGAGCTGCGGCAGCACCGTGCCCAACTGCAGCTTTTTGCAGCGGGCGGTCAGGTCTGCGCGGCTCTTGGCCGTGCCGTAGCCGTAGGTTTTGCTCGGTGCTTCGTGCCCCGGCATGGGCCATGCAATGCCGCCGTATTCACTCAGGGCCACAGTGCGCTTTCCGGGCTTTACATGCAGCGGATAGAAATAGTTGTGGATGGAGCACACATCTCCGCCGCCCTGATCATACCAACCGCTGGCCTCGTCCACAAGGCGGGTATCGTCCAGCGTGCGGATGGCCTGCACTGCCCCGGCCGCATCAAACTGGCCCCAGCCTTCGTTGAAGGGTACCCAGCAGCCGATGCACGGATGGCAGCGCAGGGCTTCCACGGTGGCTTGCAGCTCTTTGCGGTATGTTTCCCGGCTGGATGCTTTTCCGCGGCTCAGCAGGCCCCAGAGCGGTTCTGCGTCGGGCAGGCGGCGCACAAGGGGCTGCAGCACATTGGTCAGGTAGGTGACGAACCACAGGTTGTATCTGCTGCCGCCGTTCACCATGTCCTGCCAGACCACAAGGCCCAGCCTGTCGCAGTGGTAGTACCAGCGCTGCGGCTCGATCTTGGCGTGCTTGCGCAGCAGGTTGAATCCCAGCGCTTTCACCTCGCTCAGCTCCCGCTCCACCGCCGCATCGGAAGGCGGGGTATACAGGCCCTGCGGCCAGTAGCCCTGGTCCAGCAGGCCGTTGAGCAGGATGGGCTTTCCGTTTAGGCAGAAGCGCAGCACGCCCCGCGCATCCGGCTCACAGCTCCACTTGCGCAGGGCAAAGTAGCTGTGAACGGTGTCGAACTGCTCCTCCCCTCCCTGCGTGGTGCCCACGGTCAGGTCATACAAAAACGGGGTATCCGGGCTCCACGGAAAGAAATGTTCCTCCGGGATGTTCAGCGTCACCTCGCCGTCCCGGTCCGCTTCGTCGCTGCCCCAGTCCTCGGCAATGGTCACGCCCCCGGCCCGCACCACGGCCCACAGGTTCACTGCACCTCCGGGCATGGAAGTATGGGCTTTCACGGTCACGGTGCGGGCATCGTAGTCCGGCGTGACCGTGAGCGACTGGATGTAGTTTTCCGGCACACGCTCCATCCAGACCGTCTGCCAGATGCCGCTCTGGGCCGGATAGAACATGCCGCCGGGCTTCAGGGTCTGCTTGCCCCGTGCCTGCGTGCCGCTGTCCGTGGGGTCCTGCACGGCCACCCACAGGCTGTTGCGGCCCGTATCGTTGAGCTGGGCGGTGACATCCAGTGTGAAGGGCCAGTAGCCGCCCCGATGGCCGCCCACCAGATGGCCGTTCACCTGCACCGCACAGGCATCGTCCACCGCGCCGAAGTGCAGCAGCACCCGACCCCCTTCTCCCGGAGGGGGAGCAAAGGTGCAGTGGTAGTGCAGCCACTGGCCGGGCTGCAGGGTGCGGCCCACGCCGGAGGCCTTTGTTTCCGGAGAGTAGGGCACCAGAATTCTGCCGTCCCACGCAGCGGGGTATTCTGCTGTCTGAGTAATGGCGTACTTCCACAGGCCGTTCAGGTTCTCATAGCTGTCCCGGCGCATAGCCGGGCGAGGATATTCCGGGAGTGGGTGCATGGTTTCACCGCCTTTGATTTGTTGGTTTCATTCTAGCACAGGGCGGGTGGCTTGTATAGACTGAGCAGCAACGATTTGGAATTGCCGCCGCGTTCGCTTTGGACGAGTTGTGGCACCCAGCGTCTGCTGGCCACGGCCCCACGCGATTACGCTCTGCACCGGAAGCATTTTCCACATACAAAAAGGCTGCTGCACCAAATGGCGCAGCAGCCTTTGCTTTTGCAATGATAAAACAGAAAACCAGAAGTCAGAGCTTACTCTTCGTCCTCATCCTCGTCATCCTCTTCGTCATCATCGTCCTCTTTCGGCTTATAGAAGATGCCGCTCAGGAGAATGCTGATGAAGTACAGCAGCACCATGGGGCCGGCCACCATGCACTGAGACACGATATCCGGCGGGGTGACAACAGCTGCAATGAAGAAGATGATCACGATGGCAACGCCGCGCACCTGCTTGAGCAGCTGCGGGTTGATAATGCCCATCTTGGACAGGATGATGGTGATCAGAGGCATCTCAAACACGCAGCCAAAAATGATGAACATGGTCAAGCAGAGGTTGACATAGCTCTCGATACTGGTGGTGGTCTGGATGTACTCGGCACCCTCGATGCCGGTGCTGAGGAAACGCAGCATGAAGGGCATCATGAGCTTGTAGGCGAACAGCACGCCCACGCAGAACAGGATAAGGCCCAGCAGCATGACCAGCTTGAAGAAGGTGCTCTCGCTCCTTTTCAGACCCGGCCTTGCAAATGCATAGATGTGGTAGAACGCCACCGGCACAGTGACCACCACGCCTGCCAGAATGGAGACGCGGAAATACTGCATCAGCTTTTCCTGCGGGGCAATGGAAACAAACTCGTAATAGTCGCGGCCCATGGCAGTGAGCAGATCGATCAGACGGTCGGCGTATGCCAGCGAGACCACAACACCCACCACGAACACCACCGCGCAGATGATCAGCCTGTTCCGCAGTTCTTTCAGATGGCCGGTCAGCGTCATGCTGCCGTCCTCTGCCATGACTTCGGCTTTTTTCTTTTGCGCTTAACGTTCGTAGCCACAATTACTCCTCGTCTTCGTCCTTCTTGGAAACCTGCTTCTCGGTCTTCTCCTCGGAATCATCGGAGCCTTCCTCGTCCTCCATGCCCTTCTTGAAGCCGTTGATGGTCTTGCCGAACATCTTGCCCAGCTTCGGCAGGTTCTTGGGTCCAAAGATCAGCAGAGCGACGACCAGGATGATCAGCAGTTCGTTAGTACCAATACGCATAATAAAAATCTCCTTTTTACTTTGCCGCGCCGCGTGGCGGGCTTATTGCATGTATCAGGCAACCGCGGGCGCGGGTGCATCCAGTAAGTAATCAGTCCTTCGGCAGAACATCATTCTGACGAGGATCTTCCTCCACCGGCTCGGCCGCAGGAGCAGTCTCGGCAGCTTCCTGTGCGGGAGCCGCTTCTGCAGCAGGCTCGGCCTTTTCCTCTGCGGGTGCAGCGGCAGGCTCAGCCTTTTTAACCGGGGCGGCGGGTTCTTCGGCCTTCTCGGCAGGTGCAGCGGTCTCTTCAGCGGGAGCGCTCTCCTCTGCCTTGGCGGCAGATGCAGCGTCCTCCTCCAGCTCTTCCACCGGCTCCTCGGTCAGCTCGGTCACTTCCTCGGCGGCTTCTGCCTTGGCAGCTTCCTCCTTGCTGGTCTTGCCGATACCGGTAAAGCTCTTGGTCACATCCTTGACGCTGTTGTCGATATCCTTCTTGATATCGGTCAGCGGGGCAACAGCTTCCTTCAGGGGGGCCTGGATCTCATTCAGCGGCTCCACAACGTTCTTCTGGATCTCCTCAGAAGCAGCGCCGGTGTACTTTTTCAGTTCACGCAGCATCTTGCCGATCTTCTTTGCGTAGACAGGCAGCTGATCCGGGCCGATGAACACGAACGCCACGATCACGATGACGACAAGTTCCCAAAAACCAATTTTCATACTAACTCGTTTCCTTTCCTGTGCGGCGGGACGTTTTCCGGGGCCGACGCACCTGCATTGCAGTGCGTGCCGCGAACCGTTCTTTGCCCTGTTCTTCGTCCGCTTCCGTGGGAGTTCGGCGCTCTTTGCGCCTGTGTTGCCCTACTTATACCGAAAAGTGGTGAACTCATTCTGAACAATATATGAATTTTTCGTGAACGAGTGCATGTTCAGGGCATTTTTGTAAACAAATAATATTTTGCACTTGTTTTATTACATTTTGGATAGGATACAACAGCGCAGTCTTTTGCAAAAAAAGAGGACACCGCACAAAACGGTGTCCCCTGAAGCGTCCTTTGCGGGGATCAGTGGCCGCAGCTCTCGCAGTGGTCGCAGTCCTCTTCGAGCTTACCCACGATGGGTTCCGGATCGATGCCCTGACGGCGGTAGTAGTCGGACAGAGCAGCCTTGACGGCCTGCTCGGCCAGAACAGAGCAGTGCACCTTGATGGGAGGCAGACCTTCCAGAGCTTCCACAACGGCCTTGTTGGTCAGCTTGAGAGCCTCGTCGATGGTCTTGCCCTTGATGAGGTCGGTGGCCATGCTGCTGGTGGCGATGGCGGCACCGCAGCCGAAGGTGAGGAACTTGACATCCACGATCACGTTGTTCTCGATCTTCAGGTACATGCGCATGATATCGCCGCACTTGGGGTTGCCCACTTCGCCCACGCCGTTTGCGTCGGGGATCTCACCCACATTGTGCGGATTTGCAAAATGCTCCATGACCTTTGCGCTATACATGCTTGCCATAATTACTGCTCTCCCTTCAGGCTGAACTGGCGGGCCGTGTTCTGGCCCTGCAGCCACATACAACTCATAGCACGGCGGCGGGGGATCACTTCCTCCAGCACGTCGCACAGATATTTTGCTTCTTCCATGGTGTTCTGCGGGCCAAAGGTGAACCGCATGGAGCCGTGGCCGATCTCCTCAGGCACGCCGATGCTCAGCAGGACGTGGCTGGGGTCCAGACTGTCGGAGTTGCAGGCAGAGCCGGTGGAGGCACAGATGCCGTGCATATCCAGATCCAGCAGGATGGTCTCGCCTTCCAGACCCGGGAAGCTGATGTTCACATTGTTGGGCAGACGGGGGCTGCGGCCGCCGTTCAGGCGGGCTTCCGGGATATTCTTGAGGACGCGGTCGATGACATAATCGCGCAGCTCGCTCTCGTGGGCCATGCGCTCATCCAGATGCGCCGTGGCGATCTCCAGTGCCTTGCCCATGGCAGCAATGCCGGCCACGTTCTCGGTGCCTGCACGGTGGCGGGCCTCCTGACTGCCGCCATCGATCAGGTTCTGGGGCCATACGCCCTTGCGGCAATACAGGGCACCCATGCCCTTGGGGCCGTTGAACTTGTGGGCGCTCATGGACAGCATATCCACGCCCAGTTCCTTCACATCCACGGGGATGGCACCCACAGCCTGCACCGCGTCGGTGTGCATCCACACACCGTGCTTGTGAGCGACCTCGGCGATCTCCTTGATGGGCTGGATGGTGCCGATCTCGTTGTTGGCCATCATGATGCTGACCAGCGCGGTATCGGGACGGATGGCAGCTTCCACGTCCTCGGGACGGATGTAGCCCTCGGCGGTGGGCTTGATATAGGTTACTTCAAAGCCCATGCGCTCCAGTGCAGCCATGCTGTGCATGATAGCATGGTGCTCAAAAGCGCTGGTGATGAGGTGCTTTTTGTTCTGGCGTGCCTTGGTGAAGGCGGTGCCCTTTACGGCCCAGTTGTCGGCCTCGGAGCCGCAGCTGGTAAAGAAGAGCTCAGCCGGACTTGCATTGATGGCCTTTGCCACCTGCGCACGACCGGTGTCCACGAATTCCTTAGCCTCATAGCCCACACTGTAATGGCTGCTGGGGTTGCCGCAGGCACCGCTCAGGGCTTTGACCATCATTTCCAGTGCCTCGGGAGCACAGGGAGTGGTGGCAGCATTATCCAGATAAACCACTTTTTCCATGTTTTCCATAGGAATGATCCTTTCTTATTGAACGCGTCTGCGGGAGCCTTGAATGCCCTGTGCAGATGCGGAATCCTTTCAACGGATAAGTTATACCATATCATTCCCTAGTATGTCAATATGAATACTGGATTTTCGTGATTCAGTCACCTTTTTTGCCCTTTCCGGTCAGTTTTCCCAGTACCACCTTCCACTTGGGGTAGCCCCAGCGCTTATCCTCGGCAAAATCGTCCGCCAGCTTCCACGGAAAATTGCTGCCGTCAAAGTAAAGATTGCCCGCCTCGTCCACGCGGTCCAGCTTTTTGGGCAGATACGCCTCGTCGTAGTAGCTCTTGCGGCGGTCGGGCAGCACCCAGTGCAGGGTGCCGTCCTCGTCCATGCCGGATGCCCATACGCCGAACACGAAGGTTGCGGCTTCGCCGTAGCAGTGCTGCTCAAAGCGGATGGCACCATCGTAATAGAACTTGATGACCTCCAGCGTGCCGGATTCCTTTTTGCCGTCGCGGCCCAAGGTGGGGCGGTAGTCCTGCTGGTAGCGGCAGCCGCAGTGACTGCCGGCAAAATCTTTTGCGTGGAACGACATGGAGTTATCCTTCTTTCTTTTTAAAAATGCCCTTCAAAGTCGCCCTCGATCTCATAGGGCCAGCTCAGGATGCCGCCCAGATCGTACAGGCGGGTGTAGCCAAGGCTTTCCAGCTTGCGCACGGCATCGGCACTGCGGCGGCCGGTGCGGCAGTAGACCAGCCATACCGCGTTCTTATCCGGCAGCACCTCAGCCGCACGGCTCAGCACCTGACCCAGCGGCAGCAGCTTTGCGCCGGGGATGTGGCCCACGGCAAACTCGTCCGGCTCCCGGACATCTACAGCAGCCGCCTCGTGTGCATCCAGCAGACGGATGGCATCGGCAGCCGTGATCTTCTCACTCATACTCTCACTCCTTATAATATTCTCTTATCCATCCTATGATAACAGACCTTTTTTGTTTGCACAAGAGGATACCTTTGCAAAATCCGAGCAACGTGCTATACTATAGGAAGCAATAAGGAGAGGATCGCCATGAAATTTTCGACCAAAAGCCGTTATGCCCTGCGCCTGATGGCCGAGCTGGCACGTTATGCGCCGGGCACCACCGTGAGCCTGAAGGAGATCAGTGAGCGGCAGAACCTGAGCCTGAAATATTTGGAGCAGATCGTGACCCCGCTGGCCCGTGTGGGCCTTGTAAAAAGCGAGCGCGGCAGTCAGGGCGGCTACCGCCTGACCAAAGCCCCTGCCGACTACACCGCCGGCGAGATCCTGCGCGCCATTGAGGGCAGCGTGGCACCCATTCCCTGCCTTGGCAGCGAGACCAACGAGTGTCCCATGTGGGAGCAGTGCTTCACCCTGCCCTTCTGGACCGGCCTTGATGAGGTGATCAACCAGTATATCGACAGCGTAACGCTGGAACAGCTTTCCAGCCAGCTGCCTGCATCCGATAAAAAGAAGGCTGTTGCAGCTGCGGCACGAAAAATGCCTGAATCTTGAAAGAAATGCTTGACATTCGCCTTTGCATCGGCTATAATAACAAAGCATTCAGCGAATGCCTATAGGGGTATAGCTCAGCTGGTAGAGCAGCGGTCTCCAAAACCGCGTGCCGTGAGTTCGAAACTTACTACCCCTGCCATAAACGCACAGGTTCTTCGGAGCCTGTGCGTTTGTTTTTGTACTCAAAGCAATCCACACTCCGTCAGCCTGCTTTTGCAGCCATACAACAAAAAACACCCCGAAGTCCTAAGGCTTCGAGGTGTCTGCTGTGGAGCTGCTATCCAGATTCGAACTGGAGACCTCATCCTTACCAAGGATGCGCTCTACCAACTGAGCTATAGCAGCAAATGGCGACCCGGATCGGGCTCGAACCGACGACCCCCAGCGTGACAGGCTGGTGCTCTAACCAACTGAGCTACCGGGCCATGATCGCTCAAGTTCGTGCGGCGTTTACCGCCGGAACGTGCCTTATTATACCGGAAGATGGGCGGCTTGTCAAGCGGAAAAAACAAAAAGCCGCAAAAAAGATGAAAAAGGCGGACTTCTGGGAAAATATAGCCGCGTCCGCACTGCTGGGCTGCCGTTTCCAGAGGGGAAAGGGCAAAACAAACCTCCGGAACGGCTGCTCCGGAGGTTTGTGGCAGGGGTAGTAAGTCTCGAACTCACGGCACGCGGTTTTGGA
>ENA-OQJB01000506-OQJB01000506.1-human-gut-metagenome-genome-assembly--contig:-NODE-506-length-18791-cov-4.286273_pt1 | contig 18791 bp, 19 predicted proteins | sample MGYA00242599_ERZ504765 | MGnify/ENA primary metagenome ERZ504765 (study PRJEB26092, sample SAMD00036354) | human gut metagenome | host: Homo sapiens | study: EMG produced TPA metagenomics assembly of...
TTTATCCTCTGTATAAGTATGGGTAATTGAACACTCATTTGAAATAATTATAAATATTCCGGTATAAACCTACATTTCTGCTAATTTCAAATATCTCACATGAAAACATATCTTCAGAAGCTACCACTTTTTCAGATACAAATCGCAATTGATTATCTTCTATTATTTTCTAAGATAAATAGCCTTACAAACTGAAACCATATATTTCACATCAGAACGATAACTAGGCAAAGGAGCTAACATATCTAATAAAAATGAATCAACACTTTTTCGTCCACGAAAAAGACTTCCTGACCTACCTCTTCAAAAGGTATTATCTTATCTTTTGAATAATAATATTGCAAACTACAATATACAGTATCACATTTCATTTTTTCAGCTACACGATAAAGAGCCTCATACATCGCAGGAGCAACCCAATCATCAGAATCAAGAAATGAAACAAATTTTCCAGATGCAAGATTTAACCCTGCATTACGAGCAAAACCTAATCCTTCATTTTTTTTATGAATAACTTTAATGCGCGCATCTTTTTGAGCATATTCATCACACAAAGCTGGACAATTATCAGGTGACCCATCATCCACCAATATGATTTCCAGTTCCTTTAATGTCTGATTCAATATCGACTGTATGCACCTATCTAGATATCTTTCCACGTTATAAACAGGTACAATCACACTTATTTTGGGAATATCGTTTTCCATTATATTTTATTGTAGTTATAATTAGTAAGTAGTCTTTTTCATCTCTTTAAAATCAATAAGGCAAAAAGTTGAATATTTTAAATTTCACTTAACTATAGTTACATTGGCAAATACTAAAAGAATAAACTTTTTATAGTTCATTACAAATGAAAATCTATTTTGAATACTTACAAAACATAGCTCCCCCTTACAAAATAATACAATTTTAGAATTACAAGTATCAACTATTTACTTTTTCAGATGCACTTTTTTCAAAAGCTGTCCAATAAAATGCAATATTCTAAAATTAGGCAACCGCAGCAGATGCCAAAATTTAATTTCCCAACGCGTATAAAAAGGGAGCCAAGATGCAGCAAAATGATGGATAGAATATGTATTAGTGGTAGTTCTTATTACTCCATCAGTAAAAGATTTCGGACTAAAAAATGTTGCAGGGAAAATTGCTATTTTCATGGAAGCTTCATCTATCTTCATCGCATCTTCAAGAGAAGTAACAGAAATCAAGTCATAACCATTATTTAATAATGTTTTTTCAACCTGCAAAGGCAATGGTTGCAGTATATCAAAACTACCATCCGGAAGAACAAATGGACGTTTATCATAACTGTCCAAACAAAGTTTTACCCACGAAGAATGCCGTTCAACACCAAACGCTGCAACTTCCAGCCCCTTTCCTTTACCATACTGCCACCCCATCATCGTTTGAAGTGACAAAAAAGGATTAAATGATTTTAAAACCTCCACATCCATATCCAAATAAATTCCCCCGTAATGATACAGAGCATAAAGCCTGATATAATCAGCAGCAAAAGCATATTTTTGTTATCAAAAGCTTCGCTCACCCAACGAGATGATGATTTATCAAACTTATCAAAATTCCAATGAATAAACTCATAATCAGGCAAATATTTCTTCCATGAATCCATATAATGTTGGATATTGGAAGGAATGGGATCGTTACTTAACCAGCAATAATGAATAATTTTAGGAATCATATCAAGTGAATCAATTTTATTAAATTATTTTTTTTAAAAGAAACGAAGCAGAAATAAAAACATACGAGACATAACATTGATTATTTTATAAACATTGGGATATTTAATATATAACCCATAAGTGCTAGAACATAAAAATCTAGCATCGTCATAACCTATTACAGTACAAAAAGGATTGAAGGCTGATTTAGAATTTCTAATCATCAATTTTATTTCATCACTCAGAAACCCTTCGTATTTAATACGACAGAATATTTTTTTATCAAGGAATTTATAAGGTACATAACTTTTTGCTCCCATCCCTGATGCGAAATAATGTATTATTTTTGCTTTAGACAAGAATGGTAACCCGTTAGCATTAATTTGGCAATTCCAAATATCATCTAACTTACAAATTTTACAACCCATTAATTCATTAGCTTTAGCCAAAGAAGGTTGATCATAATTAATACCTTTCAATACATTTTTCCTCCACAAAGAATGCCAATACTCATAAAATTGATGAGTATCATCTGTATCTTTAACAAACAACACTCCACTATTAAAATAAAAATCATTCTCTGAATATTTCCATCCCAATACAGAAGACCATTTCTTAATATTAGTTTTCATCCAACTATATTTAATTGAAAGATGACAATCTGGCACAGCTGCTATTTCGCAAGACAAATTATCTATATCTTTCAACTCTTCATTTATAATTGTATCACAATCAATAAATAAAAAATCCCCAATTACCTGACTTCTTAATGATGTTTTTATGTACCTAGATTTTTGTTGTTTTGAATAATGAAACGGAACATCAACGATGACTAATTTTGAAACATAATTAAGTATCAATTTACGAATGCCATTTTCCAACGTTCTACTTGTTTCTTCATCAACAAGTAAAAGCAAATTTGCATCTGGATTATATAAACGCAATGAATAAATAGAAACCAATGCCTGCTCTAAATAACAATCATTTTCATTACTAACAAGCACATAAATAATCTTTGTTTTCATATGATGAAAGACTTTTTCTATTTTTTAAAAAGGAAGAAAATATTTTTTATTTTCATGCCACAATGATTTTCTGTATTTAAGAATATATTTGCCAATAAAAAGAATGATAACAGCATAATATATGTCATGTTATTATTTAAGCTTGCTACACCCCAAATGGCAAGCATAATGATAATTTTATCATTAAATGAGTAAAAAGACAAACATTTATAAGTCAAATAAATTTCCGCAAATGACTTGATGCTACCTACAATCCATCCCCAATAAGATAAATTTAAAAGAAAACCATTTTCCAATCGTATTTCTGTAAATGGATAATAAATCCAATCACCTAATCCATAAACAATATCCTCAGTTTTCCATGGGTATATAAAAAATAATTCAAAGGCTGTTAGTCGCGTTTCGGAAGATGAATCGCTAAAATCAAAATTAAATCTTCCCAATAATCCTGACTGTTGTACAAGAACAATAACATTTGGAATTATCATATATAGAAAAAACAGTGCAATTAAGACTTTCCACACATTCTGTTTATAAAAGAATAGCCTATAAGTCAATATCAACAACCAAACAGCTATACATCCTCTTGAATTACAAGACCATACAGCAAACAATCCCAACAACAGCAATATTATTTGAAAATATCTTTTTAAACGACTGGAAACCAATATATAACCCATAAAAATAGATATTACATTCGCATTATAAAGTGGATGTAACAATAATCCTCTGCTTCTGAAATCCATAAAAGTATACTGATATGCCTTTGCATTCGTAGCTTGCATCGAATCTGCCATAGCATAATCTATAACATAAAACTTACCTAGTTTTTCAATAATACATATTCCGCATTCGGTTATGTAAAATACAAACGCAAAATATAATAGCCACCTCGTATTTAAGTTTAAGTTCTTATACAGAAGTATCAACAAGAAAATATTAAGCCATCTTACGGAACTCATAAATGTATTTTCAACTGTCACCATATCAATATGAACAATTGAAATAACCAATAATGAAATACAATATACCCAGCCTACTTTATCCAACAAAGAATGATACCTACAAAAAAAGATAGAACAAGTACAAAAACCTATTAATGCTAAGATTCGTTCAGAAAGTCTAACAGAAAGAATTTCTTGGAAAACAGGTAGAACACAAAGAATAGAACATATAACAAGGATTTGCAATATATAAGAGATCAAAGAATTTATTTTAAAGTCTATTCTATTCATCTTTTTCTAATTTTATTTTTAATAAAATTCAATAAAGCATTACGCTCTTCAGGTGAAAATCCTATAACATAAATAATAAGGCATGACACAATAAAAGCAATAAAACTCGTCAACAAAAATGAAATAAAATCGCAAAAGAAGAAGCTGGTTTTAATTTTAAAAGAAATATAGTAACATACAATAGCAATTAATATATTTCTACAAAAAACATTAAACGTAAAATGACGTAGTTTATAAAATGGGCTTATTTTTTTAAAATGAGAAAACGAGCGAACAAACCGATTGATATCACAAAAATACTAGGATACATTACCATATAAGGTTTGCCCCCTGTATACAAAATAAAATAACTAAAAGGCAATTCACATAACATAATAATGCATATCACTATTTGAAAAACTTTAATATTCCCTGTTGCTTGTAAAGCCGTTGTTAATGGAGGAGACATAACATTTATTAATGCTGTAATTAAAGCCAACAATAAGAATTGAGATGTATATTTAGGAATAGTCCCCAACCATAATTGTAACAAATAATCAATATTAATCATAACTGGGATTGCAATCAATAGTAGCAAATAAAATGAATAACGACATCCTGTATATACCAATCTTCCAGATTCATTCATATTACCTGCCGCATATTGTTTTGTTATTTGAGGGTTTAAAGCCATCGTAAAATTATAAGAAAAGTTACTAATAATTCCATTAACTTGCATTGCTATTCCACGTGCAGCATTAACTGTTGTTCCTCCAAATAGATTTAGAATGATATTAGAGCCTTGGTCTTTTAATGAAAAACCTAAATTGCCAATAACACTCCAACCTGCAAAAGCAAACATTTCTTTAAATAGTTTTCTATCAAATAGAAAATGATAAGTACACTCTTCAAAATTCTGTTTACAATAAATACCATATATTATTCGAATAATAAAAGCAACTACAGCTATCAATATAGCATATAATATCAACTTATCAAAGTCACCAATTAATAACAGATAGACTATCGCTAGTTTTAGAATTACCTCAACAATACTAACATAAGCAAAAGCTCTCATATGCTCATGTGCAACAATACATGAATTATAAGGTACACTTATTATTGTCAAAATCAATGTAAGGACTGAACATTGATAAACCCAGTTAGCCGCTTCCATCCTGTCTAGAGGAATATTCAAATAAGCATTGACAAACCATAAGCCAATTGTTTCTGCAACAATTAATATAAGAATGGCTAAAGTTATATGTATGGATACTGATGTACAAAAAACCTTTTTCAGCTTTTCCAAATCACCAGTACCCAATTCAAATGAAATAAAGCGTTGGGAAGCTGCTACCATTGCTGAATTCAAAAAAGCAAGCATGGTCACAACGCCACCAACAATATTATAAACACCATAATCGCTTATTCCCAGTGTATTGAGCACTACACGGCTAGTATAAAGCCCTACTAAAATGGTCAACAGCATTCGAAAATAAAGCAACAATGTATTTTTAGCAATACGTTTATTACCAGAAGGATTATTCTCCATCTTGTTTATAAATCAGAATCAATATTTAATCTAAAAAAATACTTATTTAAATCTCTGCTAAAAAATATCCCTTGTATAAACTTTCTCCTTCATTTCATCCAAACAACTATCATATCGATTCGCTATAATCACCTGACTTTGTTCCATAAACTTCGTAAAGTCATTCACCACCTTACTACTCAAAAATGTGCTACCATCCTCTAAGGTCGGCTCATAGATTATCACTTCTGCTCCTTTTGCTTTGATACGCTTCATTACACCTTGGATGCTAGATTGACGAAAGTTATCTGAATTCGATTTCATCGTTAAACGATAAACACCCACTACGCAACGTTTCTCTTCTACAGAATTATAGTCATCCCGATTATAATAATCATAGTAGCCAGCTTTATGAAGCACCTGATCGGCAATGAAGTCCTTGCGAGTACGGTTGCTTTCCACAATGGCTTGTATTAAATTCTCAGGTACATTAGTATAATTAACAAGCAACTGTTTAGTATCTTTTGGTAAACAATAGCCACCATAGCCAAAACTCGGATTGTTATAATGTGTACCGATACGCGGATCTAAACAAACACCATTGATGATAGCTTGAGTATCCAACCCTTTCATTTCGGCATATGTGTCCAATTCGTTAAAATAAGACACACGCAAAGCCAAATAAGCATTAGCAAAAAGTTTTACAGCTTCTGCTTCAGTAAGCCCCATAAACAACGTATCAATATTTTTCCGAATCGCCCCTTCTTGAAGCAACTCTGCGAATATGTGAGCAGCCTCTTCCAAGCGAGCATCACCTTCCGGCCTGCCTACAATAATGCGACTGGGATAAAGATTATCATATAAAGCCTTGCTTTCGCGCAAGAATTCCGGTGAGAAAATCACATTCTCCGTATCCAACTTCTGACGAACACTTTCGGTATATCCTACAGGAATAGTACTTTTAATCACCATAACGGCATTAGGGTTGACATTTCTTACTAACTTAATCACTTCCTCCACATGAGAAGTATCAAAATAATTCTTCAAAGGATCATAATTTGTAGGTGCAGCAATAACCACAAAATCTACCTCACTATATGCTTTTGTCGCATCTAAAGTCGCAATAAGATTCAATTCCTTTTCCGCCAAATACTTTTCAATATAATCATCCTGGATTGGGGATTTACGTTGGTTTATCAAATCAACCTTTTCAGGAATAACATCCACTGCAATCACCTGATGATGCTGTGCCAACAAGATAGCAATGCTTAACCCAACATAACCAGTACCAGCCACCCCTATCTTAAGTTTTTCAAAACTTCTCATATCCTATATTTTTATCAATCTTTTTTGCTATTGTCCATACCATAGCCGTAACCATACTTATGACCATATCCATAGCCATACTTATGACCATACCCATAGCCACTCTTTCTTGAATTCAAATCAATGCTATTAATAACTGTAGCCAATTTATCAAATTTCTTCTGATCCCGCAGCACATTAATATACTGATACCCCAACTTCGGAGTTACATCTGCACGACACACATACACGCACATATCAGCCACACGACTGGCAATAGCAGTATCGGTCACAATAGCAATAGGAGCCGTATCAAGAATAATGTAATCGTAACGCTCTTTCAATTTCTCTATTGCATCTTCCAGCACCGTACGCGCCATCAACTCTGTAGGATTGGGAGGAATAGGACCACCCGGAAGAATATCAAGATTAGGACTTACATCCGAATGTTGTATCATATCAAAAAGATTGGTATGCTCGGGATCAGCCAAATAATTGGTAATACCTTCCGTGCGATGGGACAGATTAAAAACCTTGTTCAGCCCAGGCTTGCGGATATCCAAACCCACAATAACAACTTTCTTACCCATATAGGCCAGACTGACTGCCGTATTGCCAGCAATAAAAGATTTACCTTCACCCGGCTGTGTAGATGTAAAAAGCACCACTTTCTGACTGGCACCAAGCATGAACAACATATTGGTACGCAGACCACGAAAAGCCTCCTCCATCATACCATTCTGATTCTCCTGAACCACAATGGAACCTTTTTCGGGCTTCTTACTTAAAGGAAGCTCACCCAAAATAGGAACATCCGTCATCTTCTCCACATCCTCGGCATTCTCTATCTTATATTTTAATAAATCCTTCAAATAAATAAGACCTACAGGAATACCCATACCCAATACAAGAGCGGCCAACATAACAACCATCTTCTTAGGAGAAACCGGCTTTTTACTAGGAAGAGCAGCTTTGATGATACGTCCGTTATTAGCAGTGGATGCCAGGGTTATTGCGTTTTCCTCACGCTTCTGAAGCAACATAATGTAAAGGGTCGCCTTGATTTCCTGCTGGCGGGAGATAGTAAGAAATTCTTTCTCCTGCTGCGGTGCACTGCTGATCCTGCCTTCAAACTTCCGTGCCTGACGTTCAAGGTTGGACTGCGCTATCTGCAACCCTCTCAGTACACTGTTCACGGTAGTCTGCACATTGTGCCGCATGGACTCGATGCCCGTATTGATATTGATTACTGCAGGATTGTTTTCGGAAGAGGTACGAAGCAAACGCTTGCGTTCGATCAGCATCGTGTTATATTGGTTGATGATAGAACCCAAATTCTGGTCCTGCAACCCTACATTGGCGGGAATCACCTCGTTTGCATTCTTCGGGTTGTGCACGTAGTTACGCAAGGACTCCACCAGTCTCAACTGGGTGGCATTCTCGGTCAGCTGCTGTTCATATTTCGAACTCTCCTCCAAAGCCAGACGGGCATCGCTGGTCAAATCGGTCAATCCGGAGCGTTGCTTGAAATCGGCAAGTTCCGTTTCGGCAGTACCTAACTCCCGATTGATAATGCCAATACGTTCGTCTATAAACTCTGCAGATTTTTGAGCCACTTCATTCTTCTCGTCATTCGCGTCCAGATTATAAAAGTCAACCAAACAATTGATGAAATCGATACCGCGCTGCTTTACCGTATTCTGCAAGCTGATGGCAGCAATTGTGGTAGTCTTCGAAGTGGGTTCCACTGACAAATTCTCTACATAACTTTCCGTCACATCTGTAGGAGAATTAACGTATGCCACCAGATTCATATCTTCTTCCAAAGGCGGGACCGAGTCATTCTTTGTAAAACTGAAAACTCCTACTGGAGTGGGGAAAACAGCCGGAATACTGTCAAAACTTACCTCAGCCTCCTGCTTCTCCTCGTCAAGCATATATTCCACTTTTACATCCAATTTTCCATTCATGGTGTATTTTAGATGAAGCTCGGCTCCTTCTTCCAGATTGTCTGCCTCTTCAGGAGTCATATAAACTTTTACCGGAGTGGACTTATATAAAGGAGTGTTATAGCCGAACATACGTTCCTCAGCCACTGAAATATACAAATTCAAATGATTCACCACCTTTTTAATCAAGGTTCTTGACTTCAGGATTTCCACCTCATTGTCAAAATTGTTAGTCATGGAGAACATACCCAGATCCTGAAGGGCTCCCATAGGATTATTGCTGCTTCCACTTTTCTTGTCACCTTCTTTGATGAGTAAGGCCGCATCAACATTATAGACGGGGGCCTGATAGCGGAGATAGATGAAAGCAGATATAATACAAACCAGCACACTGGCTACAAACCACGGCCAATAGGCAAAATATTTAAAAAACAAAGCATAAAGATCAACGTTCTCCTCACGTTGCTCGGTACCCGAAGGGGTGTTCTTCTGTTCGTCAGTCATATCAACAGTTTGTAATCAACAATTATATTTATGAGTTTTATTTCAAGATGGTTGCCAGAAGGCTTGCAAGAGATACCAAAATGGATGTAGCACTGATCCACATGCTGGTGCTGCTGCCAATGTCCGAGTTCTTGGCTTTTGTCTTATTGGGCGTTACATAGATGATATCGTTCTGGCGCAGGTAGTAATAGGGAGATACAACCAGCTCTGCATTATTAAGATTCAAATTGATAATCTCACGCTTGCCTTTTGCATCCTCACGAATCAGTTTCACATTGTCACGGACGCCATAAACAGTCATATCTCCCGCCATGGCAAGGGCTTCAAGGATATTTACCTTTTCATTTCCTACGGTAAAAGTACCCGGACGGTTCACCTCTCCCAATACCGAAATTTTGTAATTTGCCATACGGACTGTAACGATAGGACTCTCTTTCAGATAGGGCTGCAATTGCTCACGGATCAAATCTTCCGCCTCGTTTTTCGTAAGGCCGCCTACCTTCAGACGACCGATAACGGGGAAATCTATCTCACCCTTGTTATTTACCAGGTACTGCTGGAGAGTGGGTTGTGTGGTAGTATTAATATTGGTCAGGGCTGCATTCAGAGGAGTCTGTACCGTCAGGTTAAAAGGAGCGGCAGCCTGAGGGTCACTCGTGTTCACAGTTATACTCAGCAGATCTTTCGGCATAATCTTTGCGTCATAAAGGGGAAGATCTTCCCTGTAACTGTTCACGACCTCGGGATTCTGCATGTAAGGTACATTTTTATAGGAGGTGCAGCCTGCCAACAAGGCGGACGCCACAACAAACAATAATAGTTTCTTTAAAGTCTTCATATCAGTTTTTTCATTTATTATTCAATCATCTGCCAAACAGGCGCGAGAAAAGGCCTCTGCCGGGATTCTCCGAAACAGGAGATTCACCGGCACTACGTATCAAATCCGAAAAAGTGGTTCCGTCATGAATCATTCCATAAATAGTACCCCAATCGGGAAGGCCTCCCAAGTTGCGGTCATCTATAAAAAGATCGGCTTTGAGCTTGCGTGAGTAATGATTGTTACGCCCTTTCTCCTCCTCCGGATAGTCGCGGTTCACGGCATAAAATTCAAGACCCCGATCACGGCAAAAGGCAAGAGCCTCGTCAAGCAGACGCCCTTCACGCACTGTCCATAGAATCAACCTGTGATGTTCGTCACGCAATTTTTTCAATGTCTCAATGGCAAACGGCAACTCCCTGCCGATTGCCGGATACTTGTGCTCAACAATAGTACCGTCAAAGTCTACTGCTATGGTCATTGTCTGTCAATATATAATTTATATGTTAACTGAGTTTTTTTCCGCTATAGGTTCCAGCAATTCTCTAGCAATGGTAACTTTAGCACATCCAAGAATATCAATTTTTACAACCAGACTAGTAGAACCATCTATCTCACGACATATATTCCCTTCCAATCCTACCAGTTTGCCACCGTTTACACGGACACGATCGCCCAAATGCAGAGGGCATGACTCAATAGTGACGTGTTCTTCGGCATCATTGACCATACGCATCAAGCTGTACATCTGATGATCTGGAATAATAGCTACGGGACGGCAAGTATTTCGGGAAGAACCGGCTATGTTAACCATGAAACGTTTTATATAAGGAAGGCAGACTATTTCTTTCCGTCTTACTGAATCTGTGCAGCGAATGAAAACAAGAGCAGGAAAAACAATACGGTCCACTTTTTTACGTTTACCATCATGACGAATACTCATCTCCTGTTGGATAGGGACATAAACTTCATAAGCTTTCTCACTATCAGTTTCGTTCTTCAAACGTTTTCGTAATCTATCCTGACAGGCTTTTTCACTTCTGTTATTTACAACAGCCACATACCAATGCTTTTTTTCCTGATCATTTCGGAATATGCCTACGGCGTCGTCGGTCTTTTGAACCATCGTTCCCAAAATTTGTTGTGGCATGTCTTTGCCCTTGTTATTTACAATACTCATAGTGGAATAATCCGACTAAAAACAGACGCACTCTTATATAGAGAGCGTCCGATTTCTTAAATTTCTGATTTCCATTAATGTAGTAAGTTGTATGAATTAAATCAGCCCATAAGTTTATGATATATATAGAGAGAAAAAAAACTTTTTTATCAGTTTACAGTCTGTAAATGCTAGAAAATGAAAATAAATCTATACCTTTGCAGCCGATAGACGCTCTCTATATAAGAGTGCGTCCTAATTTCAAAATAATTCAAATATTCCCCTTCTTATAGATCTTTTAAAATATTTCTATTTGCATTATCTATCTGATTAGTCTGTATAGACGAAAGATAGATTTGTGTAGTAGTTTCTGAATCATGCCCCATCGCTTCGCTAATAATACCAATCGAGATATTTTTCGTCTTGGCTATACTTGCCCAGGAATGCCGAGCTACATACATAGTAAGTGGTGTGGTCAATCCTGCCCGGGCTGCAATCTTCTTCAATTTACGGTTCACCAGCAACATTTTATTCCGGTATTGTCTGCGCTCCGTGCCATCTTCTCGTTCTATAATAGGTAAAAGATATTGTGTTTCCGAATCTCCGTATCTGTCAATAATCTCCTGCATCTGTTTTTCCCACCGTATAATGAGTTTCTTACCTGTTTTACGACGGCTATAACTCACAAAGCCACTATTGAGATCTTTTTTGCGCAAATAGGCAAGATCTATAAAAGACATTCCTCGCATATAGAAAGAAAAGAGAAAGATATCTCGTGCAAATTCCAACGATTTATGATCGGAAAGATCCAACTGCTTGATGTGTTTGATATCTGTCAGGGTGGCAGCTCTCTTTGAGGTCTTGTCCACACCAGTATATACATTCTCAAAGGGATCTGCAGGAAGGGCCAGTCCCTCACCCACTGCCTTGCGATACACACAACGCAAAATACGCATATAAAAAGAAGTGGTATTACGACTTAAATGGTGAGTGGAGCGCATCTCCGTTTCATAATGTTCCATCAAATCTGCATCCATCTCATCAAAACATAAGTCTATGCCATCACGGAACTTCATGAAGCTGTTCAATGCGGACTGATATGTTTCGACTGTCCGTTCTTTTCCTTGCCCTCTAAGACGCTCTATCTGCTCCTGCATGTATTCAAAAACGAAACGCCCTTACTCGGACGATACTTTAATTTTACTAATCTCATATTTGCCATTACCTAGGTTAATTAAATAAATCATCAAAGAAAAATATAATATCATGATTTATATTTTAATGAGGACTTAAATACTTGTAATGGCAAATAGATTCTTAAGAATTAAAGAGAAAGAACTCAGTGTCCTTATATCAACAAGTATATAACAATAAAAAACACAAAAGCGCGCAGTTCTGATAAACTGCACGCTTTTGCTTATTATTTATGTCCTTGTCTGAATTACTTCACTTCCTCAAAATCAACGTGATATATCTATCAGCGACTTGCGTACATGTGTTGCAAATATAACGCAAACCCGAAAATAAGCATCCATAAGCAACCACAGCTCTTGCTTGCAAAATTACGATTTTTATTCATAAATAAAGAGATGTAAACGCATAAAAATCAAAAGAAAGCGATGTTTTTAACAGATTCTTCGGTTTTATCCTTACCTTTGTGTATGATATTGGGATGTTATACCCAAACAACAATAAGAAAACGATGCAGATACATAACAATACATTGATAGCGGAATGCTCGGCTTACGATTTCAAGGAAATGTTGGAGCGTAAGAAAGTAAAGTCATGGCTTAAATCCGTGTCGGCATTTGCCAATACGGACGGTGGCAGTTTGTTCTATGGAGTGAATGATGACGGCGTAATTGTAGGGTTGGAGAATCCACAAGCCGATGCTGATTTTATCAGTGAAATGATAAAGGCACGACTTGACCCTGTGCCGGAAGTTCAACTTATTCCGATAGAACATGAAAGACATACCCTGCTTGAAGTGAAAGTAAAGGCAGGAACGCTTACACCTTATTACTATTATCAGGATGGGACACGTACCGCATATGTACGAGTTGGCAATGAAAGTGTAGAATGCAACTCCCAACAATTACTTTCGTTGGTATTAAAAGGCACGCACATGACTTGGGATTCACTGCCTACCCAAGTGGATGCCAGCAAACATTCTTTCATCATCCTTGCCAATACTTTCCGTGAGCAAACCCATCAGGAATGGAACGATAAGTATCTGGAATCATTCGGGCTGGTAACTCCTGACGGCAAACTGACCAATGCAGGATTGCTGTTTGTGGATAATTGCACGGTATTTCAATCGCGTATTTTCTGCACCCGTTGGACTGGACTCTATAAGGATGATGCCATCAGTTCCGTAGAACATCGGGCTAACCTTGTGCTGCTCTTAAAATATGGTATGGATTTCATCAAAAACTATACCATGAGCGGCTGGGTGAAGATGCCAAACTATCGCCTTAACCTCCCCGACTATTCCGACCGTGCTATCTTTGAAGGGTTGGTAAATCACCTTATCCATAGAGATTATACTGTAATGGGTGGCGAAGTGCATATAGATATTTACGATGACCGTGTAGAACTGGTATCACCAGGCGCTATGCTTGACGGTACACAGATTCAAGACCGAGATATATACAAAGTGCCGTCCATGCGCCGTAACCCTGTCATTGCGGATATGTTTACACAGTTGGACTATATGGAGAAACGTGGATCGGGTTTACGGAAAATGCGGGAACTTACGGAGAAGCTGCCTAATTTCCTGCAAAGAAAAGAGCCACAATATCAAACGGAAGCAACTTCATTCTACACCACTTTCTATAATCTGAATTGGAACGAAAGCGGAAGAATACCAATTGAGGAAGTGGCTAACAGGGTAAATAGCACCCTCGAAAAGTACCCTGTAAACGAAAAAAGTTCGGTCGAAAAGTTCGGTGTAAACAGCAAAAGTTCGGTGAAAACCTTTGGTGATACACCAGAAGGTTCGGAGAAAGGTTCGGAGATAATGCAAAAAGGTTCGGAGAAAAAGTTCGGAGATTCGAAAAACAAATCTAAAAGCATTGGGAAAACCGCACAAAAGATTATTGATTTCGTCATTTCCGACCCATCAATGTCTGCAGAAGCAATGGCCTATAAAATAGGAATAAGCTCCCGAGCCGTAGAAAAACATATTTCAAAGCTTCGTTCTATGGGAATTTTGTCCCGTGAAGGAGCAGACCATGGTGGCTATTGGCGCATTGTAATTAATCCTCAAACCTAGCAATAAACCTATGGGAACATCTTTCATTCCACTTTGTGTAATAATTGCCGTTTTGATTATTGCCTTTTTGTTTGCCTCCTTACCGCAGGTAAACCATAAAACGCAATACAGAGTGCTTTATGCAATAGCCATCATCATGCTATTAGCTGTTATTCCTATCAGTGAGTATATGGCGGGACATGCCCCAAATTCAAGCAACAATTATCTGCTTGTTCTGATGTTCGATATTGCAGTAGGTTATTTCTGTATGTACATTGCCGCATTACTGAAATTCAATGTCCTTAAACGAAAGAATCAAGCATTGGAAAATGCCTTGACCGAAAAGCAACAAGAAAGTGTAGCAATCCTATTGGAACATCAGAATGAAAAGCAACAAGCACTTCAGCAAAGAGAACTTGAATGGTTAGCAGATAAAATCAAAATGTTCACAGAGGAAGAACAGAAAGCTATTCTTGCCAGTGCTTGCGCATTTACAGAACACGGTTTTATAGTCACTCACTCAATAACCATTCACCCCAAAGACACATGTAGTCAACAAGAACTTATGTATCCTGTCTGCTCTGCTTTTTTCAATATGGGCAAGAAGTGCAATGATATTATAAGTTTCTTATATAAAATTTTTCCTCTCTATTTTCCTGCAGGAAAAAGTGTATTAGCTAAAAAGAGTCAGGATTGGATCAAGTTAAGGAGAGAAGGGAGAAAGAAAAATAAGTAAAATAATGATCATGAAAAAAACAATCATATCAGCGGTACTTAACGTTTGCAAAGACATGAGACTAGACTATATAACCAAAGTAAAGTCTACCACATGGAATGCAGATGTTATTATTGAACATAATACATACAAGGTGGCTTTCAACGTGTACAAATGTCTTCACAATGTAGAAGCCACATACAAAGCGATGCGTAAGGAACGTGTTTACAGATGTTGGCTACTACTGCCAGCCGTAAACTCGTCTTATCAAGAACAAAAAGACCATGAAATTCGTGAGCTAGGTGAATTCCGCACCAAACGTCTTGTGTTGGAAGTTTGGAAAAAAAATTGAATTTGATAACTGATAGAAGGTTTATGCTAAGTAAAAAAGATATAGAAGAATTGGCTACAGGTGCAGTGAAACGCTATTTTAACACTTGTAACTTAGTTTCACCCCAAATTCAGGAAAATGATAAAACTCCTGATTGGGATGGGGAACTCAATCTATACGAAAATAAAAAGATATTAGAAAAATTATATTGGAAGTCTTCGAATTCAGGTGAAAGGAAAAGAAGTTCCTAAATTCAAGGACAAAGAAACATTCCCTGTCGAAACGGTCTTCCTTAAAAACGCTCGGAACGAAGGATTTGTTTTCTTTGTAGTCGAGGTAATGACAGATGGGAAATCCAAGATATTCTATAAAAAAATGGCTCCTATAGAAATACGCGGAGAACTAGCATCTATAGAGCAACAGCAAAAGACCAAAAATATACAATTTGAACCACTAAGCATGGACAAGCCATGGATTGAAGTCGAATTGAAAGCCTTCTTGCTAGATTGCATTAAACAAAAAAGTTTCGCTTCAAAAGGTCAGGTTTGTATTGAAGATATTAAAAATATCTATAACTATCAGTGGGAATTTACTTTTCAAGGGAAGAAAGATAATCTTCTGAATGACTTTCTTGGAGGATTTAAATCCTTCCTGTATCTAAAGACAAAGGAGGGCGTTGAAATACCTATAGGAAATGGCTTGATGAATATTGTCATGCCTGAATTAACTATCAAAAAAGATGAGAACGTTTATATCGGGAAAGATATTGTTGCCTCAAATTATATCCTAACCTATACAAAGGAGAATGTATCTTATAAATTAGAAGGTTTATTTCTTCTTAAATCCGAACAAGGGTTATCATCTACTGAACGTAGCAGCACATTGGAAATATTAGCTAATACTACAGATGGGCAAATAAAAGCCTATGAAGTTTATAAGCGACTAATCAAATTTGGTAGTATAAAGTTTGGAGAAACGGAAATCACGATTAAAGCTTCTAATAAAAAAGTTATTTTGTCAATGATAAACAAGCGGTTATCAAATCTAAGTATCCACAAATCTGTTCTTAATATTTTAAATATAAAGACTCCGATAAATTATAAGACGTTTACGGAAGAAGACGATTTTTCTATGCGTCAATTGTATAAAGCTCTTATTGAACACAAAGCGATTGGGCTTACAAACCCACAAGACATATTTAAGATCAGGATTGCAAATATAAATGTGCTTTTAGTATGCCAAAGTGACAATAATAAAAAATTTTATTTAGATAACGCTTTTGCATCACCTCTTATTAAAGTAATGCAAAATAGCGATGTGTCCCCATTCCAAGTACCAATATTTTCTTTTCTAGGACAAAAGGGTTATGTACTCTTTGATAATATTCCATATAATAGAATTATTGAAATATATAATGAGTGTAATTTAAAAGATTCCCGCGTAATTATCCAGGCAAATTTGGATCTACTTCAAATATTGAAAGCATATGATGAGTTAAAACAATTAGGACACTTAGAGAAAAGTAAGCATACTATAAAAGCAGCTCAGTCATTATCGAAATGGCTTTTGGAAAATGAACGTGAGAACTCAATGATTGCACTACATCAATTGAATAGCTTGCAAATAACAAAACGTCAGCGAGCATTTACAGAAGATGAAATCAACTTATTACTTCAACTTTCTCAAAACAATTCTGATATGGTAAGAGCTGGAGCATTCCTACTTTTAGGCAAAATAGATGTGGCTCAATTTATAATCCAACAATTTCCCGAAGATGAGAAGACGCGTTTTATGGAGTTCCCAATTGCCATTTTCATTAAAGGTACTAATTGCTGAAAATAATTAGATAATAAATTCGACTCGAAAGTGTATCCAAATGCACATCTTCTTCTTTTTACGCACAAAGAAGGTGTGTCGTAATAAACGATACACCTTCGACCACACGGCTCGCCCGTTTAGAACCTCGCTTATAAACTGGGGATGATTCTATGATCAGATACCATTCTTCCTTGTAATTCGACCTTCTGAGCTTGACGGTCACTTTGGTATTAGGTAATGCTTTCTTCATTCTACTTCTGATTTATATAGATTATCAATTTCTTGCTTGGGTACATACACACAGTTTCCTATTTGTCTTGAGGGAATAGAGTATTTTCTAACGTGCGCCCATACTGAACTATCATTAATATGATACTTCTCACAAATCTCAGTAATGGTATAGCAATCCTCCAGCTCTAAGCTGTATATTTTAGGAGCAGACTTTTCTTTCTCCGCAATACTTTCCGGTCTGTTTAGAAAAAGCCGTTCCATTTCAGAGCGTTTGATACGTGTGAGCCTTGTACCCATATTGATAGTTGGAATACGTCCCAATTTAATCAGGAGATACAGGGTGCTGCGTTCCACCCCAAACATAGCAACGGCTTCCTTTACAGAAATGTACTCTCTGATGTCTGATACTTATCAGGCAATGGCTTCTAACTTCGCGTTTCTATCCTTTACATCCTTTTTGCGTTTCCAAGCCACTTTACCACATTTAGGGGAACAATAGTGACTGTCAAGTGTTTTTGCGACAAACACTTTACCACAAACCTTGCACTTCCGTTTGATTTCAAATCCGATTGTTGGCATGTTATACTTTTAAGCATGTATTAGTGTGTATAAGTGTGATTAAGTACCACATTATCTACTTTTTTGTCTTGTCGCAAACATGTCGCAAATAAGAGATAAAAAAGCCCATAGAAAACGCATAGCAACCATGAACTCCATAAACGCAAAAAGCGTGCAACTCATTGAGCTGCACGCTTTTGCTTATTGTTTATTATCTGTTTCCTTATCGGAATCATTTGACTTCCTCAAAATCTGCATCCTGAATATCTTCTTTGTTATTAGAAGAAGAACCTTGATTAGCCTGTTGTCCTGCACCTGCACCCGGACCAGCCTGAGCGCCACCTTGTGCACCACTCTGAGCATACATTTCAGCGCTGGCAGCCTGGAATGCTGTATTCAGTTCAGCCATGGCAGTATCAATAGCAGCCAAATCCTGTGCCTTATGAGCATCTTTCAGTTTCTGAAGAGCAGTTTCAATCGGGGCTTTCTTATCAGCCGACAACTTGTCACCTAATTCCTTCAACTGATTTTCAGTAGAGAAAATCATAGAATCAGCTTGATTCAATTTGTCAATCTTTTCACGTTCCTTCTTGTCTGCTTCTGCATTAGCTTCAGCTTCGGCTTTCATCTTTTCGATTTCTTCCTTACTCAAACCAGAGGAGGCTTCGATACGGATAGCTTGTTCCTTACCGGTAGCCT
>ENA-OQJB01000513-OQJB01000513.1-human-gut-metagenome-genome-assembly--contig:-NODE-513-length-18528-cov-3.333188_pt1 | contig 18528 bp, 7 predicted proteins | sample MGYA00242599_ERZ504765 | MGnify/ENA primary metagenome ERZ504765 (study PRJEB26092, sample SAMD00036354) | human gut metagenome | host: Homo sapiens | study: EMG produced TPA metagenomics assembly of...
ACCGGGCGGTGGAAATACTTCTACATTGGTCCGTGGTAAGTCATCTTTCCGAAATGATGCCAATTCCCCGCTTTATGTCATTGACGGTGTGATGACCCGTGAAAACATCTCGTCTATCCTTTCTTCCAATGATGTAGAATCCATTCAGGTATTGAAGGATGCCGCTTCCGCTTCTATTTATGGTGCACAGGCTGCCAATGGTGTGATTATCATTACTACCAAGCGTGCCAAGAAAGGGGAGACCCGTGTGGATTTTGATATGTCGTTGACTTTGCAGACCTATCAATGTGGCTTTGATATGCTGAATGCAGATGAGTGGGGCCAGGTTTATTGGTCGGCTTATAAGTATGCCAATAATGGAGCTACGCCAAGCAGCGAAATATATGGTAATGGTGCAACTCCCCAACTTCAGGACTATATCGGCCTGAATGGAGCTAAAGTACATGCCGTTGATACGGATTGGCGCGATGTGGTTTATCGCACTGCCTTGATGCAGAATTATAGTGCGACACTTTCAAAGGGCTCTGACAATGGTGCCTTCTCGTTAGCGTTGAACTATCTCGACCATGACGGTCTGGTAGAGAATACGAATTTCCAGCGAATCAATACCCGTATCAGTTCTAACTATCATTATCTTGACAATCGCTTGCGCATCGGCGAGAACGTTGCCATCAATCGTTGGACACAGACCCTTAGTCCGGCCGGTGTAGATGAGAATGCCATCAAACAGCATCCTGCCAAGACGGTTTATGATGAGAATGGCAATTATAACGATGCCATCAATGATGTTTTGGGTGATGCTCCCAATATGGCACGTTTGTTGGAGAATGAAAAACAGAACAAACATGATTACTGGCGTATCTTCGGTAATGCATTCCTTGAAATTGAACCGATTAAGAACCTGGTGCTGAAAACCAATTTCGGTATGAATTATTATGATGAAACCAACAAAACTTTTGAGCCGGCATGGGCACGCGATGAGGTCAATAAGCTGACTCAATCATCCAACAAAAGACTGGATTGGGTATGGACCAATACCGTGACTTATAGCAAAGCTTTTGGAAAGAACAATCTGACTGCACTTCTTGGTACAGAAGCCAAGAAGAACCATTCGGAATCCATGTTCGGTTATGGTACGGGACTGGCTGTAGAAGATGAAGATTATATTTATCTCGACGGTGTGACTGCCGGTAAGAATGTAGGTGCCGGTGCTTCCAATTATGGTATGGTGTCTTACTTTGGTAAAGTGAACTATGATTATGAAGGACGGTATTTGGCCTCTGTTACGGTGCGCCGTGATGCTTCTTCCCGCTTGGCAAAGGGTAATAATGTGGATTACTTCCCTTCAGTGTCGGCAGGCTGGCGCATTTCAAGTGAGAAGTTTATGGAAGCGACCAGGGATTGGTTGGCTGATTTGAAACTACGTGCTTCATGGGGTGTCAATGGTAACGATATTATTGATAATGAGGCTCCCTATACAAAATACTTGATTAGTCTGAAGGATGCAAGCTACAACATGAACGGTGATGGAACGACTTTGGCTCCCGGTGGTTACAAAGTGAGGTCTACCAATCCCGATTTGAAGTGGGAGAGTACAAGACAGCTCAATATCGGTGTGGACGCCGCTTTCTTGAACGGACGTCTGAGTGCTTCTCTCGATTATTTTGATAAGAAGACAAGTGATATGCTTGTGGAGAAACCGTATATCGCTGTCATTGGCGAGGGTGGTTACTGCTGGTATAATGGTGGTACGATGAACAATAAAGGTTTCGAGATGGCACTGACCTGGAATGATAAGGTAAAGGATTTCCAGTATAATGTAGCATTCAACCTTTCATATTACAAAAATGAAGTGACAGAGCTGACGGAAGAAATTTACTATACTTATGGTGGCGGTAATGGGGTTGACAAGACTTTGGTTGGCCAACCGTTCGGTTCATGGATGGGCTTCAAGACAGATGGAGTGTTCCGTACCCAGCAGGAGGTGGATGAGTATAAATCCAAATATAATGTACAGTTTGGCGCTCCCGGAGTAGGACGTATCAAATACGTGGATGCTGATGGTAACGGTACGATTGATACGAACGACCGTGTATGGTTGGGTTCTGACAATCCGAAAGTGATTGCAGGTCTGAATCTTGGGGCATCTTGGAAAGGCTTTGACCTCAGCATGTTCTTCAACGGTATGATTCGTGATGCCTATAACAACTCCAAATATTATACGGATTTATTCCAATGCTGGACCGGTAATCACTCTACCCGCCTGCTCGATGCCATGCATGCTTACGAGAACTTTGAAAAGACGGGTGTTTACAATAGCAGTGTACCTGCTTTGACCACTCTTAACAGCAACAATGAGCACGAAGTATCTGAGTTCTATATTGAAAATGGTTCGTATATCAAGCTGAAAAGTCTGACATTGGGTTACACGCTTCCTAAAGCAGTTCTCGACAAGATGAAGATGCGTCATACGCGCATTTATTTCCAGGCTCAGAATTTGTTTACGATTACCGGTTATACAGGTGCCGACCCTGAAGGTCTGGGTTATCCTTATCCGTTGCCCCGTACGTTCTCTTTGGGATTATCATTTGGTTTCTAAACTTTAAAACTATACTATCATGAAATTGAAACATTTATATATGCTTGGCGTAGTAGCGCTGATGACTGCAAGCTGTAATGAAGACCGTTTCCTGGATTTGAAGCCCCAGGGTAGCTTGAATGAAGATATTATGACTTCTACAGAAGGTGCCGACCTTTTGGTGAATGCCGCGTATGCAGCTTTGGGTGGTCCCGAAGGACAGAGCTGGAGTGTATGGTGTCATCCTACTTCCAATTGGACCTATGGTGAGGTACGTTCGGATAATGCCTATAAAGGCGGTGGTGGTGTTGGTGACCTTAATGAAGTGCACCGTATGGAGACATTTGATATGGATGCAACCAATGGATTTCTGGACAGCAAGTGGTACCATCTATATTGCAGTGTACAGCGTTGTAACTCTGCATTGCGCGTTCTGAATGCTGCAACAGATGAGCAGGTGAACGGACGTGTATCCCGTATTGCGGAGATGAAAGTGCTTCGTGCCCATTATTACTTTGAATTGAGCCGCCTTTTCAACAAGATACCTTATTTTGATGAGAACGTTGAGATTTCCCAATATCCGGATATTCCGAACAATGAGTTTACCCGTGACGAGATTCTGAGTATGCTGGCCAAGGAGATGCTTGATGCCGCCGAACTGCTTCCTGCATCACAGTCGGAGGTAGGGCGTATTTATAAATATATAGCACTGGCCTATGCGGCTAAAATCAAGCTGTACCAAGCGTATCAGCAAGATGAGACTACGCATGCCGTAACTTCCATCAATAAAGAGCTGCTGAGGGAAGTCGTTTCGCTTTGCGACCAAGTGACTGCCAGCAACCGTTACGGTTTGCTTGACGATTTCCAGGGATTGGATTTAGTAGCTAATGAAAACGGTAAAGAGTCTGTTTTTGCCATTCAATATTCCATGAATGACGGTACCGAAAGTGCCGGCCGCATCAACTGGAGCAATCTGTTGAATTCTCCGGGTGGAGGCAGCCCTTACGGAGGTGACGGTTTCTTCCTGCCCAGCCAAGACCTGATTAATGCTTATCAGACAGATGCAAACGGTCTGCCCGATTTTAATTATCAGTCAAAGTCTGATTATAGTTGGGCGGTATTGAACAATGGGGTTTATACTTTACAAAACACGACTCCCAATGTAGACCCGCGTCTCGATTTTGTTGTGGGCCGTCCTACTATAACTTGGAAAACTTACCCAGACAAGCCATGTGAGGGATGGGTGCGTGATAAGGAAACTTATGGCTATAATTGCGCGAAGCGCTTCTGGGTTTCTCCGGAAAGTAGTGATATGTTTAATGGCTGGCCTTGGGGGGCTTCACAGTTGAACTGGCAGATTATACGTTACGCAGATATTCTTCTTTGGAAAGCTGAGGCTCTTATTGAACTCAATGAAGGCGATGGACTCGAAACTGCCCGTGATTTGATTAATCAGATACGCAATCGTGCCCGGAACAGTGCCTATGTAAAGGATTTCAACGACCATTCCAAATATGCGGCCAACTACCTTGTCAATCCTTATCCTGCTGATGTCTGGAATCAGGATTATGCCCGTCAGGCCCTCCGTTGGGAAACACGTCTGGAGAAGGCTTTGGAAGGTGAACGTTTCTTCGACCTGGTCCGTTGGGGCATAGTGGAAACAACCATGAACAAGTACATTACCGCGGAGTCAGACAATCGCATTTATTATGCCAATGCGCACTTTACGGGTGGAAAGGATGAGTATTATCCGGTTCCGAACAATCAATACGGATTTTCTGGAGGCAAGTATGTACAGAATCCCGGTTATGCTCCGTTCAACTAATTATATTTTGAAATGAAAACGCAAGGAGGGGAAACGTTTGTTTCCCCCTCTTCCTTTAAACAATCTTTTATTATGAAACACTTTGCCTATTCTATATTGGGCTGTCTATTGCTTTCTTTGAATGCAGCTTTTGCTCAAAAAACATGGTCGTTTGACGGGCAGGACCCCTTACTTTCCAGTGACGGCAAGTCATTGTTGAATTTGTACACTATAAAGGAAATACCGGAATTTGTTACCGGAGTCGAAGGTAAAGCCCTTCGTACAGACGGGTATTCCACTTGGATGGATACAACCACGGAAGGAGATGTTTCGTCGTTGTCCGGATGGTTTGCTCTGGAATCTTATCCGACGGATACTGCTGCCTTTATGGGAATCAGAGACATGGCAGGAACATCTGTAGCGGTATGTGTAGACCGTTATGGTGAGTTGCTGTTGGGAATGGGGCAGAATGGCTCATACTCTTACTGTTCATTAAAGACAAAAGTCGACCGTTTCAAGTGGCTGCATGTGGTCCTTGACTTAAGTAATGAATCGGTTTGCCTGAATGGGCAGAGGATGAGTGCAGAGGTATGGCCCCGGAACTTGCAAGATGGTGAAATGATACTTCGGGTAGGTAAGGATTTCAGGGAAAAGAAGGTTTGGATGTACGATGTTACGGCTATAAACGGGTTGATTGACGGGATAAGCCTCACTCCCTTTTCCGATGATTCGTCTGCATGGAGAGACGAGATTGCCTTAGGATTGAAGAAGACTTCGGTTTTGGCTATTCCGGAAACCCGTTTTGCGAAGGACTTCAACCGTCCCCGCTATCATCTGTTGCCGGCTGCCAACTGGACGAATGAGACGCATGGTTTACTTCTTTATAAAGGTAAATATCATATATTCAATCAGAAGAATGCTTCTGCAATCTTCCTGGGACAGATAAATTGGGGACATTTCAGCAGTCCCGATATGCTTCATTGGACGGAGGAAAAGCCGGCTTTGACTCCTGATGCTGCTTATGACAAGAATGGAATATGGTCCGGGCATGCTGTTATCAATGATGACGGTATCCCCCAGCTGATATACACAGCCGGTGGAGACAAGATGGGAGTGGGTATTGCTTTTCCAAAAGATACTGCGTTGATAGAATGGGAGAAATATGCGGGTAATCCGGTTATTGCCGAGAAGCCTGCCGGATATACCCGTACGGACATGCGTGACCAGTATGTCTGGAAAGAGGGTGATGTCTGGTATATGATTATCGGTTTCGGCATTGAGCAGACCGATACACCCCACGGGGCTTTGCTGCTTTATAAATCGGCGGACTTGAAGAGATGGGATTTTGTACATTTGCTGTTTGAGGGCAATCCGGAAGTGGATGACTCCGGTATTTTCTGGGAAATGCCGGTCTTTAAGGAGATGGGCGGCAAGTATGTTCTTTTGGTGAATAGGGTTCCTCATAAAGGCATACCTGCGCGTTGCCAGTATTGGATAGGAGATTTCAAGAATGAAAAGTTTATACCGGACAACCCAGTCCCTCAAAATCTGGAGGTCATCAACCGCTTGCTGTCCCCCTCTGTTGTTGAGACTCCGGAAGGGGATGTTGCTGCCATTGCCATTATACCCGATGAAATAGGAGGGGAGGCCACTTATGAACAAGGATGGGCACATCTCTACAGTATGCCCAGAAGATGGCAGCTGAAAGATGGGAAACTATGCCAAACACCCCATCCCGTGATGAAACAATTGCGTGAACAACCGACGGTTTATTCCAGAAAGGCATTGACTGCTGCGAAACCGTGCATTGTGAGCAGAAGGGAACATCAGCTTGAAGTCAAGGCGACTTTTTATCCCGGTGACGCAAAACGGTTTGGATTTACATTGTGTAAGAATCCGGATAATAGCGAATATAGCCTGATTTATTATGATGTGGAGAAGGAGGAACTTATTGTGGACCAGACGCATTCTTCCTTGCGTGCACACATTCCTTTGAAGATTCGTAAGGAACATTATCGGTTGGATACTGCTAAACCGGTGGAGATTCGTTTGTTTATTGACGGTTCTGTAGTGGAAGGATTTATTAATAACGAAGATGCGTTCACTACAAGAATCTTCCCTTTGAAAGAAAATAGTACGCTATTGGAGCTATTCTCTAATGGAAAAACAACGGAAGTTGCTGCCGAAGTTTGGAAACTGAAAGATGCAAAGGTAAAGATGAACTTTTAATGAAAATACAGAAAATGAAGATACCAGCTATATTGGGTGCACTTTTATTGGCAGGAACATTGTCTGCTGGTGCACAAATGAATTCAGACAGTTTATACAAAGAGCCTTATCGTCCTCAGTATCATTTCAGTCCGGAGAAGGGATGGATTGGTGACCCCTCGGGATTCATGTACTATCAGGGTAAATATCATATGTACTGGTGGGGCAAAGTCGAATCTACAGATTTGGTACATTACCAGCAGATAACCCCTTATGCCATGACCGGAGCGGATGACAATATCAGTTACTTCACCGGTTCTGCGGTCATAGACAAGAACAACACGGCCGGCTTCGGCAAGGGGGCTTATGTGGCGGCTTACACCGTTTTTGAGAAGGACTCCAAGAAACAGGCGCAGGGCATCTCTTTCAGTCATGACGGAAAGACATTTCATTATTATGAAGGTAACCCGGTTCTGGACCTTTGGAGTACGGAATTCAGGGACCCTACCGTCTTCTGGCACGAGCCGACCCAAAAATGGGTGATGGTTGTAGCCAAGGCCCTGGAGAAGAAAATAAAGTTTTATACCTCTCCTGATTTGAAGAGCTGGACTTGGACCAGTGATTTCGGCCCTGCCGGTGACAGTGAAAAGTCTTGGGAGTGCCCGGATTTATTCCAGTTGCCGGTTGACGGGGATTCTGACAAGAAAAGGTGGGTGATGGTCGTATCTGTAAACTGGGCGCAAGAACAATACTTTATAGGAGACTTCGACGGCACTTCTTTTAAGCTGATGGAGAACCATCCTGCAGAGCCTCTATATGTGGACAAAGGGCTGGACTTTTATGCATCCCGCACATTTCAGGATTTTGACGGAACGTTGGATTCCAAAATTTCGATGGGCTGGGTTGCAACCTGGGACTATGCACCGGTAGCTCCATCGAAGTATGGGAAGGGCTTCTGGTCTATTCCCCGTAATCTGGAACTGAAGACATACAAGGAAGGCGTGAGGCTGGTGCAGAAACCGGTGGAACAGTTGCAAACACTTCGCCATAAGCCTGCGTCGGTGAAACGTGCTTTATCGGTGGGAACACAGAGGTTACCCGGCTTTGTTCCCGATGAGAATGTCTACGAACTCGATGCTTCGTTTTCTACTGACGTATCCAACACCTTTGGCTTGAATTTGTGTGTGGGTGAAGGGCGCAAAGTGGTGGTCAGCTATGATACGGATTCACATAATCTGGTGATTGACCGTACCCATTGCTCCGATGTGCAGATTCCTAAATTCAGCCGTATGGCATATGCCAGGGTGGAACCGGTAGATAATAAGATACATTTGCATATATTTGTAGACAAATCGAGTATTGAAATCTTTGCCAATGACGGGAAGGATGTATTCACATTATTAACCTATCCGGGCGAGGCTCAAACCGGTATCGAACTTTTTGCGCAGAAGAAGGGGACGAAGATGGAGTTGGATGCCTGGATGCTTAAATCAATATGGAGATGAGGAATTTAATTTGTATTATTTTAGACTGAATGTAACATTTGTAGTATGCTTTGAACAAAAAAGATAGCCTCCTGCTGCTTGGTGGCGTATCTTTGCATGGTAGAAAAACATAATTAATTTAATACCAACAGAAACATGATTCATTTAAAAGACTTTTGGCGGACAATCAGAAGGACGCTTACCGTATTTATATTAGGAACTACCGTGGCTGTCTTCACATGCCAGGCCATAAATCCTCCTTTCGTGATTAAACATCTGGGTGACGGACAGAGTATCGTCCAAATTGACGAGCAGAAGAAGTTTTTGCTGCTGCCGGTGGAAGAGGCTTCTCCGGAGGCAAAATTGTATATGATAGCGGACAATGATGTTGTACGCAGTATGAACGTGCGATTGGCAGTCAATAAGGTTGACTATTTTGTTCCGGTCGATTTGACCGGCTTCGATAATAAACATCTCTCTTTCAACTTCCAGCTTATTCCGGATTCGGCCTTATGCTGGGAAGAAATGAAATTGTCGGATGAATTCGATGTTTCGAACCGGGAGAAATTCCGTCCGGTGTATCATTTCAGCCCGGCTTACGGTTGGATGAATGATCCTAACGGAATGTTCTACAAAGACGGGGTCTACCATTTGTTCTACCAGCATAATCCCTACGGCTCCATGTGGGGGAACATGCATTGGGGACATGCCACCAGTACGGACCTCGTCACTTGGGAACATCACGGAGATGCTATTTCGCCCGATGCGCTGGGAACAATTTTCAGTGGCTCTTGTGTTGTCGACAAGGATAATACGGCCGGGTTCGGTGCCGGTGCCGTCATTGCTTTCTATACATCGGCAAGCGACCGCCAAGTGCAGAGCATGGCCTATAGCCTTGACAACGGAAAGACCTTCAAGAAGTATGCGCGAAATCCCATCCTGACTTCCACGCAGCGCGACTTCCGTGACCCTAAAGTCATCTGGCACGAAGATACCAAGAAATGGATCATGGTTCTTGCCGTAGGGCAGGAAATGGAGATATACTCTTCTGCCGACCTGAAGAACTGGACGCTGGAGAGCAAATTCGGTGAAGGACAAGGTGCTCACGGCGGAGTCTGGGAGTGTCCCGACCTGCTTGAACTGCCGGTTGAAGGTACGGAACTGAAGAAGTGGGTACTCGTCTGTAACCTCAATCCGGGTGGACCGTTCGGTGGCTCTGCCACACAATATTTCGTGGGGACATTTGACGGAAAGAGATTCGTGAACGAGTCTCCCGCAGTGACGAAATGGATGGACTGGGGAAAAGACCATTATGCAACTGTCACTTGGAGCAATGCTCCTGCAGGACGTGCCATTGCATTGGCATGGATGAGCAACTGGCAATATGCCAACGATGTGCCCACCCGCCAATACCGTAGTGCCAACTCCGTGCCGCGCGACCTTTCGCTCTATACCTCGGAGGGTGAAACCTATGTAAAGGTAACCCCGTCTCCCGAATTGCTGAAACTGAGGGATAAAGGCAGCAAGAAGCGTGCTTTCAAGGTAGACCGCACGTATAATCTGGACAAACTGCTGAATGACAATTCCGGAACGTATGAAATCGAAATGACCATCAAGAACAAGGATGCGGATGTGATAGGATTCCAGCTCTTTAACTCGAAAGGCGAGGAGGTGGAGATGTACTATAACCTGGCGGAAAAGACGTTCACCATGGACCGTACCAAGAGTGGTGAGGTGTCGTTCAGCAAGGACTTCCCTGCAGTGACCGTGGCTCCTGTCGAGGGTGGCAATGAAATGAAACTCCGCTTGTTCGTAGACAAGTCGAGCATTGAAGCGTTTGGCAACGACGGACGTTTTGCCATGACAAATCTTGTATTCCCGTCGGAACCTTACAACCGCATCAGTTTCTATGCTAAAGGTGGAAGCTGCAATGTCACCTCGTTTACTGTGTACAAACTCGGATTAAAATAACAGATAATAATCTTCAGCATGGAAAATACTAAGAATTCTTCTTTGGCAAAGCTCTTTCCGGTCATGCTTTGCTTCTTCGCCATGGGCTTTGTGGATTTGGTGGGCATCGCCTCCAACTACGTGAAGGCCGACTTGAACCTGACCGACTCGCAAGCCAACATATTCCCGTCTCTGGTGTTCTTCTGGTTCCTCATCTTCTCCGTACCTACGGGTATGCTGATGAACCGCATCGGACGCAAGAAGACGGTGCTTCTCAGCCTTGTCATCACGTTTGCCTCTTTGCTTCTCCCGGTTTTCGGAGACGGCTACGTGCTGATGCTGCTCTCGTTCTCATTGCTGGGCATCGGCAATGCGCTGATGCAAACGTCGCTCAACCCGCTGCTTTCCAATATCGTAAGCGGCGAGCGGCTGGCAAGTACGCTCACCTTCGGACAGTTTGTAAAAGCCATTGCTTCGTTTCTGGCTCCATACATCGCCATGTGGGGAGCTACGCAGGCCATTCCGTCTCTGGGCATGGGCTGGAGGGTGCTGTTCCCGGTCTATATGGTCATTGCGGTGATTGCCATTCTCTGGCTGAGCGGTACTTCCATCCGCGAGGAAAAGGAAGAGGGACGCCCTTCCACCTTCGGGGAGTGTCTCGCTCTGCTGGGCAAGCCGTTTATCTTTCTCTGCTTCCTGGGCATCATGTGCCATGTGGGCATTGATGTAGGTACGAATACCACAGCGCCCAAAATCCTGATGGAGCGTCTGGGCATGACGCTGGCCGATGCCGGCTTTGCCACCAGCCTTTACTTCATCTTCCGCACGGCGGGTTGCTTTCTCGGAGCCTTCATCCTTCAGAAGATGGCTCCCCGAACCTTCTTCGGCATCAGCGTGTTATGTATGTTGGCTGCGATGGTAGGGTTGTTCGTTTTCCATGAAAAGGCAATGATATACATCTGCATTGCCCTTATCGGTTTCGGCAATTCGAACATCTTTCCGGTTATCTTCTCCCAAGCGTTGCTTGCTATGCCACAAAAGAAGAACGAGGTTTCCGGCTTGATGATTATGGGGCTCTTCGGCGGTACGGTATTTCCGATAGCAATGGGCTTGGCAAGTGATGCTGTAGGACAAAGCGGTGCCGTGGCTGTAATGACGGTGGGGGTAGTGTACTTGTTCTTCTATATGCTGCGTATGAAGCGGTAATCTTTGTTCGCAGGCTGCGGACACATATCCCAAGGCTGCGGATATCTGTCCCAAGGTTGCGGATGTCTATCCCAAGCCTTGGGATAGAGATAATCCTTAGTTCTTAGAGACTTTTTAATAGATAATTGGCAACTTTTCATTCTATAGTTAGGAACTTTTTTATTAGGTTTGCAGCGGGTAGGACATTGAGTTTGCCGTGAATAAAATATATCATTCATTAAACAATATAATATTATGAATAAGATAATAGTAGGTATGGGCGAGGCTCTGTGGGACTGCCTCCCCGAAGGAAAGAAGATAGGCGGTGCTCCGGCAAACTTTGCTTACCATGCATCGCAGTTTGGTTTCGACAGCCGTGTGGTCAGTGCCGTAGGTGCCGATGCGGATGGGGACGAGATTCTGGATGTGTTCGCCCGGAAGGGGCTGCGCACGCAGATTGAGCGCGTGCCTTACCCCACGGGAACGGTGCAGGTGACGCTCGATGCCGTGGGCGTGCCGTGCTATGAGATAAAAGAAGGCGTGGCCTGGGACAACATTCCCTTTACCGACGAACTGAAGCGTCTGGCACTGAACACGCGTGCCGTATGTTTCGGCTCTTTGGCGCAACGCAGTGAAACAAGCCGCATCACCATCAACCGTTTTCTCGACACGATGCCCGATGCGGAGGGGCAACTGAAGATATTCGACATCAATCTCCGCCAAGGGTTCTATACCAAAGAGATACTCTGCGAATCCATGCGCCGCTGCAACATCCTCAAGATAAACGATGAGGAGCTGGTGACCATCAGCCGTATTTTCGGCTACCCGGGCATCGACTTGCAGGACAAATGCTGGATTCTGCTGGCCAAGTATAACCTGAAGATGCTTATCTTGACTTGCGGAACGAACGGCAGCTATGTGTTCACTCCGGGAGTGGTTTCTTTCCAGGAGACGCCCAAGGTACCGGTGGCGGACACCGTTGGAGCCGGTGACTCGTTCACGGCAGCCTTCACCGCTGCCATTCTCAGCGGGAAGCAGGTGCCCGATGCCCATAAACTGGCGGTGGAAGTCTCTGCCTATGTATGTACCCAGAGCGGTGCCATGCCGGAATTGCCGGTGGCCTTGAAAGAAAGGCTGGCATAGATTTTTCTTATTCTTTTCACATTTTTCGTTATCTTTGCTCATCTGCAATCTTAAATCAGAGGAAAGTGAAGATGAGACAGCATAACCTTCGGATTTTATTCTTTCTGCTCGTGCTTTGGGGAGTGGCGGTTGCCTGCTCCCGGCGCGAGGCACGTTTCCGTATCGGCGTTTCCCAATGTAGCGAGGATGAATGGCGGCGCCAGATGAACAGTGAGATACTCCGTGAAGCCCATTTCTACGAGGATGTGGAGGTGGACATCCGTACTGCCGTCGACGATAATGACCGTCAGGCAAAAGACATTCGTGAGCTGATAGCCGAAGGGGTGGATCTGCTGATTGTGGCCCCTAATGAAGCCACTCCGATAACTCCGGTTGTGGAGGAGGCATACAACCGGGGCATTCCGGTGATTGTAGTGGACCGTAAAATCCTTTCGGACAAATACACGGCCTACGTCGGTGCAGACAACTACGAGATAGGGAAAGCTGTGGGAGAGTATGTGGCCAATGTGCTGCATGGGCAGGGAGATGTGGTGGAAATCTCAGGTTTGGTGGGCTCCACACCTGCCGTAGACCGTCATCAAGGATTTGTGAAGGCTATATCCGCTTATCCCGGTATCCGGTTGCTGGCCGTTGAAGACGGTGCCTGGTTGCAACTCAAGGCCGGAGAGAAAATGGATACCCTGCTGAGCCGCTTTCCGCATATCGACCTGGTGTATGCTCAGAATGACCGTATGGCGGCCGGAGCCTATGCTGCCGCTGCCCGAGAGGGGCGGGAAAAGGATATGCGGTTCATCGGCATAGATGCCCTGCCCGGCAAGGACTATGGAGTGGAGAAAGTGCTTGCCGGCGAACTGGATGCCACGTTTATATATCCTACCGGTGGCGACCGCGTGATGCAGATTGCCATGGATATTCTGAACAAGCGTGATTTCCCCCGTGAAACTATCCTGGGCACTTCCGTCGTCGACCACGACAATGCTCTCATCATGAAGATGCAGACCGCCCACATCGGCACCCTGGATGGAAAGATAGAAACCCTGAACGGAAAGATAAACCAGTATTTAGCCAGTTATGCCACGCAGCAGGTTGTCTTGTACGGCAGTCTGGCCGCCCTATTGTTGCTGGTCGGTTTGTTGGTGGCTGTCTACCTCTCCTTGCGTGCCAAGAACCGGTTGAACCGTGAACTGTCCATGCAGAAAAAGAAACTGGAGGAACAGAAAACCCAGTTGATACAGCAGAAGGAACTGTTGGAAGTACAGAAGTCGCAGTTAGAACAGCTTTCCCATGAACTGGAGGAGGCTACGCACGCCAAGCTGGTGTTCTTCACGAATATTTCACACGATTTTCGTACTCCGCTGACGCTGATAGCCGATCCCATAGAGCAGCTTCTTGCCAACCGCACCCTCGACGGACAGCCGCGCCAGCTCCTCGAGCTGATGAAAAAGAATGTACATATCCTGCTTCGCCTGGTCAACCAGATACTTGATTTCCGGAAGGTGGAGAACGGGCGCATGGAGCTCCATCTCGAACCTTTTGATTTGCTCGACAGCTTCCGGGGCTGGAACGACTCTTTCCGCATGGCGTTGCTGAAGAAACATATTGCTTTCAGCTTTGAGGCATCTCCCGATACGGACTTCCGGATGATGGCGGATGCGGAGAAGATGGAGCGCATTTACTTCAATCTCTTCTCCAATGCCGTGAAGTATACGCCGGAGAACGGGAAAATCACCGTACGGTTGTTAAAGTCGGAACAGAACTACAGTCTGTCCGTCTTCAATTCCGGCAGCTACATTTCTTCGACCGATGTGGAAGCCATCTTCGAGCGCTTCTATCAAGTGGACGGGCATCAGGCCGGTACCGGTATCGGACTGGCGCTGGTACGTGCCTTTGTAGAGATGCATGGCGGTAACATTACGGCACGCAGTGACGAGAAAGGCACTACTTTCACCGTCACTTTCCCGCAGCAGGATGTTTCGCTGTACCATCCCACCATAGTGACGTTGCCTGCCGAAGAGCAGGACGTGTCGTCCACCCTGATAGATACGGAAGTGAAGGCAGGCGAAGAGGTGGTTGAGGCCGATTGTCCTACTGTGCTGGTAATTGACGATAATGCGGATATCCGCAACTATGTGAAGTCTCTTCTGTCGAACGAGTTCCGTGTATTGGATGCTGCGGACGGGACAGAGGGTATCCGGCTGGCCATGAAGTATGTGCCGGATGTGATTATCTCCGATGTAATGATGCCCGGTATGGATGGTGTGGAATGCTGCCGCCGCTTGAAGGGGGAGTTGCAGACATGCCATATCCCGGTGATTCTGCTGACGGCCTGCTCGCTGGACGAACAGCGTATCCAGGGCTATGATGGCGGTGCCGATTCTTATATTTCCAAACCATTCAATTCGCAGTTGCTCTTGTCTCGTGTCCGCAATCTTATTGCAAACCGCCGTCAGTTGAGGCAGTTCTTCGGAGATAACCAGACTATCGAGAAGGAAGCCATCAGTGATTTGGATAAGGGTTTCGTCTCCCGCTTCAAATCGCTTGTCGAGGAGAGGATGAAAGATGCGGAACTCAATGTGGAGGATTTGGGACGGAATATGGGTATGAGCCGTGTGCAGCTTTACCGTAAGCTGAAATCGCTGACCAACTATTCGCCGAATGAGCTGCTGCGCCAGATGAGGTTGAAAAAGGCTGCCTCACTGCTTGCCTCCTCTGACATGACGGTAGCGGAGATTGCCTATGAAGTGGGCTTTTCGTCACCTTCCTATTTCACGAAATGCTATAAGGAACAGTTTGGGGAGAGTCCTACCGAGTTTCTGAAAAGAAGGGGATAGCTGTTGTCTATCCCCCTTGTTCTTAATACACGTCTGTTTACTTCTGTAAATGATACTGGAACTTATTTCAGTATTTGAGGCAGGTTTTCCCTTCCCAGAAGTAGTAAACACAGATTCCAATCCAGCTTGTGAGCAGGATGATAATTGCAACTAATAGTTTCTTCACGCCGTCTACCGGCCACTTCATGATTTCAAGTACGGCTTTGACACACAGAACCACACCGATAATCCAAATGATAAATCCAATCATAACCTGTGATATTTAGTATTGTTAATTAAAAACAAATAGAGACTACGCCTTATTCAGGAGCAGCCTCTATTCTTTATTTAGTAATCGGAATTACTCTGTAACTTCAGCGCCCCAATTTTCTTTGGAAAGACGCTTGTAGCTGTTGTAACGCCATTTAGCGTTTTCTTCAGCAGCCTTGAACAGCTCGTCGGCCTCCTGCGGATATTGCTTCATTACGGATGCGTAACGAACTTCACCCTTCAGGAAGTCTTGGAATCCGCTCCAATCCGGTTCCTTGCTATCCAGCGTGAACGGATTCTTGCCTTCAGCCTCCAGAGCCGGGTTGTAACGCCACAAGTGCCAGTAACCGCACTTAACGGCCTTTTCTTCCTCTGCCTGGCTCTTGCCCATACCTGCCTTCAGACCGTGGTTGATACACGGAGCGTAAGCGATGATGAGTGACGGACCGGGATATGCTTCTGCTTCACGGATAGCCTTTAAAGTCTGAGCCTGGTCGGCACCCATAGCGATTTGGGCAACGTATACGTAACCGTAAGTAGTAGCCATCAGACCGAGGTCTTTCTTGCGTACACGCTTACCGGCAGCGGCAAACTTGGCGATAGCGCCTACCGGGGTAGCCTTGGAAGACTGACCGCCTGTGTTGGAGTAAACCTCAGTATCCAGTACGAGGATGTTGACATCCTTACCGCTTGCGATTACATGGTCGAGACCACCGTAACCGATGTCGTAAGAGGCACCGTCGCCACCGATAATCCACTGGCTGCGTTTTACCAGGTATTGAGACAGACTGGCGATAGTCTTGCAGCTGTCGCACTTGTCTTTGGCAGCTTCTACCATCGGAATAATCTTTTCAGCCAGTTCCTTGCTCTTGTCTGCATCGTACATGTTTTCAATCCAAGCCTGGAATACTTCTTTGTATTCAGCCGGAGTTCCTTCTGCTGCGATGGCATCTTCCATAGCCTTCACGATACGTGCGCGCATCTTTTCGTTGGCAAGCTCCATACCCAGACCGAATTCGCAGAAGTCCTCGAACAATGAGTTAGCCCAAGCAGGACCGTGACCCTTTTCGTTCTTGGTATAAGGAGTAGAAGGTACTGAACCGGAGTAGATGGAAGAACATCCTGTTGCGTTGGCTACCATTTCGCGGTCACCGAACAACTGGGAAATCAGCTTCACATACGGAGTTTCACCACAACCGGAGCAAGCACCTGAGAACTCGAACAACGGAGTGGCGAACTGAGAGTTCTTCACGTTGGCCTTGATGTCAACCAAGTGTTGTTTGCTCTTCACGTTTTCAGCACAGTAAGTCCAGTTGGCAGCTTCCGGCAATTGGCTTTCGAGGTGCTTCATAGTCAGAGCTTTGCCACCCTTCTTCGGGTTGCCCGGACAGACATCGGCACAGTTGCCACAACCCAGACAGTCGAGAACGTCCACCTGGATACGGAATGTCATACCGTCGAATGCTTTACCTACAGCCTTCAGTTGAGTGAAGTTGGCACCCTTCTGCTCTTCAGCGTCGAGTACGAACGGACGGATAGAAGCGTGAGGACAAACGTATGCACACTTGTTACACTGGATACAGTTCTCAGCGTTCCATTCGGGAACGAATGCGGCTACACCACGTTTCTCATATTTGGCAGTGCCTTGTTCCCAAGTACCGTCTTCGATACCCTTGAATGCAGATACCGGCAATAAGTCACCGTCTTGTGCGTTGATAGGACGAACTACTTCGTTGATGAATGCAGGATCGTTGTTTTCAGCCTTGGCGTCGTCTGCCAGATTGGCCCAAGCCGGGTCAACGGTCAGTTGCTTGTATTCGCCGCCACGGTCAACTGCTGCGTAGTTCTTGTTGACAACGTCTTCACCCTTCTTGCCGTAAGACTTAACGATGAATTTCTTCATCTGTTCTACAGCCAGGTCAACCGGAATAACGCCGGTGATACGGAAGAATGCGGATTGCAGGATGGTGTTGGTACGGTTGCCCAAACCGATTTCTTGTGCAATCTGAGTAGCGTTGATATAGTAAACAGTGATATTGTTCTGTGCAAAGTACTTCTTCACCTTGTTGGGCAGGTTCTTGGCAAGCTCTTCGCCTTCCCAGATGGTGTTCAGCAAGAAAGAGCCGTTCTTACGCAAGCCGCGGGTTACGTCGTACATGTGCAGGTAAGCCTGAACGTGGCAAGCCACGAAGTTAGGCGTATTTACCAGGTATGTAGAGCGGATAGGAGTGTCGCCGAAACGCAGGTGCGAGCAAGTGAAACCGCCTGATTTCTTGGAGTCGTAAGAGAAATAGGCCTGGCAGTGCTTGTCGGTGTTGTCACCGATAATCTTTACAGAGTTCTTGTTAGCACCTACTGTACCGTCAGCGCCCAGACCGTAGAATTTGGCTTCGAACATGCCTTCGCCGCCCAATGCGATTTCTTCTTCCTGGGGAAGAGAAGTGAAGGTAACGTCGTCCACGATACCGATAGTGAAGTGGTTCTTCGGCATCGGCATAGCCAGATTCTTGTAAACGGCGAGGATTTGAGCAGGAGTAGTATCCTTGGAACCCAAACCATAGCGGCCGCCTACGATAACCGGAGCATTCTCTGCACCGTAGAAGCAGTCTTTTACGTCGAGGTACAACGGTTCGCCGTTAGCACCCGGTTCTTTCGTACGGTCCAGTACGGCAATCTTCTTGGCAGTCTTGGGAACGGCGGCAAGGAAGTGCTTGGCAGAGAACGGACGATACAAGTGAACGGCAACCAAACCAACCTTTTCGCCATTGGCAACGAGGTGGTCGATAGCTTCGCGGGCAGCTTCCGTTACAGAACCCATGGCGATGATAACGCGTTCTGCATCTTCTGCACCGTAGTAATCGAACAAACCGTACTTGCGGCCTGTGATTTTGGAAATCTCGTTCATGTATTCCTCAACGATAGCCGGAACTGCTTCATAGTAGTTGTTGCAAGATTCACGGTGTTGGAAGAAGTGGTCAGGTATTTTCGGCCATACCACGGGCAAACCGGGTTCAGTCGGGTTCAATGCACGTGCGCGGAATTCAGCCAAAGCTTCCTGGTCGATAAGCGGAGCGAGGTCTTCGTTCTCCAGCATCT
>ENA-OQJB01000515-OQJB01000515.1-human-gut-metagenome-genome-assembly--contig:-NODE-515-length-18494-cov-5.666848_pt1 | contig 18494 bp, 16 predicted proteins | sample MGYA00242599_ERZ504765 | MGnify/ENA primary metagenome ERZ504765 (study PRJEB26092, sample SAMD00036354) | human gut metagenome | host: Homo sapiens | study: EMG produced TPA metagenomics assembly of...
TCAGCAGCATGGAAATACGGGAGAATAATCAGTGTCACAAGTGTCATCAAAGGACTGATCGTAAGCATCATGATCAGCACCCCAACTCAGCGTTGTCACGGATTGAATCATCTGTGTCGCACTCTGGTTCAGACTCTGTCCCAGTGTATCAACATCATTGGTCACTCTGGATAACACTTCTCCGACTGGTTTTGTATCAAAATAGTTCATCGGCATACGATTGATCTTCTCTGAGATTTCTTTTCGCAAACGGTATGTTGTTTTCTGAGAAACCCCCGTCATCAGATATCCCTGAATAAACGAGCACAATGTGCTGACCAGATATAATGCAAGTGTCAGCAGCAGGATCTGTCCAATCTTTTCAAAGTCCATCCCGCTTCCGCCGGATACTTTGCTCATCAGACCGTTGGCAATTTCCGTTGTTGCTTTTCCAAGAATCTTTGGTCCGATAATCGTAAATGTTGTTCCGCAGACTGCAAAGATCACGATCAACAGCATCTGCACCTTGAATACACTCATATAATGAAGCAATTTCTTAAGTGTTCCCTTTAAATCCTTTGCTTTTTCATCCGCTCCTTGCGGACCCATATGTCCATGTCTAGGCATTTGCTCCCGCCTCCTTCCCACTGAGATTCAATTCTGCCTCCGAAAGCTGTGAAGCCGCGATCTGGCGGTATACCTCACAATTTTCCAGAAGTTCGCTGTGTGTTCCGATTCCGGCAACTCGTCCCTCGTCCAGCACAATGATCTGATCTGCATGCAGGATCGTACTGATTCGCTGCGCCACTATCAAAACCGTACTGTCTTTTGTCTTTTCTTTCAATGCTCTTCTCAAGATAACATCTGTTTTATAATCCAGCGCCGAGAAACTGTCATCAAAGATAAACAGCTCTGGATGTTTCGCGATCGCTCTTGCAATGGACAATCTCTGTTTCTGTCCGCCAGATACGTTGGAACCGCCCTGTGCAATGTGACTGTGATATTTCTCCGATTTTGCTTCAATAAACTCTTCCGCCTGTGCGATTTGTGCAGCTTCCTTCATCACAGCTTCGCCACCATCCGGATTTCCGAATAAAATATTAGAAGCAATATCTCCGGAAAACAGAACTCCCTTCTGTGGAACATATCCGATCTTATCTCTCAGCATATGCTGGGATACTTCCCGGACATCCACACCATCCAGAGTGATCGATCCTTCTGTCACATCGTAAAATCTCGGGATCAGATTAACCAGCGTAGATTTTCCGCTTCCGGTACTTCCAATGATCGCTGTAGTCTCTCCCGGCTTTGCTGTAAAATGGATATCGTGAAGCACATCTTCGTCCGCTCCCTGATATCGAAAGGATACATGTTCAAATTTCAGGACACCTTTTTCCGATTTCTGGAACTCTGCGGCTTCTTTCGGATCCTCAATTACAGATTTGCTTGTCAAGATCTCTTCAATACGATCTGCAGATACCGCTGCTCTTGGAAGCATGATCGAGATCATACAGATCATCAAGAATCCCATGATAATCTGCATCGTGTACTGAATAAATGCCATCATATCTCCAACCTGCATCTGGCCGTCACTGATTCCATGTGCTCCATTCCATACGATCAGCACAGAAATTCCATTCATGATGAACATCATGGTAGGCATCATAAACGTCATCGCACGATTGACAAACAGACTGGTCTTCGTCAGATCAATATTTGCCGCATCAAATCGTTTTTCCTCATACTTTTCCGTACTGAATGCCCGAATCACCGGAAGTCCTGTCAGAATCTCCCTTGTCACCAGATTCAGCTTATCGACTAATTTCTGTAAAATCTTAAACTTTGGCATTGCAACTACAAACAGCACCAATACCACACATGCAATCAGACCAACCGCAAATGCAATGATCCAGGACATAGAAACATTCGTCTGAAATACCTGATACACTCCTCCGATAGCCAAAATCGGTGCATACAGAACCATCCGCAAAATCATCACTGACAGTACCTGTACCTGCTGAATATCATTCGTGCTTCTGGTAATCAGGGATGCGGTAGAAAAATGGTCAAATTCATTGTTGGAAAATCCGACCACCTTTCGGAACACATTTCCTCTGATATCGCGTCCCACTCTGGCACCCACTCTGGCTGCCAGATAACAGACCAGAATACTTGCTGCCATTCCAAGAAGTGCCAATGCGATCATTTTTCCTCCTGTAGCAAAGAGGTAGTGATACTGTAGTCCCTCCACATCAATTCCCAGATCCTTGTAAACCCCTTTTGCATAACTCATCGCTGCCTGCTCCAGGATCATATCCGGCATATCCTTCATTTCTTTCTGAAGTTCCTTCGTCAGCTCCTCCCTTGCTTCTGACGGCAGCATCTGCAAAATATCAAATACTGTCGTATCTTCTGTCAGCATTTCTTTCGGAATCTGTTGTTTTAACATCTCTTCCGCTTCCTGCGTCTTCTCGCTTCCGGACTCAAATCCGGAAGTGATCATCATTGGAAGCGCCAATGCGTCTTCCACTTCTTTAAGCTCTGTCTCATTTTCTTTCACAGCTTCCTTGAGCACAAATGCCGGTTTGTCATAAGAATCCTCATTTTTTTGATAAGCATCCTTCACGGTCTGTAAATCATTCTCTGACACAAACAGCATTAGCTTATTCCATTCTTCTTCTGAAATTGCTGTTGGTGCCTTGTCTTCAATTCCGCCCTGTAGGATTCCGACATTGACAATATCCGACGTATATGCCGGAAGCGACAGATCGCAATATGCCTGTACGATCAAAATCGCCACGATTGCGATCACCGCCTGCCAGTAATGCAGAATATACTTAAATAAATTTTTCATACGCTCTCCTTTCCTGCCTTATCTCTCTGTTTTACTTTCTCCTGATGTATGAAACCTTGGTTCTTCTTTTAAGTTGTCAAAAATCTGAATCATAATTCTTCGCAAAAGAAGCTTCTCTTCCTGACTGATGCCTCGGAACATGATTTCATCCATCTGCATGGCTACTTCCTTTACATGTTCAATGCAAGCCTTTCCCTTTTCATCCAGATACAGACGCATGATCCTTTGATCCTTTTCGTCCGGCTGTCGTTTGATAAATCCAGCCTTCTCCATCTTCTGAATCGCAGATGTAATAGACGGCGCCGTCACATTCAGCTTTTTTGCCAGCTCCTTCTGAGAAAGAGGCTTTTGAGAAACAGCTTCCTCATGATGCAGCATAAACAGGATGCCTGCCTGACTCTTATTCAGCCCATACTTGTCAAACATCTTCTGTGCCCGCAGTCCGCCCTGATGAACCACCATCCCAAAGAGTCCGACACTTGGAACCTTATCCAGATCACAGCGCATTGCTATACCTCCTTTTTAATTAGTTAGATATCTAATCGATATATTAGTATTATCTTCCAAAAAATCAAGCATTAATATAATTTTTCACATTTTTTAATATTTATGCCAATAAACTAGTTAGATGTTTAATTATTTTCATTTCGTAAAAAAGCAGTCTCTGATCAACATCTGAGACCGCCAGATAAAAATCCCGTTATGTTCTATTTTATTCCTCTTCTTCTGTGCTTTTTTTGCGCTTCAGAGTCCTTACATTTACTCCATTAACTTCAATATGATCATCTACAGCAATGACCAGACACTGCCTTCCATCTATCACTCTCGTTTCGATCAGATCCGCCCGTTCCGGATTGACTTTAATCACAATATCCGGCGTTTCAATCTGAAACTTTTTTGTCTCCGTAATATTGGTTGCAAGAAGAGAAGTCTTTTCCCCTGCTGTCTCTTCATAATTTTGATCAAAACACTCCATTTTTTCCGAAGAAACGCCGCTCTTTTCAAATACCTTGCGTACATCGGTCTTATCCAACTGCAGCGGTTCCTGTTCTTCTTTATGTTCCTCAATCATGTCATTCAAAGTATCATGGATATTGCGGATCGTCTCATAATCTCCGTCTTCTCCCAGAGTATCCTCGATCAGCATCTGAAATGTCTCCTTCTGCGTGTTGGCTGACATCGGCATCCTTGCTCCCAGCAGCTGCTCAATCAACTCCGGCTGCAAATCCTCTGATTTCTTCGTATAATAGAGTACTCCATGAATATCCGTGCTTCTGTCATTAAAAGCCGGAAACAAAAATCCCTTGTCCGGCATATCTACCACCCAGTCCCGGATACGATCCTGAATACAATTGCTCTCTGCATTGTAACTTAATCCTGCCTTTGACAACGAAACCGGACAGATACTGCACACCAAATACTCATACACTTCATCGGATGCGTCAAACATCTCCATATTGTCAGACGATCTGCCCGGCACATCATACATTGCATGGATTAAAATAATATAATAATTCTCCGCATACTCATATGTAGCGATTACTTTGTCATAAAATTCTTCCAGGAGCATGTCATCTTCCAGCTTACTGGCTTTTAGTTTCATTAAAAATTCCTGTGTCCCGCCTGGCATCTCCTGGTCGATCGGGAATTCCATATTCAACATATTTTTCCCCATCGTCCCGGAAAGTGTCTTTTTAAAAATGTCAAAATATTTAAACGCCTCTTCCTCAGGCAAAGATAAAAATGCCGATTTTGATTCCATCTTTTTATTTTTCTCATGATCCACATAGCAGCCGGCAATTCTTGTGATCGCGCAATTTGCCGGTGTAAACTGCTTACGGATTTCTAATACTTCTTTTTTATTCATAATAAATTTCTCCCTCCAGAATATAAGAAAGGGTCCTGCAACAACCAGAACCCTTTGATACAACTGCAAATTATATTATATGGACAGCCTGTATGGATGTCAATATTGTTTTCTATTTACCATGCTCCTATTACTCCATTCTTTTACTGTTTCATTATTTTATTAGCTCTTCTTATATCAATAATAATTACTATTATTATAATTAATTACAAATTTCTATTTTTTAGTAGACTTATCGTTTTGTTTTGGTTATAATACATATGTTAAATGCTTTCGTTAAAAATTAAAGGAGGACTATTTTTATGAAAAAATATTTATGTGAAGCATGTGGATACATTTATGATCCTGAAGTAGGCGATCCAGACAACGGTGTAGAGGCTGGAACAGCTTTTGAAGATATCCCGGAAGACTGGTTATGTCCACTGTGCGGACTTGGAAAAGACGCATTTGTTGAAACAGAATAATGCATAAAAAGTATCGCTCATCATCTCAGGCGGATGATGAGCGATTTCTTTTTTATTTTCCTGTATGAAGCAATTCATTCGCATTGCGGATCCGCTCTTCTGTCGGAGGCTCGATCCCCTCCAGCGGATATTCCATCCCCAGTTCTTTCCACTTATACTCTCCCAATGTATGGTACGGAAGTACTTCCACTTTCTCTACATTGGAGAGTGTCTGAATGAATGCATCCAGCTTTTTCAGATATTCATCATTATCACTTCTCTCCGGAACCAGTACGTGACGAATCCACACCGGTTTATTGATGTCACTTAAATATCTCGCCAAATCCAGAATATTCTGATTCGTATGACCAGTCAAAATCTTGTGCTGCTCATCGTCAATATGTTTGATATCCAAAAGAAGCAGATCTGTATATTTCATCAGTTCCTCAAACTTACTAAAAAACGGTTCTTCTCTTGTAAAAGGTGCTCCACTTGTATCGATTGTTGTGTGGATTCCTTTTTCTTTTGCTTTCTTAAACAATTCCAATAAGAAGTCGATCTGCAAAAGCGGCTCGCCCCCGCTGACTGTAATTCCACCGGATTTTCCCCAATAACTGCGGTATTTCCATGCTTTGTCCAACAATTCATCTGCTGACATCTGCGTTCCTGTCTTCATACTCCATGTATCCGGATTATGGCAGAACTGACAGCGCATTGGACATCCGCTCACAAAAATAAGAAAACGGACTCCCGGTCCGTCTACGGATCCAAAACTCTCTGTTGAGTGTATATATCCTTTCATTTGCTTGATTCCCTTTCTCTTGATATTTAAAAAGGGACGTAGCATCCTGTTTGTACTACGTCCCTGTGAATTACAAATTACAGTGCTTTATGGCATGTTCTTGCAATTACGTCTAACTGCTGCTCACGTGTCAGGTCGATAAATTTAACAGCGTATCCTGATACACGGATTGTGAAGTTTGCATATTCTTCTTTCTCTGGGTGCTCCATAGCATCGATGAGTTTCTCTGTTCCGAATACGTTTACGTTCAGGTGATGTGCTCCCTGATCAAAGTATCCGTCCATTACGTTAGCCAGATTTACTTTTCTCTCATCGTCATCATGTCCAAGTGCTCCAGGGCTGATTGTCTGTGTATTAGAAATTCCGTCCAGTGCTTCTTCGTATGGAAGTTTTGCAACTGAGTTCAGAGAAGCTAACAGACCATTCTGCTCTGCACCGTAAGATGGGTTTGCTCCTGGTGAAAGTGGTTCCCCAGCTTTTCTTCCGTCTGGAAGAGATCCTGTAGCCTTACCATATACAACGTTAGATGTAATTGTAAGGATAGATGTTGTTGGCTCAGAGTCTCTGTATGTGTGGCATTTTTTCAGTTTGCTCATGAATGTTCTTAACAGCCATACAGCAATCTCGTCAGCACGGTCATCATCGTTACCGTATCTTGGGAAGTCTCCCTCTGTCTCGTAGTCAACAGCAAGTCCGTTTTCGTCACGGATTACTTTAACTTTTGCATATTTGATCGCACTTAAAGAGTCTACTACGTGAGAGAATCCAGCGATACCTGTAGCAAATGTACGTCTTACATTTGTATCGATCAGAGCCATCTCTGCTGCTTCATAGTAGTATTTATCGTGCATGTAGTGAATCATGTTCAATGTATCTACATACAGTTTAGACAGCCATTCCATCATCTGGTCATATTTGTCCATTACTTCATCATAGTCAAGGTACTCTGATGTGATTGGGCTGTATTTTGGAGCAACCTGTGTTTTTGTCTTCTCATCAACACCACCGTTGATTGCGTAAAGCAGACATTTTGCAAGGTTTGCACGTGCTCCAAAGAACTGGATTTCTTTTCCTGTCTGTGTTGCAGATACGCAGCAGCAGATAGAATAGTCATCTCCCCATACTGGACGCATTACATCATCGTTCTCGTACTGTACAGAACTTGTCTTGATAGAAATATAAGAAGAATATTTCTTGAAGTTCTCTGGCAGATTAGAAGAATATAATACTGTCAGGTTTGGTTCTGGTGAAGGTCCCATGTTCTCCAGTGTATGAAGGAAACGATAGTCGTTCTTTGTTACCATAGAACGTCCGTCCATTCCGATACCACCCATTTCCAGTGTAGCCCATACCGGGTCTCCTGAGAACAACTCGTTATAAGATGGAATTCTTGCGAATTTAACCATTCTGAACTTCATAACGATGTGGTCGATCAGTTCCTGAGCTTCTGTCTCTGTCAGTGTTCCGTTCTTTAAGTCTCTTTCAATATAAATGTCAAGGAATGTAGAAATACGTCCAACGCTCATTGCAGCACCATTCTGAGTTTTGATTGCTGCAAGGTATCCGAAGTACAGCCACTGCACAGCTTCTTTTGCGTTTGTAGCTGGTCTGGAAATATCAAATCCGTAAACAGCAGCCATTTCTTTCATTTCTTTTAATGCTTTGATCTGATCAGCGATTTCTTCACGAAGACGGAAATCTGTTCCTTTCATTCCGTGTCTTTCACCCTCGATAAAATCATTCTGTTTCTGCTCGATCAGGTAATCGATTCCGTAAAGAGCTACACGACGGTAGTCACCTACGATACGTCCTCTTCCGTATGTGTCCGGAAGTCCTGTGATTATCTTGCTGTGACGGGCTTTTTTCATCTCAGGTGTGTAGATATCGAATACTCCCTGATTGTGTGTTTTATGATATTTTGTGAAGATCTCGTGCAGTTTCGGGCTTGGCTCATATCCGTATGTTGTACAAGCCTGCTCAGCCATTTTAATACCACCGTATGGCATAAATGCTCTCTTCAGCGGTTTGTCTGTCTGAAGACCAACAACCTGCTCTAAATCTTTCATTTCTTCGTTAATATATCCCGGGCCATACGCTGTCAGTCCAGAAACTACTTCTGTCTCCATATCCAGAACGCCGCCTTTTGCACGCTCTTCTTTCTGCAGTTTCTGAAGCTCTCCCCATAATTTGTCAGTTGCCTCTGTAGGTCCAACCAGGAAAGATTCATCACCTTCATATGGTGTGTAGTTGTTCTGGATGAAGTCACGAACGTTAACTTCCTCTTTCCAGAGTCTTCCGTTAAATCCTGACCACTGTTCAAACTGTGCCATCGTTTAAAATCCTCCTTCAATGTACATGAATAATTTTCTCTTTCTTACGGGTCTTAGTATACCATTATGTTAAAAGAAAGACAAGAGAAAACAGGAATGATTCTCGTTTGTATTTGATTTAGTACAATCTGAAAATTTTAAAAAATATTGCCAAAAACGCACTGCATTTTTGGCAATATTCTCATTTCTTATAACCGAAAACCGTCTATTCGTTTTTCAGATTATTTGAATTTTTTTACTAATACTGCAAGGATTGCTGCAAGACTGACACCTGCCGGTAATGCTGCAGCTGCTGCACTTGTCTCATCTCCGGTCTTTGGAGAATTTTTCTTCTTATCTTCTTTCTTAGTATCCTCTTTTTTGTCGTCTTTATTATTTGTGTCTTCTTTGTCAGGATCTTCTGGTTTCTCTGGTTTATTTGGCTCCTCTGGATCCGGAGTTTCCGGTTTATCCTCTTTGATCTTTGTTACGCTCAGCTGTAATGGTGTCTCTTTGTACAGCTCTACCTGGAAATCTCCAACTTCCTGTAACTCATATCCTTCCGGTACCCACTCTGTGATCTCTCTTGTGTGGAAGATTCCGTCTCCATCACCATCAACAAAGTAATCTCCACCTGCTACCACTTCATCATTATTCTCAGCATCTACAAACTGGATTTTTACGATGGAAGAAAGGTCACCTTTTTCTACAACCATTGTATGTCCGCCTGTGGATCCAAATGGAATTGTGATTTCTGTTACCTGATCTCTGTCGTTGGACAGCTTGTATCCTGTTGGAAGATTGAAGTCTACACCAAGTCTGAATACCGCGTCTTCTCCATCAGCGCCTTCTGCTGTTACTGTTTCTGTTGTAACAACTTCTCCGTTCGGAGTTTCAAATGTAATGTGAAGCACTGCTTCTCTGATCTCTACATCTTTCTTTACAGAAACATATACATATCCGTCTCTGATGATACAGTCTGTACCTTCGATTGTATATCCTTCTGGAAGATATCTTGTCAGGATTGCCATATTTACACATGATGTATCAATTGATACCTGTACCGGTACTTCTGCTACCTGTTTCTTTGCTGCTTCATCATAGTAATTGATTTTTACATTCTGTACTTCTTCTGCTGGCGCTACGGATACATATACATATCCGTCTCTGATGATACAATCAGAACCTTCAAGTGTATATCCTTCTGGACAGGTATCTTGTCAGGATTGCCATATTTACACACGATGTATCAATTGATACCTGTACCGGCACTTCTGCTACCTGTTTTCCAGCTGCTTCATCATAATAATTGATTTTCACATCCTGTGTTTCTTCGACAAGTACTTTCTTTACCTCGGCATATACAAAATAAGAATCCTGTGTCTCTCCACCTGCTACCGAATAGATACCTTCTACCAATTCATATCCTTCTGGAAGATATTTTTTCACAGTTTCTGCCGGCAATACTTCATATGTATCTTTCGGATCATCACCCCAACGATAATCCTCCACTTTTTCATTGTTAAATTGCACAAAGATAGATTCATTGTTGTCTGTATCTCTAAAATTAATTTCACCAGAAATACTATCCCAACTATCGCTCTCCGTCTCCACCTTTTCCACTGGCTCTGCTGCAAACACTGGTGCAACGTTCGCTGTTGCAATTGAAACAACCATAACACCCGTCAGGCATACGCGCATTAATTTTTTCCTGTACATACTACTTTCCTCCTATTATAACTTTTAGTTTCCCCTTAAATAACAAACCATTTCAAATTTCCGTAACGTTTGCTACCTAAACACTTCTAGTGTATATTCGAATCTTTTTTTGTCAATACTTTCCAATATTCTATGAAAAATTGCTGCATTTTTTATATTCTTTGTCATAAAAAATACCGGTAACCTGATATCTCTCCAAAACTGATATCCCTTTACCGGTATTTCTTATTCCCACGTAATATCCTCAACCTCATACACTGATACAACATTTGTCTGATAATTGACTACCATCTGCATAGTATATATCTTTTCAAATGCCTGGTCATTTCTTGTGCCTTTCACATCTATATCACATTCCACAACACCTACATCTGTTTTACCATATTGCGCTTTCTTTGCACTTTTTACTTGTGTAGACACTTCATTGATATTAACCACGCTTTCTTTATAAAAAGCATCTCTTTCTTCTTTTAATAATCTTCTATGTTCTGTATTTGCAATACTTTGATACAAACTCTGATCTGTTATTTCTTTATCTTGAGCATCACTATTTACCGCCAAAAATGCTTTTGCCCAACTATTGACACCTTTTTGTATTACTTTTGTTTCTTCATCTGGAAGGGACTCCTCTGTAACTTTCAGCTGTTCATATATTGTCAACGGTACTGTTTTTTCTTCCTTATCTTTTTCCCACATCCACATGTCAGAATTCCCAATATACATATCATCAATACCAATCTTATGTATTTTCTCATTGTAATCCTTGTTCCTTTCGCCACCTGGCTTATACCCCTGTCTTTCATGTACTCCCCATAGAAAAATATTGCCAAAAACGCAATGCATTTTTGGCAATATTTCCATTTTTTATAACCTAAATCCGTCTATGCGTTTTTCAGATTATTTAAATTTTTTCACTAATACTGCAAGAATTGCTGCAAGGCTCACACCTACAGGTAATGCTGCGGTTGCTGCACTTGTCTCATCTCCAGTCTTTGGAGAAGTTTTCTTCTTATCTTCTTTCTTAGTATCCTCTTTTTTGTCGTCTTTTTATTTGTGTCTTCTTTTCCTGTATCTTCTGGTTTCTCTGGTTTGTTTGGATCTTCCGGATCTGGATTCTCTGGCTCTTCTGCAATCTTTGTCACACTAAGCTGCAATGGAGTTTCTTTATAAAACTCTACCTGGAAATCTCCAAATTCCTGTAATTCATATCCTTCCGGTACCCACTCTAATACTTCTGTATGATTGAAGATTCCATCTCCGTCTGCATCTACAAAATAGTCTCCGCCTGCTACGACTTCATCTGTTTCAGCATCTACAAACTGAATCTTCACGATTGATTCTTTTGCAATCTTCTCTACTTTGATCTGTAATGGACAGTCTTTGTAATCCGCTACAAAGAAATCTCCAAGAACCATTGGTTTGTATCCTTCTGGTACCGGAAGTTCACTCGCATTGAAAACTCCATCTCCATCTGCATCTACAAAGTAGTCTCCACCTGCTACGACTGTTCCTGCTGCATCTACAAACTGTGCTTTTACAACAGATGTTTTTGAAGTTGTCGTCTCTGTTCCTGCTGGTGCTTCAGCTGCAAATACTGGCGCTACATTTGCTGTTGCAACAGTCACAACCATAAGTCCTGTTAAGCATGCGCGCATTAACTTTTTCCTATACATGTTTCTTTCCTCCTAAACATTCTCTTAATTAATAAGTTTTACCCAAACAGCACAATTCCGACTTTTCCCTTTCATTTTCTAAGCTACAAATTCTAGTCGTGCCTATATTTATACTCCCAAACGTGTATAAACTTAGGCTTGGTAAGCCTAATAATCCCTCTATTTGGTATTATCATGGTATTCCTCTTAGCACAGTTTGTCAACACTTTACATCCATTTTATTCACAATTTTTCCATATTTTTTTCACATTCTCCAGCTTCTACCATCATTTTTTTCCCCCCCCCTATTTTTTTCTTCAATTTGCATTTTTTCTTCTTATCACTTACAATAAAATCTAATATATCAGGGAAAGGAAATTGCACTTATGAAAATCAGAATTGCTACTTTAAAAGATTTAGATTCTATCCTTCGCATTTATGAACATGCCCGTTCTTTTATGGCGTCTCATGGAAATCCGACTCAATGGGGAACCACATATCCTCCTGTTGATATGATAGAACATGATATCCGGATGGGCAACGCCTATGTCTGCGAAGAAAACAATCGCGTTATTGCTGTTTTTTACTATGCATTTGAAAATGATGTCACTTATACCACAATCTACGACGGGAACTGGTTAAATGACGCACCTTACGGAGTCGTTCACCGAATTGCTTCTGACGGTACAGTAAAAGGTGCAGCTTCTTTTTGTTTAAGCTGGGCATTCTCACAATGTCACAATCTGAAAATTGACACCCATCAGGATAATCTCGTCATGCAGAGTCTTCTCGCTAAACTGGATTTCAAAAAATGCGGAACCATCCTGACAGAAGATGGATCAAGCCGAATTGCTTATCAGAAACAGGACAGCAAATAAACTTATCCTCATGATACCTTTCGTTCTAAAGCTTCTACTCGCTCTTCCAACTTTTCTGTCCGCAAAGCAAGTGCGCAATTTGGCGCACTATTGCCATTGCGTTCAAGACACACCAAACGGTTTTCAATACGCTCAGATCGATTGTTCGCATGTTCCTGCACTGTATCCAATTCTGACAGGACATTGCTTTCCACTTCTATGATCGTATGCTCCATATCCTTTAATTTTTGCTCCACACAATCTAATCTTCGATTCGTACCCTCTAGTCTTTGGTTCATATCCTCTAATCTTCGATCTATCTGTTCGAACTTCTGATCTATTTGTTCCAACTTTCGATCCATCTGATCAAACTTCTGATCTATTTGCTCAAACTTCCGGTCTATCTGTTCAAACTTCTGGTCTATCTGTTCGAACTTCCGGTCTATCTGTTCGAACTTCTGATCTATCTGCTCGAACTTCCGGTCTATCTGCTCGAACTTCCGGTCTATCTGTTCGAATTTCTGGCCTATCTGTTCAAACTTCTGATCTATTTGTTCAAACTTCTGATCTATTTGTTCAAATTTCTGTCGGAACTCGGTGTCCATTTTATCTACCCGCTGTTCCAACCTCTCGATTCTTCCATCCAGCATATCAAAACGGTCTACAATAACCGTAGTGATAGACTGCAGCAATTGTTCATTTGTCATACCCATACAATAAACTCCTTCTTTTATTTTTATATTGTTTTTTGGAAACATATTTTCATAAGCAATGCATTGTTTATTTGACTGAGATTTTTACAACATTAAGAAATGTATGCAGATTAATAAGAATAAGAATTTACCAGATTTGTTCTTATTGATGTAGATGATTATAACATGCTTCTGTAGAGCAGTACAGCTGTTTTTTCTATTTTTCTCGTTTTTGTTACTCTTTCACAAAGTCACTTTCTAAAAAAATCTCCACATCCAATTTTCATCGGATATGGAGATTTTTCTTAATCTTCTTCCTGCATCCCCCAGAATACTTTTTCTGCGGTGATCGGAAGTTCTCTCACTTTTACTCCGACCGCATGGCTGACTGCACTTGCAATCGCAGGGGACGGCGTATTGATCACAATCTCGCCTATCGATTTCGCTCCAAACGGGCCTGTCGGCTCGTAGCTGCTTTCAAATTCCACCCGGATATTGCCCACATCCAGACGGCTTGGGATTTTATACTGCATAAAGGAATTGCTGTAATTTTTTCCTTTTGCATTATAGATGACATCTTCATACATGGCCATTCCGATTCCCTGCGCAAGTCCTCCCTCTGTCTGTACTCTCGCCAGACTTGGATTCACTACCGTTCCACAATCTACTACTGCCACATAATCAATCAATTCCAGTTCTCCGGTTTCTTTGTCAATCTCCACTTCCGCCATTCCAACCATAAACGGCGGCGGTGAAATCGGTGAGCTGTATGCCTCACTGGCATAGAGCGCCTCTTCATTGTTGCACATCACACGGTTTCCGATTTCCGCTCTCGAAATGGATGTACCTGTTTTGATATTCACAACACACTGTCCGTCAAAATCCACATCGTCCACATCACATCCCAGGTACTGTGCACCTTTTTCGCAAAGTTTGTCTTTTAGTGTTTCACAGGTACGTACGACTGCCATTCCTGTCACATATGTAGTACTTGATGCATAGGAACCTGTATCATAAGGAGAAGAATCTGTATCCACTCCATGCACAATAATCTCATCCATCTCACAGTCCAGACATTCTGCTGCCATCTGTGACAAAATCGTGTCACACCCTGTTCCCATATCTGAAGCACCAATCAAGAGACTGTAGAATCCATCATCGTTCACTTTAATTCCAACAGATGCTGTATCTACAGCGGAAATACCTGAGCCCTGCATTGCCATTGCCACACCGACACCTCTGACTTTTCCATTTCCCATATCACGGCTCGGGAATTTTTCATCCCATTTCATCATTTCTTTTGCCTTTTCCATACACTTATCCAGGGCACAGCTGTTTGCCGTCTCCCCGTAATATGCAGGCATTACCTGCCCCTGACGAACCATATTTTTCTCACGCAGCGTGACCGGATCCATATTCATTTTTTCTGCCAGCTCATTGACTGCAGACTCTACTGCAAACAAGCCCTGTGTTGCACCATATCCACGATAAGCACCGGCTGACATTACATTCGTGTATACCACGTCATAAGCAAAACGGAATGCTTTCGCCTTCCCGTACAGAGGAATCGATTTGTGACCGGAAAGTCCAACTGTTGTCGGTCCGTGTTCCCCAAACGCTCCTGTATTGGAAAGCGTATAGACATCTATTCCCTGAATAATTCCGTCTTTATCAGCTCCAAGACGGACATGAACCTCCATCTCATGCCGCGGAGAGGATGCAATCATAGATTCTTCTCTTGTAAAAATCATCTTTGCCGGTTTTCCCGTTTTCCATGTTACCAGTGCCGGATAAACTTCTGAGACAACAGACTGTTTTGCCCCGAAACCGCCTCCGATCCTTGGCTTGATCACACGAATCTTCGACTTTGGAATATCCAATGCATTTGCAAGAATCCGCCGTACATGGAACGGAACCTGTGTGGACGAAAGGACATTCAATCTTCCATACGTATCCAGATATGTATATGTTCTGAATGTTTCCATCATTGCCTGCTGGTTTGCCTTTGTATGATACACCTGATCAATGATATACTCACAGTTTGCCAGAACCGCTTCTATATCTCCCTCTTCACAGCTGTCATGTGCACAGAGATTTCGCTTGTTGTCTGCCCCTACCGGACACAGACTCTTCCAGTTTTCTTCCGGATGCACCAGAATCGGATTGTCTTTGGCTTTATGAAAATCAAGTACAGGCTCTAATACCTCATACTTTACTTTGATCAATTTTAACGCCTTATTTACCGCTTCTTTTGTCCGTCCGGCAACGATCGCAACTGCATCTCCTACAAAACGGACTCTCTGATCCAGGATCAGTCTGTCATAAGGACTCGGCTCCGGATATGTTTGTCCCGCCATCGTAAACCGCTTGTCCGGACAATCTTTGTATGTCAGAATACATTCAATATCCGGAACCAGTTCTGCCCTTGTCAGATTGATATCCTGAATCAATGCATGTGCATGAGGACTCCTTAATACTTTAACAACAAGACTGTCTTTTGCCGCCAGATCATCTGTGTAAACTGCCTTTCCTGTTACCAGCGCCTTATAATCCACTTTCGGAATGGCCTGACTTACCACTCTGTTCCCCATGCCTGCACCTCCTTCTCTTTCTCACTCTGCTTTTTCACCGCCATATATTTCCGGATTGCCCGAAGCTGTCCCATATATCCGGTACATCTGCACAAATTTCCTGATAAATATTCTTTCATTTCTTCAATCGTTGGATTTTCTAACTCCCGCACCATTGCCAGCACATTCATAATAAATCCCGGAGAGCAGAATCCACACTGTTCTGCACCTTCCTGTGCAAGAAATGCACCGAACTCTTCTGCTTCCTCTTTCAGCCCTTCCAGAGTCGTCACTTCCTGCCCCTCGATCCCTGCTGCCAGAATCGAGCAGGAAAGTCTGGATTTTCCATTGATCCAGACTGTACAAAGTCCGCAGTTTGTTGTCTCGCACCCACATTTCACACTGTAGCATCCTAAATTTCTCAATACATCCAGAAGTATGGTATCTCCGGATACTTCTGCCGATACCTGTTTTCCATTTAATTTAAACCTTACTTCCATGCTCTTCCCTCCGTGATGATTGAACGCATCTCTCTGAAGATCAGTACCTCTGCCAGATGCTGACGATACTTTGCACTTCCTCTCATATTGGTTCCATACTCAAATTCTGAAGCTACTATTTTTGCATATTCCCGGATTTCTTCTTCCGAAATATCTGCCGGAATCTCCCACTGCTTTTCTAACAGTGCTGCTTTCATCGGTCTTGCTCCCACTGAAAAGTACCAGGACTCTACTCCGTTGACCATTCCAGTGACAACAGAACATGCAATCACCGGAAAATCTGTTTTGGTTTGCCGTACTGAATCATAGCGGAAGGAACGCTTGCTTTTTCTTATTATAATAGAGAGAAGAAGATCCTTATCTTTTTTACGATTTACAAATTCCGAAAGTCGGATAATTCCTCCATTATATAACTCCACAAATGTATCCAAAGCCAATAATGCCGTCAGTACATCTGAAAATCCAAATCTTCCATATATACTTCCGCCGACTGTCGCCTGATTTCGAAACTGCACTCCAACAATGTGGCGGACACACTCTGCAATTCCGTCGCCATACATTTCACGTAATCCCTGATGTAACTCCAGCTGTCTCAAAGTACACATCGCCCCGATTTTAAATACATGGTCTGTCTCTTCAATCTGATCAAGACCAAGCTCTGACAGATCGATTACTGTCTTTACTCTCGCATTTCCAAGACGCATCCACATCATTCCGCCCATTACACGGCTGTTTCTCGCCTGGTTCAATTCGTAAGCTTCTTCCAAAGTCTTTGCTTTCACATAATCTGTAATCGTAAGCAAAATTCTTCTCCTCTCTTTTGTATCTTTCACTCTTTTGTTCTCAAGGCATAAAAAAAGTGCAAATGTACTTATCATTCACACTTTATTTTAACCTTATAAATTTTATCACATGTTTTAGAAAAAGTCAAAACTTTTTATCGTTGGTTCTGTTCAAGAGGAACTTTGATTACCTCTATATTTTTGATAATAAATAAAAGCCGTAAAATCTTCCATTTCTAGAACTTTTCACGACTTCCTAAGAACAGGGGATGAGAGAATCGAACTCCCACCAAAGGTTTTGGAGACCCCTATCATACCATTTGACCAATCCCCTATATGGTGTATCTCTTGAATACTCGTTAAGTATACCTGTTATTCCTCTGTTTGTCAAGAAAATTTTTGAATTTTTTCTACAATTCAAAATATTTTATTTCTAACATCATTTACAAACAAACAGTGCACCCAAAAAGTCAGGTGCACTCTGTTTTTATTGTTCAATTACATCCATTGCCATCACTTTCCCATCTATTTTAGAAATGTCTTCATCAGCAATCGTATATACATTTTTATCATCCTTGTTTACATGTACTGTAATCGTCTCCGGATCCCCGTATTTCATCCCCTGATCCAGATAATTCCGCAAAATATCATGATAAATTTCAAAAACATGTGTCTGCATATCTGTCTCAGACGGTAAGGATGCTCCATTCATCACTTCATTACTAACCTGAGTAGCATAATCTTCTGTCTGTTTCTGAAGCTCCTGATAGGTATCATTAAAGATTAACATAGGCTCTACTTTTACATCTACCGTGAAATTTTTATTTTCTACTTCTTTTGCCTCTGCAACTGTATATTTTACTTGCTTCATCATATCGCTAAACAACTTTCGATACTTTTCTTCCAACTCATCCGGCAATTCATAGCCGGAAAATTCTTGTAGCATTATATCCATGTTGTTTTGAAGATTATCTTCAAATATTTTATCCGCTTCCTTTTCATCCGCCCCTGTTAATTCTACATACTTCTGAATTTCGTTTTTATAACTTACATCCAAAACTGCCTTGGTATAACCACTGGCATCAAATTTCTTCCCACATCCTGCAAGCAAGACACATACTCCGATAAAAAATGCTATGTAGCGTATCTTTTTCCCCATATTCTTCATAAGTTCTCTACTCCTTTTCTTATTTTTCTTCATTATAGCATTAATATACATCCCAGTCACCGTCTTCTTATCGCCAAATTTCGTCATTTTAAAGCAAAAGATTCGTAGAAACAGTAACAACACAAAAAAACAACACCAACCGGTGCTGCCTCTCATTCCATCTGTATTTCCTGTACCTTCAAAACTGCATACAAAGAATCATCCATTTCCTATCACCTTGCTTGGTTATGCCCTCGACCTATTAGTAACAGTCAGCTCCATGCGTTACCGCACTTCCACCTCTGCCCTATCTACCTCGTC
>ENA-OQJB01000516-OQJB01000516.1-human-gut-metagenome-genome-assembly--contig:-NODE-516-length-18437-cov-4.460513_pt1 | contig 18437 bp, 10 predicted proteins | sample MGYA00242599_ERZ504765 | MGnify/ENA primary metagenome ERZ504765 (study PRJEB26092, sample SAMD00036354) | human gut metagenome | host: Homo sapiens | study: EMG produced TPA metagenomics assembly of...
ACCACATCCCATTACATTGTATTCGCCGTTACGGCCGGTGACGAAAGGAAGATGGGGCAACATTTCTGCGGCAGACCCCATTCGGGCCAGGGAAGTTCCTGCCACGTTGGCTTTTAGTCCGTTGGGACCCACTTCTATCATGGGGCGTCGGGCGCTGATGGTGACTTCCTGCATCAGTTGGGTGTCGGGAAGCAGGTGAAACGTAGGAGTAGGGTGGTAAGGTTGCACTTCTGTCTTATAGCCTATGTAAGAAACCCGTATCAAGTAAGGTCTCCCTTCTTCCGCTATCATCAGGAAACTTCCGTCTTCACGGGTGACACATCCGTTTACAAAGGTGGAATCGCCGGGGGTCAATAAGAGTACATTGGAGTAGGGCAGCGGTTCATTCTTTTCATTGGTTACTTGTCCTCGTATTTCGGTGGTGGGTACATTCTTTCCCTTTTTCTGTATGACGAAGTATTCTTCCCGTTCTTTGGAAATGAAAGGAGTGCCGTTCAGGACAGTGCCGATGGCTTCAAGTTCAGTTTTTTGCCGGATGGAGGCTGTAACCCGGTAACTTTCAGTTTCGTTATAGGAGAAGATAATATTCTTTCCACCTTCCTTTTCGATTAGTTTAAGGGCAGCGGGAAGTGGTTTGTCCTTTAATTCTATAGAGAATTGCCGGGGTGTTTGTGAATGAAGCGGAAGGATGATGCTGAATAATATGGTCATGATCCACGCTGTTTTCAAATAGCCGTCTGGTCTCATTTTACTAGTGTTTAATTGTTCTTTATGAGTAATACAACCGAGGTTTGTAATCGGGTACGGTAAAATAAGGAAAAAGATTCGATGGGTTGTCGGAATGGATTCCCGTGGTTGGTTCATGCAAAGGGAACGGATATAACTTTATGAAGAATTTATGAAGGATTGGAATAAGAATGATTCATTGTAATAGTTTGATATTCAGTGTATTGGTTGTGTATGAAGGATTTGAAGGGAAAAAGGTGGAAAATGTATCTTGAAAGGAGATGATTAGGCCAGCTACTTGTGTTACACTTGTTGCATAGGAAATTGTAGATGGCGGTAGCTATGAAGAACAGAGAGAATAGAATAGGGTGGCTGAGAACCAAATCCAGCCACCCTGTTTCTATCGTTTAAATTCTTGTCTTATTCTATTTCAATCTGATGTTTTACCGGAGTCAGGATGAAAGTAAATTCATAATCACCGTAAGGCAACATATATTGAGGCAACGGCAGAGCTCCCCAGCTGTTTACACAACCTAATCCCATCTGAGCCTTGTCGATAATCAGGTTGGTCAGGTCTGCTTTCTGTACTTCGGGCGAGTGACGCTGGTCTTTTTGTTCGCCATCATCCAGTGAACAGATGGTATAATGCAAGGCAGATGCGGAGAATGGAGCATCACCTACCACCTTCAGTCCGTTACCACCGGCATTCAGTTGCTTCCACCAACGGATATCGGTCTTGGTTCCTGTTTCCTGCGGACGGATATAGGAATAGAATTGTTCATTCACACTCTGGCGATAAATACCCAAGTCTGTGCTGTGGTTGCGGTCACTGTAGTTTTCTACCGGACCACGACCATAATATTCTACGGTTTCAAAACACTTAGGCATCTGCATTTGCATACCGAAGCGGAACATCGGAGATACTGTGGCATTCTTGTCGGCTGTCATCTTTTGGGTCACTTTGATGGCTCCTTCGTTGTTGATGACATAAGTCAGATATAATTTGGCGGAAACATTCTTCATGTCATATTCCGCATTCACTACTATCTGGTCATTTTCTGTTTTGGAATTCAAGGAAACCAGTTTCAATCCCGGGTTCTTCCATGCTGCATATTTGTTTTGCAGGCCGGCTCCCATATCATTGTCTGTCGGGGCACGCCAGAAGTTAGGGGTCAGGGCTGCGCCTTCTTTCAGCATTTCCGTTCCGTCCACTGCATATTTGCTTAAGTAACCGTTCTGTTTGTTGAACTCGGCTACGAAGTTATTGCCTTTTACGATCAGATAATGATATTGGTTGTCGATGATTTGCGGAACAACGGTGGCTACATTGGTTGTTTCCACGTTCTTCAAATCCATAGACGGTGCTTTGTAATCATTCAGTGTCAACTGATTCTTGGCGACGGTGAAACCTGCAGGCAGCAAACCTTCGCGGTTTTTCAGTTTGTAGGAAACGTTCAGCAACCATTCCTTGCAGGTACAGGTCTTGCCGATATTCAACGTAATTTTGGCTGTTTCCTGAGGAGCGATTTTTAAATCATCCACGCGTCCGGTGCGGATTATTTTTCCATCTTTCAGTACTTGCCATTCCATATAGTAGGCGGATAGGTCACGGAAGAAGTTCTCATTGAACACATTTACTTCCCCTTTGCTTAAATCGGCGGGAGTAGTCCAAATGTTCTGATAGAAATAGCCTACTTCATACATGTGCGGATTAGGAACGCGGTCGGGGCTGATCAAACCATTGTCACAGAAGTTGTTGTCAGAAGCGTCAAAGCGGTTGAAGTCTCCACCGTAAGCGTAAATCATCACACCGTCTTTTCCTTTCCAACGGCAGGACTGGTCAACGAAGTCCCAGATAAATCCACCTTGCAGGTTCGGATATTTGCGAATCAAATCCCAGTATTCTTTGAAACCACCCTGCGAGTTACCCATTGCATGGGCATATTCACACTGAATCAATGGTTTGGTAGCATCGGTGCGTTGACCGTATTTTTCCATTCCTTCGTAGCCATAATACATCGGACAGAAGATATCGGTATGGTCTTTCTGGCGTGCTTGTTCATATTGGCAGGCACGGCTGGGGTCTTCTGCTTTAATCCATTGATAGCATTGTTCGAAGTTGGGGCCGTCGCCGGCTTCATTACCCAATGACCAGAAGATGATGCTTGGGTGGTTGAATCCGCGTTGTACATTGCGCTGGTTACGTTCCAGATGGGCTTTCTTATAAGAGGGGTTCTTGGCCAGAGTCTTGTCGCCGTAGCCCATGCCGTGAGATTCTATATTGGCTTCGGCCACGACATAGATACCGTATTGGTCACATAAATCGTACCATAAGTTGTCATCCGGGTAGTGGCAGGTACGTACAGCGTTCAGGTTGAATTGCTTCATTATCTGGATATCCTGTAGCATACGTTCGGGAGATACTACATATCCTCCGTCCGGATCCATTTCGTGGCGGTCGGCCCCCTTGAACAGGACTGCTTTACCGTTAACTAAGATCTGGTCACCTTTCAATTCAATCTTGCGGAAACCTACTTTGACGGGAATTACTTCATTGCTGCCCTGCATACTGGCACGCAACGTATATAAATAAGGTGTTTCGGCACTCCACTTTTGGGGTTTTCTACGTTCATCGTTATCAGACCGGATTTGTTGGCGGTAGCGGTTGCCACTTGCTTGCCCTGTGTATCCACCAGTTCCAAATCGACTTTACCACTGCCTTTCAAATCCAGATTGATAGCCAGGCTACCGTTTTGATAAGCTGCGTCCAAATCGGGAGTTACACGGATATCTTGAATGCGTTTTTTGTTGCGGGCATATAGATAGCAGTCACGTCCCACACCACTGTAGCGGAAGAAATCCTGGTCTTCCAGGTAACTACCGTCGCACCAGCGGAATACTTGGAAAGCGATCAGATTCTTCTGACCCGGTTTTAAATACGGAGTCAGGTCAAATTCGGCTTCCAGTTTGCTGTCCTCGCTGTAGCCTACATAACGTCCGTTTACCCACAAATACATGTTAGAGGTAACCGAACCGAAATGAGCGATAATATCTTTTCCATTCCATGAGGCAGGAACTACAATTTCACGTCGGTAAGAACCAACGTGGTTGTTTTCTGTCGGCACTTCGGGAGGGTTGTTCTGGAACTGGTTGCGCCAGGCATAACCTACGTTCACATAAATAGGATCACCGTATCCGTTCAGTTCCCATACGGCGGGCACTTGCAGGTCATCCCAGCCTTTGTCGTTGAAACCGGTTTTCCAGAAATCAGTGGGCGGGAATCCGCATCCTTCACCCAGTTGAACTTCCAGGTTCCGTTCAAAGTCATGTAGTTGGTTGATTGTTTTTGTTCGCTTTCTTAGCTGCATCTGCATTTTCAAAAGCAAAGTAGTTCGTGTGCATCGGCGCACGGTTTACCGCATTTATTTCCGGATTGCGCCATTCTTGGAAGGTCTGCGCACCTGCTGTAAGGGCGAGGACTGTGAACAGACCTGTCATAAGTTGTTTCTTCATGCTATTATTTTATTGGTTTTGTGCAAATATAGTGAAAATAATAGTGACCAATAGGACATAAATCGGGCAATATTTGTTATAATTATGAATGATTTGCGTTCTATTATAAAAAATTATGGCATTCTTGAAGCATATTTGGAACAGGTGGCAGAATTTACTGCATGATGAGAAATTAAAGCATAAAATATATGTGATTATTTTTGAGAGTGACACATCGATGGGAAAGTTATTCGATGTGGCGTTGATAGGGTTTATTGTCTTGAGTATTCTGGTGGTTGTTGCCGAGAGTATCAAGAGTTGGGATGCTGTTATCGGGCCTTATCTGCGAGTGTCGGAGTATGTTTTTACTTTCTTCTTTACGTTGGAGTATGTGTTGAGGCTTTATTGTTCTCCTAAACCGCGCAAGTATGCTTTTAGTTTTTTCGGTATAGTGGATTTGTTGGCTACCTTACCTTTATATATAGGCTGGCTTTTCGGCACGGCACGTTATCTGCTGGTGATCCGCACTTTCCGGTTGATTCGTGTGTTCCGTATCTTTAAACTTTTCAATTATCTGAATGAAGGTAATTTCTTGTTGCGTTCTTTGGTGTTCAGCAGTCGGAAGATTATTGTTTTTTTCTTGTTTGTACTGATATTGGTGACTTCGATCGGTACATTGATGTATATGATTGAGGGACAGCGGCCGGGCACTTCTTTCAATAATATTCCGAATAGTATTTATTGGGCGATAGTGACGATGACAACAGTAGGTTATGGGGATATTACTCCGGAAACTCCGTTAGGGCGCTTCCTTTCGGCCATTGTAATGTTACTGGGCTATACCATCATTGCAGTTCCCACAGGAATTGTGTCTGCATCTATGATTCAGGAACACAGGCGCAGGGTGGCCCTGAAATGTCCGCACTGTGGTAAGGACGGACATGAGGACGAGGCTGCTTATTGTAAATACTGTGGAGGAAAACTGGTAAATTGATTATGGAATGCTGTATGATAGAAAGTTATTCTATTACCCATCGCTTATCATGCGCCGCCGTCTTTTTCGGATCATAAGTCATTCCTTCTTTGGTAGGGATTTTTATCACGTAAGTCCGCCCGCTGTGGTTGGACAAGGATGTTTCCCGCAACCAGGGATTCATATTCTTTAATATGGCCAGATTGATTCCTTTGCTGCGTGCGAAACGTGCCAAGTCTGCAATTCCTTTTGTCACAGTGACTTCCGTATAGGGAATGGGCGGATACAAATCCGATGCGCGCAGACGGAAACCGAAAGTAGTAGGGGCACTGAACAATTGTTTGGCTGCAAGAATGCGGTACACATACCGGGCTGTTTCTTCTACCAGTTGCAAATCCAGCGAATCGTCCACATCCTGTTTAGCCAGTTGGCTGGCAATACGTGCCTGACCAGCGTTGTATGAGGCGGCAACAGCCACCCAATCCTTATATTTTGCATACGCGTCTTTCAGATAGCGGCAGGCGGCACGAGTCGCTTTCTCAATATGGTAACGTTCATCCACATTGTTGTTAACCTCCAGTCCGTAATCCCTTCCCGTACCTTGCATGAATTGCCATAGTCCGGCGGCTCCGGCAGAGGAACGGGCGGTGGGATTCATATTACTCTCTATGACCATCAGGTATTTAAAATCATCGGGGATTCCGTTCTCTTTCAGTATGGGTTCTACAATGGGGAAATAACGGTTGGCTTTTTTCAGCATTTGCAGGGAAGTACTGTGCATATAGGTGAATGCCAATAATTCACGGTCCATACGCTCGTGGCGGTCAAAGCGGCTCAAGTCAATCACTTTACCACAAAATTCAATGCTGGAGGGAACTTTGGGACTACTGTATTTCAATGCCGTAATACCTAAATCTTCTTGTATGATAGTGGTATCTTCCTGTTCCGTTTGGGGAGTAGCACAACTGCTGCTCACTAAGGCGGGTGAGGCGACTACAATGCAAAAGGCTGCCACAGCAGCCAGATTGATGGTTATTTTTCTCATTTTTCCTTTATTCGTTTTCATTCTCTTTTTCTTTTCCTCCCCGTCCGAAGTTACGATATTCGGTAGGGGTGAAGTTGGTACGTTTTTTAAATACCGAGAAAAAGTGTTCAGTAGAGGTATAATTCAATTCATAGCATATCTCTTTCACTGACATGGAACTTTCAATCAATAATTGTTTCGCTTTGCGCAGTTTCAGCTCTTGGAAATACTTGGCAGGCGCATAGCCGGTGTATTCTTTGAATACTTTGCGGAACCAGGAATAACTGATACCTAATTTCAGTGCCAGTTCTTCCGGATCTATATCCTTGTACACATTTTCGTGCATGATGATTTTGGCACTTTCTATTTTTTGTGCCGCATTGTCCACCTCATAGCGTTTGTTCTGCGAGATAGCAAGTACGGCTCCCATAATGTGTAAAACAATGCCGGACAAATATTGTTGCGCTGCGGTCTTGTCTGCTTCCGCTACTTCCAGTGCACGGGCAAAAAGACTGGCCAGTTCTTCATTGATACCGATATCCAAAATCTGGTTTTCTTTTGAAATAAAGCTGTTTTTTACCAGATTGTCTATAATCGGACCTTCAAAACCGATGTAATATTCGTTCCATCCTGTTTTTTGCAGCGGCGCGTAGGTATGCCACTGTCCGGGAAACAGGAAAAGTATCTGTCCTTTAGATATGTCGACAGACGGAGTAGTATCGCTGGCGAAAGTTCCCCGTCCTTTAGTAATGTATACCAACTGATATTCATGCAGCACACGTCCTTTCTGGGCCGTGAAATAATAAGCGTCCGGGTGGTTGCGTGGTGGATAAACGCTCCCGGCCCTGATGGCCTGGAATCCGACGGTAGTCACCGACAAGCCGAAACGCTTGTCACGTTCATTGACAATTAGGTATTTAAAATCAGCGCCTTGGTCGTTGTAATGCATGTTTCTCTGTTTTAAAATTAGGTCACACTTATCGGCAAATATACAATTTTTTATCTTAACTGTCTCTAACCTTTTTGTCCTAAGTGTTTCTGGAGGTATAATTTTAGTTTCTTATGTATGCGGATGAGGGAAATTTAGAACAAATCTTATGGAATATTTGCTTAAAATGTCTTTTTTTTGCGAATATTGCATCAAATCTTAAAGTTGAATCTATGCACTTTGCACACCGTAACTGTGAATATATTCTTGGAGTAATATATCTTTTGTGTTTTCCCGTTTGGCTTTGGGCTGATAACAAGGTCAATACCTATCATTTTAAATCTATTTCCACTTCGGTGAATTTCCCGACCAATGAAGTCCGGAAATTATTTCAGGATAGCCAGGGGTATATATGGATATCGACTTACAATGGCCTTTTGCGCTATGATGGGTATTCTATTGTGGTATATAAACCCGATGGAGTGAATCATGGACGTTCTATTGATAGTTTTGTGAACATGGTGGCCGAAGACAAGGAGAATAATTTGTGGATAGGTACGCACAATGGATTATATGTATTGCATAAGGAAACGGATGAGATAGAAAAATAATCAGTCCTTTGTTACAGGTAAGCAATGTGGAGAGTATTCTTTATGCAAGCAACGGGGACTTATGGGTGGGAAGCAACAAAGGGTTGTTTCGCAGGAAAGCCGGAGGACGTACTTTCGATTGTGAAAAGAACATGGACATAAAGTCCGTTATCGAAGACAGGGAAGGACAAATATGGATTGGTACTTGGGAACAGGGGTTGCTGCGTTATAATCCTCAAGAGGAATTGTATTATACTTACGAGGGGATTAACCCTGGTAATTCGGCGCATGTCATATTTCAGGATGAAGCCGGGAATATTTGGATCGGTACCTGGCGGTATGGATTGGTGAAACTCATTAATCCGTATGATCCGGAACATTTCTCATTTAAAACATTCCGGAACATCAAGGGAAATTCTCATTCTCTGTTGGATAATATTATCTACGCCATTGCTCAGGATAAAAATTCCGGAAAGCTCTGGATCGGTTCACGCAGTGGAGTCAGTATTTTGGAAGATGAATCGGGGGACGGGAATTTTACCAATATTGTTCCGGGCAACCTTCAAGGAGATTTACCTTTTAATGAAGTGAATTCTCTGTTGTGCAGTAAAGACGGGCTGATGTGGCTGGGTATGTTGGGGGAGGTGTTTGTACTGTAAATACAAATAAGTTCCGGTTTAATTATGATTCTTTGGAGGCTTTGCGTGAGCATTGCCCTACCAGCTCTGTCCGCAGTGTCTATCAGGAGGATAATGGGAATCTGTGGATGGGAATCATGGGATTCGGTCTGGTTTTTTATGATATGGAACAGCATACCATTGTTCCTTACCGCTCTCATCCTGTATTGAAGAATATGGGATATACATCGACGGTCAATGATATTATTTATCGTAAAAGGACAAATGAATTGTGTTTTGCCACTTGGGATGACGGTGTGTGGTTCTATAACGTCAAAGCCGGGAAAGCACACGTGGTAAATACCGTAACCAACCCGGAACTGAGTGATATTTGTATTTATTCTTTGTTGGAGGATTCGAAAGGGAATCTGTGGTTGGGGACACGTTCGGGAGTGTTTATTTTGGATACGGAACAAAGGCTTCATTCTTTGAATGAACTGGTGACTTTGACAAATCAGGCATTGCCCCAAATTTCTATTTTCAAAATGGCGGAAGATCAAGATGGTTTTATCTGGATAGCGACTAGCAATGAAGGGGTATGGCGGATAGATACATCCGGAGAAACATATAAGGTTAAGTTTTATACGCCTTCGGATGGTACATTATCCACTATCGGGGCGATGAGTGTTTGTGTGGATGGATACAATAGAGTATGGGTGGGGTCGAATGGTAATGGACTCGATTTGTATGACCGGAAGAATGATCGTTTTGTTTCAGTCTTGAATGATTATTTCCGGAATGGAGATGTTGTTTTCAGTATGCTGGAGGATGATGAGCATACTTTATGGCTTACTACCAATGCGGAAATGTATCACATTGATATCCCTTTGGATGGTGCTGCACCGAAAATACATACTTACACGGTAGATGATGGTTTGCAAGACCACATGTTTAACCGGAATTCTTGCTTCAAGGGGGCGGATGGGAAACTTATCTTCGGAGGATTCCGTGGATTGAACAGCTTTTATCCTGATAAAATTGTTCAGGATACTGCTTATTCTCCGGTAGTGATTACAGATATAAAGGTACATAATGTATCGGTACGTACCTACCCTCTTTCCATCAGAAAGGGGATTGCTGCAAACAGGTCTATTGATTTTATTGATAAAATTGTATTAGGATACCGGGAGAATAATTTCAGTCTTGATTTTTCAATATTGAACTATATCAATCCTGAGTTGAACCGTTATTTATATCGGTTGGAGGGATATGACAAGGAATGGTTGTCCGTTGAGGCTGGACGTCGGTTTGCCTATTATAACAATCTTCCGGCAGGTACTTATACTTTTTGTGTAAAGGGAGCCAATCAGAATGGAATCTGGTCTCCGGATATGAAATGTCTGCGTATAACTATTCTTCCGCCGCCTTGGTTATCGTGGTGGGCTTATTGCCTTTATGTCTTGTTGTTTGTTTCATTGGCATGGTATACTTATCGGATTGTCAGAAACCGTATCCGAATGAAACAGGCCATAGAGATGGGGAAGATAGAACGGCAGAAAATGGAGGAAATCAATCATGCTAAATTACAGTTCTTTACCAATATCACTCATGAGTTGCTGACTCCGCTTTCTATTATATCGGCTTCGGTGGATGAACTGAAACAAGAAGTACCGGCAAGTTCGTCGGTTTGTCCTGTGATAGCTGATAATACTGTGCGGTTAATCCGGTTGATTCAGCAGATCTTAGAGTTCAGAAAAGTGGAGAATGGCAAGTTGCGGCTGAAAGTCTCGCATGGAAATGTCAGTATGTTCTTGAAAAAATCAGTGTCGGCTTTCGCACCTTTGGTTAAAAAGCAGAAATTGTCCATACAATTTGATTTGTCTGAAGAATATTCGGGATATTTTGATGTGGATAAATTGGATAAAGTGGTGTACAATCTGCTTTCCAATGCCGCTAAATATACTCCTGAAGGAGGAACTATTGTGGTGTCACAGGCTCATGATGAGGAAAGGGGAACTTTTAAATTGAGTGTGAACAATCCCGGCGAGTTGATTCCAAAAGAGAAGTTGGATCATATGTTCGAGAGATTTTATGAAGGGGAGTATCGCAAATTCCATACCATAGGGACGGGTATCGGTTTGTCACTGACTAAAGACTTGGTATTGTTGCATCATGGAACGATACAAGTTTTTAGCGATAAGGAGGAAGGGAATACTTTTGTGGTTGAAATTCCTATAAGACGTGAGGCTTTTGATGAGGATGAGGTAGACGAGAATACCGAAAATGTGGACTATGCTATTTTATCGGCAGATGAAATGGAGAATGTCTCGGAGATTGATATGTTGGAAGAGAAATCGGCAGCATCGACTATTTTGTTGGTGGAGGATAATGAGGAATTATTGGCTTTGATGGTTCGTCTGTTGCATGGCAAATACCATATTCTGAAGGCCGCCAATGGAACGGAAGCTTTGGAGATACTTGCCAAACAGGAAGTGGATTTAATTGTTTCTGATGTTATGATGCCCGAAATGGACGGTATGGAATTGTGCCGCCGGGTGAAGACTCAATTTGAGACCTGCCATATTCCATTGATTTTGTTAACGGCCAAGACTAGTGATGAAGACCGTGTGGAAGGGTATGAGTCTGGGGCCGATGGTTATATCTGTAAACCGCTCCGCCTCTCTGTCTTGTTTGCCAAGATAGATAACTTGTTGAAACGGCGCAAACGTATGGGGGTGGATTTCCGTAAGCAGTTGGTTTTTGAAGCCAAAGAATTAAATTACACCTCGATGGACGAAGCTTTCATTCGGAAAGCGGTGGATTGTGTGAATGCCCATTTGAGTGATTGTGATTTTGAACATGCACAGTTTATGGCGGAGATGGGTATGGCCCGGACTACACTAGCAGATAAATTGAAACTGTTGACCGGACTTACTCCCTCTGCATTTATCAGCAATGTCCGTTTGCAAGCGGCTTGTCGGCTGATAGACGAGAAAAAGAAAATCCGTATAGCCGATTTGGCGTATGCTGTAGGTTTCAACGACCCTAAATATTTCAGTTCCTGCTTTAAGAAGAAATTCGGACTTTCTCCTACAGAGTATATGATGAAGTATGATGGCTGATTATTACCGGAAATAGGCTCTATAGGGAATAAACAGCCTTTTTCCGGTAATAATTCTCCCTGTTTCTTTTCTGTTCCTCTTACTTTTGCTGGCAAATAAAACGAATTATCTTTATTTGTTAGACCTTTAAAAAAAGTATTATGAACATGAAAACTCTGACAGAAACCAGTACATTCCGGGTACTGAGCCTATTGCTGTGTTTCTGCTTCTTCATCCCTGCGATGAATGTGAGCGCTTCCAGTCTGCAAGCAGACAAGTTTAAAGTTTCCGGTATTGTAAAAGATGCCACAGGCGAACCGGTCATCGGTGCTAGTGTGGTTGAAAAAGGAACAACCAATGGAACGGTAACTGACTTGGATGGTAATTTCAATCTCTCGGTGGCTTCTAATTCTACTATTGTCATTTCTTTTATAGGATATTCCGATCAGGAATTTCATATTTCGAAAGACAATATGGTACTGAATGTAAATCTGAAGGAAGATACGGAAATGATTGACGAAGTGGTAGTAGTCGGTTATGGTGTGCAGAAGAAGGAAAATCTGACGGGTTCTGTTGCTGCTGTAAATTTCAAGGATGTAGCTTCTATGCCGGTAGCTAATACTGCCAATATGCTTCAGGGCCGTTTGCCGGGTGTTATGTTGACCAACAATGGTGCCCAGGCCGGTCATGACAGTCCCGAAATCCGTATCCGTGGTGTGGGAACTTTTGAACACAATGATCCGATGGTCCTGATCGACGGAGTGGAAAGCTCGGTGAGCCAGATTGCGGAAATTCCTGCTGATGATATTGAAAGTGTTTCTGTATTGAAAGATGCGGCTTCGGCTTCTATCTATGGTGTGCGTGCTGCAAACGGTGTTATTTTGGTGACTACCAAACGAGGCGGTGAGCAGAAACCTACTATTACTTATTCTGGTAGCATCGCTTTGCAGGAGGCTACCGTGTTGCCCGATTATGTGAATTCTTATGAGTGGGCGAAGATGTATAATGAATGTTGGCCTTCCAAGGCATATACGGATGATATGTTACAGAAATTGCAAAATGGATCAGATCCCGATCATTTTGCCAATACCAATTGGGCTAAGGAAATGTTCCGTACGGCAGCTATGCACCAACACCATTTGTCAGTGAATGGAGGTAGTAAGGCAGTACATTACATGATTTCCACTCAATATTTCCAGCAAGATGGTATCTTGCGTGAGACAGCTAACCAACGTTTCAATTTCCGTTCTAATCTGGATGCGCAGTTGGGTATTGTAAAATTAGGATTGAATCTTTCGGGAAGCCGCCAGAACATTGATGAGCCTACGACCAGTGTTACCGGCGAAGGTTTGATGCGCTACCTTACTTGGTTTACCCGTCCTACTGTTCCTGTACGCTATTCTAACGGACATTATGGATTCCTGGATGGAAATCCCAATATTTCCCAATCCGTATTCAAAAATCCGATTGAAGCTTTGAATATGGGATATAAGGATAACAAGCATTATCGTTTTGATGGTAAATTCTTTGGTGAGATTGATATCATAAAAGGATTGAAGTTCCGTTCAAGCCTGGCTTATAAATATTATATGAATGATGTGACTACTTTCAATCCGAAGAATAATGTAAGATACGATGCTGAAGGAAATGCGCTGACCACGGTCGGTACCAATAAACTGACAGATTATCATTATCTGGAAACGACTTATATTAATGAAAATATCCTGACTTATGATTTTTCTGTAGGAAAACATTCGTTCAATCTGTTGGCAGGCCATTCTATCCAGGCTACCCGTTGGGACAAGAATGAGGCGTCCAAGCAGGGATTTGCTACCGATAATATTTATGAAATGGATGGAGGTACTATGAATGATCATGTGACCGGATCGGCGGAAGAAAGTTCCTTGCAGTCATTTTTCGGACGCTTGAACTATAATTACGGAGGCCGTTATCTGTTAGAGATGAATGTCCGTCACGATGGTTCGTCACGTATGCCCAAGGCACATCGTTATGCTACCTTCCCTTCATTTTCGGGTGCATGGATCATGACAAATGAGAAATTTATGGAGAATGTGAAGTTCCTCCACTCATTGAAATTGCGTGGTAGCTGGGGTAAATTGGGTAATCAGGAAATTGGTAACTATGCTTATGCGGCTACATTGGCGGCTAGTGGTAGTTACTATTTTGGTGATAGCAAACAGATTGGTATGAAGACTGCCAAGATACCTAATGAGAACATTAAATGGGAAACAACTACTATTACAGACTTTGGTTTTGATGCTGCTTTTTGGGGTGGAAAGATCAATGTCACTTTTGACTGGTATGAGAAAAATACCTCGGATATTTTGATGAAACTCGCTATGCCGGGTATTTTCCTGGGATCTTTGGATGCTCCTTATCAGAATGCGGGAAAGGTCCGTAACCGTGGTTGGGAATTGGCAGCTAACTATTTCGACCAAAAAGGTGATTGGGCATGGCAGGCAGGTTTCTCACTTTCAGGCGTGAAAAATGAGATTACTGATATGAAAGGGGTGGAAGATATAAGTAATAATACCATCAATCGTGAAGGTGAAGCCATCGGTTCTTATTATGGGCTGAAAGCTATCGGTATCTATCGTACCCAGGCAGATTTGGATCGTGTAAATGCGAACGGACAGAAGATTCTGCAAAACAACCAGGAACCGCAATTAGGTGATATCATGTATGAAGATATAGATAATAATGGCAACATAAATGATGCTGACCGTACTGTTATCGGAAATCCGTTCCCTAAAATGCAGTATTCTTTTAACTTGGGATTCTCTTATAAAGATTTTGATGTTAATACATTTTGGCAAGGCATTGCAGGTGTATATCGTTATAATTGGGATGAAACTACTATTTCCAATGGCGGAAACAAGACTAGCCGTTGGTTGGACAGATGGTCTGAAAGTAATCCGGATGGAAGCATGCCTCGTTTGGGAGGAACTATTAATAATAACTACTCTTCATTTTGGCTGACAAAAGGAGATTATTTGCGCCTGAAGAACTTGGAAATTGGATATACTTTCAGGCAAAGAGAGTTTTTGACCAAGTTGGGCGTTCAGAGTCTCAGACTCTATTTGGCAGGAACTAATTTGCTTACTTTCACTTCCTTGGATGATTATGATCCTGAGAAACTGAGCACAGATTCCCGTAATGATGTGCATCCCAATACAAGAACTTATTCATTTGGTGTTAACGTTAAATTTTAAAAGCAACAACTATGAAATCAATTAATAAATTTATAGGGCTAGCTCTGTTGTCAGGAGCTTTGCTGACTTCTTGCTCTGACAGTTTTTTGCAGAGGGACTCATTGACAGAATCTTCATCCAATACATTTTGGCAGACACCGGATGATGCTTTGATGGCGTTGGCATCTTGTTATGATGCTTTGCAGAGCAATCAGCTTTATAATTCCGACCAATATTCATTGGGCCCTTTATATATGGATTGTATATCAGATAATGGCGGTCATTTTAATTGGAGTGGCTGGATGGAAGGTTATGATATGGTTATGGGGATTCATACCCCAAGTTCTTCTATTATTGGCAGTTATTGGAAAGATTGCTATGAAGTGATCAGTCGTTGTAATGTGCTGATTGCTAATATTGATAGAGTGGATATGGATGCTTCCCAAAAGGTGATTTATCAGGCTGAGGCAAAGACCATACGTGCATTGATGTATATAAACTTGACTATGACGTATCAGGATGTTCCTTTCCTGACCGCCCCTTTGACCATTGACGAGGCTGAATGTGAAAAGACGGACCGTGCAGCTATTGTGGCTCATATTATGACTGATTTGCAGGACGCGGCTGAAGTACTTCCGCAAAACGCGTCTTCACGGGGACACATCACCAAAGGAGCTGCTCTTTCCCTACTGGGGCGTGTGGCTTTGTATAATGAAAAATGGGATGACGCAATTGCTGCTTATAAGCAGGTGCAAGGTTTGGGATACTCGCTTGATCCGAGTTATGCCAAACTGTTTACTCAAAGTGGAGAAACTTCTCCTGAAATCATTTTTGCAGTCCGTTATGAAGGACCGGGTATGAGTGAAGGTGCTGCTTTTAATGCGCATTGGAATACTCCGCTGGAAGCAATGAATGGTACTATAGATTTGGCGGATGCTTATTATTGCAAAGACGGTAAGCCGACTACCGATACGAAGATAGCCGAATTAAACAATGAGGGTGGCTTGGATGTTAGCAAGCCTAATCCTGCTCATTTTGAGAATCGTGATCCACGTTTGTATAGTACTTTGTTTGTTCCCGGTATGCTTTGGAACGGTAAAGGAGGTATAGATACTTCGGCTTCAAATCCGTATGCCAATGTATATGGTGGAGCTGCCGCTTCCCTGTCTACCATATATGTTTATAAGTATTTTGATCCTACGGATACTTCTAACTCTTGGGATAATGGACAAGACTTTTATGTGGTGCGTTATGCTGAAGTTTTATTATCTTTGGCGGAGGCAATGGTACAGAAAGGAGGCTATGCTTATAGTGATGTAACTGCTTTAGTGAATGAAGTGCGGCAACGTGCAGATGTGAACATGCCCACAGTAGAGGAAGTGGAAGGCACTTCTCTTTCTAAAGATGAATTGTTGGAAGTCATTAAGCATGAGCGTCGTGTGGAACTGGCCTTTGAAGGTTTGCGTTTGTTTGACCTTTATCGTTGGAAGGAATTGGATAAGGCGGTAGCTAATATAGAGAATGAACGCACTATGTATGGCTTGGCTTATGAAGCACGTAAGTTCAACGGTGAGAGGGATTATGTATGGCCTTTGCCAACTGCCGAACTGGATACTAACAAGAAACTGGTTCAGCACGACTTGTGGAAGTAATGTAGAGTGTAGGTTTTCATCACAGGGTACATGGATTGTCACAAAGAAGTAGGAGGCAAACAACCTTTAAATCAAAAAACTGTGTGAATTTGCGTAATCTGTGGTGAATCCTGGTTGTTCTGACAACTTCTGGAATAAATAGATAACTTTTTAAAAACGGAAGAGAAATGAGAAAAACAATGATCCTTCTTTTATTTTCCTTCCTGTTGGCAGCATGTTCTGATAGTCCAGTGTGCTATTATCTGGATGCTACCGGCGGTGATGATAATAATAGTGGGTTAGCCCCGGATGAAGCATGGAAAAGTCTGGAAAAACTACGTGGAGTGAAATTACTGCCGGGCAATAAAGTTTTGTTGAAGCGCGGTGAGGTTTTTAATGGCGAACTTGAAATCACCGGACACGGTATACCCGAAGATCGTATTTATATAGATGCTTATGGTGATGGTGAACGGAAACCTTGCATTGTGGGATATGATACTTCCTTGTATGCAGCTCGTATCTGTAATTCGGACTATATAACGATGCAGAATTTGGAAATCGTGAATACAGGTAGACAGCCTCTGCCTTATCGTTCGGGCTTGAAGATAGAGTGTATGGATTATGGCGTATCGCAGAACATTGTTGTCAATAATGTGACTGTACGGGATGTCAATGGTTCGTTGGTAAAAGAAAAAGGCGGAGGGTGCGGTATTTATATAGTGAATGGCGGTGAAAAGAAAATTTCAACATTCAATAGGTTAACCATAGAGAACTGCCATATTTTGAGATGCACCCGTAATGCTATGATTTGGGCCGCTTATAGCGATCGGCAGAACTGGCATCCCAGCAAGCATACCGTGATACGGGGAAATTTGATAGAGGAAGTACCAGGTGATGGTATTGTACCTATCGGTTGTGACAGTACCTTGATAGAATACAACGTAATGCGTGATTGTCCTGATATGCTTCCTGACACAGAGGCGGCGGCAGGTATTTGGCCGTGGAGTTGTGATAATACTTTGGTGCAATTCAATGAGGTAAGTGGTCATAAGGCTCCGTGGGATGCACAGGGGTTTGATTCGGACTGGAATTGCCGGGGAACGGTCATTCAGTATAATTATAGTCATGATAACTATGGTGGCTTAGTATTGGTTTGCAATGACGGCACGGCCGACGCATCTTTTAATGTAGGTAACTTGGGCACTATTGTCCGTTACAATGTGAGTATAGGTGACGGAGTGCGGCCTGAACCGACTCGTGCCGGGATGTTCTCACCAGCTGTTCATCTGGCAGGTCCTGTAAAGGACAGTCGCATTACCCGTAACATTATTCATGTGAACCGTAAACCTGCGGCTGATATCGATCGTACTATGATTACTTTGGATTCATGGGGCGGATATCCGGATAGTACATTTATTAGTGGAAATATTTTTTATGCTCCAGAATCCAGCAGATTCCAATTGACAGAATCTACACATAATTTCTTTGAAGGCAATTATTACCTTGGTCGGTTCGAGAAATTACCTGAAGATGGTAAAGCCTGCCAATCAGCTGAAATTTATCAGCAGGAAGTATTGGCAAAGGATGAAAACGGTTATCAGGGCTTGGCTTTGTTGATGGATACGGTGGAAGTGACCGGAGTAAAAGGAGTTTTTGTCAATAAGGAAGCCATTGAGAATTTCTTTAGTCGGTTAGAGAAATAAGTAAATAATAGCTGTAATTTAATCAGGGGGGCAAAACTAAAATGACCTGATCATATAGCACGATAGGTTGTTTTAGTTTTGCCCCCCTTTTATTTATGGCTCATTCTTTCTTCTTTAGATCCATTTCTCCGGAGAAAGAAATAGATTGTCTGTTTGTAGGGGTGACCTGTATGTTACTGCTGCCATTGGGATAAATGATGATATTGTAAAGGTAATTGTCTTCCTCGTTCCGTACTTTTAGTGTGATTTTAGCATTCCCCTTTTTATTATATGCTGAAGTATATTCTGATAAAGGAGCACTAAAATTTAATCCTTTTCCACCCCCGTAAGGAACGTTATACGCCACTCCGAAATAAGGCAGATAGGAATAAACCGAATCGTTTCTTATTTCTAAAGAATAATCGGAAGTCAGGTGTTTGCTGCCTCCTTTCATAGGCATT